>Ga0116226_10002402_pt1 | contig 16315 bp, 17 predicted proteins | sample S1TSphfallax_FD_89692 | JGI IMG/M metagenome (GOLD analysis project Ga0116226, IMG submission 89692) | Host-associated microbial communities from peat moss isolated from Minnesota, USA - S1T2_Fa - Sphagnum fallax MG | ecosystem: Host-associated > Plants > Peat moss > Unclassified | place: USA...
GGCGGTGCGCTATGGGCTGGTTTGGATTTGGATGGGCGATGAACAGGCAGCCAATCCCGACGACATCCTGAAGGTCGAGCACTGGGACGACTCGGGGTGGCAAAAAACGGCCGGCGACACCATGACCGTCGACTGTCATTACTTGTATCTGACCGACAACCTCTTGGATCCGTCGCACGTGGCATGGGTGCATCCCTCCTCGTTCGGCAATGCGTCCTGTGAGGCCACGCCGGTCGAGGTGGCGGCCGACCAGGGCGGCATTCATGCCTCACGGTGGATGTACCACAGCGACGTCGCGCCCCTGTATCGCCGGTTCGTGGCGTTCGACGGTGCCTGTGACCGGCTGCAGCGATACTCTGTGCGCTTTCCCTGCCATGCCCTGGTCACGGCGATCTTCGTGCCGGCCGGTGTGCCGGAGCTTGTCGCGCGGCGAAACGGCTCGGCCTTCATCATGGATTCCTACAACCTGCTCACGCCGGTCGATGAGGGTCGAACCCGCTATTTTTGGTTCCAGGTGCACAACGCGTCCGCCACCGATGCCGATGCTTCGCGGGCGCTGGCCGAAGGCGTCAAGGGCGCATTCGAGGAAGACCGAGTCATCTTGAATGCCGTGCAGCGCGGCTTCGAGACCAGCCAGAGCGGCCATATCAGCATCCCCATCGATGCCGCGCCGCTGCGCTTCAGGCGCCTGGTCAAGCAACGCATCGCCGCGGAAGCGGTGCGTTGAAACATACGTTTGACGACGCGGCATTGAGCGTGCAAAGCGTGTGCGAACTGGCGGCGGCGCCCGTGCAGGCGGAGTTCGCGCCACGCGCGCTCGAGCGCATGGCGCGCGGACGAGACATTGTCGAGCGCAGCCTGGCCACGGGCGAGGTCGTCTACGGAGCAACGACCGGCATCGGTTCGCAGAAGGATGTCGCCGTGCAGGCCGGAGAGCGGGAAGCGTTCGGCAATCGTATGATCGTGAGCGAGGCCACCCATGCGCGCGGCCCAGCCTTTCCCGAGCAGGTGGTGCGCGGCGCGCTGATCGTGCTGTGTCACAATTTGGCGAAGGGACGGTCCGGCATTCGGCCGCTTCTGGGCAGCGCGTTGCTCGAGCTGCTCGCGAGCACCCCCTTGCCCGAGGTGCGCCGTGACTGCGCCTTCGGCGTCGCTGATCTGACGCCCCTGGCGCAGCTGGCCCTGCCGCTCATCGGCCGCTCGCTCGCGGTGGGTTCGCAAGTCCAAGCCGGCGGCATCACGCTCGCGCCCAAGGAATCGGTCTCCCTGATCGACAACAACAGCTTCGCCCTGGCCGAAGCGGCGCTCGTGCTGCGCGACGCCGGCGAGGTGCTCAAGGCTTTCGACCTCGCGGCCGCGGTGGCCTGCGAGGGCTTTCGCGCCGGCCTTGCGCCGCATACGGCCGCCGGCGGCGGGAACGATGCGCCGGGACAGAATCTGACCCGAGCACACCTGTTTGCGCTGCTCGAGGACAGCGGTTTGCACGCGCCCGGCGCCGCACGGTTCCTCCAGGATCCATTGAGCTTTCGCAGCATCACACAAGTGCACGGCGCGGCCTATGAGACCTTGAACTGGGCCACGCGGCAGGTGGAGGCGGAGATCAATGCGGCGGTCGACAATCCCCTGGTCGATCTCGACCGGGAGACATTGCTGCCCTCGGCGAGCATGGTTTCCGTGCTACCCGTGCTGGCCATCGACAGCCTGCGGCAGGCGCTTGCCAAAGTGACGGTGACCAGCCATGAACGCAGCCTGAAGTTGCAATCACCGCCCTTTTCCGGACTTCCGGTAGGCCTTGCCGCCGACGGCGCGGCGGACGGCGGCATCCTGTCCCTCAATCTTCACTACATCGGCGCCGCCCGCTTGGGGTCGCTGACGACGGCGGCTGCGCCGGTGCTGCTCACCTATATCGGTCATACGGCCGATGGGGTCGAAGACGTCAGTACGCTGCTGCCGCTCGCGGTAACGCAGACCCGCGAAGTCATCGCCCGCGCCTTCGAACTGGCGGTGCTCGAAATGATCGTCGGCGTATGGGCGATTGCCCGGCGCGGCTTGGCGCCATCCAGTCTCGGCCGTGGACCGCGCCGGGTGTACGACGCGCTGTTGCCGATGCTGCACATCGGCGAGGAAGGCTCGCGCATTTTTGATTTCGCGGCGATCATCGAGCGCGTCGAGACGACGCGCCTGGTCCACCACGCCTTCACCCACGGGAGAATCGATTGAACGCCCGCATCCACGCCACTGCCGTGATCGAAGACGGCGCCCGCTTGGGCGCCGGTTGCGTGGTCCATGCCCACGCGGTCATCACCCGCCATTGCGACTTGGGCGACGAGGTCATCGTCCACTCAGGTGCCGTGCTCGGCGGTGATCCGCAAGACCTGCGTTTTGATCCCTTGACCCTATCCCGGGTGAGCATCGGTCCGCGCACCGTGATTCGCGAGCACGTGACCGTCAACCGTGCCACGAAGCCCGGTGCCTCCACCAGGGTCGGGGCGGACTGCTTCTTGATGACGGGCTCTCATGTCGCGCATGACTGCCAGATCGGCGACCGGGTCGTGATCGCCAATGCCGTCCTTTTGGGCGGTCACATCCACGTCGGCGAGCGCACGTTCTTAGGGGGCGGCGCCGTCATCCATCAGTTTTGCCGCATTGGCGAGGGCGTGATGATCGGCGGTGGCGCACGCATCTCCGGCGATGTCGCGCCCTTCTGTCTCGCGACGGAACGCAATGCGCTGATCGGCTTGAACGTGGTGGGCCTGCGCCGCCGCGGCATCGAACGCGAGGCGCTGCGCGAGCTCAAACTGGCATTTCATGCGCTCGACCAACCGGTCGGCAATTTACGCGAAATCGCGGCCTCGCTGCTCGGCACCGGTACGATCGCGACTGCCGAAGCGCGCAGCTTTCTCGAGTTCTTCCTGGAAGGCCGACGAAGCTTCGTGCGCAGCCGCCGGGCGGGTGGCGGGAAAGCCGACGCGGGCGAGGGCTAGATACGGATTTTCAAACGGTGGTTCAAACTGAGGGCGGCGAGCGTGCCCACCGACCCCGACAACAAGTACACGCTCACGTAGCCCAACCCGAAATGCGCGGACAAACCCAAAGCGACCAGCGGTGCAAACGCGGCGCCCACCAACCAGGCCAGGTCCGAGGTCAGCGCCGCGCCGGTGTAGCGATAGCGTCGCTCGAAGTTCGACGTCACCGCGCCGGCCGCCTGTCCATAGGAAAGACCGAGCAGCACGAACCCCAACCAGATGAAGATGTCCTCGCCGAGACGCCCGCCGCCCAGCAAGGTGGGCACGAATCCGCTGAACACGGCAATGAGAATCGCCAGCGACGCGAGCGTGGTGCGGCGCCCGACCCGATCCGCGATCAGCCCGGATGCGATGATGCCGAGCGCCGCCAAGCCGCCGCCGATCATTTGCACGATCAGAAACTCGGCAATCGGCTGGGTCGAATACAGCCGGATCCAGGACAGCGGGAACACCGTGACCAAGTGGAATAACGCATAGCTCGCCAGCGAGGAAAAGCCGCCGATGACCACGGTCAACCCTTGCGCGCGTGCCATCGAGGTCACGTTCGCCGGTTCGAGTTCGCGCTCATCGAGCAGCCGCGCATACTCGTTCGTCGCCACCAGCCGCAGGCGCGCAAACAGCGCAACCACGTTGATGGCGAACGCCACGTAGAACGGATAGCGCCAACCCCATTCGAGGAAGTCATCGATTTCGAGCGCGGAATACAAGTAGCAGAACAGTCCGCTCGCCATCACGAAGCCGATGGGCGCACCCAATTGACCTAGCATGGCATACCAGCCACGGCGCTTCGGCGGTGCGTTCAAGGCGAGCAACGACGGCAGTCCATCCCAGGACCCTCCCACCGCGACTCCCTGGCTCACCCGAAATACCGAGAGCAGGACGATCGACCCGAAACCGAGGCTCGCGTAACCCGGCAGAAAGGCAATGCCTGCCGTGGACAGGCCAAGCAGAAACAACGCCGCCGTCAATTTGGTCTCGCGGCCGAAGCGCTGCTGAATTGACATAAAGCCGATCGAACCCAACGGCCGCGCGACGAAGGCGAATGCGAACACGGTGAACGCGTACAAGGTGCCGTTGAGACGGTTGGCAAAGGGGAAAAAAACCTGCGGGAAAACCAGCACCGACGCGATGCCGTAGACGAAGAAATCGAAGTACTCCGAGGCCCGCCCAATGATGACGCCGATCGCAATCTCACCCGGCGCGATCTCCGAATGGCTGGAACTGACGCGCCGCACATCCTCTTCGAAGGATTGCCCGGGTTTGTCGGTGGGCCCGGATTTGTCGATGGGCAAACGCTGGCTGTCGGCGATCATTGTGATTAGCATCGCACTCTCGACGGATTTATGCGATAGGACAAAACGTCCAATGCCAACCGCACTGCGATACGCCTAGACTGCGCCGCATGCTGACCATGAAGCGATTATTGTCACGAGCGGGTGTGCTGCTGACGATGAGTCTCATGTCCGGTTGTGATCTCGTGGTGCTGCACCCGTTCGGCGCAATCGCGACGCAACAGGGTCACCTCATCATGATCTCGACCTTCCTGATGCTGCTGATCGTCGTGCCGGTCTTGGGTCTTACTTTCTTTTTTGCCTGGCGCTATCGCGCCTCCAACCGCGAGGCCACCTATACGCCGGAGTGGGACCACTCGACCGCATTGGAGCTCGTGATCTGGACCGCGCCGCTGTTCATCGTCATTGCGCTCGGCGCCGTGACCTGGATCAACACCCACACACTCGACCCCTATCGCGCGCTGCGGCGCAGTGACCCCACGCACCTGCTGCCCGCGGGCAGTCACCCGTTGGTGGTGGATGTGGTGGCGCTCGACTGGAAATGGCTCTTCATCTACCCCGACCAGGGAATCGCCACGGTGAACGAGCTGGCCGCCCCTGTCGATATGCCGATTGAGTTCAAGATCACCTCCTCCTCGGTCATGAATTCATTTTTCATTCCCGCGCTGGCCGGCCAGATCTATGCCATGCCGGGCATGCAAACCGAGTTGCACGCCGTCATCAATCACACGGGTCAGTACGAAGGCTTCTCGGCCAACTACAGCGGAGCGGGCTTCTCCGGCATGCATTTCAAGTTTCACGGCATGAGTCGCGCCGATTTCGACCACTGGGTCGAGCGCGCGCGCAGCGGCGATGATGCGCTCAGCCGCGACGCTTATTTGCGGCTGGTCCAGCCGAGCGCGCGCGACGCCGTACACCGCTATTCCGCTGTCGCACCGGGTTTGTACGACGCCATCCTGAATCAGTGCGTGGCGCGCGCATGTTGAACCACACCTCGCTGACCACGCTGTTTTTGGGCCGCCTGAGCTGGAATGCGCTGCCGCTCCACGAGCCGATCATCCTCTATACTTTCGTGGGCGTCGCCGCCGGCGGCATTGCGCTCCTCGGCGCGATCACCTACTACCGCCTGTGGGGCATTCTGTGGCGCGACTGGATCACCAGCATCGACCACAAGCGCATCGGCATCATGTACATCATTTTGGGCCTCATCATGCTGCTGCGCGGTTTTTCCGACGCCCTCATGATGCGCGCACAGCAGGCCGTCGCCTTCGGCGATTCGGCCGGTTTTCTGCCGCCCCACCACTACGACCAGGTGTTCACGGCGCACGGCGTCATCATGATTTTCTTCGTGGCCATGCCGCTGGTGACCGGGTTGATGAACTTCGTCGTGCCGCTACAGATCGGGGCGCGCGACGTGGCGTTCCCGTTTCTCAACAACTTCAGCTTCTGGATGACGGCTTGCGGTGCCGTGCTGGTGATGATGTCGCTGTTCGTCGGCGAATTCGCGCGCACCGGCTGGCTGGCGTTGCCGCCGTTGTCCGGCATCCTCTTCAGCCCGGATGTCGGCGTGGACTACTACATCTGGTCGCTGCAAATTGCGGGGGTGGGCACGCTGCTATCGGGCATCAATCTCATCGCGACCATCGTCAAGATGCGGGCGCCGGGCATGACGCTGATGAAGATGCCCATATTTACCTGGACCGCACTGTGCACCAACGTGCTGATCGTGGCGGCCTTCCCGGTGCTCACGGCGGTTCTCGCGCTGTTGTCGCTCGACCGCTGTATCGGCACCAATTTTTTCACCAACGATCTGGGCGGCAACGCCATGATGTACGTCAACCTCATCTGGATCTGGGGTCATCCGGAGGTCTACATCCTCATCCTGCCGGCATTCGGTGTGTTTTCAGAGATCGTATCGACATTTTGCGGCAAGCGCCTGTTCGGCTATGCCTCGATGGTCTACGCCACCGTCGTCATCACCATCCTCTCGTACCTGGTCTGGCTGCATCACTTCTTCACCATGGGATCGGGCGCCAGCGTCAATTCCTTTTTCGGCATCACGACGATGATCATTTCGATTCCCACAGGCGCCAAGATATTCAACTGGCTGTTCACCATGTATCGCGGCCGGATCCGCTTCGAATTGCCGATGATGTGGACGATCGGCTTCATGTTCACGTTCACCATCGGCGGCATGACCGGCGTGCTGTTGGCGGTGCCGCCGGCCGACTTTGCCCTGCACAACAGCCTGTTCCTGGTTGCGCACTTCCACAATGTGATAATCGGCGGGGTGCTGTTCGGCATGCTGGCGGGGATCAATTATTGGTTTCCCAAGGCGTTCGGCTTCAAGCTCGATGCATTCTGGGGCAAGTGCTCGTTCTGGCTATGGCTCAGCGGCTTTTGGTTTGCATTCACGCCGCTCTATGTGCTCGGTCTGATGGGAATCACGCGCCGCCTGAGTCATTTCGACGATCCGTCATTGCAGATCTGGTTTGAGATCGCCGCCTTCGGCGCGGTGCTCATCTTTCTCGGGATCCTCTGTTTCATCGTCCAGTTGGTCGTGAGCTTCCTGCGCCGCGAGGAACTGCGCGACGTCACCGGCGACCCGTGGGATGGACGCACGCTCGAATGGTCCACCGCCTCGCCGCCGCCTGTCTACAACTTCGCCTTTACGCCGATCGTGCATGACAACGACACCTGGGCGGATATGAAAAAGAACCACTACGCGCGTCCGCAGGAGGGATTCATCGCGATCCACCTGCCGCAGAATACGGCGGCGGGCTTCGTCATCGCGACCTTGAGCGCAGCGTGCGGATTCGCCGTGATCTGGCATATGTGGCTGCCGGCCGCCGCCGCGTTCGCCGCCATGCTCGTGGCGGTCATCGTGCATACCTTCAATTACGACCGCGATACGCATTTGTCCGCGGACGAGGTGCGCAAGATCGAGGGCTCGCGCACCGCCCTGCTGGCCAACCATGTCTAGCGAATCGGCGAGTCCGGCAGGCGGCGCCGAAGCGCCCCGTTACTACTCCCTCCACGAGCATCATCCGGAGAACGGCACGCTGCTCGGCTTCTGGCTCTATCTGATGAGCGATTGCCTGGTGTTTGCCTGTCTGTTCGCCGTCTATGCGGTGTTGGGCCGCAACTACGCCGGCGGCCCGACCGGCCGAGAGCTGTTCGACCTGCCGGTGGTCGCAGTCAACACCTCGCTTTTGCTGTTGTCCTCGATCACCTATGGTTTCGTGATGTTGCACGTGCAGCGCAACAGGCTGGTGCCGGCCCTCGTATGGCTTGGAATCACCGGACTCTTGGGTGCGGGTTTCATCTACCTCGAGATGCGCGAATTCGCCCAATTCATCGCGGACGGCGCCGGCCCGCAGCGCAGCGCCTTTTTGTCCGCGTTCTTCACATTGGTTGGAACCCATGGCCTGCATGTGACCTTCGGCATCGTTTGGCTGGTTACGTTGATGGTACAAGTTGCGACTCACGGCTTGACGCCGGCCAATCAACGGCGGCTGATGTGTCTGTCGATGTTTTGGCACTTCCTCGATGTGGTCTGGATCGGTGTATTCACCGTTGTTTATCTGATGGGAGTGTTGACGTGAGCAGCGAACATTCTGGCAGTCTCGAACATTCGGCCACTCTCGAGCATACAGGCACTCTTCGTGAGTACGTGACTGGTTTCGTTCTGGCGGTGACTCTCACCGCGATTCCGTTCTGGCTGGTCATGAGCCACACGTTCGGCCGCTCGCGCACCACCGCGGCCGTCATTCTTGTGCTTGCGAGCGTGCAGATCGTGGTGCACATGGTCTACTTTCTGCACATGAACACCCGCTCTGAGGGCGGTTGGACGCTGCTTGCGCTGCTGTTCACGGTGATGCTCGTGGTGATCGCACTCTCAGGCTCGATCTGGGTCATGAGTCATTTGAACGACAACATGATGCCCGCCTCCATGCACGGCATGCACGGCATGCACGGCATGCACGACATGCACGACATGCCGTGAGACCGACCGCCCGCGCGATCGCTGCGGGAACGCTCGCGCTGCTGTTTTTCTGCATTTTTGCCGGGCTCGGCACCTGGCAGGTCGAGCGTCGCGTGTGGAAACTCGCGCTCATCGACCGGGTCGAACACCGCGTGCACTCGCCGCCGGTGGGCGCACCGCCGCCTGCCGAATGGCCCCAGGTCAAAACGGCGAGCCATGAGTATCGCCATGTTCAGGCAACGGGAACATTTCTCCCCGCATCCCAGACCCGGGTGCAGGCGTTGACCGAACTGGGGCCGGGGTTCTGGCTGTTGGCGGCGCTTCGCCTTACCGACGGCAGCATCGTTCTGGTAAACCGCGGTTTCATCGCCGCAGATCCGCCGGGGGTCACGAACTCGCCCCATGGCCTACCGTCCGGCCGGGTGACCGTGACCGGCCTGTTGCGCATGCCTGAACCGCAGGGCTCGTTCCTACGCCGCAACGATCCAAAGGCAGATCGCTGGTATTCGCGGGATGTGCAGGCCATCGCCGCCGCACGTGGCCTGGGGATCGTCGCTCCCTACTTCATCGATGCCGAGCGTTCCGCAGCGGCAGGCGAAGCCGCCGACGCGCCCGTGGGCGGCCTCACCGTGATCGCGTTTCATAACAACCACTTAATCTATGCCATCACCTGGTATACGCTGGCGCTCATGATTCCTGTCGCCCTTTGGTTTGCCCTGCGTGACCGCAAATAGCGACAACGATCCCGCCGATGACTCCACCGGTTTGGCCAACATGCAGCAACTGGTGCAGCTTCGCTGGATTGCGGTGGTTGGCCAGATAGTCACGATATGTGCGGTCCATTTCCTGTTCCGCATTCGTCTGCCCCTGGAGCAGATGCTGATCGTGTTGATCTGTCTCAGCCTGTTCAACATCCTCGGGATGCTGCGCCGTCACCTGCACCACAAGGTTACCAACGGCGAATTATTCTTTGCGCTGATCGTCGATGTGGGAACGCTGACCGTGCAGCTGTATCTGAGCGGCGGGGCCACGAATCCGTTCATCTTTCTGTACCTGCTGCAGGTGATATTGGGCGCCGTGCTGCTTCGGGCTTGGGCGGTATGGGCAATGGTGGCGCTCACCGCGGCCTGTTTCATCGGGCTCACGCTCGACTATCGGCCGCTCGCCCTGCCGCTCAATACTTCGGGGGTGTTGTCGCAGCCCTACATGGCCGGCTCGCTGGTCTGCTTTGCGCTGAACGCAGCGCTGCTGGTGATTTTCATCACGCGGATCAACCGTAACCTGCGGGCGCGCGACACGCGACTCGCCGTGTTGCGCGAACGCGCCGTCGAGGAAAAACTCATCGTGCGCATGGGACTCTTGGCGACCGGCGCGGCCCATGAACTCGGCACCCCGTTGTCGACCATGTCGGTCATTCTGGGCGACTGGCGTCACATGCCGCTGCTCGCGGCTGATCGGGAGCTCGTCGAGGAAATCGATGAGATGCAGGCGCAAATGAAGCGCTGCAAGAGCATCGTCAGCAGCGTGCTGCTCTCTGCCGGCGAGACCCGCGGGGAATCGGCGGTCGGCACCACGCTGCGCACGTTCATCGATCGGCTGGTCAGCGACTGGCGCACGCTGCATCCGGCCGGCGAATTTTCGTATGTGAACCACTTCGGCACGGACATGGGGATCGTTTCGGATTCCGCGATCCAGCAGATGATCTATAACGTCCTCGACAATGCATTCGAAGCATCGCCGCACTGGGTCGGTCTCGAAGTCACGCGCAACGGTCCGATGCTGAACCTCGTGGTCACGGATCGAGGTCACGGATTCGCGCCGGTGATGCTCACGCAGCTGGGCAAGCCCTATCAATCGAGCAAGGGCCGGCCGGGTGCCGGTCTCGGGCTATTCCTGGTGGCCAACGTGGCGCGTACCCTGCGTGGCAGCGTCGCGGCGCGCAATCTCGACGCGGGCGGCGCGGCGGTGACGATCACGCTGCCCTTGAAATCACTCGAACTCGACCGGCAACTCGCTCATGGAACTTGAGCCAATCGAACCCGAGCGGCTGCTGCTGATCGTCGAGGACGATGCCTCGTTCGCCCGCACGCTGCATCGATCCTTCGAGCGCCGCGGCTATGCCGTGCTGAATGCCGCCAGCCTGGAAGAGGTTAGCGCGCTACTCGAGACGCAAACGCCGGATTACGCCGTGGTGGATTTGAAACTCTCCGGCGGCGCCTCCGGTCTCGCCGTCGTACAGGCGCTGCATGCTCACGAGGAGGAGATGCTGATCGTGGTGCTGACCGGCTATGCCAGTATTGCGACCGCCGTCGAGGCCATCAAGCTCGGTGCATGCCACTACCTGGCGAAACCTGCCAACACCGACGACATCGAGGCGGCATTCTCCCGTGCCGAGGGCGACGCCGACGTGCAACTCTCTGAACGCCCCACCTCGATCAAAACGCTCGAGTGGGAGCGAATCCATGAGACGCTCGCCGCGGCGGACTTCAACATCTCCGAGGCGGCGCGGCGGCTCGGCATGCACCGCCGAACGCTGGCACGCAAATTGGGCAAACAGCGCGTCCGCTAGCGCAACTGGCTATCCTTGCTGCCGCGGCGGTTGTAACCGCTGAATTGCGCGAATTCCTGGTCATGTGCGGTTTGACAGACGACGCATAAACGCACGCCATGGATCGCATCCCGGCGCGCTTGGGGAATCTCCGCGTCGCATTCGGCGCAATAGGCCAGCGAGGGCCCCTGGGGCAGCCGATTCTGTACCCGGGTGATCGCATCCTTGACCGTCGCGTCGATCTGGTCCTGAACCGCCCCGTCTCCCGCCCAACCCGTCGCCATGATTCGCCCTCGTATCGTAATATCCGCTGTTTGACATAACGCATACTGTTCCCAGCAGCGTCCTGGAGCCTATTCTCTCACGCCGCCAACACAATCTTCTGCATGGGAAAGCGCGCGATGAACGTGCTGCCCGCCACATGCCGGCTCGCCGTAAACACCCCACCCAGCGAATCGATGCGCCCGGTAATCGCGAGCATCTGGCGCGGCAGTCGCGTGAACACGCTGGTCGAGTCGCAACCAGCATGCACCTGGTCCGTTTGCAGCACCAGTGCATCGTCGGCCACGACCACGGTGACGTCAATTCGACGGAGCGATGGTTCCGCAAAGATCACTGCAAGCGTCTCCTGCAGGGTGCGGAATAACCCGGCCAGCGCCGCCGGATGCAGCGGCAGTTCCTCCTGCGGATAGTGTGCGGTGCACGGCACTCCGGCAAGCTCGCAACTGCGCTTGACGTGCCACCGGTAGGCGGCGAAGAGGCCGAAGTTATCGAGCAACGATGGCCGCAGATCCTCGATCAGGCTGCGTTTCAAGTCGATTGCCGCCGCCAGGACGCTGCGCACCCGGCTGAGCCGCACGGCCAAGTCGGCGGAGCCCGGATGCTGTTCCAGCCAGCCCAAATCCATGACGGCCGACACCAGGAAGCCGCCCAGCTCGTCGTGCAGCGCGCGCGCTAGTCGTACACGCTCCCCTTCCGTGCCCGACTGCAAATAGTTGATCAGCGCCGACAGCTCTGCGCTGCTCGCAGCGGGAGGTCGGTCTTCACCCACAGGCGACAGCGGCGTTTTCATTTGACTCGTACACTGACGGATCGGCGATCAGCAGCCTGTAGGAAGAGATCGCGAGTTGGCGTCGGTGGCATGGCGCCACCGCGCCGTTCAGACCAGCGCGTCGCGTGCAAACCCGTCGAGGATTTCCTTCGGCAGGCACCGTAACAGCATATGCAGAACCAACGGCAAAAGGACCAGATCGTCGACGATGCCGAGCAACGGCACGGCAAAATTCAATGGTTCGACCGCATAGAACGCGATCAGGATCGCCGCCGGCAACAGCCACAGGGGCCGGCTCCGATGCTTTAGCGCAAACCACAACAGCCGCAAGTCCCGACCGGCTACCCGCCACAATCTCAGCCATCTCAGCATAGGAACTCCTCGCGCTACATTAGACATGTGGTGTGGACACGTAAGTTTCAAGTCCTACCGCGTCAGCCGCTGCAAGGCGACAAGGTCTCGCTGCAGCCCCGAAGTGGCGCAAATCCGGTCCAGGATGCGACCCTTCAAGGCGGTGAATTCGGTTGAGCGCTTCAACTCCGGCGTGCGCTCGAGCGCCGGCGGCAATTCAACCGTCCAAACCGAATCCACGCGTCCCGGTCCCGGCGCCAGCACCAACACCCGGTCCGCCAGATAAACCGCCTCCTCAACGTCGTGCGTGACGAACACTATGGTGCGCTTCTCCACGGCCAGTATGTGCAAGATGAGTTCGTGCATGACCTCGCGCGTCTGTGCATCGAGCGCACCGAAGGGTTCGTCCATGAGCAGCAATTCGGGCTTGCCCAACAACGCCCGCGCGATGGCGACTCGCTGCCGCATGCCCCCGGACAAGGCATGCGGAAACGCATCGCGCACAGGACCCAAGCCGGTGAGCTCGAGCAGCAGCAGCGACCGTTCCAAGGCAAGGCGACGGCTCTGGGCCGTGCCTTGCCGTGCGCTCGCCTTCAGGCGCATGCTGAACTGAATGTTCTCGAGCACCGTGAGCCAGGGATACAAACTGTAGTCTTGAAACACCATCGCGCGGTCGCGGGCCGGCTCCAAGATCGGCTGTTCATCCATCATCACATCGCCGCTGGTCGCGCGTTCCAGTCCCGCGATGATGCGCAACAAGGTCGACTTGCCGCATCCGGATGCGCCGACGATGGCGAGAAACTCGCCGCTGGCCGCGGCGAAGGAGACATCGTGGAGCGCCTCGAAGCCGCCGCCCATGGTGACGAACCGCTTGTACAGTGCGCGCACCGTCAGTTTCGCTTTCAAATCGGTCGTGTTCCAGCCCAGGGAAACAAGCGCCGGTGCAGCGCGCGCAGCAGCTGATCGGTGCCGAGACCGATCAAGCCGATGACGATGATGCCGACGAAGATGCGATCAGTTTGCAGGAAGCGCTGTGCCTTCAAAATGGCATAGCCCAGACCGCTGTTGGCGGCAACCAGCTCGGCTACGACCAGGTACGTCCACGCCCAGCCCAAAGTGATGCGCAGCGTGTCGAACATCGCCGGCAGCGCGGAGCGCAGCAGCACCGTTCGCATCACTTCGCCGGCGTCGGCTCCCAGGGTCCGCGCCGCCTCGACCTGCGGCATCGGCACGCGTGCCACGTCCTCGGACAGCATCAGCACCATCTGAAAAAAGGTGCCGATGAAGATCAGTGCGATCTTCGAGATCTCGCCGATACCGGACCACAGAAGCACCAACGGCACGAAAGCCACCGCAGGGAGGTAGCGCGCGAACTCGAGCAGCGGCTCGCAAAATGCGCGCACCGGCCGATACGCGCCGATGACCAAACTGAGCGGCAGGGCAATCAGCGCGGACGCTAAGAAGCCCGCGACCACGCGGAACGTGCTGATGCCCGCATCCTCGATGAGATTTCCGTCGAGCAGCCAGTTGCGAAAGCGCCCGAGCACGGCACCCGGTCCCGGCAGGAACAGCGGATCGATCAAAGCCAGCGCCGTGACGGCCCACCACAGGGTCAGCCACAGTACGAAGCTGCCGGCCGCAATCGCGAGATAGGCACGAGAATCGAGGGTGCCGCGGATGGTCCACCAGGACGGCCGGGCGCGGCGCTCGCCGGCGTTCAAACCGCGGTCAAAAACGACACGCCCACGGCGCCTAAGAATCCCGCGACCCGATCACCGGCCGGGGCCACAGCGCCGCAATCGGCCGCGAGTATGCGGGCTACTCGATGTCGATGATAGCTAACCAGCAAATCGCGGCAAGTAATGACCTGACGGTCGCGCACGCCGTACAGCGAGCGGTGCAACGCCGGCAGCCGGTGCCAGGGCACGCCCGGCCGCACATGGTGCGCATTGTGATAAGGAAAATTCAGCACCACCAGGTTGAGCCATCCCCAGCGCTCGGTGACGAGATTGGAATACGTATTCTCGTATTCGTAACGCAGGTCGCGGCGCGGATCCGCCGCCGCCGCGGCGAGGGAACGCGACACGAACAATTCGTAGGTATGCTGGAATGCGTCCATGAACCGTAATACGGTGAGGAATAAAAGATAGGCGAGCGCGTAGAGAAACAGCGCCTTCGGCGCCACCGTAGCCAGCGCGGCGAAGCCGCCGATGCGTACCAGCGACACGCCGATCACGCGGATCCGTTCGGCCAGCGTGCCGCCCCGAAACGGCGCGGCGGCGACCAGACCGCGCATCAGCAATTCCACCGCGGGGACGTACGCCCATTCGAGCGCCAGCGTACCGCGACGCACCCAGGCCGGCGAGCGGAGCAGCACGCCGCGATAGTCGAAGGTGACCACGTCGAGGCGATCCGAATGATGCCTGATATGCTTTTTCTGCAGCCGGGCGTAGTCGGCTAGGCAGGCGCCATTGATCCAGCTCATCAGCACGCCAAGGCGGTCGTTGGCAGCCCGCGACGCAAAGATGGCGTTGTGCGCACAGTCATGGATGAGGTAGGCGGAAAAGATCAACGTGTGCGCGGTGAGCAGCACTCCAAACGCGTTCACCACGGCCTCCGAACGCGTCAGCATCACAATGCCCACGGGCCACCCGGCCACCGTGTAGGAAATCACCACGAGGCTCGGCCATTGCCGGCGCGACCATCGAAGGAAGCGGCTCATATCAACCTCCCGGCTTGGCCTGTACCGCGTCTACGAAACGGGCGTCGAAGGTCGCCTCGATCGGCGGCGCGGCGTCGATCTGTCCCTCGCGCTTCAATATGTCGCTGATGATCTTGCCGCTCGCGTAAAAGGACGGCAATACCGGCTCGCGCTTGAACACGTCGCCGAGATCGGCGAGCGCCGGGTTTTCGACGGCCGAGAGCTGTTCGCGAACCTCGGCGGGGCTGATGTCCAGGCGCCGCGCGATGATCTCCGCCGCTTTGTCCGGATCGGCCTTCATGAATGCGAGGCCGTCCAAGGTACCGCGAATCAGCCCCTCGACCAGCGCCGGATTGCGCGCGATGGCGCTATCCTTGAGCACCAAGACGTCAGTGATCATGCCACGTGCCTCGCGTGAGGACATCAGCACATGAAAGCGCCGGCCGCCGCCCGAGCGCGTAAGCACCGAGACGCTCGGCTCGTAGGTGACGCCGGCATCGGTGGCTCCGCCCGCCATGATGCCGACCACGCCTTCCGGCGTGGTGTTGACCGGGGACACGTCCTTTTCCGACAATCCCTCCTTGGCCAGGGCGTAACCCAGCAGAAAGTCGGACGGCGATGCCGCCATGAAGGCGACCTTCCGACCCTTGAGGTCGCGAACACTGTGGATCACGCTCGCGCCGATGATGGCATCGCCTCCCACCGAATAATCGACCGGCATCACCACCTTGAGTTTCCAGCCCCGCGCATTCGCGGCAATCACCTGATCGTAGGTGAGGGTGGACGCCTCGATCTGGCCGCTTTGCAGCGCTCCCGGCATCACCGAGTTGTCGCTGAAGTTGACCAAGTTAACCTCGAGGCCATATTTTCGGTAATAACCGTTGGCCGCGGCGCAGTAGAGCGGCCCATAGCCGATCCAGGTCACCACCCCGAGGTTCACCGGCGAGGCGCCAACGGCAGCAAGCGGCACGGCGAACGAGGCGATGAGGGCGAACCAGCGAGACGAACGCATGCCCAAATTATACGTCGCTGCGCGGCACGAACACGCACTGCATACCCGCTGCGGCCGCCGCCTCCACGCCGAGCACGCTGTCCTCGAACACCAGGCATTCGCCCGGCGGTACGTTCAAGCGGCGCGCCCCTTCGAGAAACGGATCAGGGAACGGTTTCGCGCGAACGTAGTCCTCGACGCAGACCACGGCGTCGAACAGTTGTCGGATGCCGATCGCCTCCAGCGTCAGTTCGACATAGCGGCGCAGGCCGCCCGAGACCACGGCCAGCGGCACTATGCCATGCCATTGTCGGGCGACGCTCACCACCGCCTCGATCGGCCTGACCTCGTGGATCAGCTCGACGAAGTA
>Ga0116226_10002403_pt1 | contig 16311 bp, 16 predicted proteins | sample S1TSphfallax_FD_89692 | JGI IMG/M metagenome (GOLD analysis project Ga0116226, IMG submission 89692) | Host-associated microbial communities from peat moss isolated from Minnesota, USA - S1T2_Fa - Sphagnum fallax MG | ecosystem: Host-associated > Plants > Peat moss > Unclassified | place: USA...
GGCACCGGGGGCAGTGGCGCCGGAACGAATGCACGAACTTCCTCGCTTCCGGCGATGGATGTGAGGTATCGTCCTGTTTGGGACCGCTTCACTGTCGTGTCACCTATTAAAGTCTGCTTATTAGCCTAGCAGCTTATTAAAGGGAACTGAAGTTTTCTTTAATAAGAAATCCGATCGCGTTCGCCGTTCACGGCAGGATGATTGGCAACGACACGGTGGACATCCTTGTAAATCGCCGGGTAGGTCGTGGGCGGCTCGGCCGCAACATACACACAACGTTCAATTTCGGCGATGAATTCCACTCCAAGGCGTGGCCTCTGGTTTTCGTACCATGCCGCCGCTTCGATGAATTCCGCTCGGGCCGCACGACGAAACGCAGCCGATAGGCTCATCTCCCGATTCGGGTCAGCGCGAGCTTCTTGACGTCATCCCAAGGGAGCTCACTTATGACGTATATCTCGAGAGCGGTTTCTTGATTAAACCGGTACCCGTCTCACTAATACCCGTCTCACTAACGCATTGGTTGCACCCCGAGCGCTTTCCAAGGCCTGGCTTCCTGGCGTACAGAATCTTTTCGTTTGATGGCGGATTACACCGGAACGGCACTCGATGCGAAACCTGCAACCTAATAGCGCGCACGGCGAGTACGCATCTTCGTCGCGCAACTTGTCGATCAACTCGTTGGTGACGATAGCGCCGCGCCGCGCGAAGGGCTTGAGCCCATGGCCTGCCTTGGGTTCCTCCCCGTATCGTGTCACAGTATCGCTATGACACTGCTCCGCTTTACGCTGCAACCGGGCGACTCGATCTTCGATCAAGTCGTCTTCGCCGCCGTGAAGGCCTTCGTCAGCGGGGAATTCCAGCCGGGACAGGCGTTTCCATCGGTTCGCGCCTTGGCCGCGGATCTGAAAATCCATCCGAACACCGCGCACAAGGTCGTGCAGTACCTGATCCAGGAACGCTGGCTCGAGGCGCGGCCCGGTATCGGCACGATCGTCGCCGAGCGGCCGGAAGTGCGGGCTGGCGATCGCAAGAGATTGTTGAAGCACGAGGTCGAACAGTTGGTCGTCGAGGCCAAGCGTGTCGGCGTCGAGCTCGCGGATTTGATCGAGAGCATCGAAGCCCAATGGCAGGCATTGGCTCAGCAAGGGGAGGGGAGACGCAAATGACCACGCAAGGGATGCTGCGCATGCAGGGCGTCTGCAAGCGCTTCGGCAGCCATGCCGCGCTCACGGGCTTGGACCTCGCGGTGCCTGAGGGCAGCGCGTATGCGCTCATCGGCGCGAACGGTGCGGGCAAGACGACGACGATCAAACTCGCCATGAATATCCTCACGCCGACGAGCGGAGCGGCCGAGATCCTCGGCGTAGATACCCGCCGACTCTCACCCGCGGTCCTGACCCAGATCGGCTACGTCTCCGAAAATCAGGCGTTCCCGAAGCGCATGCGCGTCGGCGAGTATCTCACTTACTTGCGGGCGTTTTACCCAACCTGGGATGGTGACCTCGAGGCCTCGATGGCTCGCCGGCTGCAACTGCCCCTCGAACGTCGGATCGGCGCGCTGTCGCATGGCATGCGCATCAAGGTCGCGCTCGCCTGTGCGCTGGCGTTCCGGCCGAAGCTCCTGATTCTCGACGAGCCCTTCAGTGGCTTGGATGCACTCGTGCGCGACGAATTCATGGAGGACCTGCTCATGCAGGCGGGCGAAATGACGATCCTGATCTCGTCCCACGAGCTGGCGGAAATGGAACACGTCGCGACCCACGTCGGCTTCTTGGATGCCGGCAAGATGCTGATCGAAGATTCGATGAGCGATCTGAACGCGCGCATGCGCGAAGTTCGCGTGACCCTGGAGGGGGCGGCCACGCTACCGGAGCGGCTGCCCAGGGAGTGGCTGCGCGCGCGCGCTTTCGGCAACGTGGTGAGCTTCGTCGATACGCGTTACGCGGAAGCCGAATTGCCGGGGCGCATCCGTGCGGTGTTCGGGTCCGTGCGCCAGGTCGATGCGCAAGCGCTGCCGCTGCGTACGGTATTCACGACCCTCGCAGGCGCCGCGCGCGACGGGAGGCTGCCATGAGTGCCCCAAGAGCGCGGCCGGCAACGCTGATCCTGCATATCATGCACAAGGACTGGAAACTCTTGTGGCCTTTGGCGTTTGCCTGCGCGCTGCTGCAGGCGGTGCTCGCGTTTCTCGAATATCGCCCGGAGTCGTTCGCGGCCGGCGGTGGCAGCGAGGCGGCCGCCATGATTCTGTCGCTGTCGACCGGGATGGCGCTCGTCCTCACGATCCTGCTCATCGTGCTGCAGGATCCGGTCCCGGGCGTCGATCAGGATTGGCTCGTGCGCCCGATCGAGCGACGCGATCTATTGCTCGCCAAGGTCTTGCTGGTCGTCTTGATAGTCCATGGTCCGATCGTGGCAGTCCATTGGCTCAGGGGCGTCGCCGAGGGGCTCGCGGCCGGCGACATGCTGCGCGCGACCCTGCTCAGCAATCTGCAGCTGGCGCTGTCGTTCAGCGTACCCGTGCTCACGCTCGCGGTGCTCTCGCGGACGGTGACGGAGGCGTTGATCACCGCGCTTGCGGCGCTGTTTTTCGTGTTTCTGTCGAATCTGCTCCTCGCCACGGTCGCCATGCTCTGGACGCACGCGTTTCAATTCGGCGGTTCGATCGCCGGGACGGGCCTCGCTTGGATCGTCGCGGACTTGCACGAGATCGTGCTGCTGCTCACGACTGCGGCCGTCATCGGTCTGCAGTACCTTCATCGCGACACCCGCCGGTCGCGCATCGTGCTCGCGGCCGGTTTGTTGCTGTTCGAGATCGTCGGCAGATTGCCGTGGCAGCCGGCATTCTCTTGGCAAGAGGCGCTGTCCGTCGACCCGCAGGCGGGCAGCGCAGTCACGATTGCCGTTTCGCCCGCCGCCGCAATGCAGGCAAGTGACTTTGCGTTGCAGCCGTCGGACGTCAAAGCGAGGCAGCGGCCCGTAGCGCCGCGGCGGCAGCGGCTACGCGTCGGTCTCGAACTTCGCGGCGTGCCTCCGGGGTGGGTACTGCATGCCGATCAGGTCGCGTTTCGCCTCGTCGATGCCGCCGGCGTCACGGTCTATCGCGGGTCCGGGCAGGACTGGGATCTGCACGCTGCGGGCGATGGTGCGGCCAGCGTGCAGCAAATCATCGACGTGCCCAAGAAGGTCCCGGCAAGTGCCTTGGACCGGCAAGTGGCGATCGAACTCGATTATTCGCTGAGCTTGCTCGAGCCCCGCGTGCTGGCAGCGTTGCCGGCGCTGCATGGTAATGCGCTGATCCCCGACCTCGGTCGCTGCGTGAGCCGACTCGATGATGACGGCACTGGCATTCAACTGGGCTGCGATGCGGCCGGTGAGTTGCCGCCTTGTCTCTCGGTGAGCCTGCGGCGCGAGGTGACCGAACAGCCCGGCCCTGAAACCTTCGTCTGCGATCTCGATTACGAACCGACCGCGTGGCGCTTCTCGGTGGAGCCGATCGAGCGGTTCGTGCGCAAGCTCACTCTCGAGAACGCCGCCGGCGCGACGACGGAGCGCTCGGATGCCGCTCTGCAGGGCGCGGCAGTCGTGTTCCGTGTCTATGTTGCCATGGCGCACTTTTCGCGCCACGTGGTCGTGGCCCAAATCGGCGCCCCCGGCTCCGGTGCCGCGTCTTCCTCCCCTTGACATGAGTCCTACAGGTGTCACAGTATACGTGTGACACAACTTGTGGAGGCTCGTATGGACACGACAGAACTCGATTCCGTCTCGGCACAACCCCGGACACGCGCGCGCCGGCTGGGCTTCATTCCAAGCAGTGCCTGGGCCATCGAGGCGGCCGGCACTGCCTGGTTCCTCGTCGCGGTGCTCGGTCAGTGGATCTTCGTCGCGTACATCGTGGCCTATTACGGCGGTGCGCTCGTTGCGGGCGATTATGACAAATGGGGCAAGTTCCTCACCCATGGACTCGTGCCGGGCGATCACCTCGGCAACCTCGCGCTCGCGATGCATCTCGGCACGGCTGCGCTGATCACGGGCTTGGGCCCGCTGCAACTGGTGCCCCAGATCCGGGCGCACTGGCCGCGCCTGCATCGCTGGACCGGACGCGTCTACCTCGCCACCGTTCTGCTCGTCAGCAGCAGTGCACTGTATTTGGTCTGGGTGCGCAACGAGCGGGCTCCCGGTGATCTGGTGCAGCACCTCGGCATCAGTCTCGATGCGAGCTTGATCCTGCTCTGCGGGGCGCTGGCCTTGCGCGCCGCACTCACGCGCCGCTTCGCGGCGCATCGGCGCTGGGCGACCCGCCTCTATCTCGTCGTCAGCGGCGTGTGGTTTTTCCGTGTCGGCCTGATGTTCTGGCTCATCGTCAATCAAGGCCCCGTGGGCTTCGACCCAAAGACGTTTCAGGGCCCCTTCCTCGATTTCTTGTCCTTTGCGGAATCGTTGCTGCCCTTGGTCGTGTTTGAGCTGTATTGGCGCGCGCGTGAGCACGGCGGACTCGTGGCGCGCACGGCGGTCACCGCCGGCGTCGTGGCCTTGACTGCGGCGATGGCCACCGGAATCTTCGGCGCGTTCATGGAACTGTGGCTGCCAAATATGTGGACGGCCGATACCGCGCACAAGGAGGTGCCGATATGGTCATCCAACTGAGTTCCGAGAGCGCGGTCTGGCTCCGCGGCGTGGCGCAAGCCGTGCTGCTGCTGCATATCGGAGGTGCCGGCCTCGGCCTGGTCGCTGGCGCCGCTGCACTCGTGTTTCCCAAGGGCAGCCTCATGCATCGTTGGGCGGGCTACGCCTTTTGCGCCGGCATGCTGACGATGTCTCTGCTCGGCGCGGCGACGGCTCCCTTGCTGCCCATACCGCAGTGGGAATCCGCGGTCGTCGGCCTGCTGACGTTTTATCTGGTCGCGACCGCCTGGATGAGCATCCGTCGCAAGACCATCGGCATCGACCGCGCCGATCTCGCCACCTTCGCGCTGGGTGCGGGCGTCGCGCTTGCCGCCCTCTCGTTCGGTCTGCACGCCGCCTTCGCTGCCGGCGCATCGCGGATCTATGCCGTGCCTGACTTCGTCTTCGGGTCCATCGCGACGCTCGCCGCGGTCGGCGATTGGCGCATGATCCGGCGCGGCGGCTTGGAATCGCGCCCGCGCCTCGTCCGCCATCTGTGGCGCATGTGCGTCGCCTTGCTGATTGCCGCATTCTCGTTCTTCATCGGCCAGCAACAAGTTCTGCCGCAGGCTGTGCAAGGATCTGCGTTGCTCTTGGCGCCCGAAATCGCCGTCCTGCTGACGCTGTTTTACTGGCTGCTGCGCACGCGGCGCGCCCGCAGCATCGTGCCGACGATGCCGCGCCGGAACGCCAGCACGCAGGCCACGAAGATCGCACCGATGACGACCGTGACCCAGCCGCCGACGACTTCTGACAGATACTCTTGAAGGGTGACGACGATGCCGGCGCCGAGCACCGGGCCGAAAAACGTGCCGATGCCCCCAAGCAATGTCATGAGGATCACCTCGCCCGAGACGGACTGCGAGACGTCCGACAGAGTTGCGAAACCGAGCACGAGCGTCTTCAGCGCACCGCCGAGGCCCGCGAGCGCTGCCGACAGCACGAAGGCCAGCAGCTTGTAACGCTGGACATCGTAGCCCAGCGAGATCGCCCGCGACTCGTTCTCACGGATCGCCCCGAGCACCTGGCCGAACGGCGAATGTACGATGCGCATGATCGCGACGAGCACCGCCGCGAACAAGCCGAGCACGAGGTAATACATGACGGTGTCCGACTGCAGCGGCAGCACGCCGAAGAGCGCGCCGCGCGCGACGCCCTGCAGTCCGTTCTCGCCGCCCGTGAACGGCGCCTCCAGGCAGACGAAATAGACCAGCTGCGCGAGCGCAAGCGTGACCATCGCGAGATAGATGCCCTGACGACGGATCGCGAGCCCACCGACACCCAAGCCGAGGGCTGCCGCCGCGAGCACGCCGCCGGCGATCGCGGTGCCCGGTCCGCAGTGATGCGCAGCCACGAGCCAGCCGGTGGTGTAAGCGGCGGTGCCGAAGAAGGCGGCGTGTCCGAACGACAGCATCCCGCCGAATCCGAGCAGCAGATTGAAGGAGCAGGCGAAGATCGCGAAGCACAGCAGCGTCATGACGAACACCGGATAGATGCCCGTAAGCGGTACTGCGGCCGCGCACAGGCCCGCCGCGCAGTAGAGCAGCGTGCGCGTGCGCATCCCGCTATTCCCGGCCGAACAGGCCCGCGGGCCGGACGAGCAGCACGAACGCCATGATCACGAACACGACGATGTTCGAGGCTTCGGGGTAGACGACCTTGGTGAGTCCCTCGATCAGGCCGAGGAGGAGGCCGCTGACGATCGCCCCGAGGATCGATCCCATGCCCCCGATGACGACGACCGCGAACACGACCGTGACGAGAGAACTGCCCATCTGCGGCGACACCAGGATCACGGGTGCCGCCAGCACGCCGGCGAGCGCGGCAAGCGCCACGCCGCCGCCGTAGGTCATCGTCAACAACAGCGGCACATTGACGCCGAACGCCTGCAACAACGGCGCATTCTCGCGCGCTGCGCGCAAGCGTGCGCCGAGCCGCGTGCGCTCGATGAGGAACCAGGTGCCGAAGCAGACGGCGAGGGACGCGACGATGACCCAGGCACGGTAGCGTGGCAGGAACATGAAGCCCAGGTTCACCGCGCCCTGCAGGAGATCCGGCACGGGATAAGACTGTCCGGACGCGCCGAACACCTGCTGCAGTATGCCCTCGAGGAGCAGCGCGACGCCGAACGTCAAGAGCAGCCCGTAGAGCGGATCGAGACCGTACAGCCGACGCAGCCACAGCCTCTCGATCAGCATTCCGAGCAGCCCCACCGCAAGCGGCGCGAGCACGAGAGCCGGCCAGTAACCGATGCCGAACTGCTGCACGCCGACCAGTGCGGCGAACGAGCCGAGCGCATAGAAGGCACCGTGTGCGAAGTTGACGACGCCCATCAAACCGAAGATCACGGCGAGGCCGAGGCTCAGCATCGCATAGAAAGCCCCATTCACGAGCCCCAGCATCAACTGGCCAAGAATCACGGCGACGGGGATGCCGAAGATCTCAGTCATGGCGCCGGCGCGGCCTACTTGGGTGCGATCGGACAGGCACCGGTGATCGGCCCGAATGCCTCCTCGCCGCCGATCACCTTGACCAGCTTGTAGTAGTCCCAAGGATACTTGGACTCCTGCGGTGTCTTGACCCGCATGACGAACATCTTGTGCACCATGACGCCATCCGCGCGGATGTAGCCGCCCTGCGTGAACATGTCGTCGATCTTGGTGTGTTTGAGCTGCGTCATGACCTTGTCGGCGTCGGTCGTAGCGACGGCCGTGACCGCCGCGAGATAGTTCAGCGTCGCCGAATAGGCACCCGCCTGGTCCATGGTCGGCTCAGCGTGCATTTTCGCGAAATAGCGCTTCGCGAACGCGCGGGTCGCGTCGTCCGTGTCCCAGTACCACGCGGTCGTGAGATAAAGCCCCTGGGCCGTCTGCAGCCCCAGACCATGGATGTTGGTGATGAAGGCGAGCAGCGCCGCCGGCTGCATGGTCTTGGTGATGCCGAATTCGTTGGCCGACTTCAGAGCGTTGCTGAAATCTCCGCCCGCGTTCGCGAGTCCGAGCACTTTCGCGCCCGAGGCCTGCGCCTGCAGCAGGAACGAGGAGAAGTCGGCGGCGCCGAGCGGCGCACGCACGGCGCCAAGATTCTTGCCGCCGTGCGCCTCGACGACCTTGGCCGCCGCGTTTTGCAGCTGGGTGCCGAAGGCGTAATCAGCCGTCAGATAAAACCAGGTCTTGCCGCCATCGGCGACGATCTGGGTCGCCGTGCCGTTGGCGAGCGCCGTCGTGTCGTAGACGTAGTGGACCGTGTAGGCCGTGCAGTCTTCGTTGGTGAGCGAGGATCCGCCGGCGCCGATCGAGAAAAACGGCACCTTCTTCGCCGCCGCGACCTTCGCCATTGCGATGCTGACGCCCGAGTTGGAGCCGCCGATGAGCATATTGAGGCCGCTTTGATCGGACCATTCCCGGAATTTGGACGCGCCGACGTCGGGCTTGTTCTGATGATCGGTCACGAGCACCGAGATTCTTCTCCCCAAGACCGTGCCACCGAAGTCCGCGACGGCCATCTTGATGGCCTCGACGCCGCCGGCGCCCATGACGTCGGCGTAGTTACCGGAGAGGTCGTCGATATCGCCGATCACCACGTCCGGCTCCGCGGCGGGCGCCGCCCGGGATCCTGCCATCGCCACCGCAGCCAGCAGCGCCACGAGCGCCTTCTTGCCCTTGTTCATGGTTCGATCCTTCCCCCGCATTGTTCTTTCAGACACCCAGCCGCGCATCGAGCATCGGCATTTTCGCCGTCAATTCCGCAGCCGCGAATTCCTCGACGATCTGCCCGTGCTCCATCAGATAAAACCGGTCCGCGAGCGGCAGCGCAAAGCGAAAGTTCTGCTCGACCATGACGATGGTATAGCTCTTTGCACGCAAGGTGTGAATCAGGCGCGACAAGGCCTGCACGATCACCGGCGCGAGCCCTTCGGAGATTTCATCGAGCAGCAGCAGGCGCGCGCCGGAGCGCAGGATTCGCGCCACGGCGAGCATTTGCTGTTCGCCGCCGGACAAGCGCGTTCCGGGCGCCGCGCGGCGCTCCCAAAGGTTCGGGAACAGCTCGTAGATTTCGCCCAATTCCATCCCGCCGGACGCGACCAACGGCGGCAGCAGCAGGTTCTCCTCGGTCGACAGGCTCGAGTAAATGCCGCGTTCCTCGGGACAATAGCCGACTCCGAGCCGCGCGATCCGGTGCGGCGGCAGGCCGATCGCCTCGCGGCCGTTGATCATGACGGAACCGGAACGGCGGCCGACGAGTCCCATCAGGGCCTTCAAGGTGGTCGTGCGGCCGGCACCGTTGCGGCCGAGCAAAGTCACGACTTCGCCGCGATCCACATGAAAATCCGCGCCATGCAGAATGTGTGATTCCCCATAGAAGGCATGCAAATCGCTGACGCGCACGAATTCCGTGGACGTCATGGAGCGCCGCCGAGCTGCGCGTCGGCGCTGCCCGTGTAGGCTTCGATCACGAGCGGATCGCGCGAGACCTCGGCGTAGGCGCCGCTCGCGATGATCTGCCCCCGTTGCAGCACGGTGATGGTGTCGGCGATCGTCGCGACGACCTTCATGTTGTGTTCGACCATGAGTACGGTCCGAGCCGCCGCGACGCGCTTGATGAGCATCGTCACACGCTCGACGTCCTCGCGCCCCATGCCCTGGGTGGGCTCGTCAAGCAACAAGAGCTCGGGGTCCGCCGCGAGCGTCGTTGCGATCTCGAGGGCCCGCTTTCTGCCGTACGGCAGCTCGATCGCGACCGTGCGGGCGAGCCCCGCCAGATCGACGGTCTCGAGCAACGCCATGGCGCGTGCGTCGAGCACGTCCAAGCTCGCGGCGGACTTCCAGAAGTGGAACGATGTACCGAGTTTGCGCTGCAGCCCGAGGCGCACGTTCTCGAGCACCGTCAGATGCGGGAACACTGCGGACATTTGAAATGAGCGCACCAGTCCTAAGCGTGCGATCTCGGCCGCGCCCTTGGTGGTTACGTCCAGTCCCTTGAACAGGATGCGGCCGCTGGTCGGGGTCAGAAATTTGGTCAGCAGATTGAAGAACGTGGTCTTGCCGGCTCCGTTCGGCCCGATCAGCGCGTGAACTTCACCGCGGCGCACGCGCAAGCTGCAGCCGGCCACGGCCACAAAGCCCTTGAACTCCTTGGTCAGCTGGCGGGTTTCGATGATCGCGTCGGCAGCCATTCGGCGTCGCATCAACCAGGCTGAAACAGCGCAGCATAGCGCGTCCGCAGCAGGCTTTTCTGGACCTTGCCCATTTGATTGCGCGGCAGTTCGTCGATCACGAGCACGCGCTTCGGCAGCTTGTAGCGCGCGAGCCGCGTTTGGATCGCATGAAGAATCTCGGCCTCATCGAGCCGGGCGCCGGACTTTGCGACCACGACCGCGGTGACCCCCTCACCGAAGTCTGGATGCGGGACTCCAAAGACCGCGCTCTCGGCGACGCCCGCAAGTGCGTCGAGTTCGGTCTCGACCTCCTTGGGGTAGACGTTATAGCCGCCGGTGATCACGAGATCCTTGGCGCGGCCGACGATCGTGACATAGCCGGCGGCGTCCACATGGCCGAGATCCCCGGTCTTGAACCAGCCGTCGGCCGTGAACGCGCCCGCGGTCTTCTCCGGATCGCGCCAATAGCCCCCGCAGACATTGGGGCCCCGGACTTCGATCTCCCCGACCGCGGATTCGCCGGGCCCGGCTTCGCTCTGCGTTGGCATTGCGCCGGTGGCGGCGATCCGCACCTCGACGCCCGGCAGCGCCGGTCCGACGGATCCGGGCATGCGCAGGCCGTCATAGGGATTCGATGTATTCATGAGCGTCTCGGTCATGCCATAGCGCTCGAGAATGATGTGCCCCGTGCGCCGCTCGAATTCGCGATGCGTATCTTCTGCCAAGGGCGCCGAACCGGAGACGAACAAGCGTAGGTGCGCGGTCGAGGCACGCTCGAGTCCGGGTAGCTGCAGCAAGCGCGTGTAAAAGGTCGGCACTCCCATGAAAACCGTCGCCTTGGGCAGCGCTTCCAGAACGCGCAGGGCATCGAAGCCGATCTGCAACAGGAGGCTGGCGCCGGAAGCAAGAGCGATATTGACGCCGACGAACAGCCCATGGACGTGAAACAGCGGCAGCGCGTGCAGCAGCACATCCTCGGGTGAGAAGTGCCAGGCGGCTGCGAGCGTCGCCGCATTCGAGCCCAAGTTGCCCCGCGACAGCAGCGCGCCCTTGGCCCTTCCCGTCGTACCGGACGTGTAGAGGATCGCGGCGAGCGCGCCGGCCGGCAGGGCGGGGCGCGGCTCGAGCCGTCCGGCGAAGCTCCGCGCGAGTTCGGCGAGCGAGCCCTCACCGGCAGCGCCCAGAGTGTGCAGATCGCCGACCCCGGCCGCCGCGGCGATCTTAGCGAGGCGCGGCAGGTCCGCCGGACGAACGACCGCGACGCGCGGCTCGGCATCGCGCAGGTAATAGTCGACCTCGTTGGGCGTATTCGCCGTATTGATCGGTACATAGACGGCGCCGATGCGCAAACAGGCGGCGTACAAGACGATCGCTTCGAGGGATTTGTCGACCTGGACGGCGACACGGTCGCCGGCCTGGACACCGCGGTCGCGTAGCGCCGCCGCCCACGCGGCCGACAGGCCCAGCAAATCACCGTAGCTCATGCGCCGATGGGTCGCATCCTCGGCAAACGCGCGCTCCGGCGCGTCGCCGGCAGCGGCCTCGATCCAAGCAGACGGATCGATCGACACGGGGACATGTGGGGCGAGCGGCATCGGTGAACGCCTCGATTTGCAGCCCCCGGTCAGCGGGGTACGAAGGACTCGCTGTAGCGCTGCATGTGCAGCCAGGGGCGAAACGTAGTCAGATCCCGCGCCTCGATCGCGATCGGCTTGCCCGCGCCCCGGGCGGTGTGCAGTGCTCGAATAATGTGTTCGGCCGTGGCGCGTTCGCTCATCCCGTGCCTCCTCCAGGCCCAGAGTCCGGGCAGATGCTACCACGCGCACTTTGTGCGTGGGCCGCTCCCAGCAGCGCGTCGATCTGCCGTCCGATCTGCACCAACAGCGCCTGCGCCCGCGGCACGAGCTTGCCGAGGCCGTAAAAGAGGTGGACCATGCCCGCGTGGCACTCGAAATGCACGCTTGCCCCCGCCGCTCTCAGCCGATCCGCATAGGCCGCCGCCTCGTCGCGCAGCGGGTCGTACTCGGCCGTGTGGATCAACGCGGGCGGCTGTGCGCTGAGAGTCGTGGCGCGCAGCGGCGAGATGCGTGGATCCTCGAGTGCCGTCCCGGGTGGCAGGTAATGCAGCAAGTCATGCGCGAGCGTCGCTTCGCCGACGAGATATCCCCGGGCGAACGCCTGTCTGGATGCCGTCGGGCGGCTGTGGTCGAGGATCGGGCAGAGTAATACCTGCAAGGCGAGCGGCGGCAGATCGCCCCCTGCCCAGGATTGGCAGACCGCGGCTGCCAAAGTCGCGCCGGCCGAGTCGCCGCAGACGCCGAGCCGGGCGCCGTCGATGCCGAACGCGCCCGCGTGCCGGGCGACATACCGGGTGGCCGCGATGGCATCGTCGACGGCTGCCGGAAACCGATGTTCGGGACCCAGGCGGTAGTCGATGGCAATGAGGCGACACCGCGCCGTGTTCGCCAGGGCGCGTGCGATGCCATCGTGAGTGTCCAGGGAACCGGCGACGAGACCGCCGCCATGAAAAAAGACCAGGCCCGGCAGCAACGCGTCGCCGGCGCCGAGTGGCGTGTATGCGCGCACCGGAAGCGGCCCGACCGGCCCCGGTACCGTGAGGTTCCTGCAGTCACCGACCGCTTCGTCACGAACGCCCAGGCGCAGCAAGTCCGCCAAGGCGGTCCGCCGTTCCGCGATGCTTTGTTCGACTACGCTCGCCGCGGTACCCGCGGCCAGCACATCAAGGAAGCGTTGCAGGCGCGGATCGAGCGGCAATCAAAGGGCAAGCGCGGCACGCGTGACCGCCGGCCATGCGCCGAGGTCGAGGCCATGCACGGCGAACAAGGCAACCGCGAGCCGATCGATCCCGAAGGCGACACAGCTCGTGTGGGCGAGCTCGCCCTGCACATCACGGATTCCCCAGACGTTGCCGAAGTGTTCCCGGTGGTAATTGAAGCTCATGCAGGCCGTCGGGGTCGCACCGGCGTAATAGGGAATCAAGAGTTCGAATTTCAAGGCTTGCTGGCGCTGGCTCACCGCCATCATCTGGCCGACCCGGCCGAAGAAAGGATCGTTGGCGACCTCGAGCGAGAACGGCAAGCCGAGATCGTGCGCGAGCAGCGGAGCCTTGGCCATCCAGCGCTCGCGGAATTCGACGATCTCGCCGGGCGAACCGATGCGCACGAATTCGCGCATGCGAAACGACTGCAGGCGATCGAGACTGCGCGACGGCTCATGCCGGAACACCTCAGCCTCGATGTCGAACTGGCTGCCACCGGCGGGCAGCGCTCCGCGTGCGGCCACGATCGGATAGACCGGGTAGCAAGCCGCCGGCGAGAGCACGAGATCCGAGGCACTGAGCGCGCTCGCCCACTCACCCCCGCTCTCGTGCCGTTCCACGGCCTGACGGATCGTGGCCTCGGAGCCGTGCATCGCGCAAACACAGCCCAGGAGGTTGGGAAAACTCTTCAGGTAGCCGGACTTCTCCAATTGCTGCCGGCTCATCACGGGCGGAAAGCGCAGGACCTCGACCTCGGATTCGCGCTGGCGCGTGATGTAGCCCTCGAGGCGTTCGACCAAGGTCGTGTACAAGGCCGTACGGGCGTAGACACCATCGACGCCCATAGGTCGGAACAGGGCGTCCGCGAGTCCCGCGAGGGGCTCAATCGAGGCGGCACCACTGGTCATGTCGGCGACGAGTTCTCTGCTGGAGGCCATGATGCATCAACCGCCGATCGAGCCCGGCAACGGGGTCATCAAAGAGGTGGTTGCGAGGTTCGCGAGTATCCGGTCGTTGTTGATCATCAGCGGTGCGGACAGCACGTCGCGCAAATGCCGGCCGATGCTGAATTCGGTGTCGTTGCGGTAGCCGGAGAGGCCGCAAGCGCGCACCGCGGAGAGCACGGTCGCCACGGCGAGTTCCGAGGCTTGCACCTTCGTGAGCGTGATCATGGCCTGAAACTCGAGCGAGGTGACGGCCTTTTCGTCGTGCATCGCAGCCTCGTAGCTGCGCAAGGCGGAGGACAGTACGCCGCGCAAAGTGCGCAGTGATGACGCCGCCTGGGTGAAATGCGCGGCGCCCGGCGGCAGCTGGCCGCCCGATTGGCGCATCGCTTGCCGAACGAACGCCTGCGCCTTGCCTGCGGCAGCGGCGGCGATCCCCGCCCAGACTGAACCCCAGAGCAGATGCGCATAAGGCACCATGGTCTGAGCATGGATGCGCTCATAGGGCTCCTCGAGCACCTGTTCGGCCGGCGCCGCGGCGCGCAACGTGAAGCCTTCGCTATGCGTGCCGCGCATGCCGAGCGTGTCCCAAACTTGCAGTCGCTCGAGCGTATAGTCGGCTTTCGACAAGACCAGCAATATCTGATCGGACGCGGCTGCCTCGGCGGAGCGCCGCGCCGTGGTGACGATGCCGTCGGCCTCGACCGCGTAGGAGATCACCGTCGCCTTGCGTTCCAGCGTGACCCGGTCGTCCTGGCGTTCGACAGCCGCTTCGCTCGAGCGCACGTTGCCGCCGGCATTGCCTTCGGTTGTCGAAGAGGCCATGAGCCACTGTTCGCGAGCGATGCGGCGCAGAATTTGTTCGAGCGTCGCGCTGCCCCGCGCGTGCCGCACGATGCAGGCCATCTTGATCTGATGCATGGCATAAATGAGCGCCGTTGACGCGCAAGCCTGGCCGAGCAGATAACAGACGTCGACGATTTCCGCGAGGCTCGCTCCGTCGCCTTCGAGAGCCGCCGGCACCATGATGCCGAGCAAGCGTTGCTTGCGAATCTCCGCGAAGGCTTCACGCGGGAAGCGGCCTTCCGCATCGACGGCCGCGGCATTTTCCTTGGCGACCTGGGCGGCTGCCCGCGCTCGTGCGGTAATGTCGCTGGGCTTGACCGCGAGGACATGGACGGTGCCGCCAGCCGGCCTCATCGGTTCGATTCCGGTCATTACGAATTTCCTTGACTGATCGGTGGGCCGCACGAAATCATACTGTCACCATTATGCGACAGTACCTGTAAATTTGACCAAAAAATGCGATTCAGCGCACAGAATGGCGAGTTCATATGCTGCGCATGATCACGTTATGTCAAGTGGGCTAGCGCCGCACTGTGCTGTCGGTCGCGGCCTATTGCGCCGCGATCGGGTTAACATCGAGTCTTAAGCGTCTCGGAGAATTGGTTGAATTCTTTGTACCCTGGCCTGGAAGACCGGCTCATCGGGCTGGTCAAACAGCTGCTGGGTCCCTCCGCCCGGCTCCCCGACCCCTTTCCCCGCGAGCAACAGCTCAGCGATCTCGGCTTGAGTTCCCTGAAAATGGTGAATCTGATGCTCGCCGTCGAACTCGAGTTCGACTTGATGATTCCGCAGTCGGACATCACCCCGGACAACTTTCACAGCCTGGGTTCGATTGCGCGCATGCTCGGCCGGCTGCTGCCCGCAGGCCCCTAGGCGCTTGGGCGCTCAACGCCCGTTCAATACCGCAACCAACTCCTCGATATCGGCTGCCGTCGTCTCCCCGTGCGTCGCACAGATGCGTACGACGTCGCGACCTTCGAACGTCGTCGGGGCCACCCAGGCGCGACCCGAGGCGACTACGCGCCGCACCAGCGCGCGTACCTCCCCGAGCGCGGGTGGCGGCACGACGTCGAGCACGGCGAGGCCGGAATCGTTGGCCACCGACCAACCGGCGGCGACGAGTCGTTCCTTGATCCGGTCGACGACGGCAACACTGCGTTCGACATGTGCGCCGAGACCCGCCCAGCCGGCCGTCGCGAGGGCGAGAAAGAGGCGCAGCCCCAGGAAGCGACGCGACCATTGCACGGAATTCAAATACGGATCCAAGCCGCTGACGCTCGAGGGCATGAAGCTCGTCGAGGCGTGGAAGGCTTCCGACAGGACGCGGGGCGCCGTCGTCAAGAACATCGCACAGCCCATCGTGGTCGCGAACCATTTGTGCGCGTCGATGGTGATCGAGCCGGCACGTTCGATGCCGGTCAGCAAGGGTCGCAAGCGTGCGGAGGCGAGTGCCGCGCCGCCCCAGGCGGCATCGACGTGATACCAGCATTGCTCCGCCGCCGCGATGTCGGCGCATGCCAGCAAGGGGTCGATCATCCCCGCCCCCGTCGTGCCCGCGGTCGCGACCACCATGAGGGGTACCGCGCCGGCCGCGCGATCCGCTGCGATCAGGCGCGCAAGACTCGCCGGAGCGAGGCGACCCTTGCCATCGGTGTCGACGAGCCGCAAGGCGTCTCGGCCGATGCCGGCCTGGTGCGCCACCTTGAGCCAGGCGATATGGCAATCGCGGGAAGTATAGAACTTCACGGGGCCGGGAAACGCGCGCGCACCCTCGGTCGCGAATCCCGGATGCGCAGCGGTCAGGGCGCAGATCAGCGCCGTGTAGTTTGCTTCCGAGCCACCCGTCGCGAAATGGCCGCCCGCGCCGTCGGCGAGGCCGGCGCGTCGCGCGACTGCGCGAATGACGTGGCTCTCCA
>Ga0116226_10002404_pt1 | contig 16304 bp, 15 predicted proteins | sample S1TSphfallax_FD_89692 | JGI IMG/M metagenome (GOLD analysis project Ga0116226, IMG submission 89692) | Host-associated microbial communities from peat moss isolated from Minnesota, USA - S1T2_Fa - Sphagnum fallax MG | ecosystem: Host-associated > Plants > Peat moss > Unclassified | place: USA...
CCGGTCCCAGTGCGCGCCGATGGGCAGATGGGTGACGTTGCACAGAGCGGGCAAGGTGGCGCCGACGGTTTTTTCGGCGGCGCCGTCGTTGACGTTGCGAATGATCTCGTCCCAGATCACGCCCCAGCTATCTTCCCAGCCCGGATATTTGCTGTTGAGCCATTTGCGCTCCGCGCGGCTGACGCCGGCGTTGGGATTCCAGAACAATGTGGGGCGGTAGGACCAGGTGCCCAGATGCATGGAATGGTGGCCATGGTCTAGGCAGGCGATGAATTCATCCCAGTACCAGGGTTTCTGCAGGCCGACATCGCGCATCGTGCGTTCGTGCTGTGTGACCACCCATTCCAGCATGAATTCCTTGAACGACATTTTGCGCTGGTGGAGCGGCGTGTAGTAGTCCATGGAAATGCCCGTCAGCGTTTGGAACAGGCGGAACGAGCGCCAGAACGAGACGTCGAAAATATGCTGCGCGCGCTTGGGGTCATGCTTCATCAGCACCTCGACGGCCGGGAAGCCGCATTGCGCGTGGCGGGATTCATCGGTCTGGATGCTGGAGAGCAGGTTCGAGAAATCGATGTCGCCGGCTTCCATCGCGTCGGCCGCGAGTGCGACGAACTGGATGTTGGTGAAGCCGTGTTCGACGGTGAGGCTGGTGGCGATGGCGGCTTCCATGCAGTCGGCGTTTAGCATGACGTCGTCGAAGAAATTGCGGATGGCGATGATCGCCCATTCATTGGTGTGAAAGGCTTTTTGGCACCAGTCGAAACTTTGGTCATCCTTCAGCAGATCGTGCGAGAAGGCGAGGTCGAGCTGGGCGTGGCGGATTTCGTCCAGCATGCCGTAGACGCCGAGATTGCGCCAGCGCGGCGTGGGCGCGAAACGGCAGAAGCGGGACTGCATGGTGATGGCCATCTGCTCCACGAAGCAGGTGGTGCCCATGTGCATCTGTGAGGATGCGGTGTGGGCGGGGTCCAGCTTGTGGAAGATGTTGGCGCGCTTGAGGGCCTCGCGGACCGCGTGGGCGCCGCCTTCTTTTTCGCGCTGGACGGAGACGTAGTCGTGGTAGGTGACGCGGTAGGGCTCGTCCCACGCATCCCAGGCGGCGGCCGGCACCACGCCGTTGCCGCTCCACGAATCCGGAAACGCCTCGGCGTGGTCGACATAGCTGAGTGTCCAATCCACGTCGCGCCCGATATCGTACCAGTCATCCCGGCTCAATAAACGCATGTCTCGCTCCTTTGAAAAACGGAAATTATTTTTTCACGTTGACGATTTGCAAATAGGTAAATTCTTCAAGCCCGCGCAGGCCGCCTTCGACGCCGAGGCCAGAGCTTTTGATGCCGCCGAAGGGGACGTGCGGGTCCATGGAGGGGTGCTGGTTGACCCAGGTTGAGCCTGCCTCCAGCCGCTCCGCGATTTTTTGGGCGCGTTCGATGTTTGGGGACCAGACCGAGCCGCCTAGCCCGTATTCCGTATCGTTGGCGCGGCGAACTGCGTCCTCGATGTCGTCGAACGGCAGAATTGCCAGCACGGGGCCGAAGGTTTCGCCACGCACGACCGCGGTGTGCTCCGGCACATCGGCGAGCAGGGTTATTGGGAAGAAATACCCGCCTTCCTGCGGCACCTCGCTCTGGTAGATGATTTTGGCGCCGGCGTTCACGGCGTCCTCCACCGTCGCGGCCATGCGGTCGCGCTGCGCCTTGTTTTGCATCGGGCCCACCTGCACGCCGGCACCGAGACCTGGCCCGATTTTCACGCTCGCCGCGAATTCAGCCAGCGCGTCGCAAAGCGGTTGGAAAATCGAGCGGTGCACGTAGAGGCGCTTCAGCGCGGCGCAGACCTGGCCGCAGTTGGAGAATTTTGCCCAGAAAATATCGGGCGCGATGGTTTTCGGGTCGGCGTCTTCCAGCACGATTCCGGCATCGTTGCCGCCCAGTTCCAGCGTCAGGCGCTTCAGCCGCGGGCTGGCATTTGCCATGATGCGCTTGCCGGTTTCGGTCGATCCCGTAAAGCTGATTTTTCGCACTTTTTCATGCTGCGTCAGACGCTCGCCGGATTCGGTGCCGCCGCTGATGACGTTTACGACGCCCGCCGGGAGGACGCGGGCGGCGATGCGGCCGAGTGCGAGGGTTGCGAGCGGCGTTGAAGGCGCGGGCTTGACGACGACGGTGTTGCCGGCGACCAGCGCCGGCGCGATTTTCCAGATCGCCAGCAGTAGCGGGTAGTTCCAGGCGGTGATCGCGCCGACCACGCCGAGCGGGCGGTGGTGCTGTTCGATCCTTTGTTTTTCAGTCTCTTTCAAAATCTCAGGCGCCAGCTTCATGCTGCAATAGGCTTCCAGATAGGCGAGGCCCGCGCCGATTTCGCTCACTGCTTTATCCAGCGGCTTGCCCTGTTCGCGGCAGAGCAGCCGCGCGAGCTGGCTGTTCTCCTCCCGGATGGCGGCGCCGAAACTGCGGACGGCGTCCACCCGCGCATCCCATGACAGGGCCGACCAGGCTGGAAACGCGGCGGCGGCGGCTTCGATCGCGCGATCCGTCTCGTCGAGGGTTGCGTCCGGCGCCTGGGCGAAGGCATGGCCGGTGACGGGGTCGAATACCGGGATATGGCGCGTGCCGGGCTCGGCTTGTCCGCCGATGGTCATGTCCCAGGATCGTTCGATATTCGTGGGCAGGACGGCGACGTTCATGACGCGGTCTCCTTGATGAGTGGCGTGGCGTGGCTGGCGCGGGCGCCAAAGAGCACTTCCCATTGCCGGTTGTTGTAGCCGCCTTGGGGCGCCTTGAACGGCGCGTCCGGGTCATCCTCCGGCCGACGCTTAGCGGAGGGGCGGCCGGCGATTGTGTTTGACCAGCGCGCGATATTTGGAAACTCCATCAGCTCCACGCCGTGTCCTTTGGCGACGCGCGTCCAGGGGAAACACGCGATGTCGGCGATGGAAAATTCCTCGGCGATCCATTCGCGATCCGCCAGATGGCGGTCCAGCACCTCGTAATGCCGCCGCGCCTCGCGCGCGTAGCGCTCGGCCGCGTAAGGCTGCTCGATGCCCTGGCGGGCCGCATGGCTTAGGAAATGCGCCGCCTGCCCGCACATCGGCCCTTGCCCGCCCACCTGCCAGAACAGCCAGGATAGCGCCTGCGCCCGCAGCCGCGGAGACTGTGGCAGTAATGCGCCGAACTTTTCTGCCAGATACTGCAGAATCGCTCCCGACTCGAAAACCGTTACGTCACCATCAATAATCGCCGGTATCTTCCCATTCGGGTTCACGTCCAAAAACTCCGGACGGAACTGATCGCCCTCCGAAATATTCGTCCAGACGATGTTATAGGGGGCGCCCAGCTCCTCCAGCGCGATTAGCACTTTGCGGGCGTTGGGGGAGGTGTAGTAAAAAAACTCAATCATGAGGGGCGCTCCGCGAAGGAAGGAAGCAAGCAGCGCTTTTTTGAAAAAAAGCGCGCAAAAAACTTTTATGACTCTGGACCGAGGTGGTGAAACTGCCACCGGCCCAGATGAGCAAAAGTTTTTTGCTGTTTTTTTTCAAAAAAGAAGTGCTTGCTTCCTTCATCATCAGGCGGCCTTTTTGTGCTCGCGTGTATTCTCCAGACGCGCGATGTAGTTCATCAGGTTCGGCTTGCCGCGGACCTCGTCCTTGGTCGGAAACTCGAAAGGCGAGTCCACGATGTGCTTGAGGTGCGAGAGCACGTTCGCATCGATCGTGCGCGGCGCGTCGCCCATGAAAAATGGCTTGTCGCCGAGAAAATCCGACAGCGCAGCGATGTCGGCCGCCGCCCGCTCGTAGACCTTGTCCGCCGGCAGGCGGCCCATGCCCTGGCCGTCGAACTCCGCCAGAATCATCCGCCGGAATTCCTCCAGCATGTTCCGCAGCGGGTCTTCCACCTTGGCGCCTCCAACGATAATCGGAATATAGCGCTCCCAGTTCGCCTGCTCGCGCCAGCGCGGCTGGATCACGGCCGCCCAGTACAAATGCTCGTCCAGCATCCGGTTCCAGGCCAGCATCTGCGCTCTTTCCGCCGCGGTGGTGCCGGCATCGAGCGGATGCGGGCTGCGGGCTTCGAGGAATCTGATGATCTCGGTGGAATCCGCGACGGTTTGCCCATCCACTTCGATCACCGGCAGTTTGCCATACGGCGTCGTCGATTTCAGCGCGAAGACCTGGCCTGGCTTGATCTGATAGGCCAGTCCCGCGAGGTCCATGTAATTCGCGACCTTCGTCACATAGGGGCTGATGCATTGCACGGTCCAGCCCGGCCCGTAACCATAAAGCGTAATCATTTTCTTGTTCTCCCCAGTTTAAAAAATTGTTTTTACTCTACCAAGGCAGCCTCTCCCCATTGGCGTGCCGGAATTCTCCGGACGACGCGAGGGTGAGATCGTCCATCCGCGCGATCAGGCCGATCGCCGCTTGCGCGGGCGTGATGTAATTGAACTCTCCAGGATAATCCTTCACCAGATCGGTCTTCACCATGCCGGGATGCAGCATCCGCACCGCGACCCCGCGTTTGGAAAGATCGTGGTGCAAATTCAGTCCGGCCATATTCGCCGCGACTTTCGACAGCCGGTACGCGTATTGTCCGCCGCTTGAATTGTCGGATAGCGAACCCACGCGGCTGGTCACGATGCCGATTTTCGCGCCCTCGTGCAGCAGCGGCAGGCACGCCTCCACCGTCCGCAGCGGTCCCAGCGCATTGATGTCGAATTCCCGCTTCGCCTGCTCAAAATCCAGGGCGCCGAGCTGGTCCATCGACATGATGCCGGAGATGTGGAACAGCGTACCGATCCGGCCGAAGCGTTCTTTCAGCGACGCCGCCATCCGTGCCACGTCCGGCCCGGACGTGACGTTCACCTGGCAGATCACCAGGCTCGCATGTGGCGCCGCTTCCGCGCCATCACCAAGGCACACTGCCGCCACGTCCGGCTCGCCGCGCGCATGCAGCGCCTTGGTGATCTCGAGACCAATGCCTTTGTCGGCGCCGATAACAACCGTGCTCATCACGCCACCTCCGCGCGTTCGGTCTGCGGCGCCTGCACCACTTTTTGCGCCATCAGCTCGTGGATCAGCCCGGAATCCCAGCCCAGCTCCTGCAGAATTTCAAAGCTGTGCTCGCCTAGCAGCGGCGCGCCGCGGCGCATTTCCGACGGTGTTCCTTCGAACCGCGCCGGCGCCCTGGTCTGCCGTAATAGGCCGGCCGCGTGGTGGGCGTATTCGATCATGACGTCATTCGCCACCACCTGGGGGTGGCGGATGACTTCGTTGCGGGTGAGGGCTGGCGCGCAGGGCACGTCGTTGGCTTCGAACGCCGCCATCCATTCGGCGGTCGTTCTGGTCATCAGAACGTCTTGCGTCATCGCCAGCCGCTCATTCACGTGCCGGTCGCGCGCGGCGGGGGTTGCAAAGCGCGGGTCGGCCAGCCAGTCCGGGCGGTTCAGGGCCCTGGTGACACCTTCCCATTCTTTGTTGCTCATCACCGCCACCGTCATGTAGCCGTCGGCGGTCGCGTAGATCAGGTCGATAAAGCTCGCCGCCTCCTGCGACTTCACTTCCATATCCGGATAGGTTTGCGCCCCCATGTCGGAAGCCCACAGGAAATACAGCACGGCATCGAGCATTGAGAGCCGCACATGCTGGCCTTGGCCGGTGCGTTCTTTGGCGAACAAAGCCGCGGCGATCGACTGCGCCGCGACGATGGCGGAAACTTTATCCGGCAGTACGGTGCGTACCAGCCGCGGCCGCTCGTCATCGGATCCCGCCTGCACCGTGGTGAGGCCTGAGACCGCCTGGATGATGGGGTCGTAAACCGGTTTCGCGGACCACGGCCCCTTTTCACCAAAGCCCGCGATGGAGACGTAGATTAGCCCCGGATTGATGGCCCGCAGCACAGGTTCGCCGATGCCCAGCCGGTCCACCACGCCCGGCCTGAAATTTTGCACGAAGACGTCGGCGCCCAGTGCGAGGTCTTTGATTGCCTGCACGCCGGAGGAGGTTTTCAGATCGATGGCCAGCGAGCGCTTGTTGCGGTTGATGTTCAGGAACATCGCGGACATGCCGCCGCGCGCATTGCCGAGGGAGCGCACGTGGTCGCCTTTGCCTGGCGCCTCGACCTTGATCACGTCCGCGCCCTGGTCCGCCAGCATCATCGTGGCCCAGGGCCCCGAGAGCATGGATGTCACGTCGATGATTCGCACGCCTGAAAGCGGACCCGGCATATTTCCAATCCCAAACTTTTTCTGTAGCCAACGGTGATTTTCATCGCAGGATGGCGCAGGGCGCACAATCCGCTTTATTTCGATCTCAATGTTCGATAAAATCGGACGAAAGGCCGGGAAATGGCGCTTCGCAGGTGCAGCAAATTGGGAGAGTTTATTATAAGCGAACAAGGAAGGACTTCTTTTTGAAAAAAAGAAGCAAAAAAAATCTGGTCCCGCGGGCCGTGGCGCGCCCGCGCCAACGCCCGCAGCTAGCAAGAGTTTTTTTGCTTCTTTTTTTGCAAGAAAAGAAGTTCTTGCTTTCTTCCTTATGATTCTCCGAGACCTCTACCGCATGGCGGTGTTCACCAAGGTCGTCGAATGCGGCTCCTTTTCCAAGGCGGCCGCCCAGCTCGGCCTCGGCAAATCGGTTGTCAGCCAGCATGTTCTCACGCTGGAGAAAAGCATCAACGCCCAGCTCATCAACCGCAGCCCGCGTTCGTTTTCGCTGACTGAGGAGGGCCGGCGCTTCCATGAGGCCTGCCTGCTGATGACCGAGCACGCCGAGGCCGCGATGAGCTCGGTGGATGAGCTGCGCGCGGAGCCGCGCGGCACCGTGCGTATTTCCGCTTCCTATAATCTTAGCCTCAATTTTCTCATCCGGGCGCTGGCGGATTATCAGAGCCTGCATCCGAAGGTGGAGATCGAGCTGATTGTCGAGGACACGATTTCCAACATTATCGAAGCGGGGTTCGATCTCTGCCTGCGCACCGGGTGGCTGAAGGAATCCCGGCTTTATGCGGTGCGGCTGGGGTCGTTCAGGCTGATTCCCTGCGTCAGCCCGCAGTATCTGCAACATCACTCGCTGCCCGAAAAGCCCGAGGACCTGGCGATGTTGCCGTGGGTCATCATCACGCAGCTGCCGCACCCTGAGCGGCTGGACATGACGCGCACCGATGGACAGCGCCGGTCGGTGAAAATTTCCGCGTCGGTGCGCACCAATACCGGCGTGGCGGCGCGCGGTTTTGTGGCCAACAGCCATCTCGTGGGGCTGCTGCCGGACTATGCCGTGCTGGACGATGTGCGGGAGGGAAGGCTGATTCGGCTACTGCCGGACTGGTCCACCGAGGAGGGCACAATTTCCGCGCTGTTCCCGCATAAAGAGCATATGACGCCGCGTCTGCGGCTGCTGCTGGACCATCTGCGCGGCGCGTTTCAGCGGCATTATGCGGGGACGGTTGTTACGGCGCGTTAGGAGAAGTTACTTTTTTGAAAAAAAGTAACCAAAAAACTTTTGCTGACCCCGGCTTTTGAGGGGCCAAAGTTTGGCCGATCAAAGGCTGGGGGCAAACAAAAATGCTTTTTTGAGAAGCGCTGCAGTCTACCCGCGGAGGACTGCCGGTTTATTCGTGGGGGTCCGCCGCATTGAAACGAACCGGCCGCCACCACAGTTAAGTGAGTGATTATGACCTAATTGTGCAAAATTTAATGTTAAGGCCAGAAACGACCATGCCGATTGATACCGCGAAACTGCCTAACGCGCCCGCGCCGGATGACGCGGTGTTACCAAAAATGGCTTATCCCCAGACCTTGCGCGGCCAGCCTGCCTTGGTCACCGGCGCCAATTCCGGCATCGGCAGGGCCACGGCGATTGGGCTGGCCCGCGCGGGCGCGGATGTTGTCGTCAACTACGTCACCGGCCCCGCCGCCGCCGAGGAGGTGGCGCATGAGATTGCCAGCTTCGGGGGGCGCGCCATCGCGATCCAGGCGGATGTCTCCAATGAAGACGACGTCATTGCCATGTTTGCCAAGGCCGTCGGGCATTTTGGCACGCTGCACATTGTCGTCAGCAATGCTGGGCTGCAGCGGGACGCGCCGTTTGAGGAGATGACGCTCGCGCAGTGGAATACCGTTATCGGAGTCAATCTGACCGGGCAGTTTTTGTGCACGCGGGAGGCGGCGCGGGAGTTTAAGAAGCGTGGCGTTGACAGCGCTGTTTCGGTCGCGGCCGGGAAAATTATTTGCATGAGCTCGGTTCACCAGGAAATTCCGTGGGCGGGGCATGCCAATTATGCGGCCTCCAAGGGCGGTGTGATGCTGCTGATGAAGAGTATCGCGCAGGAACTGGCGCCGCACCGCATCCGGGTGAACAGCGTGGGCCCCGGGGCGATTCGGACGCCGATCAATACGTCGGCCTGGAGCACGCCGGAGGCGTATGCGGACCTGATGAGGCTTGTGCCGTATAAGCGCATCGGCGAACCGGATGATATTGCCCAGGCTGTCGCCTGGCTGGCTTCCGATGCCGCCGATTACGTGACCGGCGCTACGCTGTTCGTCGATGGCGGTATGACGCTGTATCCCGGTTTCGCGACCGGCGGCTAAACCAACATGGCGGGACTGATTGAAGACTACGCGGTCATCGGCAATTGCGAGACGATGGCTCTGGTTGGCCGCGACGGCTCCATCGACTGGCTCTGCCTGCCGCGCTTTGACGGCGCCGCGTGCTTTGCGGCGCTGCTGGGTGATGAGGGCCATGGGCGGTGGCGGATTTTTCCGGCCGCCGCGCCATCGGCGGTGACGCGGCGGTACCGCGATGGCACGCTGATTCTGGAAACCACCTTCGAGACCGAGACCGGTGCCGTGGTGCTGGTTGATTGCATGACGCGGCGGGCCGGCACGTCCAATTTGCTGCGGCGGGTGCGGGGGGTGCGGGGGTCGGTGGCCATGCATGCCGAGCTGACGGTGCGGTTCGATTACGGTATCTCCGTGCCGTGGGTTTCGCGGACCGGGGACGGCCGGATTCAGTTTGTCGCGGGGCCTGACCGGCTGCTGCTGCAGACCACCATAAATGTGGAGAACAAGGAGCTGCGGACCGCGGGAGATTTCGAGGTCAGGGCGGGCGAGGACGTCGATTTTTCGCTCGGCTGGTCCAGATCCTACCATCCCGCGCCGGACAAACTCGATATCGGCCAGGTGATTGAGATGGAAGACCGCGGCTGGCGCGACTGGAGCGGCCGGTTTCCGGGCGTCGGCGAGTGGAGCGATATCGTCCTGCGGTCGCTGATTACGCTGAAGGCGCTGACGCATTATGAAACCGGCGGGATTGTGGCGGCGGCGACGACGTCGCTGCCTGAGAAAATTGGTGGCGCGCGTAACTGGGATTACCGCTATTGCTGGCTGCGCGATGCCACGCTGACGTTGTACGCCCTGCTGGAATCGGGGTTTGTTGGGGAGGCGGAAGCGTGGCGGCAATGGCTGATCCGCGCCGTGGCCGGCAGCCCTGAGCAGCTGCAGATTATGTATGGGATTGCTGGCGAGCGGCGGCTCGATGAATGGACGATTCCCTGGCTGCCCGGCTATGAAAAATCCGCCCCCGTCCATATCGGCAATGCGGCTTCCGGGCAGGTGCAGCTGGATGTGTATGGCGAGGTGATGGACGCGCTGTATTATGGGCGCACGCGCGGCTTGCCTTCCGATGAGACGATGTGGGGCCTGGAGCGCGCGCTGGTGGGCCATCTGCGGCAGATTTGGGACGCGCCGGATGACGGGCTTTGGGAGGTGCGGGGCGGGCGGCGGCAGTTCACGCATTCCAAGGTCATGGCCTGGGTGGCGGTGGACCGCGCGATTCGCTCGGCGGAGGAGTTTGATCTGGAAGCCCCGCTGGATGACTGGCGGGCGTGGCGGCGGCAGATTCATGACGAGGTCTGCGCCCAAGGTTTTGATGCCGAACTTAACGCTTTCGTGCAGTATTACGGGGGTAAGACGCTCGATGCCAGCCTGCTGATGATCGCATTGGTTGGGTTTCTGCCGGCGACCGATCCGCGTGTGCGGGGGACGGTTGCCGCGATTGAGCGCGATTTGCTGCGCGATGGTTTTGTTATACGTTATGATACCGCTTCATCCCATGACGGTCTGCCGCCGGGCGAAGGCGCTTTTCTCGCTTGCAGTTTCTGGCTGGCGGATAATTACGTGCTGCAGGGCCGGCTGGAGGATGCGCGGTGCCTGTTTGAAAGACTGGTGAAGCTGACCAATGATGTCGGGTTGCTCGCCGAGGAATACGACCCGGTGCTGAAGCGGCAGGTCGGCAATTTTCCGCAGGCTTTTTCTCACATCGCGCTGATCAACACGGCCTATAATCTCAGCCGTGCGTATGGCCCGGCGACCGAGCGGGGCGGCCTCCCGCCCAGGCAGGAAGCGCTTGACCATGCTGGCTGAGGCGACGCGCAATCATTACGATGTGATCGTCATTGGCAGTGGGCCGGGTGGCGCCGCGCTGGCGCAGCGCCTGGCGCCGACGGGGAAAAAGATTCTGCTGATTGAGCGGGGCGATTATTTGGTGCGGGGCCGCGCGAACTGGGACGCCAGGACGGTGTTTGTGGACAATGCGTATCAGGCCAAGGAGACCTGGTATGATGGCGAGGGCAAAGCGTTTGCGCCGGGGCTGCATTATTTCGTTGGTGGGAATTCGAAGGTTTATGGCGCGGCGTTGCTGCGGCTGCGGGAGAAGGATTTTGGGGAATTGCGGCATCGGGATGGGATTTCTCCCGCCTGGCCGGTGGGGTATGACGAATTTGAACCGTATTATGGGGAGGCTGAAAGGCTTTTTCATGTTCACGGGCAGGCGGGGGAAGACCCCACCGAGCCGCGGCGGGGCGGCGGCTTTCCGTATCCGGCGGTCTCCCATGAGCCGAAAATCGCGGCGTTGAGTGAAAACCTTGCCCGGCATGGGCTGCATCCGTTCCATCTGCCGCTCGGCATTTTGCTGGACGAGACAAACGGCAAACCGGCGCCCACCAGCATCTGCATTCGGTGTGACGCGTTTGACGGTTTCCCTTGCCTGCTGAATGGGAAGGCCGACGCGCAGGTGATGTGCGTGGACCCGGCGCTCGCCGCGCATGACAATCTTTCGCTCCTGACCAATGCTTATGTTAGCAAACTGATCACCGATTCCGGCGGAGGCTCGGTCGCGCGGGTCGAGGTGCAGGTTGAGGGCCGGACGGACTATTTTGCGGCGGACATCGTTGTTGCCGCCTGCGGCGCGTTGTCGTCGGCGCTGCTGCTGCTGCGGTCGGGCAATGACAAGCATCCCGCTGGCCTGGCCAATGGCTCGGACCAGGTTGGCCGGAACTATATGCGCCATAACCAGTCGGTGCTCATGGCGCTGATGCGCGAGCCCAATGATACGGTTTTTCAAAAGACGCTGGCTGTCAGCGACTATTATTTTGGCGCCGAGGATTATCCCTACCCGCTCGGCCTGATCCAGATGTGTGCCGCGACGCATGCCGCGCAGATTAAGGGTGAGGCCTTGCCGGCTTGGCTTGAATGGCTGCCGGACGCGCCGTTTGAGACGATGGCGCGGCATTCGATGGATTTTTGGCTTTCGTCGGAAGATATTCCGCTGGCGGAAAACCGCATTCGCTATGATGGGGACAGGGTGGTCCTGGAACTCACCGAAACCAATGGGGAAGCGCATGGGGTGCTGCGCAGGAAGCTTGAACAGGCGATGAAGAACGTTGGGGCGCATCCGGTGCTGCTCGACCGGAACCTGTATTTCAGCCAGACGATTCCGGTGGCGGGCACCGCCCACCAGGCCGGGACGGCGAGGTTCGGGACCGATCCGAAGCATTCGGTTCTGGACGTCAATTGCAAGGCGCATGAGCTTGATAACCTGTATATTACCGATGCCAGCTTTTTCCCGTCGATCGGGGCGGTGAATCCGACCCTCACCATTGTTGCCAACGCGCTGCGCGTGGCCGACCACATTAAGCGGCGCCTGGGGGCCTGATGCTCACCTGGATCAATCTTTGCCTTCTGCCGCTGGTGGCGAGAGTGTTTCTGGTCTGCATGTTTCCGTTCAGCGGGCTGGATAAGATTTTGCATTGGGGGGACGCTCTGAAGCAGGCCAGGTCTTCGTTCCTTCCTGGCGGGGCGAAACTCCTGCTCCTGGGCATGGCGGTTGAATTTGTTACGCCGGTCTGCATCGTGGCTGGCTGGCATGACCGTTTGGCGGCTTTCATTCTGGCGGGTTTTTGCGCCGTCACCGCAATTGTGTACCATAATTTCTGGGCCTATCCGGATTTCTGGGCGAAGGGCGATAGCGTCGCCCGCGGCCATTTCTGGGATTTTACCAAGAATTTTGGGCTGTGCGGCGGACTTTTGCTGCTGATCATCGCTGGCGGGTTTTTGCCGTTGGGCAATGTCGTCTCGCATCCGCTCGGCGCCGCCCCCACTGCCGCCACCAGCCAGCCCTGACAGGAGGGAGCCATCAGACCGCTCATCCATTACTGGCATCTCTGGACGGACCAGGACGGCGTTAGCCACCAGACCAAATGCGTGCTGGAGAATTTCGAGTTCAAGGGGGTTGGTGATGCCGATCCGCAGTGGAACAATAGACAGCCGACGGGGAAGTCCACCGTCGTGTTCACCGTGCAGCCGGTGGGATGGGTTGGCGATTGGCATGAAAACCCGGCGCCGCAGTGGATTGTGCCGCTTTCGGGGTCCTGGTGGGTTGAGGCGATGGATGGGACTCGGATTGATTTCGGGCCGGGCGAGATTTCGCTTGGTGAGGACCAGAATTGCATCGCCGACGCCGCCGGCCGCAGGGGCCACCGCTCCGGCACCAATGGGGACCAGCCGGCAGTGCTGATGACGGTTCAATTGCACATACCACCGGTCCACAAACCCGGACATTTCAAATAGATCATGGACGGGTTCGTGGTTGTGGACCCGCGCTTTGCCGCCATGGTCCTGCCGAACGCGCCACTGGAGCTGCTCGGCGAAGGATTTCGCTGGCTTGAGGGCCCGGTTTGGTTTGCCGACCACCAGGTTTTGTTGTTCAGCGACGTTCCTAATGACAGGATCATGCGCTGGACCGAGGAGGGCGTTTCCACATTTCGCGCGCCCGCGCAGTTCAGCAACGGGCAGACGCGCGACCGGCAGGGCAGGCTGATCACGTGCTCGCACCACGGCCGCTGTGTCATGCGCACCGAGATCGATGGCCGCATCATGGTTCTGGCCGACAGATTTGAGGGGCGGCGGCTGAATTCTCCCAACGACGTTGTCGTGAAATCCGACGGCTCCATCTGGTTCACCGACCCGCCTTTTGGGATCAACACGGATTACGAGGGCGGCAAGCAGGCGGCCGAACTGCCGGCGCGCGTCTACCGGCTGGATGGAGATGGGCGCCTGACGATTGCCGCCGATGATTTCGACGGGCCCAATGGGCTTTGTTTCTCGCCTGACGAATCCCGCCTCTATGTCACCGAAACCGGGCGGCAGTTCGCCGCTGAACCGCGCCGGTGCATTCGGGTTTTTGAGCTGGGTGGCGATGGGCAATCGCTCGGACCGGGGCGGGATTTTCATCGGGTGGAGCCTGGTTTTGCCGATGGGATACGTTGCGATGAGGAAGGCCATATTTGGTCCAGCGCGGGCGATGGGGTGCATTGCATCGGGCCGGATGGCGCGCTGGTGGGGAAGATTCTGGTGCCGTCCACCGTCTCCAACATCGCCTTTGGCGGGCGGCATTTTTCGCGGCTGTTCATCTGCGGCGGCCAGCGCCTGTATGCGATTTATACCAATGTGCGTGGTGTGGCGTGGCCATGAAGGTGACGGGGCTGGTGCGGGTGGGCCGCAATGTGAGGGATTTGGACTCCGCCGTGGTGTTTTATCGCGAGGCTTTGGGTTTTCAGCCGGTTGGGACGGCTGTGGACGATGCTTTGCTGGCCGATGTTTTGGGGGTTGAGCGGGTGCGCTGGCTGCGGATGCGGGTGGGGGCGATGGAGATTGAGTTATCGGAATGTTTTCCGGCAGGCGCCGCGTATCCGGCGAGTTTGCGCGCGAATGATCTGGTCTTCCAGCATATTGCGATTGTGGCGACGGATATTACCGCGGCGAGCGGACGTGTGTTGCGGGTGGGGGCTGAGGCAATTTCCAGTTTTGGGCCGGTGCATCTGCCGGTTTCGGCGGGGGATGTTTCGGCGTTCAAGTTTCGTGACCCGGAGGGGCATCCGCTGGAGTTTTTGCAGTTTCCGGACGGTGCGGGACGGCTGGAGGCGGGGTTTGATCATTCCGCCATCTGCGTTTCGAACGTTGAGGAAAGTGTGGGCTTTTATGGTGAGCTGGGGCTGGTTTTGGGTTCGCGGCAGGTTAATCAGGGGCGGGAGCAGGATGTGCTGGATGGCTTGGCGGGTGTGAGCGTGGATGTGGTGGCGCTGCTGCCGGCGCGGCCGACGCCGCATGTGGAGCTGCTTGGTTACCGGGCGCCGCTTGCCGGAACGGCGGCTGGCTATGCGCCCGGTGATATCTGCGCTGACCGGCTGATTTTCGGCGCGGCGGAGGGGGGGGTGCGGATGCGGCGCGACCCGGATGGGCATGTGATTTTGATCGACGGCCGGGGTTGAGGCAATAAAATATATTGCTTATCGAATATATAGGCATATATCATTTTCCGACCGAGCGAGAGAGCTTTCCATGCGCCCTGGCGTCGCGCCGCCGATTCCCATCATCACCACGTCTTGTGCGCTTTATGAGCGGATTCTTGTGGCGGACCATGTCATGATCGTCGCGGAGGGTGAGGCGCCGGAGCCGGGGATGAAGCCGTTTTTCGCCACTCGGCAATGTCTGCTGCGCAGGAGACATGCAGGTTGCGAGGGGGACATGCTGCTGCGGATGGTGGGGGGGTAGGAAGACGTTACTTTTTTGAAAAAAAGTAACCAAAAACTTTTGCTAACCGTGGTTTTTCAGGGGCCGCAGTCTGGCCGCTCAGGGGCCGGGGACGGCCAGGAGCGCATTTAGATCGAGAAATCGAAACTGGCGCTCAGCGGCGTTGCCAAATAGTCGCCAAATCCGGCCGCGACTTGTGCGGCTTCCGCCACGCGGAGGATTTTGGCGGGCACGCCCGCCACCGTGGCGCCGGCCGGGACTGACGCCACCACCACCGCGCCGGCCGCCACACGCGCGCGCTCGCCGATTTCGATGTTGCCGAGAATTTTGGCGCCGGCGCCGATGATCGTGCCGCGCCGCACCTTGGGATGGCGATCGCCGGCCTGCTTGCCGGTGCCACCCAGGGTCACGTTTTGCAGCAGCGAGACGTCATCCTCCACCACCGCTGTCTCGCCCACCACCAGGCCGGTGGCGTGGTCTAGAAACACGCCGGCGCCGATGCGGGCGGCGGGGTGGATGTCGGTCTGGAAGACGTCGGAGGAGCGGCTTTGGAGGTAGAGCGCGAAGTCACGCTCGCCGTTGGTCCAGAGCCAGTGCGCTAGACGGTGGGTCTGCAGGGCGTGAAAACCTTTGAAATAGAGGAATGGCTCAATCAGGCGCTCGGTGGCGGGGTCGCGCTCCACCACCGCGGCGATGTCCGCGCGTAGGCCACCGATGAGCGCCGGTGCGGCCTCCGTGGCGCGGTAGAACGCGTCCACGATCACCCCGGCACCAACGATGTCGTTTTTCAGCCTGGTCGCGACGCGGTGGAAAATCGCGGCCTCGAAGGAGCGGCGGTTGAGGATGGAATCGACGAATAAGGGGGCGAGGAGCGGCGCGCGTTCCAGCGCTTCCTTGGCTTCCTGGCGCAGCCGGGCCCAGAGCATGTCGGCCAGCACCTGGCTGTCCCGCCGGCTGCCGTCCGGTGGGGCCAGGCTGGTCAGCGACGCCCGTAACTGCCGGGGTTGGTTTTCAGCGGTCGCGCTCATGTGTTTCGGGTCCCAAAATTTTTATAGGCTGACTTAGAATTGGTCAGAAGGCTTGCCTAGGCAAGGGCCATAACTCTATCATATCAGTAGAAATTACGCCAATGTCAAATTTTCGCGTCACCGGAACGCTGAAGGCCGCCTTGGAGCGCTTTTTTGAAAAACGCGTTTTTGGTTGTCCCCGGCCTCTGAACGGCCATGGTTTGGCCACTCAAAGGTCGGGGCTAATAAAAGTTTATTGGTCACTTTTTTCAAAAAAGTAACGAATTTCTTCAATATTTGCGGGGCGCCGTTGAACTGCGCCATGGATCGTGCATTGACTTGGCGGCTTGGCGACCAAAATCTGGGTCTGAGGTTTGTCCATCAGGCGACGGCGATTGCGACGCATTCAGGAGGGTAGACGATGACAGTGGC
>Ga0116226_10002405_pt1 | contig 16298 bp, 27 predicted proteins | sample S1TSphfallax_FD_89692 | JGI IMG/M metagenome (GOLD analysis project Ga0116226, IMG submission 89692) | Host-associated microbial communities from peat moss isolated from Minnesota, USA - S1T2_Fa - Sphagnum fallax MG | ecosystem: Host-associated > Plants > Peat moss > Unclassified | place: USA...
CAAGGATTTCCTGACAAGAATAATGAGGTGAGTGTGTAGTTGCTTGAGGGTGAGGAAGGTGAAGATGGGAAAGAGCGCCCCAGTCTGCGTTCAAGGTTGGAGCTTCCTGTTCAGGTAAGTGTGGGCTCATTGAAGCCAAGCATCTTCATGAGTCACTGTCTCCCAACTAGGCTCCAAAGAATACCTTCAGCTAGAAGATGAAATTTCCACCTTCTTGGACTGAATTCAACCTTTTGGTTGTGCTTTGGTCCCAAATTCAGGATGTGGGTTTTAAGGGTTTGAGTGTTGTTGGTTGGCAGGCTGCCTTGAATCTGCAGGTGCCACCAGAACACTCTAAGGAGGTCAGTGATTGTAAGCAGCTTATCAAAACACTTATCATGGGTATGATGGCTCTCTCACCCTCTACTATGTCTCTGCATTGGTGTCTTTGTGAATCCAATCCACCTCTGTTCTTTCTCTGTCTTTGTCTCTATATATATGTATCTATGATTGTGACACAGGCCATATGTTTACTAGTGAGTAGACTTGTAATGATTGCTTTGTCTTTGTCATGCCTTGTACTTTCCAGGAATGAAGACTCTGGTCTGGAGCATCACACACTTCAATGCAACCCAGCTACAGCCACAGGCCCCAGGTGCTGCTACTCCTGGGGGCCCCAAATGCATGAGGGAAGAGGAGGTATGCCAGTCAGTCACAGAAACTGCACACAGCAGATGTATTTGACTCTATGAATATCACATCACATATCAGGAAGGTCTTAGTTTGGGAGCTCAGGAAATGCAATATGTTGAGAAGCCAGCAAAACAGTGGTTCAATGTTTTAGATATCAGCTGGTTTGGCAAGAAGACAGTAATTGCTGTTGTTTTCTTGATGTGCAGGTCCGTCTGGCATCGGGTATCCTGAAGAGTGGTGTTCTTTGTCTGACCTTATTTAAGGAGAAGGAGGAAGAGAAGGACATGTTTTCTCACTACTCATCAGTGTTTGCTGTAATGGAGCACCGCAATCTCATGGACATGTTTTCTTTGTGCATGCCCCACCTCTTTGATTGTATGCTTGTCAACAATCAGCTCCTCCAAATTTTCTCCACTCTCCTCTCCACACACAAGGTGAATCTCTTTGTGACACTATCTGCTGCATTTCAATCATCTTCAATTTACTTTGCCAATGTTGTGGAATGGACAATGTTTATGTGTCGTGCCAGTGTTGGCATAGTATGCGAACTGCTTCTCAAGGAGATTGAGTTGATGTGAAAGATGACAATTGGTTCTGGAAGTCTGGAGTTTTTGGCACACTCAAGGCTCTGTATCTTTTGTCTCTTACTGTTGTATGTGGCCTTTTGGTGCAGGTGACCCGACATTTTGCAGATGTCCTTGTGAACTATCTGGTGACGCACAAACTTGACACATTAAAGCAACCAGATTCACCTTCAGCAAAGCTTGTTTTGCAGCTTTTTCGGTACCTCTTTGTAGCAGTGGCCAAGTTCTCAGCAGACAGTGAGCGTGTGCTGCAACCACATGTGACAATACTTATGGAAACTTGCATGAAGAATGCAATTGAGGTGGACAAACCACTGGGCTACATGCAACTTTTGCGCACCATGTTCCGGGCACTTTCTGGTGGGAAATTTGAGCTCCTCTTTCGGGAGTTTATTCCAACCTTGCAGCCATGCCTTAACATGCTACTGGCCATGGTGGAAGGTCCAACTGGCCTGGACATGATTGACCTGGTGGTTGAGCTATGCCTTACTCTGCCTGCACGACTCAGTTCTCTCCTTCCTCATCTTCATCGCCTGATGAAGCCACTGGTGCTGGCACTGAAGGGGAGTGATGAACTTGTTGGGCTAGGTCTCCGTACACTTGAGTTTTGGATTGACAGCTTGAACCCAGAATTTTTGGAGCCCAGCATGGCCACTGTAATGTCAGACCTGATATTGACACTCTGGTCACACCTTCGGCCCAAGCCTTATCCATGGGGTGCCAAAGCCCTCCAACTGCTTGGGAAGCTAGGTGGCCGGAATCGTCGGTTCTTGAAGGAACCATTAGCATTGGAGTGCAAAGAGAATCCAGAACATGGGCTTCGTCTTATTTTGACATTTGAGCCAACAACATCCTTCCTTGTTCCTTTGGATCGGTGTATTTACCTTGCTCGAGCAGCTGTTATGGGGTCACAGCCTGGGGTTGATGCTTTCTACCGTAAGCACGCACTCAAGTTCTTACGGGTGTGCTTGGCCTCAGTGCTCAATCTAAAAGGAAACATTGCTGGAGAAGGAGTCACTCCAGGCCAGCTTAGCACTATGTTCATCACATCAGTTGATCCTTCCCGGCGCAGGGCAGAGACATCCAGTATGAAGGTGTTTTGATCATCCAGAGTCCCTTGAATTAATGTTCAGTATGATGTTCTAATGCTGCAACATGGGTACTTCTGCCTGCCAAGGATAAAAGTGCAGAGTTACAATCTCATTGGATAAACCTGACATCAAAATCTTATTTTCTGCACATGAATGGCATGCCACCTTGTAGTATAGGCAAAGATATTGATGATCCGTATGTCTTCTCCATGTTTGTAGGTTGATCTAGGGGTGAAGACCAAGACACAACTGATGGCAGAGAGAAGCGTCTTCAAAGTTCTTCTTATGACAGTCATTGCAGCAAGTGTAGAGACAGAATTGGTGGAGCCAAAGGATGACTTTGTCATGAATATATGCCGCCATTTTGCAATGATTTTTCATGTGGAGTCTGCTTCAATCAGTCCAACAGGTACCCTTGGTGGGGTCGGGGCTGTTGGGGTCTCAACTGGAGGATCAAATGCTAAGGCTCGCAGCAATCGCTCTCAACCAAACTTGAAAGAGCTTGATCCCCTAATTTTCTTGGATGCACTAGTGGCAGTGCTAGCTGATGAAGATCGAGCACATGCAAAAGCTGCTTTAAATGGGCTGAATGTCTTTGCGGAAACTTTGCTTCTTTTAGCGCGTTCCAAGCACACAGGAATCTTAACACCCCGTGGGGTCAGCACGCCTGGAACTCCAATGATGGTCTCCAGCCCATCAATGAATCCTGTCTATTCCCCTCCTCCTGGTGTAAGAGTCCCTGTGTTCGAGCAACTTCTGCCACGCCTTTTGCACTGCTGCTACGGCAGTACTTGGCAGGCTCAGATGGGTGGTGTCATGGGACTTGGGGCATTGGTAGGAAAGGCTACTGTAGAGACGCTGTGCCAGTTTCAGGTATGTTGGACAATCGGGTCTCTATCTATTAACAGGCCAAAATCCAAATTTGCCTACTCTTAAGGTGACTGCTAGCAGAAGACATGTGATGAAAAGTGATGATGGGTCTATTTTACATTGCTGCTGTCGGAAATAGGTTTTAGTAGTATGTCTTGACAAAATGTATGTTGTGGAAATTCAGACAGTTGATGAAAGACTTAAGTACAAAGTGCTGATTGTGCTCCAGGTCCGGGCTGTGCGTGCACTGGTGTATGTACTGAAGAGGTTGCCAGCACATGCCAATAAAGAGCAAGAAGAAGCAAGTCAAGTTCTGACGCAAGTTCTACGGGTTGTTAACAATGTTGATGAAAGCAATAATGAGCCACGGAGGCAGAGCTTTCAAGGTGTGGTTGATGTCCTGGCAGCAGAACTTTTCAACCCAAATGCAACCCACATTGTACGCAAGAATGTCCAGTCGTGTCTTGCCCTTCTTGCAAGCCGGACAGGTAGTGAGGTCTCAGAGCTGCTGGAGAATCTGTATGAGCCATTGCTCCAGCCCTTGGTGGTTAAGCCTCTTCGAAGCAAGCATGCTGAACAGCAGGTGAGAAGTATATTCACTTTTTTTTTGGTTTGGTACCTGTTGGAGGGTGACAAAGTCAACATCAGGTTGTGGCTGTCAAACTCGGTGAATTGATGTGAAAGAGTAAAGCTGCATTCTGCTCAGCTAGTATCTCTACAGATTCTGGGAATCACATGTCATGTGACTTGGGTTTCGTGACAGGTGTGACTTCTTTTCTTACGGCATGTGTGATGCTGGTTTAACAGGTCGGCACAGTCATGGCGCTCAATTTTTGCCTTGCATTACGACCACCATTGTTGAAGATGACACCGGAGCTAATCAACCTTCTACAGGAAGCTCTGCAGATTGCTGAAGCAGATGAGACCATGCTCAATGGCAAGTTCATGAACCCCAAATTGGCAGCAACATTGACCAAACTCCGAACAGTCTGTATTGAGCTTCTATGTACGGCTATGGCTTGGGCTGACTTTAAGACCCAAAGTCATGCAGACCTGAGGTCACGGATCATTGCCATGTTCTTCAAGAGTCTGACTTGCCGCACCCCTGAAATTGTTGTTGTTGCAAAGGAAGGCCTTCGTCAGGTATGTTTCTGGCCAGTTCAAACTATCATATTGCAAGATGTAGCACCTGCAGCAATTTCAGCTACCCTTTTCTGAGTAGGCAGGTGAAATCTCACAAGAGTTTGGAGCAAACCTCAGAAAGAGATTGCACTAACTTGCTTGTTCTCATGTGCAGGTCATTCAACAACAAAAGATGCCAAAAGAGCTGCTGCAGAGTAGTCTGCGACCAATCCTGGTGAACCTTGCACACTACAGAAACCTGACAATGCCTTTGTTACAAGGTCTGGCCCGCTTGTTGGAACTTCTTTCTAACTGGTTCAATGTGACCCTTGGTGAGAAACTGATGGAGCATCTCAAAAAGTGGCTTGAACCTGAGAAATTGGCAGCTTCACAGAAATCTTGGAAGGCTGGAGAGGAGCCCAAAATTGCTGCAGGCGAGTCATTGGCTCTGTTTCTGGATGCCAATATATTGCTTGTGAATGGGTTTGCTTTCCTCTAGATGCTTTGCTGACATCTAGAAAGTCTGGTAACTTTGTCTTCAAGCTGGTCAAGAATGTGTATTTGATAATGTTAGCAGTATCTACTTGATTTTTTCTTTACCTGTGAGAGAAGACGAAAGTTGAGACTTGTATACAATGAAGGGAAGTTGAAGGGTTCTCCTAACCAAGTTTGGTGGGAGTTGCAGCTATTATAGAACTCTTTCACCTGCTGCCAACAGCAGCAAAGAAGTTTCTGGATCAGTTGGTAGGATTGACGATGCAGCTAGAGGCTGCCCTTCCTGTTGGTCAGGTCTACAGTGAGCTGAACAGTCCCTATCGGCTCCCGCTTACCAAGTTTCTCAACCGCTATGCTCCTGAGGCTGTGGATTATTTCCTTGGGCGGCTCACTCAACCAAGCTATTTTCGCCGGTATAGCCATTTCCAGTTTTTCACCCCACCGATAAAGCTCATCTAGCATTCAACCATTTGACAGCCATTGTAGCTCTCTTTCAAATAAGACTCATGGGTTTGAATACTATTGACAAATCATAGCATTCTATGTGTTGTTTGTTGTGGCAGATTTATGGACATTATACAATCAGAGGCAGGCCAACCCCTCCGTGAAGAACTGGCTCGGTCACCAAATAAGATCATCCAATGTGCATTTCCAGCTCCAACTGCCAGTGATGATCCTGCAGGTGCTATGGTGCTACAAGCTGTTCCTGCAGGTGGTCCCGAAAACGCTTACATGGGTTTGAATGCTGGGGGGTCAGCTGCTATGCAGACCTCAGAGGTGCAGTTTCAAGGGATTGCTCTGGTGTCTGCACTGGTGAAACTCTCGCCTGATTGGCTGTTTCAGAACCGTTCAGTCTTTGATGCACTGGTCAGTTTATGGCAGTCCCCTGCACGTCAAGAACGTCTGCGCAATGAGCAGGGGCTCAGTTTGAGCCAGGTTGGTAACTCTCATCATCTCCAATGCATTCTGTCTCCTTGGTCTCTCTCTCTTTATATTCTCCTTGGTCGCAGATGCTGTGCATGATTTGTGTAGAGATCTGTATATTAGACTCCCATTTTCAGAATCATCAGCACAGTGGTACTGGTATGGACAGGTGAAGGAAAGCAAGCGACTTGTCAAGTGCTTTCTTAATTATTTGCGACATGACAAAACTGAGGTCAATGTGCTGTTTGAGATGCTGTCCATCTTCTTGGTGCGCACTCGAGTTGACTATACTTTCTTGAAGGAGTTCTTCATGGTTGAGGTGGGCCTCTGCAACCCTACTTTGGACATGCCAGAACTTGTTGCTTGGCATAGGATGTAAATATGACTTGGTGGGTTGTGTGCAAATTGCCTAGGCATGTCACAGGAACATCTCAGAGAATAATGAGAACTTGTAGCATTCTGGAATTCACAGACTTTGGAACAGATCCAAGTCTTCATGCCCAGTTAGATCTGTTTGGTTACAGTTCTAGTTTCATTCTGTGAATGTCTGTTGTACAGACCTGCCTCTGGTTGCAACAAAGGGTAGAAGAAAGAACAACAGCATTTCAAGAGTTTACCAGGATTTAAGGCATTAGAATTTGCTAATTCTACTATCATACAAGAAACTGACCTCTAGGAAATCTGATGCCTGTGTTGTGCACAGGTAGGAGAGGGCTACACACCAGCAGAGAAGAAGGCAGTGCTCCAGTGCTTTTTGGAGCTTTTTCAAACCAAACGGTTGCCACAGGAGGTGTTAGTGGTTGCTATGCAGATGCTCATTCTGCCAATGCTTACTCATGCCTTCCAGCACAATCAGAGCTGGGATGTTGTGGATACCAACATAATCAAAACAATCGTTGATAAACTCCTGGACCCACCTGAGGATGTCAGTGCTGATTATGATGAGCCTCTCCGGATTGAACTGCTACAGTTAGCTACTTTGCTGCTCAAGCATTTGCCTAATGATCTGGTCCACCATCGCAAGGAGCTCATCAAATTTGGCTGGAATCATTTAAAGAGGGAGGAAAGTGCCAGCAAGCAGTGGGCTTTTGTGAATGTGTGCCATTTCTTGGAGGCCTACCAAGCACCAGAGAAGATTATTCTGCAGGTTTGCTGCCATACTTACACAGACCTACTCACATTGCTTGCACCCTTTCAATTATGAACCCAATGTTGCATTGTGTGCACATTTGCACAACCTTCATACTTAATCAGTTGGTGGAACTTTGGCACTTCAGGGTTAGTGGATTTCATCCGTTGTTTGCACAGGAACTGTAGCAGTGACTGGGGTTAATAGGTGAAAGAAAACTCATGATGCAGGTCTTTGTCGCACTGCTCCGAACATGCCAGCCTGAGAACCGTGTGCTTGTGAAGCAAGCACTTGACATCCTGATGCCTGCCCTCCCAAAGCGCCTGCCATTGGGTGAATACAAAATTCCAATCTGGATCCGATATACCAAGAAGATCCTTGTTGAAGAAGGCCACTCAGTCCCAAATCTTATTCACATTTTCCAGCTTTTAGTCCGACACTCTGACCTGTTCTATACATGCCGTGCTCAGTTTGTACCACAGATGGTGAACTCCCTGAGCCGCCTTGGGCTGCCACAAAACACACCACCAGAGAATCGGCGTCTTGCTATTGATCTTGCTGGATTGGTTGTTGCATGGGAGAAGCAGAGGCAGGCTGAGGCCAAAGGGGGGCCTACTGAGGGAGAAGGACAAAGTGGAGCTGCTGGAGTTTTGGAGGTGCAGAATACTGTCTCTGGAGAAATTTCAGCAGGAGGAGCGGGAGGGACAGCAGGGCTACCAGCTGTAGGATCAAAGCGTACAGCAGATACAGCAGGGCTGGCAAGTGCAGGTGAGGATCTGAGTAAACGAGTGAAATCAGAATCTGGAGTACCAGCTCTTGCTGGGATGTCTCCAAATTTGCCGTCTGCAGCAAACAGCTCAATACCCAATATTGGAACTCCTGGTTCGATGGGCCAGTTGGATGAGGAGTTCAAGCCAAATGCAGCTATGGAGGAGATGATTATCAACTTCCTGATACGGGCAAGCTTTCACCACTCCCCCTATTCTGCATTAACTCTGGTTTCAAATCTGTTCCAATTTTGCACCAAGATGGGTCAGTCACTCTGCAATAGTGATCTTTGCTGGATATTGAGGGTCTTTGGATGAGATCAAGAGCTTCAATAGTAGGACGCTCATTAAGTACACTTGCTTGTTGGTTTTGTGGGAGATGTGATAGTCTGTTTGTATCTGAATATTCTTGATTTATGCTACTGGTTGCAGGTTGCATTGGTTACTGAGCCAAAGGATAAAGAAACAGCAGCCATGTACAAGCAAGCACTGGAGCTTCTTACTCAAGCTTTGGAGGTGTGGCCAAATGCGAATGTGAAGTTCAATTACCTGGAGAAAATCTTGACATCTCTGCAACCAACTGGCCAGAGCAAGGATCCTTTGACAGCTTTGGCGCAAGGGTTGGATGTCATGAATAAGGTGCTGGAGAAGCAGCCACAGTTGTTTATACGCAACAATGTTCAGCACATTATCCAGGTAATGGACCTCATATGTGATGACAAAGAAATATACATTCTATAAGCTGTAAAGGCAGTGTTGCAATCATTGCTGAAAGTGAATTGTTTGCTGCAGGTACTGGAGCCATCTTTTAACAGCAAGCAGCCGGAGATTGGAAAGTCTCTGTGCACTCTACTGAAGATGGTTTTTGAGGCATTTCCAGTGGATGGACTCAGCACCCACCAGGATGTCAAGGTCCTGCATCAGAAAGTTGATGACCTTATCCAAAAGCAGTTATCAGCAGTGACTGCAAGCCAGACGCCTCCGGCTCCAGAATTCCGTGTTGTCAATGTTATGATAAGTTTCACACTTAACATTCTTAAGACTCTTGTGGAAGGGAGCAAGCTGTACATTGACCGCTTCATGATGCCTCTGGTTCGGGTAGTCCAGCGTCTATCTAGGGAGATGACTGCCACATCTGCTCAAGTTACACGGCAGGTGGGAATTCTGCCAAAAGCTTTAATATGAAATCATTCTCAAAAGGAGGGGGCTAGTATTATCTTGCTTGAACTTCTGAGTATGGAATTGACCTCTAAATTGCAAACAGTAAAGAAGCTGGTGAAGGACAGTGCCAGAGCTGAAGTTTTTATCAGTTGGATACCATGAGGTGGGTCCCTTTATTGCTGATACTGTAGCTTCACTGCCAAGTGTGTGATTGACCTTTGCTGTGTTACTGCAGGGGCAAAGACTCGAACCTGATACAACAATGCAAACAGCACGGTTGATGAATGACCTTGGTCTTATCATCAGCAATCAGAAGACATTGTTGAAACTTATTAGCGGGCGTGTGCTTTTGCTGCCAGAATGTAAGCGAGTCTTTTGTCAAGTGTTGCAGAACATACTTGCTGAGAAGGGTACTGATACAGGGGTGCTCCTTGCAATTCTGGACTTGGTCAAAGAGTGGGTGGAAAATGATTTCAAGGGGTCAGGTCAGGGAAACTCCACGGGTGTTATTAGTATAAAGGATGTGGTTACGTTCCTGCAACGTCTGGGTCAAGTTGATCGGCAAAGCATGACTCCAGCTGTGCTAGAAGAGTGGGAAAAGAAATACCTAAATCTGCTACACCGGCTTTGCTCTGATACAACCAAGTGAGTGTCACATACTTGTGTCAACTGGGTGTTTCTTCTCTCTTACAGTTGCAGGCTGGGTGGTAAGTGAGTCCTGTAGCACATATGTAGAGGAATGAGGTAGCCAATTCTTTGTCTTTTGTCTTTCCTCAGCCTGCAGTTGATTCAGCTCATCTGGTGACAACCATGTAATGATCTCTCTCGTATTGCCCTACTCATGTTGGTGTTATGGAGTGTTTCAGATACTCATTGTCAGTGAGACAAGAGGTGTTTTTAAAGGTTGAACGGCAATACATGCTGGGGCTGCGATCACGGGACCCAGATGTGCGACATAAGTTTTTCACATTGTACCATGATTCAATTGGCAAGACTTTATTCACACGTCTGCAGTACATCATTCAGACTCAGGAATGGGAGGCACTGAGTGATGTCTTTTGGCTAAAACAAGGCCTGGACTTGCTGTTGGCAATCCTTGTAGAGCATGAGCCCATCACACTTGCCTCAAACTCTGCGCAGGTCTGTCCTCAGCTTTTCTGGTTATTTCACAGGATTTGGAGTTGGGCAGAAGGATGTCCCTGGCCTTCAGGAACTATTTAGTATACATTGCCTTGAGGTCTTCATACACAGTCAGCAGTTTTCAAATCCATAGTGGGTGTCTGATATATGATGGCATTTCTGGTGTTTTCATCTTGTCTATGCCATTGTTCTCAGTGCCTGAAGTTGTTGCCACAGGTGCCACCTTTGATGGCATCAGGAGGTGTTCCAGAACGGCCCGGCATGCAACAGCAAGTTTCTGATGCACCAGATGAACCTGATGGAGGACCACCCACATTCATTGGTATTGTGAATAAGCATGCAAAGTTCCTAAATGAAATTAGCAAGCTTCAGGTTTGTCCTCACTTCCTTCCTCTTGCAGTGAATTGTCTTCTCAAGATATGGTTAGATGATGGGTTCTTTACTTCTTGCCTTCACAGTGCACTACTTGAAGTAGATTGATAGATAGAATATCATTTTCTTTTCTGTATTTCCCCTCCTTACCTTGCACATATCAAAGGAAGGCAGGGATTATAGACACAAAGCAAGTACAATCTGTATTTTTCTGTACCTCTTTTCCTCTTCCCTCTTGGTGGCTGCCTCCCATTGAATCTATTTCTTCCTTATGCAGAAACTTCTGCATAAAAGATTAGAATTCAGCCTAATTCAAGGGTCTAAATTTTCATTGAGGTTGTCTACTGGCTGTGTTGGGTTCTGTTGTCCAGGTTGCGGACTTAGTGCTGCCCTTGAGGGAACTTGCACATACCGATGCACATGTGGCTTACCACATGTGGGTCCTAGTGTTTCCAATCGTGTGGGCCACACTTCAAAAGGAGGAGCAGGTCATGCTTGCAAAGCCAATGATCACATTGTTGTCAAAGGATTACCATCTCAAGCAGCTCAGCAAACGGCCTAATGTTGTTCAGGCTCTGCTTGAGGGACTGTCTCTAAGTCAACCGCAGCCAAAGCTTCCAAGTGAGCTCATCAAGTTTTTGGGGAGGACCTACAATGCATGGCACATTGCTATATCCTTGCTGGAAAGCCATGTCATGTTGTTCCCACAGGTGAGTTGAAATATCAAGATCATGATACTCAGCAAGCAGAATGAAATTAGAAATTTGACAGTTTATGCATGAGTCTCTTTTATACGATGCATTGCAGGGGTTCTTTCTAATCAATATCAGTTCTTAGTTGGCAAATGCAGTTGTGAAGTACATGAAAGAATTTAGAAAGGAACCCTTTGGGTATAGAGTCTGTGGAGATTAAACCATTCAATGTATATACTACCTACAAAATTGTTTGACTGCAGGAAACACGATGCTTTGATGCACTAGCAGAGCTGTATAAAATGTTAAATGAGGAAGATGTGAGGTATGGATTGTGGAAACGGCGCACCATTACCCCCGATACACGTGCTGGCCTCTCTTTAATCCAACATGGCTTTTGGCAGCGAGCCCAGGAGGTCTTTTACAATGCCATAAACAAGGCAAGACAGGTACATATCTTGATCATGGAAAGAGACTTTTTTCCAAAAGGCTCAGAGTTTTATTTGGAGTTCTAGGTGAACTTGCCTTGTCCCTTTTGGGTAGGGGTTTTCTGCAGAGATGACAAAGTGTGACTAAGCTTTGAGGTGCTTTCATGCTTTTGAGGATGCCTTCTTGTGAGATACCAGTAGATGAAGGCCTGCATCATGTAAGTTGGGTGTAAGATTTTGCACTTGGGCCAAGGGTGCTTGTAACATTCTCTTCTCTTTTGCGATGTCTTCTTTTGCTCCTTAATAACCTCACGTCTATTGTTGTGGTCACAGGGGAGTTATAACAGTGGAAATGTTTCGAAGGCAGAGATGTGTCTGTGGGAAGAGCAATGGTTAGCATGCTCTCACCGCCTCAACCAATGGGAGGTTCTGGTTGACTTTGGGCGCAGTGTGGAGAATTATGATATTCTCCTTGACACCCTATGGAAGGTAAGTGAGTGGCAAAATCTTAAGGATACAGTACTACCAAAGGCGCAGGTAGAGGAGTCACCCAAATTTCGGATGGTGCAAGCATATGCTGCCCTGAATGAGAACAGCTTGAGCAGTGTGAACGAGGCAGACATGCGTGTTGGACAAGGAGTGGAGATGGCACTCCATCAATGGTGGCAGCTTCCTGAGATGGCTGTGCAATCTCACATCCCTCTTCTTGAGCAGTTTCAGCAGCTTGTTGAACTTCAGGAGTCAGCCCGTGTTCTTCTGGAGATTGGCAATGGGAACAAAGCTCCATCACAAGGCTCAGGACAGCTCGTTGGGGTCCAGGTAGCATTACACTGCAATTTTTGTTATGTACTGGAAACATGTGCCTCTTTCCAAGCTTTAGCATCATATCCACATTCTTGCAAGCCTAAAAAGCTGTATACTGATTGCAGGGTCCAGCAGGGGCATATGTGGACCTGAAGGATATCTTGGAGACATGGCGGCTGCGGACACCAAATGAATGGGATGAGTTGACTGTTTGGACTGACTTGCTTCAGTGGCGTAATCATATGTATGACATTGTCATCAATGCCTTTAAAGGGTTCTCTGAGACAAACCAACAGTTGCACCAGCTAGGGTATCGTGACAAAGCCTGGAGTGTGAACAAGCTTGCTTTTGTAGCCCGTAGGCAAGGCCTCTATGAAGTCTGTGTGAAGGTGCTCAACAATATGTATGGCTTCCTTACTATGGATGTCCAGGTATGGAGGGATCCCATTCTGTCTATGTTCTATTTTGCTCTCTCAGCCCACTGAAATTACTCACATCCTACATGATGCATTGCAGATTGCGACATGACTGTTGTTAGTGTTGGGCATTTTCAACTACCCATCAAACTAGAGCACTGATCTGTGTTGTTCCTTTCTCTGTTTGTTTATTTATCACTCTTGCAGACCTGCTCACAGCCCATAGCCACTGTGTGATGTTCTTTTTTCCTGTGGCAAGCAAAGGACTCAAAAGCTCTACAGTTACTGTCTAACTTTGGTATTTGGTGCATTTCACAGGAGGCATTTGTGAAAATTCGTGAGCAGGCAAAGGCATATTTGGAAATGAAGGGAGAGTTGGGGAATGGGATGGATTTAATCAACACAACTAACCTAGAATACTTCCAAGTGCAGCATAAGGCTGAAATCTTTCGGCTCAAGGGAGAGTTCTACCAAAAGATGAATGACAGTGAGAATGCAAATCAAGCTTTCTCCACTGCTATTTCTTTTTTCAAGCATTTGCCAAAGGGTTGGATAAGCTGGGGAAATCTCTGTGATCAGGTCAGCTTCTCATTAGGACTTTCTTTCATCGTCTTGCACACATTTGGTATGGTACAAAAGAGCTAGTCAGAGTTTATGATGTACCTCTTTCTTCTTGACTTGCCAGCAACCTGAAGTACAACTTTGCCCACCTTGTATGAAGCAGTCTGTAATATTCAGTCAAATGTTGGTTGTGTTGGTAGTTGTAACTCCTGAAGGTTGTCTGAAGCTATCACTGCAAAGTATGCATTGTACAGACTTAGTATTACTTGGATTGTGTGACTAGAAACTTGATGATATGCCATGTCTTTTGCAGGTTTACAAGGAGACAGGTGAGGAGCTATGGCTGGAATATGCTGTTAGCTGTTTCTTGCAGGGCATTAAGTATGGCAGCAAGCATGGGCGCAACCACCTAGCAAGAGTGCTCTATTTGCTGAGCTTTGATAACCAGACTGGTGCAGTCACAAAAGCTTTTGACAAGTATTGTGATTCCATCCCACAATGGGTGTGGCTTGCATGGATCCCACAACTGCTGCTCTCGCTGCAGAGACCAGAGGCATCAAGTTGCAAGAATGTCATTCTCAAGCTAGCTGCTGTCTATCCTCAGGTCCAACTTCTCCTCTCAACATGAAACATGTTCATGAGAACTAGCAGGGCTTGACTAAATTAAGAGAATGAAATACTGGTCTGAGTTGCAGATGAGATAGGCAGTAGGATCCCTACATTGGGTTGAATTGCTCCCACATGTCATCTTCTTCCTTCACTGTACAAGATTTGTGAGGTTAGTGGATATATGCCTCCTCATGTGCAGGCACTGTACTACTGGCTCCGCACATACCTATTAGAGCGTCGTGACATTGCCTCAAAAACAGAGCTGGTAGTTAGAGGGACGGCTCACCGTGCACAGGCTCAAATGGCTGCAGCAGCTGCTGCCAATTCAGCCAATTCCTCAGATGTGGTTCCCACAACCTCAAACAACAGTAGTGATGCCACTCCAGGCAATTCAATGGCTGTTGTCAACCAGGTTCTTCTTCCTGCATTTGTTTCTTGGCACCTTTACTGATCAAATTGTCTTCTTGGGGCTTCTTTTGTCAACATGCTCGAGGATGTGTGTAGTTTTTTACACTGCATGATCTGTCTCTCTGGGAATCTGTCTCTGAAGCATGAAAGGCATTGACTTTTCTTGTCTGATGTTGGATCAGGGCAACCAGGGTGCAAATGCAGCTCTTTCTCAGGCTGTCATTCCAACTGATGGTGTCAGTAAAGGTGGTCAAGAGGTGGAGGGAGTGGTTGCTGGTGGAGATGGCAATCTGCCTCCTGGGTCTGATGTTTCTGGACAATCAGTGCAGGGGGACTCTCAGCCAGGATTACGAAGAATGCCTGGTAGTACGTGGCCAGGTGGTCTATCTGCAGCATCGCCAGCAGTCACTGCATTTGAGGCTGCCAAAGATATCATGGAGGCTCTCAGAACGAAGCATGGAATTTTGGCAATTGAGCTAGAGGTACAATCCCTTTGAATTCTTGAAGTAGAATCATGATAATGTTGCTTGCCAGTACTGCAGACCTCTGAATGTTACAGAAGTAGGTGTGAATATCACCCCTACAATGTTAAGCTGTGTATGTGGTAGTTAAGACTGGCAGACTTCTCTAGCATTCATGTGTGCGTTTCTTGTTAGCTATTCTGACATGGGAGTTGTTTTGACACAAACTTTTGTGAGTTATTTGCAGGTTATGCTAACAGAGATTGGGGCACGTTTTGTCCCTCTTCCAGAAGAGCGACTTCTGGCAGTAGTGCATGCCCTTCTGCACCGCTGCTACAAATATCCAACAGCTACAACCGCAGAGGTCCCTCAATCACTGAAGAAAGAGCTAGCTGGTGTGTGCCGTGCATGCTTTTCAACTGACACTGTCAACAAGCATGTTGAATTTGTTAATGAGTACAAACGCGAATTTGAAAGGGACTTGGACCCTGAGAGTGCTACTACTTTCCCTTCAACATTGGCTGAGCTGACTGAAAGGCTCAAACACTGGAAAGGTGTTCTACAAGTAAGCAATTGCACCTGGCTGATTCTTCTGGTGCTGAAGGCAGCAGCCCCCATAGTTTTTTCTCCACCTGTATGAAAGAAATAATCAGATTAATAAGACTTCAAGAAGCCTCATGATGTGCTACTTTAAGGGTGAACAATAAATCTGGTGGAGATGGCAGTCTTGCAGAGAGTTGCATAACAAAGCATTTGAATTCTGTCTCTTGGCTACAGAGCAATGTGGAGGACAGGCTACCAGCAGTGTTAAAGTTGGAAGAAGAGAGTCGTAGCTTGCGCGAGTTCCATGTGCTTGATATTGAAGTGCCAGGGCAGTACTTCAATGATCAGGTATGTTGATTCTGAACAAGATTTAGGGAGTTTTTTCTTGTGAAGGTATGAACAATTACGTTTTATGACATCCTTTCCAATTGGTTTTATGGGGGCATATTATTTGTCTTTGTGTATCTGATGGATATAGGTGGCTTTGATTTGATTGCATATCTATTCCAGTAGGTGTATGTTTGTTCCAGTGCACTTTCATTGGCCCTTGGAAGAAAGATTTGGCATGTCAGATTGTGATACAAGGTCGTGCAGTAATCACTCTTCTTTCAAAATGGAATGTTATGAGCAAGACTTTACTTGATGCATCAGGTTCTGTCTTGACTATTCATCATTCAGGGTACTTGTCAAGGATCATAATAAGTTGAGAATTGCTGAATCTTGATGTGTTGGAAAGCAGGAAGTGGCTCCTGACCATACAGTGAAGCTGGACCGGATAGGTGCTGATGTTCCAATTGTGAGGCGCCATGGAAGCAGCCATCGCAGGCTTACATTGGTTGGTAATGATGGCTCCCAACGTCACTTTTTGGTGCAGACTTCACTAACTCCAAATGCTCGCAGTGATGAGCGCATGGTTCAACTCTTCAGAGTTCTCAACCGCCTTCTTGATAAGCACAAGGAATCACGACGTCGTCACCTGGCTTTCAACACACCCATCATTATTCCAGTGTGGCCACAGGTATGATAGTCTTTGTAACAGCCTGTGATAC
>Ga0116226_10002406_pt1 | contig 16296 bp, 13 predicted proteins | sample S1TSphfallax_FD_89692 | JGI IMG/M metagenome (GOLD analysis project Ga0116226, IMG submission 89692) | Host-associated microbial communities from peat moss isolated from Minnesota, USA - S1T2_Fa - Sphagnum fallax MG | ecosystem: Host-associated > Plants > Peat moss > Unclassified | place: USA...
CATTTTCCGAAAAACCGCCTTCGCCGCCGGAGCCGGAACTGATATTCACGCCCGGTACGCGCTCGACCGCATCGGCAACGTTTTTGTCTGGCAGCTTGCCGATGTCTTCGGCGGTGACCACATCCATGACCGAATCGGCATTGCGCTTCTTCGCCAGTGATTGTTCGCGCGACGCGCGGATGCCGGTGACGACGATTTCCTGCGCCGGTTGATCACCAGCATTGGGGGGAGTGGACGTGGTTGCCGATGCCGGGTTGCTCTGGTTGCCCGTGGCAGTTTGCGCATGTGCTGGCAGAATCAGGCTGCCCATGGTCATCGCCACTGCTATCGCAATACGCGTCCGCTGTACCTTCATGAATATCCCCCTTAGTCTCGCCGCTTGATTGACGGCTGCCATTCTGTTGTCGTATTCAGGTAAAAATTCAGCGTCTTGTCGGCTGAATCTTGCTTGCCGTCCGTGGTTTCCCGCCCTTGCCAGCTGTATTCAATAATCTTTCAAGTCAGAACTATAGACGTTGGTGCATGTTCATATATTCAACAAAACTCAACAATCCAGAGAACTACCGTAGCAAGTAAGTAAATGTACCTATGCGGTTTTTCGCCCAAGTTCGCGCTGGCAGGCCATTTCAGCCTTGCGATGGATGGGATGAGGTAAAATCGCGGCTGCGCGCGCGTGGCGGTTGGTGTTGGTTTCCCGATATCACCGGTCATCGGTTTGGGCATCATGCACCCTGCGCGCTCTTGCATACGCTTTTGTGTACATAATCAGGAGAACACTTTGCCTTCTTGCCCTAACGGACTCGATATCGGTTTTGCGTCTTTGAGTTACCTGCAAATCGCCTTTTTGGGCATCGTGCAAGGTATCACCGAACTGTTGCCGATTTCATCGACCGCGCATATGCGCATCGTGCCTGCTTTGCTCGGCTGGAATGATCCGGGTTCGGCTTTCTCGGCAGCGATGCAGTTGGCAGCGTTGGCAGCAGTGGTCAGTTACTTCTGGCGCGATGTGCGCGAAGTCGCCGTCGGCAGCATTGGTGCGGTACAGCGTCGTGATTTCAATAATCCATCGTTCAAGCTGGCGGTTGCGATTGTGCTGGCGACGATTCCTATCGGCATCGCCGGTATTGCATTGGCACCTGTGCTCAATGCCTGCAATTCGCCTTTGCGTAGTTTGAGTGTGATCGGCGCATCCTGCCTTGTGATGGCGTTACTGTTGGCAATTTCCGAATTCACCTGCAAGCATATTCGCGACGTCGGCCAGATGCGTCTGCGCGACGCGTTGATCGTTGGCCTTGCACAGGTTGGTGCATTGATCCCAGGCGTTTCGCGTTCCGGCTCGACCTTGACCGCTGCGCTGTTCCTGAATCTGAAGCGGGAAGAAGCGGCGCGCTTTTCCTTCCTGCTCGGCCTGCCTGCGATTGCATTGGCTGGATTGAAGGAGTTGTTTGTGCTGCATCATGCACATATTCCATCAGAAGCCTGGATGCAATTGGCGTTCGGTATCGTCGTCGCCAGTATCTCTGCATTTGCAGCGATCTGGGGCTTGATGCGCTTCCTGGAAAAGTTCTCTACCTGGCCTTTCGTTATTTATCGTGCAGTACTCGGCGTAGTATTGCTGGCGGGTGTTGGCACTGGTATGCTGCATTAAAGCGAACCTTATCAATCAGCAATATCGTAATCAGCGCCGAATCAGAAATACATGCCGGATACCCCACTTCAGAAGCGCGCGCAGCATCTGCTGCAAACGGTATTCGGCTACCCATCGTTTCGCGGCCATCAGGCTGATATCGTCGAACATGTCTCCAATGGCGGTGATGCACTGGTGCTGATGCCAACTGGCGGCGGTAAGTCGCTGTGTTACCAGATTCCGGCGATGCTGCGCGATGGTGTTGGCGTCGTCATCTCCCCGCTGATTGCATTGATGCAGGATCAGGTCGATGCGCTCGCCGAAGTCGGTGTGCGCGCCGCCTTCCTCAATTCCACGCAAACCTTCGATGAAACCTTGCGCATCGAAAGATTGATGCGACAAGGTGAACTTGACCTCGTCTATGTCGCGCCGGAACGTTTGCTGACCTCGCGTTGCCTCGATTTGCTGGAGGCGACCAATATCGCGCTGTTTGCGATTGACGAAGCACACTGCGTCTCGCAATGGGGACATGATTTCCGCCCGGAATACATCAAGCTATCGATACTGCACGAACGCTTTCCTGCGGTGCCGCGCATCGCGCTGACGGCGACCGCAGATCAGCAAACGCGTGATGAAATTGCGCATCGTTTGCAATTAGATGACGCGCCGCAATTCGTGTCGTCGTTCGATCGTCCGAACATCCGTTACCAGATCGTCGAGAAGGGCAATAGCCGCAAGCAATTGCTGGACTTCATCGAAGGCGAGCATGGCGGCGATGCCGGTATCGTTTACTGCTTGTCACGCAAGAAGGTCGAGGAGACGACGGACTTCCTCAATGAGAGCGGCATCACGGCACTGGCTTATCACGCTGGTATGGAAATCTCGCAGCGGACAAAGAATCAGGCACGCTTCCTGCGTGAAGAAGGCATCGTGATGGTCGCGACGATTGCGTTCGGCATGGGGATCGATAAGCCGGATGTGCGTTTTGTCGCCCATCTCGATTTGCCAAAGAGCATAGAAGGCTACTATCAGGAAACCGGTCGTGCCGGGCGCGACGGTGCGGCGGCGAGTGCATGGATGGCTTACGGCTTGCAGGACGTGGTACAGCAACGTCGCATGATTGATGAGTCCGAAGCTGACGATAATTTCAAGCGGGTGCAAGGCGCCAAGCTTGATGCGATGTTGGGCCTGTGCGAAACACTGAGCTGTCGTCGCGTGCGTTTGCTGGAATACTTCGGCCAAGGTGCAGAACCTTGCGGCAATTGCGATGCCTGTTTGCAGCCTGCGGTGTCCTTCGATGCGACCGTGCCGGTGCAAAAATTACTGTCGGCGATTTATCGCGTCGGCCAGCGTTTCGCAGCAGGCCATGTGATTGATGTATTGCGTGGCACCGATACCGAAAGAATCAAGCAATGGCGGCACGAAGAACTATCGACCTTCGGCATCGGCGGCGACCGCAGCGAAGCAGAATGGCGCGCGATTTTGCGGCAGGCGATTGCATTGGGCTTGATCACAGTCGATACTGAAAACTATAACTCGCTGAAGTTGACCGACGATGCACGTCCGGTACTGCGCGGCGAGCAGTCAGTACAGATGCGCGAATATCAGAAGCCGCAAAAGCAGCGTCGTACAGCCAGCAAGCCCAAGGGTTATACAGAGACCGATTTATCGACGTATGAGCAGGCATTGTTCGACAAATTGCGTTGGTGGCGCGTTGAAACTGCGCGCAAGCATAACGTGCCTGCTTATGTGATCTTCCACGATTCAACGATGCGTGAAATCGCCAAGGCGAAGCCTGCATCGTTGGTGGAGTTGCGTGGTGTTACTGGTGTCGGTGAAAAGAAACTGGAATCCTACGGCGCGGAGATTGTCGAGCTGATCGCCAACCTCCAATAGCGCGATCTTATACCTTCTCGAACACCAGATCCCACACGCCGTGGCCGAGCTTTAAGCCGCGATTTTCAAACTTGGTGACAGGGCGATAATCCGGGCGTGGTGCATAGCCTTCTGCGGTATTGCGCAGTGTCGGCTCGGCCCCCAATACCTCCAGCATCTGCTCGGCATATTCCTGCCAGTCCGTTGCGCAATGCAGGTAACCACCTTGCTTCATGCGCGAACTCAGTAATTGCACCAGCGGGCCTTGAATCAAGCGACGCTTGTTGTGGCGTGCTTTATGCCATGGGTCGGGGAAGAACACGTGTACACCGTCGAGCGAGTTCGGGGCGACCATGTGCGTCAACACTTCAAATGCGTCATGTTGGATCAGGCGCAGATTCTGCAAACCTTGCTCGCCGATCAGTTTCAACAAGCTGCCGATGCCCGGCGTATGCACTTCGACGCCGACGAAATTTTTCTCTGGCATGCCTGCCGCGATTTTCGCTGTCGAGTCACCCATGCCGAAGCCGATTTCCAGAATCAGCGGTGCTTGTCGGCCAAATGCAGCGTTGAAATCGGTGGTCGCTTTTTCGTAAGAAATGCAGAATTGCGGGCCTAGTGTTTCAATCGCACGCTCTTGTGCAATCGACAAGCGTCCGGCACGCGTGACGAAGCTACGGATGCGGTGTTCGGTCGGGTCGTAAAAGCGCGGCTTGGCCGGGTTATCGGCGGAATTTTGATCAGACATGATATTGGCGGTGAGTGGCGGGCAGTTCGTAATGCTCGCAATAACGAATGGACAGACCGGCAATAAGGTGTGCAGATGGCGGCTACTGTCAATGACGATAGGGCAGTATTATGTCACAGAGGGCAGGTCGCGGGAAGCATCGTCCATGCTGGTTTGCTCTGCTCACGGTAGCAATTGGACAATTTCTTATTGCAAATTTGCGACAATTTTGCATCGATAGTCGTGATATTTTTCGACGCTTTGTTATCTGTGATAGCCTGAAACAGTCGTCACGCTTGGTCGTAAGCAACCAGATGCGACCGTACTGACAGGAGGCACAATGAGCAAATGTGCAATTGTGGGACAGGCAATCTTCTTTCTGTGTTTTGCTGCATCGCTGGCGAATGCAGGCGAGGTTGCTGTCGTCAATCCGAAAAATCCGATCAGCACGTTATCGAAAGATGAACTGGCTGATATCTATCTCGGCAACGCGAAAAATTTCCCTGGCGGCAGTTCTGCCGTGCCGCTGGATCTTCCCGAGGGCGCTGCGGGACGTCAGGACTTCCATAAAACAGTCACCGGCAAGAACGAAACGCAATTCAAGGCTTACTGGGCCAAGATGGTGTTTTCCGGGCGTGGTGTGCCACCGAAGGAAGTCGCGAGCGATGCCGAGGTCAAAAGCATGGTCGCCGGTAATCCCAATATGATTGGCTATATCGACAAGTCTGCTGTCGATGGCTCGGTCAAGGTCGTATTTACTGCGGAATAAGGTCAGAGAGGCGGGTATGAATATGTACAAGCGGCTCTTGCTTCCGGTGGCGTTATGGCTCTCACTTGCATCGCTGATGACTGCGCCTGCGATAGCGCAGGTTGCGCCGGATACATCGAATGCGCAGCAGGGTATCAGCACACGCTTTTCCGGCTTTTTCTCCATCGATGGTGGTGAGGTATTGAGCGGCTCCTTCCACGGGTCGATGCCGAATAATCCCGCCTATTCTTGCCCATGCTATCTGGCAGACTGGACTAGTACCGGCATGTATTCGACCGGCTTTTCCTTCAAGCCGGAAACCCGTGCCGGGGTACAGGCAGACATCAAGTTCAACGATCAAGTCTCGTTTACAGCGCAAGTGACGGATCGCGCCGACGATACGTCGCCGCAATTGCAATGGGCTTTCCTGACTTACGACTTTGCGCCCAATTGGGAATTGACGGTAGGCAGAAAACGCATTCCGCTCTATTACTACTCGAATTTCCAGGATGTCGGCATTGCCTATCCGTGGGTGACACCACCGCCCGAGCTGTACGGGTGGGAAGTGACCAACTACAACGGCGTGAGTTTGCGCTACAACGCTAAGGTCATGGGCTTTCGCACGACGTCAAGTGTATTCACCGGCACCGAGACCGTGCTGGACGATGCGTACTATTTATCCGGCTCCACCGATAACATCAACGCAAGCTGGAAGAACATCTGGGGAGCTGACACCGAGTGGACCAAGGATTGGTTGACGATGCGACTGGTCTATCTGCTCGCCAATGCCAGTACGGACGACATTACGACAGGCGCGCGAGCTGCTTCGCGTGTGCATAGTTACGGTATCGCGATCAATGCCGACTTCGATGACTGGTTCGTGCTATCTGAATTCACTGCTGACGACAGAAGCTACAACACCAATTACTACGTGAATGCACCTGCGTTTTCGGTCGGCGCAGGTTATCGCATCGGCGCATGGACGCCATTCCTGAATTACGGCTGGTACTACGAGAATACCAACGACCTGGGACAATATCCCACTCCGGCGCGTTACAAGCGCACATCGCTGACGCTGCGTTACGACGTCAATCCGACAACGGCATTCAAGGTGCAATATGATGATTACGAGGAAGCGGCAATCTCGAATCTGACTGGAAATTCCAAGGTGTTTCGCATCGCGTTCGACAAGACTTTCTGAAGCCGAATATCGCGCCAAACAAGTGACTGGAGCGGGTGAAGGGGATCGAACCCTCGTCTAGAGCTTGGGAAGCTTTCGTTCTACCATTGAACTACACCCGCAGAACCCGCATTTTACGCGGGTTTTGATGGATTTGACAACTTTCGATCATGGCAGGTGTGATCGAAAATGTGATGGCCAATTTCGCCGAGGTGTCATGGCTTTTGATATAGGGTTGGGGTGAATACTATTCTGCTCTCAAATTCCGTTTTCTCGGCTGAAAAACCATTTGCGGCATTTTCCGGCGTTTCACGTTACCTTCACACTCAGCAAATCGTCGCTTCACAAATATGTCGTACCTTTCCAAGTAACGATTTGACAGGAAAGCGAGAGCGATATGAGTGGAATATTTACGCGAGGTGTGTTGGTATTCGCGACGATAGCATGGGCGATACCGTTGTTCATTATGGGCATCGGGTGCCTCGGCATTATCAGAGAGTGCAGCGGTTGGTATGTAACAGGCACGATATTGGCGGGCCTTTTTACGTTGCCGATGTGGTTGCCTGCAATATTGATCAAATCAACGTCGATCGCAACGAAAATTCTGCGAATGGCTTGCTTGTTGCTACTACTGGCCGTGATTTTCGTTTGCGGTAGTTTTGTGTATGAGCTGAATATCCTTTCGTTTCCGTTTCGCGTTAATTATTACGAAACGTCTGACGTATTAATGAACGTTATCTTTTTCATTCATCCCTTTTTGATTAGCGCCCCAGCAACGCTGGAATTGGCATTAATGGTCTATGTTGATCTTAACTTAATTCGATCTGTATCACCAATTCCCGGCATCTTCAAAGAGATTATTCAGAATCTTGCATATGCTGCCCCGCTTTCAAGCCTTCTTTACTTTTTAAATATTACGTTCCCGGAATTGTATATTCGATTTTTCCGCCCAGACCAAGGTTCGTTCATGGGCGGTGTGTACACTCCAATGTATGTGCGTCCGCTCGAATTTATTGATGGTGGAAAAAATGGAGTGTATGCAGTTGTCAGTATATATTTTGCAGGAACTTTTTTTCTTCTATGGCTGCTGAAATCCATTTTTGAATATTGGAAAAAGAAGCGATTCAACTTGGCTTGAAATGAATTGTGCAACACCGCTCAATCGATTTTGCGGAGAGGCTTATACAAGCCTCTTGCAGATCACCGGAAACGTCCGGCAAATTGATGGGTTATGTGTCGGAATTTTTGACATCAGCTTCTTCCATTCGCTGCTCTTATCTTCTCATTTAAAAATAAGTTATTGATTGGGATGATGTTTTTTGGATAAGCCTTTTTAGGTATAAATATTGCTTAAATGGCTTTCCTTTATTTTAATCCTGAACAATCGATGAATCTTTTAAAAACTTTGAAGGCGCTGGCGGTGATGGGGTGCTTCACAGCAGCGTCGAGCTATGCTTCTGTAGCGCAATTGGTACTGGATGGTACGTCCGGTGATTACATCACCGGTGGTAAAACGATCGATAACATTTATTCGTCCACGAACCCACTTTTGGCATGGAATCTGGAGAATTTTCAGAATATCGGAACCGCCATTTCGCCAGAGGCCGATTCCCTGAGCTTTACCTACATGCTCAAACCTATCGACACTTCCACTGACGAATACGCATCCCTCGTTTTCTCGACACAAGCGCTCGGTGCTGCAATTGAGGATGGCACCTATAGCAATGCCGTTCGTGCCTCGTCTGCACCAGCTGGCGATCCCGGCTTGTCTATCGGTTATGCTCATCGTGGCTGTGACAACAGTACAGGTAACTTCACGGTCAACCAGCTGACCTTTGCGAATGACAAGATCGACCAGTTCTCGGCCTCGTTCAATCAGTCGTGCGATGGCGGGCCAGTCATGCATGGCACCTTTACCTATAATGCCGATGCCACGATGGCTGTTGCTGATGCAACGCCGTTTGTGTTGCCGTCCCATCCGGTTCCAGAGCCAGAATCGATTGCTCTTTTTGGGTTGGGAATGCTGTCACTCGCCATCGCTCGGTTACGTAATCAAGCCAAATAAGCAAGTCAAATCCGGCACGTAATCCTGGCCTGACCTTTGGTGGATCTGGCATCGCGAGAGATGTAGCTGAAAAATAGGGGTAATGAGGGCTATAACCATTGATGGTTATAGCCCTTTATTTTTGCGCCACCGCAATTTTCTTTGATCGATTATTGGTGTTTCATTGTGAAGTAAAACTACAAATTAATAATGATTTGGAATTTTTAGCCAGTTTTAAATGGAAATCCGCGCGTATAATTACTACAATTTCCTTGCTTCGGATGATTTCGCACATGAAAAAAGCGGCGCTTTCCCTGGTTTTCGGCCTGTTCTCGCATTTCGCTTTTGCGCAGATCAATTCAACCGTCGTGCACCCGGACTGGAGCAAGAACGCGGCGATCTACGAAGCCAACATTCGCCAATTTTCCCCTGAAGGCAGTTTCAAGAAGTTCGAGGAATATGTTCCCGAGCTGAAAAAGATGGGTGTTGGCATCGTCTGGATCATGCCGGTCAATCCTATCGGCATCAAGAATCGCAAGGGCAGTCTCGGCAGCTATTACGCGGTGCGCGACTATACGGCAGTGAACCCGGAATTCGGTACGTCTGCGGACTTCAAGCATCTGGTCGATACCATCCATGCGCAAGGCATGAAGGTGATCATCGATTGGGTTGCCAATCACACGTCGTGGGATAACGTCTGGGTGGCGTCGCATCCTGAATATTATCTGAAGGACGACAAGGGCAACTTCGTGCCGCCAGTCGCGGATTGGGCTGACGTCATCAAACTCGATTACCGCAATCCGCAATTGCGTGCAGCAATGATCGCAGCGATGAAGGTGTGGCTCACTGACTATGATGTCGATGGTTTCCGCTGTGATGTCGCAGCCATGGTACCGACGGATTTCTGGAATCAGGCACGTGCTGAGCTGGACAAGGTCAAGCCGGTATTCATGCTGGCCGAAGCCTACGAACCGGAATTGCAGGAACATGCGTTTGACATGACCTATGCGTGGCAATTCAAGAACCTGTTCAACGATATCGCACAGGGCAAGAAAACAGTCTCTGATCTCGATGCCTACATCAACGGTGAGGAAACGCTGTACAACCCGAATTCCTACCGCATGCTGCATATCACCAATCACGATCTGAACTCGTGGGAGGGCACGGAATTCGAACGTCTGGGCGATGCGACGGAAACGTTCCTGGTACTGTCTAACCTGATCAAGGGCATGCCCTTGTTGTACTCAGGGCAGGAGGCAGGGAATACCAAGCGTCTGGAGTTTTTCGACCACGATCCTATCCAGTGGAAGGATCACAAGTTCAAGCACCTATACTCGGCTTTATTCAATCTGAAGAAGGCCAATCACGCGCTGTGGAATGGCAATGCAGGTGGCGCATTGCGACGTATTGCTACCTCCAACGATCAGGCTGTCTTCGCGTTCTCGCGTAGTAAAGACGGTAACGAGGTAGTCAGCATCTTCAACCTGAGCGCCAAAGCGCAAACCGTCACCGTGCATGGTGATGATGTTGCGGGAAATTACATCGATCCTCTAACAGGTAGGAATGCAATACTTGACCCCAAGGCGGTGATTACGCTGCAACCCTGGGAATATCGTGTCTATGCCAAGTAAGCGGACATTCTGCGTTTTTCAAGAAACGTCCTGATCCCGCCAACTGTGGCGGCGATAAAAGATGACGCGTACAGCACATGCTTGGTGCTGGTCAGGTAGCCAGCGCAAGTGGCGACGCCGTCAAGGTGGGCAGGGTAAGACACCAGCAATGTGGTGATCGCGATATTTTCGCAATAATCAACCAAGCCTGCACATACACCCAGTAACCCCAGATAGCGCAGCCACGGGCGCGATTGCGCAGCGCTGCGCCAGCCCAGTGTGATTGCCATGGCGAACATCGATGCCGCGACCAGCGGGATGATCACATCCAGTGGCCAGAGGATATGCATGTACAACGTGCGTCCGTCAGGGCCGTATGCCTCTATCGCTGCATAGGCTTCTGCAGCGGTGTAGTGGAAGCGCATATCGAGTATCGTCAAGCCGTGCGTGACGTCCATGAAAGTCGGCAGCTTCCATGGCAGTCTAGCTAGGTTGATGCCGCCTACAATGATGAGGGTGAGCGTCAGCATCAGCAAAAATCGTGGCAGGGTGCTGATGCGGTTGATGACTGAGGCAAAGCGGTTTAGCATGATGTTGCTGCTCCTGATGATGTCTTATGTATGTGGTCTTATTCGATATAACAATTTTTGATAGGGGATAAGGCCAGTTGCTGGTGTTGTAAAATGTTAGCAAATGCTAACTTCTGGGGCAAAAAATTTTGCTTCAAGTCGGTCGAAGCATTGCCATCGTCAAATTCTGCATTTCCTCCACCCAATCCTCTGCCTTGCCTTTGAGTTCGCCAAAATAAATTTGTCGGGCAAATTGCGACAGAAAGCCGGAAAAAGCAGCCACCAGCAAATCGATGTGGATGTCATTTCGCACTTCGCCTGCTGCAATCGCACGTTCCAACACGCGGCGTACAGTCGCGATGAGCGAATGCTGATGTCGCAACCTGTCCTTGCACTTGGGCCAGAACACGCGCAGATTTTCCTGCATGTACAGGAAGGAATCGGCATCCGCGTCATATAGCTGCGTGAAGCGTAGCAGGATCGCGTGGATATTTTCGGCAAGAGTGCGTTCTTCACTTACAGTTGCTTTGATCGCGACCGCGTAGCACAGGTAGCAGCGTTCGAACAGGTATAACGCCAAATCCTCCTTGCTGGCGAAATGCTTAAACAGCGCCGGGTTGCTATAGCCTGCTGCATCACCTATCGCGCGTATGCTGGTCTCACGTAATCCATCGCGCACGAACAGTTGTAGCGCCGCCTTCAAGATCGCTTGCTTCGCAGGCGGGTCTTCTTCCGACAGATAAAAAGGTAAATTCTTTGCGGCGGGTTGCGTCATGTATCGATGTTAGCAAATGCTAACTCGTGGCGCAATCTCTTTTTGTGAGGGCGAATTTAGCCGAGCGGACCTGACTGATCGCTTTTAACAGGTGGTAATAAAGTATCTGCCTTTTAACTTGATGGTGGGCAAGCACTGAAAAGCGTGGTATTCATCGCCTTTTTTTAAACTTACTTGCAAAGTTTTGCTCCTACAATGAAGTTCCCGGACTTGCGCGCCTCGTGCTGCTGCTTTCGGTCAACCTGAATTCGCGGAGAGTGAAAACTTATGCGGTCGAAGTCTGTTCTTCCCTATACCACGGCGGTGCCATTACTATGCGCACTGGCGCTTGCGGGTTGTGGCGGCAAAGGCTCGTCATCAACGCCGACGCCTACTCCAACACCGACTCCAACACCCACGCCAACACCGGCCTCGAATGTCGTCATCACGGGGGTTGCGGCGATAGGTGCACCACTGGGTAATGCAACGATCACTGCGGTTGATGGCAATGGTGCGGCAGTCCCTTTGTTCGATAAAAGTGGTAACTCGATTCCGTATGCAGTAGCCAATGTTGCTGACGGTTCCTATACGTTGAACCTGAATACCAAAACACCAAAGTTGCCGCTTCTCATCGAGGCAGTTGGCATGGACGCGACCGGCACGCCGGTTGTATTGCATTCCATGGTGCAATCGACGACCGGACCTGTGATTGCAAACATCACGCCGCTATCGAATGCGGTCATTGCCGAAGTCCTTGGTGAGAATCCGCAGACGGTGTATCAAAGCGCGTCCAGCAATGCCAGCCTGATTGATCTGCTGGGTACTGCTTCGATGGTAACGGCGGCGACCTCGCAAATTGAAACCGTCATCGCGAAAAATCTGTCCGATGCCAAGGTCACCACCACGGCAGAGCTAAACCTGTTTCAAGACCCGAACTTCAAGACCAACAAGACGCTATTGGATGCGACGTTGAGCGGCATGCGCATACAGATCGTCAAGGACGCCAACAATAACGACCAGCTCCAGTTAAGCAATCTGTTCGTGCCTATCGGTACGCCGGAAGTGGAGATCAGCCTGCCGGTAGCGAAGACACAATTGGGTCTCGGTACGGCGGGCAAGCTTTCCACTGCCATTGTCTCAACTACGACCACCACCACCAGCGCGACGACGGTAGTGCAAAATCTGGCGACGCTGGACAATCTGACGATACAGATCAACTCGCTGATCGCGCAGCGGGTCGCGGCTACCGGTTTTGCATCGCTGGCGTCGGCTACGCCAGCACCGCCATCGCCCGCACCTGCAACTGGCGCAACGATCCCCTACGCCTACAATGGTCGCAACTTCTCGCAGCTGGAAAACCTGCTGGAAAACTATGCGAACAACAATTACCAATTGAGTTCGCTGCAGATCACGGGCTGTGTTGACGACCCTATCCCAACCAAGGGCTGTACCAATGTTGCTGTGTCGGCTGTCGTCACTGGAGTCAATGGCAATATCGTCGATTTGTATAACGATGGCGTCGTCTATAACAAGAGCACCACGCCAACCTGGCTGTTGTCTGGCAATGGTCGCTACGCGCAGGTGGGTGTGTATCCGGTCGCGTTTCTGCAACTGGGCGAGGATAGCAGCGTGGCTGCCACCAGTGGTAATCCGGGCACTGGCTTGCAGGTGAATATTCTGGCGCAGGACAGTACCGGCACTGAGACGGTCGGCAACAGTGCCGTGCAGCTATTGAGCGATCAAAGCGTGCCGTTTGCCTACTGCGGTGTGGCGATGTTGTGCTTGTGGACGAATCCATCGGTACTGCCGACGGCAACTGGTAATCTCTCAGGTACCTTGCTGCAACCGCCGACATTGGGGTGGCTAGGCAACGTCGATGCTGTGGTCGGCGCGAAGTATGTGATCAATTATGCGTCATGGATCACCGTCACCAACCAGCTTGCCAATGCTTATCTGCCTGCGAACCTGCCGACCAATCTCGCGCAGAGCGCATTTCCGGCGTTGGATGGTGTCTCCGCAGGCTCACCATTGACTGGTGTGAACATCGTCGCCGGGCCGACCTTGTCTTGGGCCGGATGGGCTGCTGCTAATCCGAACATGCGCGTGTTCTCGATACGGACGGTTGTCTCAGGCGCTGGCGCTTCACCGCTAATTACTGACAACCTTGCACCGTATGGCAATGTCAACACCAGCATGACATTAACGCCAACCACCTTGCCTGGCGGCTTCGTGCCGACCAGTTATTCCATCTGGATCGGGGCGGTCGATGTGCTGGGGCATCGCTACTTTACACAGTATGTGGGTTCGTCTTGACACGCCGCTTGTAGTTGCGTGCAGTCAGCCATAACACGAGGCCAGTGACGGTAAAACTCAACTGGCCGAGTGCCAGCCATACCACCGATTGCGACAACAATGGCGCGATCACTGCCGACACCAGCGCCGCCAGCATCGTCAACGTGAACGACTGGCAGGACGCGACGATGCCGCGTATATGCGGGAACAAGTCCAGCACCATCAACTGCGCACCCGGTGCCACGACCGACATGCCGAAGGTATAGAAGAACAGCGGCGCGACCGACCACGGCAACGCTGGCGGGAAGAACAGGTGATAGCAGACATTGAACAGTGCCGCGCCGATCAGGAAGCTGAAGCCGATCAACACCTGACGTGGAATCGGCATCTTGCCAGCCAAACGGTTCGCAAATAACGCGCCTAAAAAAATCCCTGCTACCGAAGGAATGAACTGCCAACCGAATTGATCAGGCCCAAGGCCGAGATGCTTGGTCAAGAATACTGGTGCTGCGGCGATGTACAGGAATAATCCAGCGAAATTGCAGGCGACGGTTCCGCCTTTCAGGTGAAACAGCGGCGAACGGAATACCTTGTTATAACTGTGCCACAGATGACGTGGATTGAATGGGTGACGGCGTTCCGGTGCCAGCGTCTCTGGCAGACGGCGGTAGCACATCGCGATCAACGTGATCGTGAAGACGAACAGGAACAGAAAGATCGAGCGCCAGTCGCGCCATTGCACGATCCAGCCACCAAGGATAGGCGCAATCGCCGGGGCAATCGAGAAGATCATCGTCACCAGCGATAACAGACGGGTCGCTGCCGGGCCTTCATAAGCATCACGGATGATCGCACGCCCAATCACCGCGCCGCCACCTGCCGACACGCCTTGCAGGATACGGAATGCCCACAGGTATTCGACGCTATGCGATGCCGCGCAACCAAGCGTCGCCACGGCAAATACCGATAGCGACACCAGAATCACTGCGCGCCGCCCGAAGGTATCGGATAGCGCGCCATGCCACAGAATCATCACACCGAACGAGAACATGTACGCCGTCAGCGTCTGTTGTACTTCAAGGAAGCTCGCATGCAGTGTCGCTTCGATGTTCGGGAAAGCAGGGAGGTAGGTATCGACCGAGAACGGTCCCAACATCGCCAAGCCAGCCAATAACAAAGCAAGGGAATTGCGGCTGATCGGCAAGCGCAGAGGGGAAGCCGATGGATTCGCGTCAGGCGCGCCAGACATGGGAAAACTTTCTATAAATTGGCGTGGGCTATACGACAATCGCTGTCGTATAGCCCACGCCGAACTACTGATCTACTGGTATTGCGATTTTACTTTTGCGTTAGCTTGCGTCGTGCGGTGCGATCAGATGCCGCCCATGCACAGGTATTTCAATTCCAGGTATTCATCCATGCCATACACCGAACCTTCACGGCCCAGGCCGGATTGCTTGATACCGCCAAATGGGCCGACTTCGTTGGACATCAAGCCGGTGTTGACGCCCACCATGCCATACTCCAGCTTTTCAGCGACACGCCATACGCGACCGATATCGCGCGAATAGAAATAACTGGCCAGACCAAATTCGGTATTGTTGGCTGCGGCGATCACTTCCTCTTCGGTCTTGAACTTGATCACGGCTGCAACCGGGCCGAAGGTTTCTTCACGCATCACCTTCATGTCGGCACTGACATGCGATAACACGGTCGGCTCATAGAACAACCCCCCCAAGGCACTACGCTTGCCGCCGGTGACGACCTTCGCGCCCTTGGATTGCGCGTCGCTGACATGATCTTCAACCTTTGCAATCGCCTGTGCATCGATCAACGGTCCTTGAATGACGCCACTCTCAAAGCCATCGCCAACCTTGATCTTCGCTGCACGTGCCGCCAGCTTTTCAACGAACTCATCGTACTTCGACTCATGTACATAGAAGCGGTTGGTGCAGACGCAGGTTTGTCCGGCGTTGCGATATTTCGATTGCACTGCACCTTCAACGGCGGCATCCAGATCGGCATCGTCGAACACGATGAAAGGCGCATGCCCACCCAGTTCCAGCGCAACCTTCTTCACGGTTGGCGCACATTGTTGCATCAGGATACGACCCACCGGCGTCGAACCAGTGAACGACAGATGCTGCACGATGGGGCTGGAACACAGCAGTTTGCCTACTTCAATCGAGTTGTCCGAATCGGCGGTGATGATGTTGATCACTCCGGCTGGAATGCCCGCGCGATGCGCGAGTTCCGCCATCGCCAGCGCGGACAATGGCGTTTGCTCGGCAGGCTTGATGACGATGGTGCAGCCAGCTGCTACTGCAGGCGCAACCTTGCGCGTGATCATGGCAATCGGGAAATTCCACGGCGTGATCGAGGCGCAGACACCGATAGGCTGTTTCAACACCACCATGCGCTTGTCGGCCCAGGTCGATGCCATCACATCGCCGCTGACGCGCTTGGCTTCTTCCGCGAACCATTCGATGAAGCTTGCGCCATAGACGACTTCGCCTTTCGCCTCCGCCAGCGGCTTGCCTTGCTCCGCAGTCATCAGTGCAGCCAGATCGTCGGCGTTGGCAATCATCAGGTCGAACCAGGTGCGCATGATGATGGCGCGTTCTTTCGCGGTCTTCGCCGACCATGCTGGGAAAGCTGCAGCGGCGGCTTCAATCGCGTTTTGCGTTTCACGCTGTCCCAGATTCGGCACTGATGCGATCAACGCGCCATTGGCTGGATTATGCACTTCAAAGCTACCGCTACCTTCAACCCATGCACCGTTGATATAGGCTTGCTTGCGTAATAAATTCGCGTCTTTCAGCATCGGGATTGCAATCATTTTTGACATACAGACTCCTGCTTGATTATTC
>Ga0116226_10002407_pt1 | contig 16291 bp, 11 predicted proteins | sample S1TSphfallax_FD_89692 | JGI IMG/M metagenome (GOLD analysis project Ga0116226, IMG submission 89692) | Host-associated microbial communities from peat moss isolated from Minnesota, USA - S1T2_Fa - Sphagnum fallax MG | ecosystem: Host-associated > Plants > Peat moss > Unclassified | place: USA...
ATGGTCATGGCCCTCATCAGCCTTTCGGGCATGATGATGGTGACCAGCATGGGCGCGGGTAACCGCCGACTGGCCAAGCGGGCGAAGCGTATCGGCGCGCGCGGAGAGGCCGCGCAGGTTCAGACGGGCGCCCAGCTGCGCCGCGATAAGACCGGCGGCTTGGATGCTCTGGCCATGCGAATTCTTCCCCGGCCCGCAGCCATTCGTCAAAGAATTCTGGCCAGCGGCATGTCCATGTCCATCGGTGGATATGCGGCTGGCTCCGGGGTCATCGCCATGCTGGTGATGCTGCTTTCGATGATGTTCATGAGATCCCCGCCGCCCCTGGCCCTGATGAACGGTCTTTTCGCGGGGCTTGCCCTGCCCCACGTCTTCCTGGGTTGGCGCATCAAGGCGCGACGCAAGAAATTTTCAAAGCTCTTTCCCGACGCCATCGGGCTGATGGTTCGCGGCCTGAGAGCTGGCCTGCCGATCACGGAGAGTATCGTGGTGGTGGGCCGGGAGTGCGCGGGCCCGGTGGGTGAGGAGTTTCGTCGCGTCGCCGACCAGGTGCGATTGGGCCAATCCCTGGAAGAGGCCATGTGGGCGGTGGCGAAACGCCTTGAACTGCCTGAATTCAATTTCCTCGTGATCACCTTCAGCATCCAAAGGGAGACGGGCGGTAACCTCGCGGATACGCTTCAGAACCTCGACAACATGCTGCGGATGCGATCTCAGATGAAACTCAAGGTGAAGGCCATGTCATCCGAAGCCATCGCCACGGCTATGATTATTGGATGCATGCCTTTCGCCATGGGCTTACTGATGTTTGTGGTAAGCAAATCCTATATCATGATGCTATTCACCACGCCCCTTGGAGAGATTCTGGTCTTCGGCGCCGCTGTCTGGCTGTCAATTGGTGTCTTTATCATGTCTCAGATGGTGAGCTTCGAGATATGAGTCCCGCCAGCCTTCTTCCCGCGGGCGTTTCCCCCGACCTCCTGGTTGAGATCCTGGTCGGCCTGGCCAATGTCATCGCCGTGGCCATTCTCTTTCGCGCCTTCTCGCCCAAGGAAGCGGTCAATGCGCGCGCCCAGGCCCATGCCAAACGGCGGCGCGAATTGCGGGGCGATCTGCTGACACAGACGCGTCGGTCGACACAGCAGCGACGGCCGGTCACCGCGATGCGGGGGCTCCTGGAACGATTAAAACTCACCCGTGGTGAAGAGGTGCGCAAGGCGAGCGAGACCCTGGCCAAAGCGGGCTGGAGAACGCCAGACTCCTTGACGATCTTTCTTGGGGTTCGCCTGTGCGGGCCGCCCATCCTGGGCGTCTTTGGATTCTTCTTCACACCGCTGCTGGTTTCCCAGCCCTCGACTCTGATCCTGTGTCTCGGCGCTCTCGTCGGGGCCTTTGCCGGGGCTTACGCGCCGAATCTCGTCGTCAACAACGCGGCCAAGAAGCGACAGACGGCGATCCAGAAACAACTGCCGGACTGCCTCGACCTGTTCGTGATCTGCGCCGAAGCGGGACTTGGGCTGGAAGCCACCTTCGCCCGCGTGGCCCGGGAAATTGCCCCCAATGGCGCCGAGCTGGCCGACGAACTGGGGCTGACCACCATCGAGCTGGGATTTCTGCCCAATCGCCAGGACGCTCTGGCGAACCTGGCCAAGCGAGTCGATCTGCCGTCCGTCCGCAGTCTCGTTAACACTCTCGGCCAAAGCGAGCGCTATGGCACTCCCCTCGCCCAATCCATGCGCGTCCTGGCTGATGAATTCCGCAATGAGCGGTTGATGCGCGCGGAGACGAAGGCCGCGCGCCTGCCCGCGACCCTCACCATTCCCATGATGGTCTTTATTCTGCCGCCGCTTTTCGTCGTTCTGATCGGTCCCGCGGCCGTGCAGATCGTCGCGGCGCTTCAAAAGAAATAGCGGCCCGCGCAACCGTGGCGGACCTTGCAGCCGGCGATGCAAGAGGCGGCGCCACGGACCGCCCGAGGGTCGACGCAGCCTCCCTGGCGCTCGGCTTTGTGTTGGCGGCCACCACGATCCTGAAGCTGACCGTCTATGCGCGCCAACCGCTCAGCATAGACGAAGTCTGGACCGGCATGATCGCGAGCCAAGACTCCGTCGCGGGACTTATCCGCGCCTGTGAACACGATGTGAACGGGCCCTTGGCCTATGTCATGTCCTGGCTCTGGGCCCAGGTCAGCGGCTTGTCCAACGGCGCCTTGCGCGCGCCCTCCGTTCTCCTTGCCTGCGCCGCGCCTGTTCTCGCATTGGCGCCCCATCGGCTGGCGAACCGCACGGTGCGTTATTCCTGGGCCGTGCTCCTCGCCTGTTGGATGCCGGGCCTTATTTTCGCTCAGCAAGCCCGCTGTTATGCCCTCGTTCTGCTGTTGGCCACGGCCAATGCGCTCACCTTCGCGCGGCTCATGTCACGCCCAGGCCTGGCCCGGGCGCTGGTCTGGACGGCCATCTCGGCGCTGTTCATTCTCAGCCATTATGTCGCGGGCCTTCTGGTGGCCTGCCAGGGCCTTGCGTATCTGGCGATCCACCGCGGCAAGGCCTTCAGGACTTGGCCCGCCGCTCTTCTTTTCGCCCCCGCCCTGGCCTGCATGGCTTTCCAAGCCGCAAGCCTGATGAGCTTCGCCAGGCCAGCGACCGCCGTCCTGCCGCCTATGACCCTTTCGGAAATCCTCCCCACCGCGGGCCTTCTGCTCGGCGGGGCGATCGCCTGGCCCTTGATCGCGATTTGGGTCTGCGTCGGCCTGATCGTCGCGCGGCGCTCCCCCGTGGGCTTTACGGCGCGGGCAGCAGGGGACGATCGCCAACATGCCCTCGTTTGGACCGCGGCGACCGCCCTTTTGGCGGCGGGACTCTGTCTGGCTATTGGCCTCGCGCGTCCCATCGTCAGCCCACGGTTCATGACCATTTTCGCGCCCGGCGTGATGCTGGGCGTGGCCCTCCTGGCGGATCGTTTCCGCCGTGCCTGGCGGGGCGCCCCGGCCGCGCTCGGTACAGGCGCGATGGCGCTAATCGGAGGGTTTTCGGCGATAGCGGTATTTGTCAGCCCGCCCACCGCGGGCGCCATGTTCAGCTTCGAACCGGCGACCCAGGCCCTGATTGCCCAACATCCACGCCGCTTGGTCTTTTTCTGGGATAATCCGTCAAACGCCGGCGGCGATGGCTCTCAGCTGGCTCAAATCGGCGGGTTTCTTTTCAAGCGCGCGCGCGACCCGATTCCGGTGGAGGTCGTTCCCTGGATCAGGAGCGCCGATCCCAATACTCTCATCCTGTCAAAGGCCCGAGCGCCCGGCGACGCGATCCTCTGGATATTTGACCGCAAGGTGGCGGGTGCTCTGGTCCTGTCTCATCCGCCGATGATCGAACGCCGCAATCCTGCCTGGGCGTGCCACGACTTTGGTGACAACAATGTCGGCATTGTGGCGTGCAGTGGGCGCGCCAAAGCCTAGCGGCGTATCACCACGTCGCCACCACCCCCGGCGGATTGTCGCCCCGCTTGATCAATTCTTAAAAATGGACGTGAAGGTCGAGCCGGTCTGGGAAAGACGTGGACCGCGCTGCGCGAGGGGCTTTGGGGGAATGGCCATGGTGGTGTCTGTGAAGGCTGACTCCGCCGCCTCCGCCGCCTCCGCCGCGCCGGCGGTTCCATGGTGGAAGGCCGAGGCGCCGGTCCTCGTCGTGGCCGTCATTCTTCTGCTGACCACGGCCCTGAAGTTCACGGCCTATGCCCGCCAACCCCTTGGGGTTGATGAGGTCTGGACGGGCATGATCGCTAGCCAGACATCCGTCGCCGACTTGATCCGACAGTGCGAGCTCGAGGTGAACGGTCCGTTGAGCTATGTCGTGGCTTGGCTGTGGGCCCACTGGGGCGGTCTCTCCAACGCCGGTTTGCGTCTGCCCTCGACACTTTTCGCCTGCGCCACCCCTCTTGTGGCCCTCGCGCCGCGTCGCCTCATGCCGCCCACGGCGCGCATGGTCTGGGCGGTGCTGCTGGCATGCTGGCTGCCAGAATTCGCCTTCGCCCAATTGGCGCGCTGCTACGCGCTGGTCGTCCTCCTGGCCACCGCCAATACCGTCGCCTTCGCGCGGCTCCTCAACCGTCCCACTCTCGGCGCGGCCGTCTTGTGGTCGGCGCTTGGCGCCTTGCTCATCCTGGACCACTATTTCGCGGCCATTCTCATCGCGTGTCAGGGATTCGCCTTTCTGGCTCTTAGGCGGGGTCAGGCCATCCGCACTTGGCCAGCGGCGTTGATTTTCCTTCCGGCCCTGGCCGAACCCGCCTTCAAGGCGAATATCCTGTCTCAATTCGCCAAGCCGGGGGTGTCCTGGATTGATCGGCTGACCTTGGCTGATCTGCCGAGCCTGGCGAGGTTTCTGACAGGGTCCCTCGTCCTGGCGGTCGCCATGGCCATCGCGCTCGGCGTCGGCTGGGCTATCGAAATCCGTCGATCGCGGCAGCCGGATTTGCCGCGGCGCGTGGAGGGCGACGACGGCCTGATCGTCGCGGCCTTGATGGCTCTCCTTGCGACCGCCATCAGCATCGGGCTTGGCTTTCTGGCGCCCATTCTCACGCCGCGTTATCTGACGGCCGAGGTTCCAGGTCTGATGCTGGCCGTCGCGCTCATGGCGGGGCGCTTCGGGCGGGCGTGGCCGCCCCTGCCCGCCCTTATCATCGCCTCCGCCGTCGGCGGGGTCGTCTGGCTGGCGTCACAGACGGAATTCGTGAACGAGCCCGCGGTCACCGCTTTCAGTTTCGAGCGGGCGGCAAAAGCGTTGATCGCGGATCATCCGAAAGGTCTGGTCTTCTTCTGGGACAATCCGATCGCCCAGGGCGGTGACCATCAACAGCTTTCGGAGGTCGGGGATTTCTTCTTCAAACGGGCCGGTCACGCCATTCCCGTCGACGCGGTCTCCTCGGTCGGCGCCGCCGACCCCAACGTGGTCCTGATGTCGAAAGCCCATGCGCCAGGCACCGATATCCTCTGGATGTTCGACCGAGACGTGGATGGCACGGCCGCCGTGGCGTATCCGCCGGACATCAGCCGGCGCGACCCCCGATGGACCTGCCGCGATTTCGGCGGCGGCGCGGATATCGGGATCCTGGCCTGCCGTCGACGCCCCCCCGCCTAGAGTGGGCGCCGCAAAGCGCGAACCGGTCATCGGGATGAACGGGCTTTACAAGCAAAGACCTGGATCGCCGATCTGATTTCATCGGATCTGAACAGACACTCGCGATCCGTCACCGCGACTTGGGCGGCCCGCCGGCGGACTCGGAAGCCGGCGGCGCGACGCCCAATATCGCGGCCGCCCGGGCATGGTCACCGAGTGCGCGAAGGGTCTGATAATAGCGGCGGTTGCTGGCGATTTCCGTTTCGCCGAGATCGTCTCGGGCCGCGGCGGCGGCCGCGTCGTCCTGGCCCGCGAGGCCATAGACAAGGGCCAGATTGAGTCGGTAGCGGGGCGTGGCGTGGGGCGACGCCGTGAGGGCCGAGAGGGTGGCGATCGCCGCGACATAGTCACCGGCCAGAGCCTGAGAGAGGCCCAGATTATTTCGCAATGTCGGATCGTCCGGCGCCGCCTTGAGGCCCTCTTCATAGGCGCGCTGAGCCGCCGCATGGTCGCCGAGAAGATCCTCGGTCACCCCCAGACCGTTGAACGCCGCGGCCTGCGGATGTGTGCGCTTGACGGCCTCGAAGTGGCTGAAAGCCTCCTCGGGGCGGTCGAGGCGCAGGGCGAGGCGACCCAATTCGAGGTCGATTCGCCAGTCGGAGGGGGATCGCGCCAGGGCGGCGCGATAGGCTTCCACCGCCGCCGCGAGGCCGCCGGTCCTCGACATCAGAGCGCCAAGATCGGCGAGCGGCTTGGGGTCCTTTGGGGCAAGCTGGGCGGCCCGCTGATAAAAGGCGCTGGCCGAGTTGAGATCACCGGCGTCGGCCGCCGCCTCGGCGGCCTTGATGAATGCGTCCTCTGATTTCTGGGGCGTATCACGAACAAGACCCGGGGCGGCAAAGCCTGCAACCGGCTCCGCCAGAACGGTCAGGGTCAGGCCGATCAGGGTAAGGGCGCGGAAGCTCCCGTCGGGCGGCGCCACCCGCCTAGTACCGCCAGCTGGTCAGATCGGCGCCCGGAGGGGCGGTCGCTTGAATGCGCGCGAGGATCTTGGGCAAATACTGAACATCATAATGTAGACGGGAATAGGCATTGGGGAGGGTGGGGTCGCCATTCCAGCAGTGCTCGGCCCGGTCGCCATAGGCGATCTCGCCCTGATAGGGAGGTTCGAGCTTTTCCAGGCGTTCTTGCGCGAAATAGACAGCGTCGGTGAGATAATAGGTGTCCGCGCTGCCCACATAGATATGAATCTTGCCCTGGAGCTTGGGCGCCAGCGTTTTCCAGTCCCGCGCGATGATGGCGGAGAGGTCGTAGTGCTCCCGCCAATAGGCGGCCACGGCGGGGTCTATCTTGCCGGTGACCTTGTCGAAGATGGGCGCGGGATAGCCCCCCGGCCCCACTGGCCCGAACACCGCGGCCCAGATGTCGTATTGGCCGCCGGACCTTCCCAGATCGCCCTGAGCCAGCTCCTGATAATTCAGGTCCCGTTGTGTGGCGGCGATCTCGCCCAGATAGTTCCGCTCGCCCGGGCGCTCCACCTTCAGCGCCTCGCCCGCGTTCACATAGGCGTTCTTGTCCGCATACAGATTGATCACGGTATAGCCGCGAAAATCGATCGGATCCGGACAGGCGGCGAAGGTCCCATTATACATGTCGGGATAGAAGACCTGGGTCGCCAGGGCCTCCCAGCCACCCGTGGACCCGCCATAGGTGAAGCGCGCCCAGCCCTGGCCGAGGCCCCGGAACTTCTTTTCTATGGCCGGGATCAGCTCATGATTTATGGCGTCGCCATAAGGGCCAAGATTGGCTGAATTCACGGCATAGCTGTCGTCGTAATAGGGATTGGCGTGTTCGATCTCCACCACGAGGTAGCGCGGGAAGCCAGGCGAAATCCACTTCTGGTAAAAGGCGTAAGCCTCCTTCTCCTGAATGATGTTGTAGCCGGCCAGATGAAAGCGGTCGGAATAAACGGGCTTTTGGGTCAGATCGGGCGGGTCGGTGCGGAACTCCGAGATATCGTCGGGGAAATGCCCGTGGAACACCATCAGCGGATAGTGCGCATCCGGATGGTCATCAAAGCCCCAGGGCACGAGAACATGGGCCGTCAGATAGACGTCGCGGCCCCAGAATTTCGACAAGAGCGCGCTCTTGATCTTGATGTGCCGCACATAGAGCGTGTCGGTCTTCTCCGCGATCGGCGCCATGACCTTGTCGAGAGACAAGGTCTGGGTCTCGGGATGGGCCGGGTCGATATGCACCTTGATCGGCGCGGAATAGAGGTTGCCGGGCTTGGATTGCCACTGCTGGCCCTCGCCCTCCTCTGGCGGCAGTTTGAGGGTGCGACCATCGGCGAGGTGGAAGGTCTCGTATCGGTTCAGCACCGCCTGAACCAGGTAATCCCCCGCCGGCAGATCGGACAAGCGCCGCGCGGGCCAGCCAAAGTCGCTATCGTCCAATGTCTTGGTCTGGCCGGGCGCGAGGGCGTCCACATTGACGCCGAAGATGAACGGGGAGTCCAAGGGCTCCCCGGAGCTGACATGGGTGCGTGGCTCACGGGTGAGGTCCGGGCTGAGCAAAAGGATGATCCGCCCGTCGAAGGGTCCGGCGGCGGTCGCGGCGGGATAGCTGACCGCGAAGCTCGTCCCCGCCAGGGCGATGGACGCGAAGAGACTCGCGGCGATGCTCATTATCGCCGCCAAACCCACCCGACTCATCGCCACACTCCCCGTTGCACAGAGTGAGATAGCCCGTCCCTCTGGCGAGGGACAAGGGCGCGAGGATCGACGCCTCACGCCGCCGCGGTCCAGCCCCGGGCTTCGCGCCAGTCGTCGGGAAGATCGGCGAAACGCGCGAGGCTGAGCTTGCCGAGGTCGGCGAAGGAGCAGACCCCATCCAGCACCAGATCGCGGATGGCGTGGCCGGTGGCGGGCGAAAGGCCAAATCCCACGCCCGACATGGTGGCGATGGTGACATTTTCAGGGTTCGTCAGGCGCTCGATCACCGGGCGGCCGTCGGGGGTGTTTTCCACCACGCCGGCCCAGCTTCGGATCACCCGCAGGTGCGCGGCCTTGGGCAAGAGTTCGGCGACGCGCTTGGCGAGATTACGCAGCAGCGGCGTGGACGGGCGCGCGGCGGGCCCCAAGGGGCCAACGTCCATCCACTCGTGCGGGCCTCCGCCATAGGCGAGGTTGCCCCTCAGGGTCTGGCGACCATAGAGGCCGTTGCCGTCCACGCCCCCCACCGCCATCAGGGGCGCGGGTTCGGTGACGATCATCTCCGCCCGGGCCGGCGCCAGTGGGAGGCGCACGCCCAGCGGCGCCAGAAGCTGGCCACTCTGGGGGCCCGCGGCCACGACAAGGGCGTCGCAGGCGAACGTCCCGCGCGGCGTTTCCACCGCGCTCACCCGGCCGCCAGAGCTGATCAGCCGAATTGCCGGCGCGTGCTGGAGGATGCGGCCGCCGAGATCCTGGAGCGCCCAGGCATAGGCCTGGACGGTGCGCTGGGGATTGGCGTGCCCGCCGAAGAAAACATGGATGCCGCCGAGCGCATTATCCCCCGCCAGAGGCACGGCTTCGCGGATCGCGGCCGCGTCGAGTTTGTCCACGCGATAGCCGAGCTCGCCATGCATATCGGCCATGTAGTGATAGTGGCGCAGTTGCTCCGGGGTGACGGCCACGATGAGCCGTTCACGGCGATACTCCGTGGAATAGCCCAAGAGATCATCCATCTGCGGCCACAGGCGCTGTTCCTCGTGGAAGAGCGGGCTCTGATAGTGCGAGGCGCCCCCGCCGTTGCGGCCCGAAGCTTCCCAACCCACCACGCCCTTGTCCAGCACCAGCACATCGACGCCGGACCTCGCCAGCCACCAGGCGGCGCTGAGGCCGGTCACCCCGGCGCCCACAACGACCACCGCCGCGCCGGTCTTGGTCGCGCTCACAGATGCATGTCGCCGCCGAGAATCTCGGCGTGGCGCCCTTCCCGGTCGGTTCCGATATCGTCGTAGGGCGTCCATTGGGTGGGGATGCCAAACCAGACGTCCCACCCGGCGCTCATGGCGCCAGCCTCATCCCAGGCCGCCAGCACCTTGAGCGGCAGGGGCCGAACCGGGGCGCGATATCCGGCCAGGGGAATGGTCTCCACGGGAACATCGGCCGCTACCGCCAGAGTGAGGGCTACCTGCTCGCGGCAGCGGCGCGCTTGGCAAACACCCATGCACGCCCGGGTCAGCCGCTTGATCTGATCCTGGTTGATGGGCCCATCGCCGGCGAGGCTCCTAAGGTCTCGCGCGTTGTTGGAAGGGGGCCCCAGATAGGTCGGCTGGCGCACGGCCAGCAGGGCCTCGCGCGTGACCTCCTCGCACTGGCAGACGATGACCGCGCCGTCGCCTTGCCCAAGAAGGGCCCGCATCCAATCCGTTTGATAGGCCATGGTCTCGGCGACCCTCCGCGCCATGAGGGTGGGTTCAGGGCCCGCCGCGAGACCCAAGGAGTCCAGTGCGGCCCGCGCCGCGGCCCGGCCCTGGGCTTGCGCCGCCTCCCGGTCGAGGCCCAGCCCCGCCGCGTCCCCGGCCACGAACACCTCGGGCCTGGAGGTGCGCACGCCGTCCGTGACAACGGGTACATGACCGCCCCGCGCCGTGTCCGCCGTCAGCATCACGCCGGCCACATCGAGCAGCTCGATGGCCGGGACAAGGCCGATAGCCTGACACACCGTGTCGCAGGCGATCGCCCGCGCCGCGCCGCCCCGAGTCGGGGCCAGCCAGACGCGCGTCACGCCGTCAATGCCCCCCTCGGCGAGTTGGACGACGTGGCCGGTGATGATCTCCACCCCCGCGTCCGCCAGCATCGCCAGGAGGCCCGGCGCGCCCTGGGCCTTGTCCCTGACCTCCACGACGGCCGCCACCTCCAGGCCTCGCGCCAAGGCGAGACGGGCTGTGTTGAGCGCCAGATCATCCGATCCCAAAATGACGAGGCGCCGGCCAGCGAAGGCGTCGTAGGTCGTCAGCAGGGCGTGGAGGCCGTTGGCCCCCATGACCCCCGGCTGGTCCCAGCCCGGAAACCCGAGCGCCAGGTCACGCGCGCCAGCGGCGACGATCAGTCGCTCGAAGCCCACCATCCAGGAACGGTCCTCGTCCGCCAGGCCCACCACCGGGCCCGAGAGGCCGCGGGTCCCCTCACCTTCGAGGAACGCGCCCCAGGCATAGGTTCCGAGCGCCACATCGACGCCGGCCTCGAAGACCTCCTCAAGGCCTGGATTAGCGGCGAAGACCTGCTCGATCATCCGCGCCTTGCTCTGGACCGCGCCGGTCATTCTTTGCCCAAAATAGAGGGGCGCGTCGTCCGCCATCAGGCTCGCGGAGACGGGGTTCTCGTCCACCAGGAGCACTTGCGCGCCGGCCCGCGCGCAGTCGAGCGCCGCCGCGAGCCCCGCCGGGCCCGCGCCGATCACCACGATCTGGGATGAACGCTCAGGCGGCGGAAACTTCCCGTCGATGGCATGAGGATCACGCACGGCGTCTCTCATGGGCGCGCACGCGTCGCGAGGTCACGCAGCTTGGCCCACCGGCGTGGCGGCAAGCTGGGCGCGCGCCGCGGCGCAATACCAATCGGTAAATCGCAGGGCCAGGGCCTCGGCGTCCGGCGAATAGGGGCCCGGGCGATACCCCGGCGAATTGACGCCCCTCTGATTGACCTCGACCAGATCGCGATCCTGCAGATTAGTCTGGGTCCAGACTCGGGTCAGGCGGTCCAGATCATAATCCACGCCCTCCACCGCGTCCTTGTGAACGAGCCACTTGGCCGTCACGAGGGTCTCGCCCGGGCTGATCGGCAGGGCGCTGAATGTGAAGAGATAGTCGCTGAACGCGTGGGAGAAGCTGTTTGGCTCCGCCGACCAGCGCAGGGAGCCGATATCCCCGGCGCCCACCTCGCACATCAGTTTGGCGACCGCGGCCTTGCCGTCCTCGGTCATGGAGACATAGCCATCATTGAGAGCGAAGCGCATGGCCTGCCACCAATCCCCCTCCACGGGCCCGACACCCAGGCCGAGCTTCGCCATGCGGGCGTTGAAGAGGTCCAGGGTCGGATCCTCGCCGTAATCGAAATGGCCCGAGGCCGCGATGGGGAAGCTGGCGGAAAGTTCCGGGTGAGCGCCAGGGCAGTGGTAGCACTCCCGGGCATTGTCCATGACGATCTTCCAATTGGCCTTCTCAAAGAGGGTGCTCTCAAAGGCGACCTTAGCGTTGGCGATGTTGTGCGACGCCAGGAGAGGCGAGAAAGCCTCGCGAAAGGCGCCGATGGGCGGGGCGCTTTCCCCCAGGCAGACGAAAATCACGCCGCCGACCGAGGTCACATGAATGGGGCTGAGGCCATGAGCGCCCCGGTCGAAATCGGCAGGCATGCGCCCCGCATGGACCAGCTCGCCGGTGAGCTCATAGGTCCAGCGATGATAGGGACAGACGAGCCGCGCGGCCGCCCCGGCGCCGTCGGCGCAGATCTGAGAGCCGCGATGGCGGCAACTGTTGTGATAGGCGCGAAGATCACCGGCGCGGTCGCGGACGACCAGGACCGGCCACAGGCCCAGCGTCACCGCCAGATAACTTCCAGGCTTCGGCAGCTCGCACTCGAAACCCACCTGCAACCAGCAGCGCTTGAAGATGTACTCCAGATCGAAATCGAAAACGTCCGGATCATTATAAAGCGGCTGGGGGAGGCTATGTCCGGCTTTACGCGCCTTCAGCAGCGCGTCCATTTTCGCCAGATCGATCATCGCCTCTCCTCCAAGGGCGCAATATCGCATGCCCCCCTCGAGCATAGACAATCGCATTTCCTGATATCGCTATCGCATTTCACATGCGGGGATTAAGCGGGAAACAGGGGCGTGGCGCACGCCAGGAGCGATTGTGGATTTCTGGCGTCCGCTGATAGGTTTCTCTTGGCTGATCAGCCGATTTGGTGGGCGAATGGGCGCATGACAGTGAGTTGGAGCAGCCTGTGATCAACCGCCGGTGGCTGCCGCTGAACGCCCTGCGGGCCTATGAGGCGGTGGGCCGAAACCTGAGTTTCACGGTGGGGGCGCGGGCGCTGCATGTCTCACAGAGCGCGCTCAGCCGCCATGTGATCAGCCTGGAGGACCTGCTGGGCACGCCGCTGCTTGAACGACGCACCCATGGCGTGATCCTGACAGAGGCCGGCGCCGCCCTGCTCCCGGCCGTCACCAAGGCCTTTGACCGGATCGAGCAGACCCTGAACCAGATCCAGCAGGGCCGGCGCAGCGCGCGCGTGCTTCGCATGCATATGCCGCCATCCCTGCTGCAGCACCTCGCCCTGCCCATCCTGCGCGACTTTCGCCGCGAGTTTCCCGATGTGCGGATCGATATTTCCAGCACCCACGTGACGGGCCTTCCCGCCCACGATCTGGACGTGGCCGTGGTCTATGACCGCCCGACCGTGGATGACCGGGTCACCGACCTCCTATGGTCCGTGCGCGTCACGCCGGTCTGTTCGCCCGAACTGGCTGAACGCGAAGCCGGCAAGTCCCTGGAAGACTTCCTCGCCAGCAACGAGCTTCTGCATGTGAAGCTGGAAAATCAGCCCCGCGATGTTCTCTGGGCGACCTTCGCGCGCCAGTGCGCCCTAACTCTCGACACCGACCGGGGCTTGGCGTTCGACACCGCCATTTCCGCCATCCACTACGCCATGTCGGGCGACGGGGTCGTCCTGGCGGACGTGGACATGTTCGCGGCCGACATCGCCGCCGGCCGCCTCGTCGCGCCTTATGACGCGGTGTTCGAGGAGGGCTATGGCTATTACCTCAAGTTCCATGCCGAAGATTTGGCCGACCCCGTCATCGTCCTCTTCCGGAACTGGATGATCGGCCGCTTCTCCAGCCAGAGCGCCGCCCGGGCCCTGGGCGGCCTCATGGCCAAGGAGGATTAGGGGCCGCCGATGGCCAGCGGCTGGCTGATCGGGGTGATGGTGGACGTGGCGGGCGAACCGGCGCCGGTGCGCCATTTCTTCGCCGTCGGCGTCGAGGATCGCGCCAAGGCCGAATGGCGGGCCATCGATAGCGCCCTTCTGATCGGCAGGGTGGCCTCGAGCCCGGTGAGCGGCCTGGAGCCCGTCCACATGATCAGCGAAATCGCGCCCAAGACGGCGCACATCCTGGGGCTTAAGGCGGGCGAAGTGCGCCCGCTGGGCTGGCGCTGGCCACGGAGGTGGAAACCGCAAGAAGTCCGCGCGTCGGACCCGGAGACAGCCATGCCTCCGAAGCCGTGATGGGTGGCTATTATTGGGGCTGATGGCGGGGATTTCGACAGCGACATGACTGGCGCCCTCGGCCGAAGGAATCTGTGACGACTAGCGTCATTCCTCGGGAGCATTGGGATGATCAATTTCGCCCCCTTGCACCTCTTGGTCGGATCGACCGGGGCCGGAAAGACGACCAACTCTCACCCAAGACCTGCCCGCAAGGGCCCCAGCCAGGGTTCGAAGTTGCGCCAATGGTCCAGCCCATCCGCATTGAGCGGCCGGCGGACCTGCTCGGAGCTGGCCGTGCGGACGGGACGCGCGGTCTCGTGGAACCTCAGACAGGCGGCCTCAAACTCCAGGCCGCAATAGGTCAGCAACCGCGCCAATTCCCCCTCCGGATCGCGCACCAGGTTCTCGTGGATCACGCGGTGAACCCGGCCGGGCAGGACGGCGTCGAAATGGTCCATCAGGGTCAGGTAGTCACGATAATAACGCCCGATGTCCGCCAGGTCGTGGCCATAGGCGGCGCCCCTTGCGAAGTTCTGTTTGAAGATGGAAAAGCCGCAGGCCATGGGATCTCGCCGGGCGTCGATGATCTTGGCCCGGGGCAGGATCAGGCGGATCAAGCCCAGCTGCAGGACGTTATTGGGCGCCTTGTCGACGAAAAAAGGACGGCCGGTGCGGCGAGACGCCCGCGTTCGGCGCAGATAATCCGCGCCAAGCGCGGAGAAGGTGCCGCCGGGCAAATCCGCCAGCATGGCCGGGTAGCCGCCCAGCGTCGCCGCGTCCGCGCCTTCGGTAAGCTGGCTGGCTATGGCCATCAGATCGGGCAGCTCGGAAAGACCCTCCACCGCCGAATGGCTGGACAGGATCTGCTCGATCAGGGTTGAGCCGGATCGCGGGAGGCCCAGGATGAAGATGGGATCCGGCGACGGGTCGCCGAAACCCGCGCGGGCGGCGAAGAACGAGGGGGTGAAGGTCTCCACGCTTCGGCCCACGAAGGCCCGGTTGGCCCGCCAGTCATAGGGCGTCAGGGCGCGGCGCAGGGCGTTGGCCTTGGCATAATGGCTGAACGCGGGGGCGTAGGCGCCTTCGTCCTCCAACGCCTTGCCGAGCGCGAAGTGAAGATGGGCGCGGTCGTCGTCGCTGGGCTCCGGCGCAGCCAAGACCGCCTCCATGGCCGCGCGCTCGGCGGCTGAAAAGCGGAAAACCTTGAGATCGGCGAGGCTGCCATAGGCCTCGCCCAGGGTGGGGGCGAGGGCGAGACATTGTCTATAGGCGCTTACGGCCCCGCCTTGATCGCCGAGGGCGCGCAGGACATGACCCTTGCCGAGCCAGAGCCGGGGCTGATCCGGGCTTAGCTCAAGCGCGGCGGCGAAATCGCACCTTGCCCCCTCCTGGTCGCCAGTCTGGCGTCGCGCCTCGGCCCGAAGGCTGAGAAACAGGCCCGTCCCCGGCGCCTGGGCCAGAAGGCGCTCAGCGTGGATCAGGGCCTCTCGCGGCCGGTCTTGAAGGAGTCGCAGACGGACATAGGCCTGACGCGCCGCCAAGAAATGGGGCGCGTTCTCGAGAACGGGCCGCAGCAAGGCCTCCGCCGCGCCCGGCGCCCCAAGACCCAGCGCCGCATCGGCCAGCAGACGCGCCGCCAGGGGGTCGGTGGGGTGCAGGTCGAACCGACCTTTCAGGATGGAGTCCGCTTTCGCGTGATCCCCGGCGATCAGAGCTTCCACGCCTTGCCGCAAGAGCGCGTCATTGAGAGACCCTGGCGTAGCGCGTCCCAGGGCCTCGGCCGCCGCCGTGTGATCGCCCCTGATGGCTAACTGGTCGCCCAGCGCATGAAGGGCCAGCGAGGACTGCGGGTTGAGGGCGGCGGCGCGGCCGAGGTGGGTGATGGCCGCCTCCGTTTCACCCAGGGCCGCGAACGCGGCCCCCAACTCGAACTGGAGACCCCAAGCGGCCGGGGCGCGGGCGACCAGGGTCGTCAGGGCGGCGAGGGCGCCGGAGGGATCCCCCGACCGCCGAACCGCCGCCCCCAGGAGAAGTCGCCCTTCAAGGCTCGCGGGCGCCAGGGCCAGAGCATCCCGCGCCAAGGCCGCCGCCACCCCGGGCTCGGAGCCCAGCAAACGGCGCGCCTTCGCCAGGAGGGCGGCGAGATCATGTGGACCTTTGGCGGGCGGTGCGGCGGCCAAAGCTGTCTCCGAATGCCATCAGCCGCGCCGGCGCGGTGATCCTTATCTCTTACGAAAACACCACCGTCTTGTGGCCGTTGATCAGCACCCGGCGCTCCACATGCCAGAGAACGGCCCGGGCGAGAACCTGACATTCCACGTCTCGGCCGATCTGAACGAGATCCTCGGGCATCTGGCTGTGGTCCACGCGCTGAGAGCCCTGTTCGATGATCGGGCCTTCGTCGAGGTCCGTGGTCACATAGTGGGCCGTGGCGCCGATGATCTTCACCCCCCGCTCGAAGGCCTGGTGATAGGGTTTGGCGCCTTTGAAGCTGGGCAGGAACGAGTGGTGGATATTGATGCACCGTCCGCTGAGGGCCGCGCACAGCTCGGGCGACAGGATCTGCATATAACGGGCGAGAACCACCAGATCGGCGTTCACTTCGCCGATCAGCGCCAGAAACCGGGCTTCCTGCATGGGCTTGGTGGTCTTGGTGATGGGCAGATGATGAAAAGGGATACCGCTCCATTCCACGAAGGAGCGCATGTCCTCGTGGTTCGACATGACGCCCACGATCTCCACCGGCAGGGCGCCGCTGCGCCAGCGGTGCATGAGGTCATAGAGGCAATGGCCGAATTTCGAGACCGCGATCAGGACGCGGGGTCTCGTTTCTCCATCGTGAAGGGCCCAGGACATGGCGTACCGCGCGGCGATGGGCTCGAATCCCTGTCGCAAAGTCTCCAGCGGCGGCATGGCCGG
>Ga0116226_10002408_pt1 | contig 16291 bp, 14 predicted proteins | sample S1TSphfallax_FD_89692 | JGI IMG/M metagenome (GOLD analysis project Ga0116226, IMG submission 89692) | Host-associated microbial communities from peat moss isolated from Minnesota, USA - S1T2_Fa - Sphagnum fallax MG | ecosystem: Host-associated > Plants > Peat moss > Unclassified | place: USA...
CCCCGAAAGTTTACGGCACAATTCAGCAGAGGAGACCTCAGATCCTTCCACTCCGTTTGGCGCAAAATCGCGCCAAACTTCGGTCAGGATGACACTTCAAATTATGCGGCGAACTCCAGAGACGGGAGACTACCGGCCGGTCATCTTTTCCAAATGTTCAGGGTACCGGTCGCCTTCGGCCGTGATCTTCCCGGCGGCCTCGGCGATCTTGCTTAAGTCCTCCGCCGTGAGTTTCACCTCAACCGCCCTGTTGTTCTCCTCCAGCCGATGCAGCTTGGTCGTTCCCGGAATCGGCACCATCCACGGCTTCTGCGCGAGGATCCATGCCAGCGCGATCTGCGCGGGCGTCGCGTCCTTCTCCCTGGCGATGGCCGCGAGCAGGTCCACGAAGGCCTGGTTCGCCTTTCTCGCCTCGGGGGTAAAGCGCGGCAGCTTGCTGCGGAAGTCCTTGTCGCCCAGCGTGGTGGTCTCGTCCATCTTGCCGGTCAGGAAGCCCTTGCCGAGCGGGCTGTAGGGCACCATGCCGATGCCAAGCTCCTCGAGCGTGGGGATGATCTCGGCTTCGGGCTTGCGCCACCACAGCGAGTACTCGCTCTGGAGCGCGGCAACGGGCTGCACGGCGTGGGCGCGGCGGATGGTCTGCGCGCCGGCCTCCGAGAGGCCGAAGTGCTTCACCTTGCCCTCGGCGATCAGGTCCTTCACCGCTCCGGCGACGTCTTCGATCGGCACGTCAGGATCGACGCGGTGCTGGTAGAAGAGGTCGATGGTGTCGATGTTGAGCCGCTTCAGCGAAGCTTCGGCGACCTCCTTGATGTGCTCTGGGCGGCTGTTCAGGGTCTGGCTGCCCGGCGCGCCGCCGGGTGTGCAGTTGAAGCCGAACTTGGTGGCGATGACGACCTTTTCGCGAATGGGCGAGAGCGCCTTGCCCACGAGGATTTCGTTGGTAAAGGGGCCGTAGACCTCGGCGGTATCGAAGAAGGTGAGGCCCATATCGACGGCCTTGTGCATCAGCGAGATCATCTCGTTGTCGTCCTTCGGTTCGCCGTAGGAGAAGCTCATGCCCATGCAGCCGAGGCCGAGGGCGGACACTTCGAGGGTGGTTCCGAGTTTGCGGGTCTGCATTGCGGCTGCTGTATGCATTGTGGCTCCTGTGTAGGTTGGGGTGGGTTAGTTGATGGCAATCTCGCGGTTGGCCTCGCGCCAGTGCCCCGGCGGAATGCCCTCCCAGCCGCGGAACGCGCGGGCGAAGGAGCTCGCGTCCTCATAGCCGAGCAGATAGGCAGCCTCGTTCAGCTCCAGCACGGAGTTCCGCAGGTAGTAGCGCGCCATCTGGTGCCGCGCCTCGTCGAGCACGCGCTGGAAGCTCGATCCCGACTCCTGCAACCGCCGCTGTAGCGTCCGTGAGCTCAGGTGCAGTTCACGGGCAACGTCTTCCGTGGTGGGGCGATGCCCGGTCAGCCGCTGCTGGATTGCGCCCCGTACCAGTTCGAGGAAGCTGTCCTCGCCCGTGGTGTGCTGCTTCAGGTCCTCCTCGAAACGCGGTGCGAGCATCTCCAGAAGCTCGGCGTTGCGTGTGACGAACGGAATCGCCGCATCGTCCTCGCGGAAGACGATGGCGTTACGCGGCCTCCCGAAGACGACGGGACAGTCGAAGTGGCGTTCCAGCGACTTGAGGTGCCCGCGCGGCTGGACCAGTTCCAGCCGGACGGGAGAGATTGGCGTGCCGCTGCCGTGCCGGGCGATGGTGAGCATCCAGGCGAAGCAGTGTTCGATCAGCACATGCGGCTCAGTCTCGACGGCGAGCGTCCAGCGGAACTGGATGCTCCACTCGCCGCCCGCGACCTCTTCGGCGATCTCCTCCGGCACGGAGAGCCGCTTGTATCGCCCCATGTGCCGCACCGCCGCGCCAAAGCTCTCGGTCGAGAGGGCGGCGATGCCGCTGGGGTGGAACCGCTCGACCTTTGTCTCCGTGCCCAGCTTCAGACCGATTGCCGGGTCCTTGCTGACCTCGGCGATGGCCCGCCACAAGGCGAAGAGTTCTTCTGTCGAGACCAGGATACGGGTCTGTTCGAAGAGGTCCTGCGGCAGTCCTGCCTTCCGCAGCACCGCGGAGACAGAGACTCCCGACTCTTCCAGTCGAGTGCGGAGAAAACCGGCGACGCGAAAGTGTTTCAGCATAGGAGCTTACCTGCCCTTACTCGGCCTTGAGCGATGCCATGTCGATGGAGAAGCGGTACTTCACGTCTGCCTTCAGAAGGCGGTCATAGGCCTCGTTGACCTGCTGGATATCGATGACCTCGACATCCGAAGTGATGTGATGCGATCCGCAGAAGTCCAGCATCTCCTGCGTCTCGGCGAGGCCGCCGATGGGCGATCCGGAGACGCTTCGGCGGCCGAAGATGAGGCCGAACGAAACCAGGCTGAGCGGCTTTTCCGGAGCGCCAACAAGCGTCAGATTTCCGTCGCGGGTAAGCAGATTGATATAGGCGTTGATGTCGTGGTCCGCAGAGACGGAGTCGAGGATGAAGTCGAAGCTGCCCGCGTGCCGCTGCATCTGGCCGGCGTCGCGCGAGAGGACGACCTCGTCCGCGCCGAGACGGAGCGCGTCCTCCACCTTGTTTGCCGACGTCGTAAAGACGACCGTGTGTGCCCCGAGCGCATGGGCAAACTTGACGCCCATATGGCCGAGGCCGCCCAGCCCGACGATGCCCACCTTCTTGCCGGTCGTCACGCCCCAGTGGCGCATCGGCGAGTAGGTGGTGATTCCGGCACACAGCAGCGGCGCTGCGGCGGCGAGGTCGAGGTTCGCGGGGATGTGGAGGACGAATCGCTGGTCGACGACGATGCTCTCGGAGTAGCCGCCGTAGGTGATGCCGCCGGTGTGTTTGTCGGGGAAGCCGTAGGTGAGCGTCTGGTTGGGGCAGAACTGCTCCAGGCCGGCCTTGCAGGAGGGGCAGGTGCCGTCGGAGTCCACCAGGCAGCCCACGCCGGCGAGGTCGCCCGGCTTGAACTTGGTCACCGCTGAGCCGACGCTGGTGACGCGGCCGACAATCTCATGGCCCGGGACGCAGGGGTAGACGGTGGGCAGCACGCTGCTCCACTCATTCCGGGCCATATGAAGATCGGAGTGGCAGATGCCGCAGAAGAGAATCTCGATCTGGACGTCGTTCTCGGTGGGATCGCGCCGCGCGATCGTGGTGGAAGCAAGCGGCGATGTGGCACTCGATGCCGAGTAGGCTTTCGCGTTGAACATGTCCCTACTCTAGCGGGAGAGAGAGGCTGCGCGCTATGCAATGCACGCCATTCCAGCCGCAGAACGCGCCAATTACCGGCTTGGTGGTGCCTACAGCCAACAGCAACTCACTTTAGCCGCTGGCACCGCCCAATAGCTCCGGGTGGAGCATTGGCGACCAGCATGGTGTTCTTCAAGGCCCGCATGACAAGGGCACCCGAAACGGAAAATACCTTCGTGGTCACTACTCCGCAGAGGAACTTGCCATCCGGTGTGCGGCCTTTGCCGATCACTGCTTGCCAGAACCTCATCTGATTCAGCATCGGAAGCAGAGCAATTGTCCCCGGGGGTTCCGCTTCGAGTGATGGCAAGTTTCTTTCCATACGGAGGTTGCCTGTCGCGTGGCGGCAAAATCTCGTTCCGCTCTTGACACTTTGCAATACAAAGTTTATGCTTTGCATTACAGAGTCATTCCCTATGGCCGATCTCAACCGAGCACTCATCGACATTCGCAGCATTCGACGCCAGGTCGCGCAGACCACGGAGTTCCGTGGCTATGGGCCGGCCACTCTCTTCGCGACGGCAATCATGGCGTTGCTGGCTGGCGTGACGCAGGCTTGCTGGTTACCAGAGCCAGCTGCTCACCCCGTGCAGTATGTCGCAATATGGTTGACCACCGGCTTGTTCTGCGCCGCACTCATCACAACCCAGATGTTGACGCGGGCCAACCGGATCCACTCCGGGATGGCTGACGAAATGGTTCGCATGGCCGTTTCCCAGTTCCTTCCTGCGGCTGTCGCGGGCGCAGCTTTGCCATGCGTTATGCTGCGCGTTTCGGTGAGTGCCTTCTGGATGCTGCCCGGCTTATGGCAGATCATCTTTAGCCTTGGCGTCTTCGCTTCCTGCCGCTGCTTGCCGCGCCAGATGATTTTGGTTGGAGTTTGGTTTCTTCTAACCGGCCTGGCCTCCATCGGCCTCGGCGATGCTCGAAGTCTCGCGCCAGCTACGATGTCCGGAGCGTTCGCCATCGGGATGGCGATCGTGGGCTCGATCCACTACCTCTCGTCCAGGATATATTCCAGGAGGGCGTCAATCGATGAAGACTAAGAGTTCGAAGGTCTCGGCCCCGTTCGCCTACGAAGGCCTTGATCGTGTCATTCATGAGCGTGCACGTCTGAGCGTCCTCACCTCGCTGATTACTCACTCCAACGGCCTGAGCTTTGTTGAACTCAAACAACTCTGCGACCTTACGGACGGAAACCTCGCTCGCCATCTTCAGGTGCTTGAAGCGGACCGCATGGTACGGCTTACCAAGGAAGATGAGGCGGGCCGAGCGCAGACCAAAGCCCGTATCACCGCGTCGGGGCGCAGGCGGTATCTTGAATACCTGTCCGTTCTTGAGCAGGTCGTCCGCGATGCAGCATCCTCAAACCAGGACAGCAAGGAATTGCGCAGCAAGCTCTCGCCACTCCCGGTCTAAAGCGCTTGTTCAGCGGGGTTGCCGGAAGGCGGCTGCGCCCATAACTTTGTATTGCAAAGTACCGTAAAAGGAGAACACCGAAGATGAGCGCCTCCGTTCCACCTCCGCCTGCATCGGCAAACAATCTGTCCCGTTCACTGGGCATGAAGTTCTTCGTCGTCATCGTGCTTGCCATCGGTATGAGCATCTCAGGCTTCTTTGTTGAAGGTCTGACTACTGAGCGGGCCGACAGACACGGCGTCGCTTCGGCATCGTCGGAGAATGCTTCCGTTGCGCAGCCCCAGACTGTCCTCGGCGTCCGCCTTGCAGACTCCTATCGCTCCATCCACCGATCCCTGCACTACATCACGCTCTTTCTGGGACTGGTGTTCCTGACTTATTTCCTCTTCGAAGTCCTTACGGGGAAGAGATTGCATCCCGCCCAATATGTTCTGGTCGGCGTCGCGCAAACGATCTTCTACCTTCTGCTTCTTTCACTCGCCGAACATCTCGGGTTCGATATCAGCTACCTCATCGCAGGGGGGTCCACGGTTGCGCTCTTCGCGGTCAATACGGAGTGGGTCTTTGGCAGTCGGAAGCTTGCTTTACGGTCCCTGGCGGTATTCGCAAGCCTTTATGTCTTCATCTATGTGCTACTGCGGGTCGAGGCGTATGCCTTGCTTGTGGGTGCGGTCGCCAGCTTCGCCGCCGTTGCCTCCGCGATGTACATCACGCGCAACGTGGACTGGTACGGCAATGGCTCTCCGATGGCGAACTTTGGCGCAGCCGCATCGCCGCATGCATCAAGCACGAGCGAGTCGTGGCTGGACTGAGACTTTCGTGGCAAGCGGTGGAGCGATTCGCGCACGATCTGCCAGTGTCACGAGACGATCCTGAAAGGAGCGCATGACCATCGTGCAAATGCGTCAATTGCGAGAAGTGCGGATCTGGATTGGTGTCTTCATTGCTGGTTTGGTGCTCAGTGGCATCACCGCATTTCCACTTGAAACGGAGCTGCACTGGCTGCTCTCGATGTTGAACCTATCGGCGCTTCGGCCAATTGCTCTGGGCACCCACCTGCTCCCATGGATCGCCCGAGTCAGCGACGGGCTCACCAAGACCAACGCGAGCTATCCCTTCCTTGCATATGGTACCGACTGGCTGGCATTCGGCCATCTGGTCATCGCCACAGTCTTCATCGGGCCCTACCGTGATCCGGTACGGAACAAGTGGATCATCGACTTCGGTCTGATTGCCTGCGCTGGCGTCATCCCGCTGGCCCTCATTGCGGGCCATGCACGAGGAATCCCGTTCCCATGGCGGCTTATCGATTGCAGCTTTGGCGTCTTCGGGGCCCTTCCCTTGTTGCGTTGCAAGAGGCTTGTGAATGAGACAGAGAGCGGAGAGGACGAAGGCCCGCGCGTTAGTCACAGCGCAGTGCAACGATAGGGTTGACCTTTGTGGCTGCTCTGGCGGGTATCAATGTCGCCAGAAGTGCGACGATCAAGAGCAGGAGGGTGACGACTGCAAAGGTGACTGGATCATGTGGTCCACGCGGAGAATCTTGCGTGGGCCGGACGCGGTCTGCATATCGATGCGGACAGCGTCAGCATGAGCGCGGCGAAGCCCCCAAACTCTCGTCTAATAGATGAGTGGGAAAGTGGTGGACGCGGTAGGGATCGAACCTACGACCAGTCGATTAAGAGTCGAATAAGGTGGGTGTTGCAGGGGGTTGCAGCACGCTGCACACGAACGAATTAAGTCCATTTATGTCAATGAGTTGTATACTAACTGCATGGCGCAGACGGTTGCAGTGAATCGCAGCAAGTACGAAAACAAACAGCCACTAAAACAGCCACCGGTCGTTTATGATGATCCACCATCAAAGCGCGGCAGGCAGGCTCCGAAGCCCGTTCGTGGCGTCTTTGAGCACCCGCCCAATAGTGGCATTTGGTGGGTCAACTACTACGTTGATGGGAAGCGTCACCGCGAGAAAGTCGGAACCCGCAAAGCGGCTTCCGATCTCTATAGCAAGCGCAAGAACGACGCACGAATGGGAGTGAAACTCCCAGACTCGCTGAAGGCGAAGCGGGCTATCTTATTCGAGGAGCTTGCCAGGGATGCCATGGAGTACAGCAAAGCTCACAAGAAGAGCCACCGTGGCGACATCTCGAATCTGAGCAGCTTGCTCCCCATATTTGGCAAGATGAAGGCCGAAGAGATCACCCCTCAGACCATCTCGGCATACTTCAGCACACGAACTGATCTCAAGCCGGCGAGCATCAACAGATATCGCTCCACCATGTCGATGATCTTCGCGGAGGGTATACGGAACGGAAAAGTCACCGCGAATCCTGCTCGACTGGTTCGCCTTCGCAAAGAGAACAATGCCCGCCTCAGATTCATCACGTTTGAAGAGGAGGCGCAGATTAGAAGCATCATCCGTAGGCGTTGCCCAGTCCACGAGCCAGACTTCACGGTTGCGATAGAGACGGGTATGCGGCTGTCTGAGCAGCACTCGTTAGAATGGCCGGATGTGCATTTGAACCGTCAGCAGATTCAGCTTGTCGCTACGAAGAACGGATCGAGCCGCGTCGTGATCTTGAGCAAAGAGGCGGTCGAGGCATTGAAGGTGTGCCAAGCCAGACGGATACCACACACACCAAGAGTTTTCCTGACTCGATACGGTGAGCCAATGGAGAACCCAAGAGCATGGTTCCGTCTAGTCATGAAAGATGCTGTGGAGCAGAACAAGCAACTCAGTGACGTGACTTGGCATGTCTTCCGCCACACGTACATTTCCCGCTTGGTAATGGCTGGGGTAGACCTCAGAACGGTTCAGGAATTAGCCGGTCACAAGGACATCAGCATGACGACTCGTTACGCGCACTTGTCACCCGATCACAAGTTGAGCGCGGTGGCCAAGTTGAGTTCTTTCCGTGAACGGAGCGAATTAGCACGTCAGAGTGTATAGGGCCCCTACCTCTAAACAACATCACGGAAGCGATATCCCACGGTGCTGTCCGTCAGGATGTATATGGGCTTTGCTGGGTCATCCTCAATCTTTTTTCTCAGTTGGTTGACGATGACGCGCAGATATTCTCTTTCCTGTCCGTATGCTGGACCCCAGACACTATTAAGTAGCTGGTCGTGTCGTACCGGTCGTCCCGCGTGTTCCATTAAAACCCGTAGAGTCTCATATTCCTTGGGGGCGAGGTGCAACTCATCTCCAGACTTCTCGACGCGGCGGCGATTCGGGTCGAGAACGAGATCACCCACAATCAATGGCGCATCGGATGGGACGGGCGCAACATTTCGACGACGAATCGCTGCTCTGATGCGCGCTGTCAGTTCGCCGATTTGAAAAGGTTTCGTAATATAGTCGGTCGCCCCGGAATCCAGGGTTTCGACGATATCCTCCTCTTCGTTCCGCACCGTAAGCATGATGATCGGAAGTCCAGGAAAGCTCTGGGCCATCCGCTTGCACGCTTCTTTACCTCCCATACCCGGCATGTTGATGTCCAAGAGAACAGCGTCATAATTGACCATCCTCAGTCTCATGAGAGCATCTTCACCGTTGTGTGCGTCTCCAACGGCGAAACCCAAAGCTCCAAGCGTTTCAAAGAGGCTTTGCCTGATGCCCGCGTCGTCTTCAACGACTAAGATCTTGTTCTTCGCGCTCATGCCACGCGCTCCTGCCTGAGACGAGGAAGCGCTATGGCAAACGTAGTTCCAATGGCTGGATCACTTTCAACCCAGGCTCTGCCTTGATGCGCCTCCGCGATTCGGCGTACCACCGAGAGGCCTATCCCGGTGCCCGCGACTGTCTTCGCAGATGAGGCGCACCGATAGAATCGCCGGAACACCTTGTCTCGCTCGTCAGCCGGGATGAAAGAACCTTCATTCGTGACCATGATGACGGTCTCCTCATTGCCCTCTTCATAAGACAGACGTGGCGATGAACGTGGGCTCCCATATTTATAGGCATTGTCGAGAAGCTGGGATAAAGCCATGGACAAAAGTCTCCGGTCAGCTGCGACAAACACTCCCGACTGGACAGGAGCTCGGCTAGCTGGTGGCCCTTCGGATTCTTGTGTGTTGGTCACGTTTAGGGTGTCCAGGAGTTCGTCGAGATCGATCGGCTCACGGTGAAGTCTTAAGTTCCCGCTGTCGAGCTTCGCCGTCGTCAATAAATGATTGGACAGCTCCGTGAGCTGGGTTGCCTGTTTGTCGATAAGCGTAACCAAGCGCTGTTCCGTACCAGAGAGGGTTCCCATCTCCAACAAGCCGGAACTCGAGGCCCTAATCGTTGTCAATGGACTCTTGAATGCATGTGCCAGACCGTCGAGGATCGCCGAGCGCAGCTGCTCGCTGAGCCGTGCAGCTTCTGCGCTTGACTCCGTACTGAACGAGCGCGCGCGCTCTACAGCGATTGCCGAGAGTGCGGCGATTGCGTCGATAGACTTCGGATCGAGAGGATGATCGTAGACCAGCAAAGCCCCGATAGCCTTCGTCCCGATCTTGAGAGTCCGACTTGAGGTGCCGCGAGATACGTCATCGTTATTCAATTCCGCTAAGAAGACTGCTCGGACTTCTTCGCCATGGACACCGCAATCACCGCTCCTCGAAAGATTCATATCGTAGGAATTCCAGAGGGTGACGCCACGGGCACCAATCGTGCGCTGGAGAAGCAACGTCAGGTCTCGCCCGATATCGTGCGTTGGATCAAGCAGAAGAAACTGCTGACTGATTTCATAGAGCATTTGAACTCTCGCCTGATGTTGCTCGGCTTCCCGGCCGAATAGATTGACCCGATCAGAGAGTTTGCTGACCAGAAGCGCGGCTGCTTCAAACGTAATGAGTGCCACCCAGTCCTGCGAGTCGGAGATGTAGAACGCGAACAGCGGAACCGTGAAAAAGTAATCGAGGCACGCGACCGAGACGATCGATGCGATGCTTGCCTCCAGGAATCCCCATCGAAGGGCGATCACGACCACGAGGAAGAGGTGGGCGGAAGTCGCTGACGAGAGATTGAAATGAAGGCGGAAAGCAATGAGGCTGAGGACGAGCGAAAGGGCACACCCGAGGAGGGCGCGTCGCGCTCTGGCCCAATTGGTCCGAGGTTCCATCCGACGAAGATCTCCGAGACCAGCTTAGACGTTTCTCCATAATTAAATCGTTAAGAGAAGCCTTATGCCTGTCTTACGGCTTTCACGCTCCACTGGAAGTGTCCGTCGTTATCGACAACACGAGGTGATTGAACATGAAAGCCACAGCAAGCAGTATTTCGGCCATACGCAACATCGCGACGCTTGTCGACCCAAAAGAGGCCAGCCACCGGAGCGGTTTGACCCAACCGAAAGGGAATATACCGGCCGCAGCGAATCTCGCGCGGCGTTTGCGCGCGCTCCTCGCCGCAACTCTCTTCGGAATTCTGCTGCTGGTTGCGCCGCTCGGGTCGCTCGCACAATCGACCTTCGGCAGCGTGCGCGGGACAGTTCAGGATTCGACCGGTGCCGCGATTCCAGGTACGCAGCTCATGCTGCACAGTGTGGATGAGAACACCGACCGGGCGCTTACAACGGACTCTTCCGGAAGCTTCCTCTTCGAGAACGTGAAGGCCGGCAAGTACACCCTGAAGGCGCATCACGAAGGGTTCGCGGACACACTCACCTCCGGAATCGTCGTCGAAGCCCGTCAGGACCTGAGACTGTCGGCCACGCTGAATGTCGCGGCTCAAGCGACCACGGTGGAGGTGTCCACAGGTGCCGATGAGATCAACACTGAGAACGGTACGATCAGCGACTCGAAGACCAACATCGAGATGACGCAGCTGCCTTTGAACAACCGGGCGACCACCACCAGCCCGCTCGGGGCGCTCGGGCTCTCTCCCAATGTGCAGACCGACAGTTCCGGCAACATCGCTCTCGGCGGGGCGAGTTCATCGATGATCAACTTCTCGGTCGATGGCATCTCGACGGCCAACGTGCGGCAGAATGGCGCGTTGCAGGATGCGTACCCGTCGCAGGAGGGACTCGCGGGAGTCAAGGTCACCGCGTTCAACAATAGCGCGGAGTTCTCTCAGGTTGGCGATGTGACCTTCACCACCAAGAGCGGCACTAACGCCTATCACGGCAGTGTCTTCGAGTATCTGCAGAATCAGGCACTCGACGCGGCACCGTTTGGCTTTCCCGGCAAGCAGCCGAAGAAGTTCAACACCTTTGGCTTCTCGCTCGGAGGCCCGGTCGTCGTTCCGCACTTGTACAAAGGTCACAACAAGACGTTCTTCTTTGCGGACTACGAGGGCAACCGCCGAAGCACGGCTACGCTCCAGCAGTTTCTAGTCCCGTCCGTGGCCGACCGCACTGGAGACCTCACGGATATCGGTGGGCCCGTGATTGCGTCGAGCGAGATTAACCCGACGGCCAAGGCACTTCTCTCCTACATTCCGCTGCCGAACATCAGTGGCCAGACTAGCTATAACTACGAGAACTTCCAGCCCATTCCTTCGCGGACAGATGGCGCGGACATACGGATCGACCAGACGATCGGAGCAAAGCAGTCGGTTTATGCGCGCTTCAGCCGCAAGAATATCACCGAAGATGTTGCGAACCCGTTCCTGCCGGACGATGCCGACAGCGTTCACAACCGCAGCCTGCTGGTCTCGGACACGTACACCATTACACCGAAGCTGCTCAATGAGTTCCGCTACGGCTTTACCAACGTCACCACCAGTGTCAACTTTCCCATCCAGGGCTCGACCGCGCTGAACGACCTGAATCTGACTGGAGTCAACATCACCCAGCACCCTCTCACAGACGCATTCCCCACCTTCAACTTCAACGCGGGGACCGGATTCAACAGCAACCTCAACACGGGCAGTATCATCGGGCGCGATAAGGCTGGGATCACTCAGTCGAGGACCACCCAATTCAGCGACAATGTGTCATTGACGCTGGGCAAGCATTCGCTCAAGGCTGGTTTGGACATCCGCCGCGTACGTTACTTCGATCTGGAGAGTTTCGCACCGGAGTTCGCCTCCGATGACTTCGGCACCTTCGTCTTTCAGCCGACGTTCACCGGAAACGCCTTCGGAGACTTTCTCGAAGGAGCACCCACCAACCTCTACTTCGCGGTGTCGAGCCCCGATGTCGGAGGCACGGCGACGGAATACAGCTTCTTCGCTCAGGATGAGTTCCAGGTGAACACCCGTGTGACACTGAGCTACGGTCTGCGCTGGCAGGTCCTGCCCGGATTCCAGGAAGATGGCGGAAACCTCGCCAACTTCGACCAGAGGAACAATTCGATCATCGTCCCCGACGCACTGGCGGCCTACCTCACGAGCCAGAACATCACCGCCTCCAATGTGGCGTTCCAGCAGTCGTTCAATGCCTGCCCAACGGGCACATCGGCCGGGAGCACTGTCAACGGGATTCCATGCACAGCCTATGTGACCGCCAGTCAGGACCATCTGCCGCAGAGCCTGCGCCAGACTTACAAGGGCGACTTCCAACCGCGCATCTCGTTCGCCTACCGCCCGTTCAACGACACAAAGACGGTGGTGCGCGCGGGATTCGGCCTCTATACGATGACGAATCTTGGTCCGCTCTCCTTCAACAACAGCGGTAACCCCACGTCCAGCCTGTTCATCTACTCCAACACCAATACGGCCGGGCCGAACACCCCGCAGATCGTCTTTCCGAGTACGGCGCCGCCAAACTCCGGTGGCCCGACGTATGGTGGCGGCGGTCTGGACCAGGGCGTCGATCCGGCGTACCGCGATCCGCAATCCAATCAGTGGAATCTAACCGTGGAACGCGAGATCACGAACAGCACGGTGGTTCGTGCAAGCTATGTGGGCATGCACTCCTATCGGCTGAATCTGACGGAAGACCTCAACCAGATTCCACCGAGCACGACGCAATACGATACTGGCGCAACAGCCGGTCCGTTTGTCGATACGCGGGCACCATACCAGAACTGGACCACACTCCTGAGCACGTTCAACGCCGGAGAGGATAACTACAAGGCTTTTGTATTTGAAGCGACACGTCGTATGGAGCACGGACTGTACTTCAGCGCAAACTACACGCTCGCCCACAACGTCGCCGATAATCAGGGAGATGCCCCAAGTGCCTTCGCCGGAGAAGTCAACTATGGCTTGGCGATCACGGATCGCTTCCATATCAAGCAGGACCTTGGCAACGTCGAAGGAACTCGGCGCAATCGCGCGTTGTTGACCGGTGTGTACCAGCTCCCCTTCGGTAAAGGGCGCTCGTTCCTCAACGGCGGCGGGCTGAAGGATACATTCCTCGGTGGATGGGACTTGACGACGATTACGCTACTCGAGACCGGCCCGTGGCTCACGCCCACACTCAGCAGCTCGGCGGATCAGTCGAACACGAATGCAGAGGGTCGCGAAACGGTGATCCGCCCGGACGTAGTTTCCAAGAGCTACTACGCCAATCAGTCTCGGGCGGCGTACTTCAACCTCCACGCGTTTGCTCCAACCCCAGCGAATGCCGGTCGCATTGGCAACGCAGGTGTCGGCATCTTGCAGGGACCGGGAACAGCCACCGTCAGCCTCGGCGTTGCGAAGCAGTTCCACATCTTCGAGAAAGTCAATGGTCGTTTTGAAACAACTTTCACGAATGTGCTGAACCACACCAACTTTGCACCGCCCGCAACTGCCATCGACAATTCTCAATTCGGAGCGTTGACTGCGCCGCAGACAGCGGAAAACGCAGGCAATCGCACAGGACAAGCCGCACTGAGAATCGACTTCTAAACCAGTTGCACTTGAACCGTGGTCGAGGAGATGCAAGTTCCTCGACCACGCCCTTTCGACGAACGACGAGGTACCAGACATGACCATCAGAGCGATCGCAAGAGGCGTTCTCATTCTGGTTGCTACATTACAGGCTCCGAACAGCAGCGCAACAACACTTCGTGGGCATACCGCGAAAGCAGGCTTCGCGACGATTGCCGTAAAGGTCAACGGGATCTCTGTGCACATGCTCGTCGATACGGCCGCTCAACGATCCTGCCTCGATACAGGAATCATGGCAAAGCTCAAGGCGAAGAGCGAGTCCAGCGCCGCTGTAACAACCCCGTATGGGATGGGTTGGGCGCGGGAGTTTCATGTAAGAACGCTTGAGATTGCATCCCTCCATGTCGAGAATGTTCCGATGATCGTCATGGATATGAGTCCGCTGTCGTCGGCATCAGGAGATAAACTCGACGGGATTCTCGGCACAGACCTCCTTAAGCTGTTCCCCTTGAAGCTGGAAGTCTCCGATGGCCTTGCAGAACTCCTGACTATAACGGAGATTCCGTCAGGCTCTGTGGTTGTAGAGCTGGATGAGATAGACGGGCTGTTCTACTGCGGGACGAAGGTCCAAGGTGTCCCCGTGCATCTTCTGCTCGACACCGGCGCAAACCTGAGCAACATCTCTTCCGCCGCGTGGAATCGAGTAACAGCTACATGGAAGCCGCGGAGCGTTATCCGTGGCGTTCGATCCAGCGGAGGTCCGGGTGAAGCAAGTCTGGTGCTGGTCCCAAGCCTGACGCTGGCTGGCACCAAAATGCATGACGTGGCAATGAGAGTGCAGCCACCGATGACGGCTGGCCTCTACGCAGATCAGAACTTCGATGGTCTTCTGGGTACCAACTTTCTCGAATCCTACTCGGTCGTCCTGGACTTGGCCCACAGTCGAATGATGCTTTCTCCGCGAAGGAAGGAGACGCGGGAGAGCCTCCTCTTCTCAACGGTGGGCATTCAGTTTGTGAAGGACACGGACGGCGCGTTCAAGATCATGGCTGTCTGGACGCCATCTCCTGCCGCCGTTGCTGGTCTTAAAATCGGAGACCGCATTTTGGAAGTCGACGGCTCAGACCCTCGGCACATGACCGTTGACGAGCTATCGCAACGCATCCACCAACGTTCGGGCAAAAAAGTCCAATTGCTGATCGATTCCCATGGAAGCGTGCATCTCGCAGACATGAAGATCCAATGTCTCTTCTGCATTGCAGAGCAGTCCAAGACCAGCGAGGCCGCTAACCAATGATTCACAAAGCCTTCCACTGTAGAGCAGATTGCCGTTTTCTAAGTCTGGAGAAGTCGTGCTAAGTTCCGTGTTCTTCCGTCGCATGGTTCAGTGTTCGTTTGCGTTCGCATGGCTCCTCTCACCTACCGTGGGTGTTTTCCCTCAAGCTCCCGGAACAACGGTGGATGGTAACGATTCAAGCCGGCCTGCCATGGCCGAATCGAGTCGCACTGCATTGAGCGAAAGTAACTTTTTCTCCCGCGTCGCCCACTTCTACGCGCGGGACTGGGCCGGCACCCTGCCCGCGTCCCCCGCACCCACTCGCCGTGGCGTGGACGCCCCACTCGACTCCCCACCCTTCCCCAACGGCGATTGGGGATACAACGCCTCGCCTACCATCGGCGCGCCCGACGGCAACGTCTACCCGCTCATGACCGCCCTCCATCACCCCGATAGCCGAACCAAGGTCTACGGATGGATCGATCCGAGCCTGAACTACAGCACATCCTCCACAAGCGACTATCCACTGGCATACGCTGTCTTTCCCAACCGCCTTGAGCTGAGCCAGGCAGTCGTCTACGTGGAGCGCTTGCCGAATACGGTGCAGAACACGCACTTCGACTTCGGCTTCCACCTTACGGCACTCTATGGCATCGATTACCGCTTCACCACCTCGAAGGGTTATCTCAGCTATCAACTGCTGCAGAAGAATCGCCAGAACGGATTTGACCCGGTACTCGAATACGTTGACCTCTACTTCCCCGTAAAGCAGGGCCTGAACGTCCGCGTCGGTCGATTACTCTCCGTGCCTGGCATTGAAGCCCAGCTCGCGCCCAACAATTACAACTACACCCACTCCATCCTCTACGCGACCGACCCCTTCACGGCAACCGGCACCGTGGCAACACTCAAGCTCAGCAACCAGTGGCTGGTGCAGGCAGGTCTCTCCGCCGGCCACGATATCGCGCCCTGGTCGCAGGGAGCCAAGCCCTCCGCCACAGCTTGCGTCGACTACGACACAAAATCTAACCATGACAGCTTCCTACTCTGCGCGGATGGTCTGAATAGTGGCAAATATGCCTTCAATAACGTTCAGTTTTACGATGCGGTCTGGTATCACAAGTTCAATGCAAAATGGCACATGGCCAGCGAGTCATGGTTCATGTATCAGCTTCAGGTTCCGAACGTCTCAGCAAATGCCATGCACGCACCAACCACCATTCCGGGAGCCAATGGCGCGTTTTGCACGGGCGGGGTCGCGACCTGTTTTGCGCCGGAGTGGGCGATGCTGAACTACTTGAATCGCGAGATCAGCGGCAAGACGCTCATAGGCTTCCGTTCCGACTTCGTCAACGACAAGAAAGGCCAGCGAACCGGAGTCGCCACCAAATACACGGAAAACACACTCTACCTCAGCCATTACATCGGGAGCACTATCCAGATACGCCCGGAGATTCGCTTCGACCACTCCTGGGATCGGGCCGGATACGACAATGGAACCAGGTATAGTCAGTTTTTTGCTGGGTTGGATTTCATCTACCACTTCTGAGCCTA
>Ga0116226_10002409_pt1 | contig 16281 bp, 9 predicted proteins | sample S1TSphfallax_FD_89692 | JGI IMG/M metagenome (GOLD analysis project Ga0116226, IMG submission 89692) | Host-associated microbial communities from peat moss isolated from Minnesota, USA - S1T2_Fa - Sphagnum fallax MG | ecosystem: Host-associated > Plants > Peat moss > Unclassified | place: USA...
AAAACAATGGTCATTGAAATGTTATTGAATAATGATATTCAATTTTTTTTTTGTTCAAATGATTTGAAATTTTCAAAAGGAAATAAATGTAATTATGTACATTATTGAATTTTTTTAAAAAAAAACTTGAATTATTTCATTTGAACACAATTTAAATAAAATATGAATTTTCAAAGTTTATGTTTTTGTAATATTTAAAATGAAATATTTGAAAAATATGATGTAATGTAACATATCATCACAACAAGTGGGGTGGCTTGATGATAAGGGTGTTTGCCTCCATTCCAAAGGTTAAGGGATCAAACTTCATGAGTGGCGTTGTGTGTGGTCAACAATGGCATGTTGATCAAATATTCTTTTATTGAAATCCTATAATAGGTGCCTAAGTTGATTATGTGGCCTACTTAGGCTAGGTTTTTAACCTAGCCTAAGTAATGACACGTGTTAATAAATCATAGGTTTAAAAATCATGTAATTATCAAAAATATTATGTATTAAATAATTAAATATTAATTGATTTTCATGTTGGTTACTTAATTAACTAGCAAATGAATAGTTTGGTAAATTTGAATTTCACTGCAAAATAACTGTAAAAATCATTGTCCGTAGCAACTAGTTTTCGTTCAATAGGGGGTTAAACAATTTCACTAGATAAAAATGTCCAAATTCACTCAAAATCTAGTGAAACCTATAGTGAACTATGACACATTTCTTAGTAGTGTATGCCAAAAGAAATTATAAATTTCTTGTTGTTATTTGACAAATTTTTTAAAAAAAAACCAAAATAACTAGTAGATTGCAACTTTTTTTTAGTTATTTACAATATGCCAATAATGTTGACAAGAAATACTATAAAAAAAAGAATGGAGGAGGTTTGTAAAAAGTGCTAAAATAGGGCATGCAAGTAATTTAGAATGATTAAAATGGCCAAATATCAACATTGAGGAAGTTGTAACTTTTTCACCTTGGGGAGTAAAATGAATTAGAACATTGAAGGATAATTTGACACCTTCACAATATATTTATTTATTTATTTATAAAAAGGAAATCAATAATAATTAAAGAAATTGATTTTTTTTAATAAATTCCACCTTCAATTAATTAGATTATAATTCTTAATTGGGAATTGTCAAACTTGTTGATTGAATTTCAATACCATATTTTACATGTATGGAAGATCCTAGTGTAATTATGAAAGTAATTAATCTTTTCAATCTCCATTCAAAAATTATTTTTCATTTATATTGTGTTATTATTGACAAATAGATTCCACCTCATTTCAAAAATTTCCTTAGTAATGTTTCTTACCAAAATGGTTAAAATTTTGACAAACTAATTCCTTGTTTTTTATAATTTCATGTTACACATAATTGAAACAAATAAATGAAAAGGTACAAGATTATAGGTGGAGGAGAGATGGAGTGTGTATCTTTCCCATGGAGTAGGGAGGGGGTATCAAAAACCTTATTATTTGCATGAACAAAAGCTATTAGTTTCTCAACATTTGCATCTAGGAGTCTTTCAACCACATGGCAATTTTACTTTTGTTTTTGGTTGTTTAAGTATTTTCATGGATAAAGTAGAAACACTTGAAGCACATCTACCTCACTTTCATGGTAAATTGTTAGTTCCAAGGTACAAAACACCTATCAATTTTTTGAAATAATTGTGAACGACAAGGTTTGTTTACATTGCCTCACAAAATAAGTAAAGACACAACATTGTTTCATCTTTATCTATCATCGACCCTATCATCTTGGGTAATGAATCTCATGTACATATGTTATTTTACATGTTATAAGTATCACTCTCCTCCTTCAAAGAATTAAAAATTGGATGTTCATAGATGTGGAAAAAATAACTATTAGAAAATGGTGGATTGCCCTATATTGGAAGTCTTAGATTGTTTACACTGGATTGATAACACATTGTCCAATACGGTTTAACAAAGAAAAAGATCCCCACCCTTTATTTCTTAGCCTTAAATTCAAATGGAAAAGTTCATATGATGTCTGATTTTTCAAAACATTGGTGGGTGAAAACACATTATGCAATATGACAAAAATTATGACAATGGATCTTGATATGGACAATAAGCAAATAACAACAAAAACATGAAAGGCCATTGGGATAAGCCACATAAAGGAAGCACTTGTTCTTGTAGATTACAAGATGGAATTGGCCAATGTGATGTTAATTTTTAAGCAAAATATAATCAAATCGACAAGGGTCTTATTAATCGTGCTTTCCAGTGAATCATGTTGGGGGAAACTACACATGGTGGTCCTTTTACATTCAATTGGGTTGTTGAAGAAAAAAGGAATGAACAATAAACCACTTAGGTTGAATTTGTGAACCTTACAATTGATGAAATTTTTGGGTGTAATTTGTTTTTTTTTGTCTTAATTTAATATTTGGATTTTGTATTAGAAGCTATTAATGTTGAGGAAATGATACATCTTGCAATGAAGGAAGAGGGCAGTAGCAATAATAATTATTGTGTTAATGTTGTTGTTAATAATGAACAATCATTGAAAAAGAATGACAAGTTCTAATTGCGTTTTGATTATGACTATTAAAATACAAAGGCTAGTTGTAAGGTTTTAAACAAAATGATGACAAAAAAAAACATGAAAGAAGTAAGGATGGGTGTTTCAAGTTTAAGTGCTTCAACATCTCATGTTCAAAATCAATTTCACAACTTGCAAAATTACAATGTTAACTTGATTATTATGATAGATGTTATGGTTGTAAATTTTGAAAAGGATATCAAGTTGTTTAATCATGATGTTACAATCACATGTGGATGAAATGGTAGGAACAACATCATCCATAATTGAGCTTAGATGAAAACAATGTTATTAATTGGATTTGTAACCTTTTTTTACAACATTATTGGTTGGATTGATTTGCAACATTATTTGACAACTTATTGGTTGGATTTGCATTTCAAATTAGTTATAAGCCATAAAAAATATGTAGCTTAGACTTAACACAATATTTTGGCCATTTTTATAAAAGTATTCAATGCTAATTTTAATGTTTGAATGTCACTTCATTTGCATCAATATGCATTGCAATTATTTGATGAACCATAATGTAAAATTTTCTTTTGATTACATAGCATAAAGACACTTGATTTCTCTTGTCTACACAATTAATTGCTCTTGTTGGAGTGATATTATGTGTAAGTTCGCTCTCATGAGGCAAAATTACATGTAACATGTAATTTCCCTTTGGGTTTGGGAACCCCAGGGATAGAGTTATTGTGTTTAAAGAGGTTTCCCACATAACAAAGGGAAAAAAACTTCAAAGTGTTTTTTAGAACACAACTCACATTGTTAGTTTTCCATATCATTTAAAAGTAGAGGATCCTTTTATTCGCTTGATTAAAGTGAAGATTGATGCAAAACTATACCTGCCCATTGTTGCAAGATGTAGTTTTGGATGGCCATAATAAACCAACACCCACTGCAAGCATTGTGAAGGATGGATGGTAAGTGGTCAAGAAACAATTTTTTGTTGGGTTCCAATTCCATAGCTCACCATGGTGGTTAGCTCTGTTGTTGTTTTTAATCTTTCAAGGTGTTGGTAGGTAGTGAAGATGAACCTACTTATCTATAAACCTTCTACTTACCTAGTAGTTATTTATTTTTGTAGTTTTCTACCTATTTATAGGAATTGTTTCGTACACAATGGGTTACCAAAATGAAACCAAATATCAATTAAGTTGAGGTTCATCTAGAACTAAGTTATAATGGGCATCCAATGGAGGGTGCAATGGTGGGTGTAGGTTCACTTTGGCCATTTTGTACTAAATCAATAAAATAAAATAAAAATTCTGGTGAAATTTTAATATTTTTGAATTTAAAAATTGGAATATTTTTGGGTTTCTTAATGTAAATTGGATTAATTTAGATCATTTTTTTTTGTTAAATTTTTCCAAATTTTCAAAAATACCAAAATAAAGAAAAGAAAAGAAACCACTAATATGGACAAGTGTTCAAATAGATGTCCCATATTTAGATGAGGGCCCAAATCGACAAAAGTTAATTCTTGTTCACCCAACTCCTCTTTTATGGTTTGTAATGGATTAATCCTTCAGATTTTTCTAACTTTGTTTTCAGATTTCAACACTCTTTTGGCCTAAAGTTGAACATCTAAATAATAGGAACATATTATTGGAGCTTTAGTTTTTTTTCATAGGGTGTTGAGGCTTTGGAAGGTGTTACAGCCATTGTAAGCAAACAAATGAAGTTCAATCTAGAGTTGTCCAACCAACAAATTCACAAATGGTGGTAGGAAAGAAATTGCATTTAGTTGGACTTTGGACATTTGGGATGGAATTGCATTTGCATTTTATTTAGGATGCTTTTGGATTTCAAAGAGCAAAAGTGAGAATTCAGCTATGTTTTTTTTATCATTAGTGTAGCAATTGTCATGTGTAAGATCTAACTTTTCTAAACCACAAAAGCAACAACTCCACCACCACCATATGGAGAAGAGGGACGTTGACCAAGAAGAACTTATCGCAATGTGTTTGTGTGCATCCATAATTGTTTTTTAACCTTTAATAACTTTTACATGACACCACATTTCTTTCCAAAGCGCATTGAATAGAAACAATGGCGACACCTAAAGATCATTACAATTGTAAATTTCCTTATGTTTATTGCCTTCTTCTCACAATACATGTGTTTTGTTTGGTGAAAAATCTTGACCTAGTTATGGTTATATATTTCTAGCCACATTGAAAGATTTGACACATTGTATGCAAGATGCAATACCTGATTGCGGCTTCTATGTGATCAAAGTACATGACTTGAACATGAAGTTTTCTTTAGTCCTTGGAGGTCAGAAAAAGAAATTGTGGCGAAGGTTCTTTTTGGATTCTTCACAATGGTAAGATCAAAGACCAGAAAAGGTAATTGAACATCAATCCTATCATATTCACATGTCAATGCAACCATAGTTCTTATTGGTTGTTATCATGCCTTTGTCTAAACTTGGCAAAAATTCTTTTCAGGTTTTGAAGATTGGACAAGGTAAGAAAATGGAATATGATGATGGATGGAAAAGGTCCATGTGGCTATTTTTGTTCTTATAATACCATTGATGTTTAGATGAGGAAAAGATATGGTTAATTTGTTTGATCTGGATTTCTAGTTATAGGTAGATGAAAGGTATCCACATTTTAAACATAAAAAGATAGGCAAAGCACTTTAGTTTGAAGACCAACGAAACCCACTATCGGTGACAACATAGATAATTGTGATGGCACTAGGCACAATGCAATTAAACATATTTGCATGGAATTAGAAGCTTACAAAATATGTGAAGGATGAGTGACTTGACAAGGTGATGTAGCATTTCCAACATACGCCATAAGAAGGAATGAGTTTTGACAAATACATTTTTGTTCATGTGATTAAGGCGTGTGTTGGTTTATGAGAATTAGAAGATGGCATGCAAGTTTGTTCATGAATAGGTTGTTCATAATGGTTTAAAGTCTAATGTGTTCCTAAGGAATAGCTCGCTTGACATGTAAGCAAAATGTAGGAGCCTTGAAGATGCTTGGACAATGTTCAACAACATGCCATCTTGAAACGTGGTCACTTGGAATGGCATGGTCTTGGGACATGTGAAATGTGGGCAAGGGCAGAATGCACTTGAACTATTTGAACACATGCAATAGGAGGGCATGCGACTAAATGTTGTTGTTTTTGTGGGGGCCTTGAATGCATGTGCTAGTGTAGTTGCACTTGAAAAGGGTAGGTGTGGTCATCAGTAAATCATTCAAAGCATTTGTGAGTGTGATGCTTTTGTGGGGAATAACTTGGTCCACATGTATGCAAAATGTGGGAGCATTGAGGATGTTTGGACAATGCTTAACAAGATGCCATCTTGAGATGTGATTATTTGGAACACCATGATATGGGGACATGTGAATTGTGGGCAAGGGCAAAAAACATTAGAATGATTTTAACATGTGTAATAGGAACGTGTGCAACGAAATTATGTTATTTTTTTGGGGGTGTTAAATGCATGTGGGTGCAAGCAAGATATTTTGTATGTAATTGTTACCTTGTTTTTACTGGAAAACACCAAAAAAAAAAATCTTTCAAACTTCAAACTTTCCTCTAATATTTCAAAACAAACAAAACTTTTATTTTTTTAGATGGGCATTTCTAGCATCCTTTTAGCTTTTCAAAGCAACTTGTGTCATATCATTTAAACTTGAAAAAATACCCCAAAAGTATCCCCAAAAATTATGTCAATTTTTAAAGGTTGGGGATGATTTTAGCTATGAAAAAAAAAATCAAAATTATATTAAAATGTTCACCACATTAATATTGAGGTGCTTGATAAAAGAACCAAATACTTGCCAAAACATTTCACCTACTTTCAAATACTTGAACTATATTTTTCAAACTATCACAAATTTTAGGTTTGATTCAAGTGCTTGTAAGTAGTTTAAAAAAACATGTTTATAACAATTTAGCTTTTGAAGTCCATGCAAACAAGAGTTAAGAAATAACATACCCAAAAAAAACTATTAACCCCATAAACCCATGAAGAACGTGTACAATGAAATGATACCATGTTTATTTGTCTTTTGTTATCTTGTAGCCATTCAGGTTTAGTGGATGAATGCAAGTGCTTTTATATGTTTCAATGATCACAGACTATACGATTTCGACAAAGTTGGAATATTACACCTACATAGTTGACCTTCTTAACTAACTAAAGGAGGCAAAAAATTTGATCAAGGTGATGCCTTATCAACCAAATGTGGCTGCATGGACAACTTTTCTTGGTGCTTGTAAATTCATGGTAATGTGGAGATGGTAGACGTGTTGCTAAACAAGTTCTTGAATTGGAACATGAAAATGATTTAGGTGATGTTTTGCTATCAAACATCTATGCTACCACTAGCAAGAGACATTTCTATGAGAATGTTGAACATTAGACGAAGGAATGAAGTGTGAAGAAATAATTGGGTCACATTTGGATTGAAGTGAATAATGAGGTGTACACATTTAGAGTAGATGATCAAGACCACCCCTAGATGATTGAATTTCATACAAAATTATAAAGATTATCAGCGTTAATGCATGATGTGGGGTATGTGTTTTGTACAAATCTTGTTTTGCATGATGTGAAAAAAGAAAAAAGGTTTTTCATTTGTATCACCATAGCAAGAAACTAGTTATTGTATATAGTTAACTCATCAACACAATCTTGGTGTTCTTCTCCAAATAAGAAAGAATCTAGACACTTGTGAAGACTACCACACTTACACAAAGTGCATTTCAAAAATAGTTGGAAGAAAAATCAAAATAGTTCATTACAAATGTGGGAAAAGATGGTGAACTTTGGTCATACCACATGCAACCCATGACATAAAAACAACCCAATTTTTCTTTACATCACACAAATCACATTTAACTTTTTCCAACATGTAACTTATGAGTTACTTAAACATATACATGAATTGCATACCACACACCACATGTTTGGAAATTTTCCCGCAAACAATTACCTTATATCACCATCACAAGCAAAACATTCAATTGATCAACAATAACACCATCAACCATGGAAAATGAAACATGCATTTGACATTGTGTGTGTTGTTTGAGGTCCCATAGTGACATGTCAAAAATGATCAAAAATGAACTTGGTAATACAAATGTTTGTGAACATTGTTAAAGCTAAAAAATCAAGAAACAAGAAATTAAAGGCAACTTTGAAAATGTTTTTCCTTCATATATTTGCTCCATATCAATGGGCCTTTTCAACAACTCCTAGCCTCATAATGAAATTTCTCCTTTCATAAATAAACAATAATAATGTGTTTGCACAACATATTCCCAAAGAAATGAATAGTGCAACAAGGGATGAAGGTTCCACACTTCATGGACCAACACAAACAAAGACTCCATGTGACATGTCAACTCTTCGATTAGGCTTGTGCATTTAAAAATGATTAAAGTCTAGATTAATTTATCAAGTCAATTTGGGTAAGTTCAATGCCTACTCAATCAATCTAGTTCATAGCACATCTTCCTTAGCTTGTGCCTTTTTATATGATAAGTGAAAGTGAGTGTTGTTTAGTTTTTGATTTAAAAAGGGGCCTTTTGATGCCGCTAACACTTGCTTGTTGTGCACACCTTTCATGATGCAAATTGGGAAGGAGGAGGAGGAGGAGGAGGAAGGGGGGGCTTAAGGGCAGGGGATTCTCATCAAATGCATTTTTATGGGTCTTTTTTTCTCATAGCTTCCCCCATAAGATTTCTTGCGGCCCTGATGATTCAAACGAGTTAGCTACTGTTCACAGTTCTAATGACTTGTGTAGGGTAAAAACATCTCCATAGTTGTCTTCTTCTTCTTCCTTTTGCTCATTATTTTTGTGTAGGAAGAGATTTTAACATTTTCTTGTTCTTCACTTATGTTTCTTTTTCTAACTTGGCACATGTCAAATTTAAGGTTTGTTGTAGTCCCATAATTATTATTGATTTTCCTTATAACCATTATGGGTCCAATTTTGCACACATAATGTAGTGATCAAGTTCCACTAAAACTGTTCAGGGTCCAATTTTCACACATGAGGTAGTGTTTAGGTTCCATTAGAACTATTATGGGTCCAATTCTTTGCAAAATTCAAGTTCTAATTCAAGTTCTAAGAATCATAGACACATAGTTTCGATCCAGTTTCAAGTTCCACCTTGGTACATTTGATATATTTTTTGGGGGTAGTAATAGTTCCAAAAGTTTTGTGTAAGGCTTTATTAGTTAATGCACATAACTATGGCAGGCACAATCATTTCACTTTTAACAAAATGTCAACGAAATATCATAACAAGATTTTGATATCGTGATGACTTGTATGGATTGTCATGACACACCTCTGCCCCTTCACCTCATAATTCCCATCACATCTATTTTGCCTCATTAAGTTTCTTTAGTTACACTTAGTTTGTCCACACATTCCAAACCTTTTCTACCTCATGAGCCATGCGTTATTCCTCAATCACCTATAACTACATTAGGGGCCCATCCATCCCCTCAGCAACGTCCACATGTTCCTTATTCTAATTATGGTCACTTATACATAACAAAAGTAGGTTTAACACATCATTAGACATCATGCATCGCACATAGGTAGTCATCAATTTTTGGGGTGTTAATGCCTTCCACTAGTAGAAATCAGCCAAAATGTAACCACTCCATTTACGATTACATGCGACTTGTAATCATTTGCGACTAGATTTGATAATATTTGCAACTATAAGACCAAATTTCAACTATTTTGGTCATTTTCACAACTATGATGCAACTATTAGAAATTTCATCCTATTGGTCGGATCGATTTTACATTTATTTTCATCCATTAATAGGTTAATATGTCTCCTAAACCCTAAACCCTAAACCCTATCGCTTTTGACATGATTGGTGAAGCTCTGTTGATTTTAGTCCAATGATGTTATAATCTATGGTTACCCATTGGTATCCTCTATGGTGTAGAATGTGGATGTGAGTACATCTTTGGTTCTCTACTCCTAATATGAACATATGGATGAATCTTTCGATTTTGTGGTCCCAATTAGCTTCCCAACTCCATGTTTTTCAATCTATTTTAAACTATACGAGTTCTTGGTTCTTGTGCTTGTGTTTGATCCATTAACGTTCTTGCCACATTTTGTAACTCCACATCTCTAGGAATACATGTTCTAATGTGAAAATGCATAAAAAGACAATCCATGATTACATGTCCTTTTTCCTCACAAAATGTGCAAACCTTTGAAATTAATCTAATTGTCTTTGAATCCATAGATTCATGATCCCGTGTCTCAATTGTGTACTTTGGTTGATTCAATTATGGATTCCCTTGATGTAAATATGATTATGGTATTTCATCCAACACATTTACCTATGCCTCTGCATACTCAAATAATCGTAATCAATTTTCTTCACTCTCCTTAACCACATCAATATTGGTGTTTTCTTCCACCTACTAATCTTCCACTGGTTCATAATAATCTAGAGATGCAAACTAATACCCAAATATGGGTTGTATACTTCCTATAACATCTTTTCCTCAACTATTCATTGATTTTGGATTTGAGATTTCCTGCAATTGATCATGTACTACAAAAGACCCTACTCCATTTTGATCTCTTCGACTTTAAACCACAAATCGCAATTAAAAAGTATATTGGAGCCACTCATTTGGGTGAATAATCAAATGTATCTTTCTCCGTGGAGATCATCATCTATAATTATGCCTTCTCTGAAAACCCCTAGTCCATTTTTCACGCCATACCACCTCTTGTGGTAGAAACAACTTGTGCCCTTCAGGTCTTTCCTTTACTTTTAAAACTCATTTGTCCAACATTAGATTTCGATATCAGGTTTCTATAAGCCTTGCATATTTTTTTTCACATTCAAGATTGTCATTTGTCTTTTTTTCAATAACTTGCCAATTTGCCTTCAAGTTCAATTGTCATTGTAAATTTCGGGTCACTGTCCAATTTATTTTGTTTCACAATTCTTTGTCTTTATAGTCCTTAGATTGTTGTACAATCCTTATGGCATTAATTGCTTAAACTTTTGATATTTTCTAACATACCCTTTTAAATTCAAAATTGAAAAAAAAAACAACACTAGTGATCTAAACACTTTCATCTGCAATATAAAACAAAATTTGTAAAAAACCTTCCCATTATTGAAAGAAAAAATAGAAAAACATTTCCCCACAAGATGGTCATTAAATGGTAGAAATGAAATTTAATTCCTAAAGAATATTTCACACCACAGTAACAACAAATTTGCATTTCATATGCATACATTCACTATTCTTGCCTTAATTTTCAACATATTTAACACTACCATTCATTAAAACAAAATATTCATGGTTATTACATATAACCAGAATTTGCACTTCAGAATACATTATAAAAAACTCTAGAATAAATATTACAATTCATTTCATCATATTGTAATATTACATAAAATTCACACAACAAAATGAACATAAAATTCACTTAAGAACCTTTCCTTTTAGGCATTCTTTAGTCCTCATCATGATTCAAAACCAACAAAAATTCAAAATTCAAACTAACAAAGTTCCCTAATTAGTCCTTATCCTAAATGCCTTGTTCATCCAAAATGATGTATTCATCTTACCCCCTTAATAGTCTAGAAGTACTAGGTCACAAAAACAAGAGATTCCCAATTTTGAATTACTTAGTTCAAACTTCATATAAGATGTAAATGTTGGTTAATGGTTAACATCTAGACAAAGATTCATGCAAAATAGCATAAAATGAAATACTCAAGGAAGGTTCCATGTCTATTTAAACCTAGGAACCATTAGGAAGAACCCTACACTTATCAACTTTTGTCCAATGGCAACTTAAAATTTTGCCCTAAAATGGCATTGGCACTATAATGACAAAGAATTTGCATGACACACTCACAAGTCCCGGGGTGAACCCTCTTGAGGGTTCACCAAAGTATAATTGCGGAAAGTTGGGACTCGGAAGGCGCTCCCGGCTTCCAACTCTAGAAAGGGGTAGAGGGTTGAGTTGGGAGCCCCGGGATTCGACTAGGAAGAGGGATTAGATTATCTCGTATGAATCAACATCCAAAAACCAACCACAAAAGGTTAGTTTAACATTCGGGACACCCTTGGGTGTTGGGACTTGCCACGGGCACTTCGGACCACAAGACTCACCACAGCCCGGGCTTGGGAGTATGCCACCACCATACTCCCTATAGTATACTCTGCGACGCCCCGTGGGGGCCTCACCCAAATGGCACAAATTCCCGGGATTCCGGAAATGGAGTCCCGGAATTGTCCCGAAATCGTCCTGGGTGGAGTCCCGGGACTTTGGGAGCTCATAACTCCCGACTTCAAGATCAGATCGCAACGCAGTCCAAACAAAACTTGTAGCCCTCGTCGAGATCTTTCCAACGACGTATCGCACTCCCAATTCGGAGTTCGGGAAGAGGTCGATTCCCAACTTTTTGTGGTCGGGAGTCAAATTGCCAGTTTGACTCCCGGCCTTTCTTTTGCCCATAACTTGGGCAACAGATGTCCAAATGCCCAATGCGAGGGCATTTTCGATATCTACGCTTCAAGACCTTTCCAATGACACTAAGAACATCCCAATGCGAGGTGTTTTGAGTCCTGCTGTTGAGCTCTAAACATTCGGGAGTCCCAGAGGACTCCAACTCCCAACTTTTCCAAGTGTTGGGCTTCACCCCCACACTTGGGCAAAGTAGGGGTGCGACATTGCAGTTCTTCAATCTAATAATAATGCAAGTAAAACCATAGATGTCCTATTTATCCACATGTGTTGCACACCAAACAAATAACCAACCTTAATTTTGAAGCTTTGAAAAGATGAAATGTCCAAATTCTATTCACACAAGAGCAATTCAAGCACTAAGGAATTACCAATCACCTTCCCACTACATAAACAAAAGTTCAAAGGTGCTTGAAACAAATTTTTACACTCCAATTTTGAATAAGGAACACAAATGTTGATTTCTTTGACAAAATTTTCAACCACACCTTCAACTTTTTTTAAAATATTTTGTGCCTAAACACAATAATCACAAAAATGCAAAGGGAAAAATGAAAAGGGAAAGGAGGGAAAATAAAATTTTCTTGCGATTTGGTGGTGATTGACTTGGATTTCATGATGGTGGATTGTTAGTTGTTATAATGTTCTGCCATTAAAAGTAGCAAGCTTTTTCATGTTTCTATGCACTCGCTTACCCTTCCTCTCCTAGATAATGAGTGAGCAACACATCTTGCCCCCTTACCCCATCCCCTTCTAGGTACTAGCTATCCCTATGAACTTTCTCCCACCTAGGTTTTCAAAATGTATTTTTGGACACTTTTATTTTAATAGCAAGGATGAACATTTGGTTTACTTTATTTTGCTTAAACCCTATGAAGAATGATGAGGAGGTTTACCTATAATTACAAAACATTCAACAAAAAACTACTAAGTGTGTTGAAGTTTACTATGAATGTTTATTGAAATAGCTAATTGTTTACGAGTTAAAACAATAAATGTTTTCTTCACTATTGTTTTTAGAATAGGACTATTACTTTACCTTGGATTAACAACAATGGGAATGAAACAAGATACATTAATTGAACACAAGGAAGCCATTGTAGTTTGTGATTAGGAAAGCGGACCTATTAATTTGAATTACAATGTTTTAGCTACTAACCACATCAAAAGCTAACAAAATTATGTTTAATCTAGTAATACATGTTGCAACTAAATCTAGATGTACATGTACTAATTATAGTAAAATAGGTCATATTCTTGAAACACGTCATAATTGGAAGAAAGAAGTTCTAGTAATATCAACTACCACATTCAAGTTTATAAAACATGTAACATGATCTAATGCATGACCTATTAAACCTATTAGAATACCTTTATGTTATCCTTGTATTATATGTTTTAATGCCAATTATCGATTTGGAGATTGTCCTAGGAAAACTTAAATACAAAATATGTTGAAAACCAAATTTTTTAGTTTTAGTATAATGGCACGTAAACCTTTTAAATTGTGGAAGAAATTGAAAAGAAGAGGTCACAATTGATTGGTGCACGAGGTGTAGTGGGTAAGGTAAACACATTTGGATGTGGCAACAAAATGTTCCAGCAAAAGTTAAACTAGTAAGTCCTTACACTCCCATTTTTTGTGTTGTTGGATGCATCTTTTTGTGTGCATAGATAAACTCAATGGCCTCAATATGATGTGTGTAAAAATCCAAGGCACTTTAGAAACACTTCAATATCGAAGATGGCAGGGGCAAGGTTAAACTTGGTGGTGACACATGGGAATTTGGTGAGGACATTATAACCATAGTCATGATTGTTATGTGTAGTTTGAGGCGAGGCTAAACATGAGATGATGAACTTGAAAATTCCATATAATGCTTGAAGCCATTTAAGTGTAAGTAGGTAGATGATGTTCGAGATCAAATTGGGGTTATGTGGGCCTTTGCCCTATTATGTGTGGATGATGATGGTGTGGAAAATATGTGATCCAAAAATCAATGTTGGAGTGTGTGGCAAGGATCTAGTTTTGGGATGTTATCATCTTGGATTGGGGCCATTGAATCAAATTAGGTTGAAATGAAAAGGCAATATGCCAAGTTGTTAGAATCACGTGATACACAAACTTAGGACATTGAGTAATTGAATGCAACAATTGAAATGTTCATGATGAAACTATTGGCGCATCAAGTGACCCCACATCCTATGCTAGACCTTTTGGTAACAACTACATCAAATGGAGAGGTGCACAACAGAGTGAACAACAACTCCAACTTAATTACCATTGTGCTTGCAAATTTGCGATTTGGTAGCATTTGGTAGCATGCAACTATCAACTATCTGTAATGCTCTTCGAGTCGAGTTGGGTGAAGTTGTGGATGGTGAAGGCAACACCCCGTTGTTGGTGCCAAATGAAATGATGATCCCCAACAATGTTTATTAAAGGATGTAATAGGTTCAAACACTATGTGGGAAAGTTGTTTAATGCAAAAACATGCTTAAGTTAGGGGCATTATAGGTCGGGAGCTAGTAGATTTTTGGATCCTAAAACCCTAATGAGTAGTTAGGGCCTTTTTTGGGTGTCAATGATATTTTGGACATTTATGGTTTAATAAACTTGATAACATGATGGACTCCTATGGGTTGTTGTAATTGGAATAATGGCCATTAAACCCCATTGGATGGAATTTCAATGTTATTACAAAGGGTAATTTGTTGGTCAAGTAACTATAAATTTTTAACATGCAAAATTACAAATCACATATTGATGTGTGTAATATTTATTGGTTGATTTTTCAACATTAGTGGAGTATAATAGAAAAGTGATATGTATATTATACACTAGTTAAAGTAGGTGTAGGTGTGTAGGGAACCCAAATATGGGCAAGGCAATGGTTAATGCTACCAATTTAGTTACAAATGTAACTATAATGGCACACCTTAACCATAGAACTATTAATGACAAAAGTTGCATGCCATGGGCCAACAATTGCATTTGTAATTATATCTAATAATTTTTGTGTTGCCATGTGGCACATTGTAAATAATATGATGGAAACCTTAACCCTAACCTTAACACATGTAAAATGGGACCATGTGACACATGGTGATTTAAACTCTCAAAATACTAGTTGCATTTGCAACTACATTGTGTGGTCACTAGGTTGCCATATGGCATGATCCTAATAGTTCAATGGGTATTAAACCCTATAACCTTAATTGTAATCTTCCCCACATGTATAGTGACATAATATAGTTGATGAAGCCTTAAACCCGATAAGTGTCCCCACCTCAATGGCTATGATTTGGACGGTTTAGATTAATTAAAGTAATTCTTAAAATTAAATATTTAATTACAAAATAAAAGTACACATGTTCACATACAATTGGGTTAGCTAATTAAGATGTGTTGTACTGAGAACATAACCTTTACAGTTGCATGTAATCACACTTGCAACTATTAATCTAGAATATGGGTGGATGAAACCATATAACCCAACCATATGTACTTGTCATACATGGAGTGTCATATGCAACTATAATTATTCTACAATTTGTCTTAAGCAATTGGGTTAATTTTCAGTTATAAGTGTTGGTAGCAACTAAAAACTAGATGCATAAGACAGTTGCAAAATGTTATTTTTTTAGTAGTGATTGAAGGGATAATAATCCAATTGAAATAACAAAATTTGCCATGTGTGGTCTATGTTTCTTTATACATGTGGTAGAATATATTATTGTAGTTGTAAAAAAAATAATTACAGTTGCAAAAATAATTATGTTATCATCCATTGATGGATGCAATCAAAATTGGATGACATTGTTCACTTTTCATTTACATTTTCAATGAAAAATCATATTAGTTGTAAGATGTAATCACATTTGCAACTAGAACTTGGTTCAACCTTCTTTGTAGTTGCATATGTGACTACAAGTTGTAACTACATGGACACGTACGACTAACACATCGCTAGTTGTAAAATAAGTTGGTTTGGACATTAGTCGCATAATAGTTGCAAAAATATGGTTAAAATGGACAACATGTCTTCTAGTGGGAAGGGCATGTGTGGTTTCTACTATGGGGTTTGTTGGTATGTGTAACTAAAAAGGTCTCGATGGGAGATGTTGTAGTAGTTAAACCTAAAAGACATTGAGATATGTGCCTTATGGGTTTGCCAAGTAGGCT
>Ga0116226_10002411_pt1 | contig 16278 bp, 7 predicted proteins | sample S1TSphfallax_FD_89692 | JGI IMG/M metagenome (GOLD analysis project Ga0116226, IMG submission 89692) | Host-associated microbial communities from peat moss isolated from Minnesota, USA - S1T2_Fa - Sphagnum fallax MG | ecosystem: Host-associated > Plants > Peat moss > Unclassified | place: USA...
AGGTGCCGACCCTCGACGGCAAGGGCACCGAGTACTTGATGGACTCCAAGACCGGAGCGCCCGCGGTCTCCTATCTGGTCGAGGGCAATTTGCGCCGCCTGGCGGAGTCTACCGGCGGCGCGTACTTCCACGCCGACCAGGGCATGACGATCGACAAGGTCATGGGCGCGATCGCGCAGCGCGAGAAGGGCCGCGAGGGCGACACGATCCGCTCGCCGCAGGCGATCGGCACGTACCTGCTCTGGCCGGCGCTGGCGCTGCTGCTTCTCGACCTGCTGCTGCCGGGCCGTTCGCTGCTGCGCCGCGACGTCCCGGTCGAGCCCGCGGCCAAGTCGCGCCGGAACGGAAAGGGCGGCGGCGCGGGGCTGATGGGCGCGGCCTTGATCCCGCTGGCGGCGTGGCCCCAGATTCTTCCCTTCGCGATCCTGTCCTCCGTCGCGGCCGCGCTGATCGCGTACGACGTCTTCAACGACGGAGCGGTGACCCGCGGCCTGCGCGAGGCCTGGCAGCGACGCACCGGGTTCGTCGCCAAGGGCGTCCTCGCCGATCTCGCCCCGCTCTACGACCTGCGCGAGGTCGACGTCCCGCGACTGACCGCGTTCGTCGCGCGCTGGCAGGCGGCGGACGACAAGTCCCGGGCGGGTCTGATCGCGGAGGCGGCGGCCGACGAGGCGCTGTGGCGCGAAAAGCTCACCGCGGCCTATCTCTGCGGCGCGGGTCCCGACGTCCACGAGGCGGTGCTGACCGCGCTGCGACGGACCTCGCGCGCGCGGCTCGAGCCGCTCAAGCCCGTCGTCGGCCGCGTCGCCGCGCGCCGCGGCGCGCTCGCGTGGCTCGCGCACGCCGACGCGCAGGCGCGGTTGGCCGCGCTCGAGGACGTCGCGTCCGATCAGCCGTACGCCGTCCCGCTCCCGCCCGCGCCGGCGCCGGCCGCGCGCGGCCTGCGCGCGCGCCTCGGCCGCTCGGCCGCGGTCGGCGCGCTGCTCGTCAGCGTCGCGATCGGCGGCCTCTCCGTCGACGGGACGATCCGCTTCTCGCGCGAGCAAGCGGCCGCCGAGCAGACCGCGTTCCAGATCTTCTACGGCGACGACCTCTACGTCTTCAGCGATCACTACATCGACGACCGCATCCCGCAGTACGTGCTGCCCGTCCTGCGCGCGTGGCACAAGCCCGTGCGCGACGCGGGTCCCGAGTTCGAGCGCGCGATGCAGATCCTGCGCGAGTCGCCGGACCCGAAGGCGGACAACCTCCTCGTCGTGGCCTTCCGCCGCGCGGGACTGCTGCCGATGGACGAGGCCGCCGAGACGATCCTGCTCAAGGCGCTCATCGAGCGCGACAGCGACGCGCTGTGGGCGTCGATGGACCGCACGATCGCGCAGTCCGGGAACGATCCTGAGCAGGCCGAGCTGCTCGTTAAGTTGGTGGCGCTCGGCGCCGAGGTCGGCAGCGACCACGCGTTCATGAACCTGTTCCGCGTGCTGAAGAGCCCGAACGATCAGGTCCGGAGCATGGCGTTCGAGACGCTGTACGGCGCGATGAACTCAGCGCCGGCGTCGTCGCCGTTCTTCCCGCGCCTGACCGCCATCGGCAAGCAGTTCGCCGGCGACCCGAGCCTGCAGATGTGGAGCGCGGTCTTCGCCCTGCGCCGCGCCGGGGAGTCCGACGCCGCCAAGCTCGACGGCGAGCAGATGCGGACGTTCTTCGACCGGCTAATGGACAACGTCGAGGCCATCGACGCCGGACGGCCGCCGCTCTTCGCGGCCGCGCTCGCGCAGGCCCGGCAGTCGGGCGGAGATCCGCAGCTTCCGCCCGCGCTCCTGCCCGCGCTGATCAACCTCATGGACCAGTTCGAGACGCGCGAGCAGGGTCAGGACGCCGCTTCTCCGGTGCCGCCCACGACGGCGGCCGTCGTGCGCTACGTGCTCGCGCGCTCCATCACCGACCTGATCAAAGAGGGCGAGAAGAACTTCCCGGACCTGCACGCGCAGCTCCTCAAGGACGGCGTCGTCCTGCCCGACACCGAGGGGTCGGGCTACGACGACGAGTATAGGTGGCGCGGCGAGGGCGGCGACTACGGCTCCTCCACGACGCCGAACTACCGCGAGGTCTACAAGCTCGGTCACCTGCGCGCGCTGCAGGCCGATCTGGCCGCGCAGGCGCAGGCGTTCCATTCCGACGACGCGGCGAAGGCCTTGGCCGCGGCGGAGTTCGTCGACCGCGCGCAGGCCGCGCTGAAGCCCGCGCTGTCGGCCGGGAAGCGCGCGGGCATGCTCGAGGGCGACACCGCGCCCGAGAAGCTGGCCGACGAGCTGCTGCCCCTTCTGAAGGACGGCTCCAAGGCGTTCACCGGGTCCGACTTCCTGACCCTCCTGCGCGCGCAGGGCTTGGCGCCCGCGCTCGGCGACCCTGCGAGCGACCTCGCCTATCCCGAGACGATCGACGCGGCCCAGCTCGCGAAGCTGCGCGGCGTGTTCGCGGACATGGCCAAGACCGGCAAGCTTTTCGGGGCGGCCCGCGACCTGACCTGGTCCGAGAAGCAGTTCGTCGCGCGCGGTCTCGACGGCGTCGACGCGGCGATCCGCGAGCGGAACCCGGCCGCGGCGCCGGCGCCCGCGGCGGACGACTTCGAGCGCGCCGATCAAGACGGCGTCGCGGCCGCGCGTTTGGCTCAGCTCGTCGCGGCGCACGCGTCGGACGGCGCCGCCTTGCTCGACCTCGAGAAGCGCCTGCTCGCGCGCTTGGCCGGGCCGAAGGGGGCGACGCTGTCCGCCGACGACCTCAAGCAGGCGCTGCCGCCGCTGCTCAAGGGTCTCCAGGACGCCGGCAAGGGCGACGAGGGCTGGGCGCTGATCGAGAAGGCGCTCGACGAAAGCCGCCTGCCGTCGGCCGCGAAGGAGGCGCTGCGCCCGCAGTCGTTCGAGGCGCTGAAGTCGCTCGCCGACGAGCTGACGAAGGGCTTCGGCGACGAGCGCATGGACCAGCGCTTGATCGAGGCCGACATCAAGAACACCGGTTACGAGTGGCGCGCGGAGTTCACCCTGCGAAATTACGACGCGCTGGCGCGCATCTCCCGCGACGCGGCCGCCGAGGCCGCGAAAAACGCCGGAGGCCTGAACGCGTATCAAGCGGATCTCTCCGCCCGCATCGCGCGCGAGATTCCCGCGATGAAGGCCGTCGCGGCGAAGCTCGGAGTGCCTGCGGGAGACGCCGGGGAGGTCGACCGCGACAACCTCTACAAGTCCCTGGGCCTCCTCTACACGGCGCTGCCCGGCACGGAGTTCTACGACGTGATGGTGCAGAAGGGCTTGGCGGTCGCCGGCGGCTACGACCGCGCGAAGTCGTGGCCCGATTACACGACGCCGCAGCTCCAGTCCCTGCGCGCGCAGCTCCAGGCCGTGCTCGACAGCGGCAAGTGGCGCGGCAAGTCCGGCGACGGGGATTTGAGCGACGACGAGAAGTTCGACCTGCGCCTCGCGATCAAGTCCGCGGACGCGCTGCTCGCCGCGCGGGCCAAGGCGGGATCGACAGCGGTGCACGGTTTAATGCCGCTCGGCGCTCTCCTGGCCGGCTCGGCGTTCACGCCCTGGATCTGGGCGGCCGTCGCCGCCGCGGTCGCGACGTGGCTGATCTGGAAGTACGCGTTCCGCGCGGCGCCGAACGCGCGCGCCGACGAGGAGGCGCGCGAGGCGTCCGTCGAGGCGCGCCGCTCGCGCATCGCGTTCGCGGCCCAGCGCCTGGCCAACTCCGTCGTCGGCGGCGCCTTCCGCTCGCGCTTCATCGGCGCGGGCGGCAGCGAATTCGCCGAGGCCCGGCCCTACCAGAACGAGGACTACCGCGAGATCGACTGGAAGACCTCGGCCAAGAAGGGCGAGACCTACGCGAAGAAGTTCGAGCTGGACCGCGACATGCCGCTGATCCTTCTCGTCGACGTGAGCCGCTCCGGCCGCCTCGGCACGCACGGCGCCGACAAGCGCACGGTGATCGAGGACGTCGCCGCCACGCTGGCGCTGGCCGCGGCGCGCACGAACGTCCGCGTCGGCGCGGTGCTGTTCAGCGACCGCGTCGAGGCGGTGATCCCGGCGCGCGGAGGACTCGCGCACGCGTCCGCGCTGATCGACGCTTTGATGAACGCGCGGCCCGCCGGCGCGGCGACCGACTTGAAGCCCGCGCTCGAGCAGATCGCGGGCCTGACCAAGTCGCGCGCCATGGTCGCCGTGGTCTCGGACTTCCTGGCCCCCGATTTCAAGGACGCGCTCGCCGGCGTCGCCGCGCGCCACGACCTGCGCGCGATCCGCGTCGTCGACCCGTCCGAGACGCGGCCGCTGCCGGACGTCGCCCTGCTGCCTCTCGTCGACGCGGAGAGCGGCGCGCGGCGCACGCTCGACACCGGAAGCCAGAAGGTCCGCGCCGACGCGGCGGCCGCGATCGCCCGCCGCGAGGCGAAGCTCGAGGAAGACCTGCGCGCGGCCCGCGCCCGCCCCATCGTTCTTTCGACCGAGGGAGACCCCCTCGAGACGCTCGCCGCGCATTTCGATCCCAAAGGACGCAACGCCGCTCCGTAGGAGTCAAGAACATTATGAAGAAATCCCTCGCCGTGAAATCTCTCTGCGCCGGACTCGGCGCCCTGCTCCTCGCGGGCCCCGCGGCCGCGCAGGAAATCGCGGCCCCCTCGATGCGCGCGTCGCTCGGCGCTCTCTCCGCCGCGTCGGTCGTCGCCCCTCCGGCGGCGCTGCCGTCGGCCGCGGCGTTGAGCGCCGGAGCTCCGGCGCTTTCCGCGCCCGCGCTGTCCCCGTCGGCGCTCTTCGCGGCGCCGGCCGCCCTCGCGGCGGCCCCGGTCGCGGCGGCGGCGTCCGCCGTTTCGGCGCCGGCCGCTTCGGCGCCCGTCGCTTCGCCCGCGTCCGCGGTCGCGGCCGCCGCTCCGGCGGCGCCGGCGTTCGCGTCGTCCGCTGAGGGATTCGTTTCCGCTCCGGCGGGCGATAGTTCCGCGACGAAAGCCGCCGGCGACGCGCGTTTCGACGGCGCGCGCGCCCCGGCCTCCGCGCCGGTCGTCGCGGGTCTCGTGAACTTTTCCGAGGGCGCGACGCCGGAGCTGATCCGGCGCGCGGCCGAGAAAGCGGAGCTGGTCCGGCGCCTGCGCGCGGAGATCGGCAAGGTCATCGTCGGCCAGCAGGAGATGGTCGACTCGATCATCATGGCGCTGATCTCGTCCGAGCACGTTCTGCTCGAGGGCGTGCCGGGCGTGGCGAAGACGCAGGCGGTCAAGGCGGCGGCGGACGCCGTCTCCGGCGACTTCAAGCGCATCCAGGGAACGCCGGACAAGCTGCCGTCCGACATCATCGGCGCGGAAATCCTGCAGGACGACCCCGAGCGGCCCGGCTTCAAGGTCATTCAAGTCCAGTTCGGGCCGGTGTTCACGAACATCCTGCTCGTCGACGAGATCAACCGCATGATGCCGAAGACGCAGTCGGCCCTGCTCGAGGCGATGGCCGAGGGCCAGGTCACGATCGGCACCAAGACCTACAAGCTGTCCAAGCCCTTCCTGGTGATCGCGACGCAGAACCCGATCGAGCAGGAGGGCACGTACCGCCTTCCCGAGGCGCAGCAGGATCGCTTCATGCTGAAGACCACGGTGCCGCTGCCCTCGACGCAGGAGCTCCTCGAAATCATGGAGCGCTTCTCGAGCAAGGACAACCAGCCGAAGGCGGACAAGGTCCACAGTCTCGAGGAGCTCGACGAGATCCGCCGCATCGCGGACAAGGTCTACGTCGCCCCGTCGCTGAAGGCCTACATCGCCGACATCGTCGAGGCCACGAGCCAGCCCGCGAAGTACGGCATCGCCCTCGCGCCGGGCGCGATCGAGAAGGACGGCGGCGCGGGTCCCCGCGCGGCGATCTACCTTCTGAAGGCCGCGCGCGTCCACGCGCTGATGGAAGGCCGCGCCTGGGTCGGTCCGGGAGACATCTCGGCCGTGGCGCACCGCATCCTGCGCCACCGCATCACGCTGGGTTTCTCCGCGCCGCGCGACCTGACGAGCGACAAGGTCGTCGACGCGGTGCTGAACTCCGTGCCGGTTCCCGTGCGTTGACGCGCGAATCGATCGACGAGGAATTGAAACGATGAAACTCTCGCGTCCGTCCTTCTCCGTCGTCCTTTGCGCCGCCCTCGTGGGCGGCTTGATTCCCCCGGGGGCCGCGCGCGCGGCCGGCGGCGTGCTCGCCGCCCCGGCGCTCGAGGCCGGAGTCGGCGTCGCCGCGCCCGGAGCCGGCGCGGCCGCGACGTTCGCCGCGCCCGCCCAAATCAACATCGGCGCGACGCTGCTTCCGGTCGCGCCGCTCGGCGGCGCGTCCGCGCTCTCCGCCCCCGCGTGGGCCGGCGCGGCGTCCGTCGCGCCGGCGGCGGCCGCGCCCGCGCTCTCCGCGCCCGCGGCGGAGCCTTCCGCCGTCTCGCCCGTCGCGGCCGGCGCAGCGGCCGTGCCGTTCCTCTCCGCTCCGGCGGCCGAGCCTTCCGCCGCGCCGAGCGCCCCCGCGGCCGACGCGCCGCGCTCTTGGCTTTCCCGCGCCGCCGGGCTGTTCTCGCGCCGCGCCGCGCCCGCGTCGGCGCCCGCGTCCGTGGACGACGCGAAGGTCTCGTCCGACCGCCTGTTCGACGGCGCGACGGCCGCGAGCGCGCCCGACGCCGCGGCTCTCGCCGCGCCGCAGGGCCCGCTGACGCGCCTCAACGCGGGCCTGCGCCGCTTCGCCGCGCGCCGCGTCGCGGCGTATCAGGCCAAGCGCGCCGTCGCGCACGACGACTTCGGCGGCCCGAAGTCCGACGGTCCCATGACCTTCGGCGCGAAGGTCGCGTACGGCCTCAAGTGGGGCCTCAATCTGGTCGGGCTCAGCGCGCTCATCGATTTCACGCTCGCGCCGCTGCTGGCGCGCATCAACTGGCCGACCTTGCTGTCTACGTCGACGCTCGACCATCTCGGTCGCGTCGAGCTGCTCATTAAGTACGGTCCCAGCACGATCAGCGCGGCGCTGACTCATGCTCCGCTCTCGTTCCTCGGTCTCGCCGTGCCGCTGTCGACGGCGTCAGAGGAGCTCACCTATCGCTTCTTCGGCTTCGGCCTCACCTTCGCCCTGCTCGCCGCGGCCAAGCCCGCCGCGGCCTTTGTCGCGACGGCGCTCGACTCGGTCCCCGACGCGGCCGGACTGCGTTCGAAGGTCCAGCGCGCTCTGCTCCTGATCGGCCGCGCCGCGGCGTACTATGCGTTCCCCATCGCGGCGCTGAGCTCGTCGGTCCGCTTCGCGATCGCGCACTTCGCGCATTGGGGAATCGACCCGACGGTCTTCGCCTTGAACGTGGTCGCCGGCTGGGTGCTCGCGCGCGTCGCGTACAAGACGCGCGGCCTGACGGCCCCGTTCGTCGCTCACCTGTCCTTCAACTTCGCGATGCTCGGGACGGCGATCCTCGGCGCGACGTTCGGCCTTCCGCTGGCGGCGTCGGTCTACGCCGTGCTCGCGTCGATCGTCGGCGTCGCGGCGCTCTGGTACAACTGGCGCGCGGCGCGCAAGGAGCGCGCGCTGTCGCTCAAGAATCTCGCAGGCGCGAAGAACCTCGTCGTTGCGGGCTTGATCGCGTCCGGCTTGCTCGGCGCTCTGGGCGGCGGAGCGTCGCACGGCTCATTTTCGGCTTCGCGGAACGCGGGGCTGGCGGAATATCTGGCCGCCGCGCCGGCGCCGGCGGCGTCCACCGTGGGAGGCGAGGCCCCGGCGGCCGCCGCTCCGGCGGCGCCCGCCGCGGACGCGCCCGCGCCTTTCAAGACCGACGCGGACATGGTCGCGAGCGTGAAGCCGTCGGTCGTGGAGATCATCGTCAAGATGTCGGGCGGCATGGCGATCGGCTCCGGCGTCATCGTCTCGCCGACGGGCCTGCTCGTGACCAACGGCCACGTCGTCGGCGACAAGGCGGTCGGAGAGATCGTCGAAGTCAAGCTCTCCAACGACCAGGTCCTTCCCGCGAAGATCATGGCCGTCAACCACAACCGCGACATCGCGATCCTGCGCCTGCCCAATCAGAGGGGGGGCGCGGCGTGGCCCTACTCCACGTTCGCGAAGACCGCGCCGCGCGAGGGCGATCCTCTGCTCGCCATGGGCCACCCGCTGGGCCTGCCGTTCACCGTCACCAAGGGGGTCCTGAGCGGCCTCGGTGATCGCGGCAACATGTTCGTCCAGTACCTGCAGACCGACGCCTCGATCAACCACGGCAACTCGGGCGGTCCGATCTACAATACTCGCGGCGAAGTCGTCGGCATCAACACGATGATCGCGGGCAAGGAAGGCTCCATCGGCATCGGCTTCTCGATCACCGCGCCGAACGTCGTGCAGGCGCTCGAGCAGTACGCGGCCACCGGCGGCATCGCGACGGCGGCGCTGGGCGTGATCGTTGACTTGTCGGGCCCCGACCAGCCCGACGCGGGCGTCGCCGTGGAGTTCGTGCGCGCGGGGTCGGCGGCCGCGAAGGCCGGACTGCTTCCCGGCGACCTCATCGTCGGGGTCGGCGAAGACAAAATCGCCGTCGGCGGCGAGAAAGCGGTCCATTCCCTGGCCGCGGCCCTGGCCCAGGCCAAGCCCGGCGACGTTCTCGAACTCTCGGTCCTGCGCGGCGACGCCGACAAGCCGCGCGTCGTCCAGGTGAAGCTCGACGCGCGCGCGACTTCCGAAGAGACCTCGATGGCGCACGGCTTCGACGGCGGCGGCGAGGAGCCTTAAGCCGCCGCAGGGTCGTCGGGCCCGGCTCTTGCTGGGCCTCCCGGCCCCCGATCGTCGGCCCTTCCGGCCCGAGAAGGGGAGCCCCTGCATTGGTAGTATGAGCTTATGAAGATGACTTTCCCGCTCCTCGGGCTGGTCCTTGCCGCGTCGACGGCGCTCGCTCAGAGCGCCCCGCAGGAGTGGCAGCGCCTGGACGGTCAGCACAGCGCGATCACCGGCCCGCTCGCCGTGGCCGTGCAGGACGCGCAGGAGTGGGGCAAGCTGTGGCGCGAGCACGACCCTTCCGCGCCCGTGCCGCCCGTCGATTTCACGTGCGAGAACGTCGTCGCCGTCTTCCTGGGCGAGAAACGCACGGCGGGCGTGCGGGTGGATATCGTCGTGCGCAAGGATCCGCGCGACGCGTCGCGTCTGAACGTCTTCTACCGCGAGATCGACGGCAAGAAAGGCTTCGCGGCCGACGTGATCAGCCAGCCCTACGCGATCGTCAAGGTGCCGCGCGCGCAGACGATCAACGTCGAGGCTGATGCGCCGTACTCGATTCCCGAGCGCCGGCCCGGCCGCGTCGTCGACGCGGGCCGCATCCCCGCGCTCGCGGGCGCCGCGGCCGCGAACCCTTCCTTCGACGGACGCTGACTAAAAGTCGAAGGCCGCCGCCTCCTGGGCGACGCCGTTGCAGCGCGCGCCGTTGGCGTCCGTCATCGCGGTGCGCATGTAGCCGTTCTCGCCCCACGACGGGCCCCAGCTGTTGCGCAGGATCCAAACGCCCTTGCCCGGAGGCAGGTTGCCGTTCGCGTCGAAGGCCGCGCCCTGATTGTCCCAGCCGACGATGTTGATCATGTGGTCGAGCGGGGCCCCGGCGACGCAGCCGTCGTAGACGCCGCCCGCGTACTTCTCCCAGTCGCCCGCGCCCGCCGCGACCGCGATGGAGACCGGCTTGCCGGACGTCGCGATCTCGGTCTCGATGTCGAGCGCGCTCGGGCCGTCCGTCTGGTCGCCGATCATGTGCCAGGAGGAGATGCTGGAGTTCGGGGCGGCCTTCAGGCGGGCGGAGCACTTGCCGGAGCCGGCGCTGTACTCGCACTTGTCCCAGAGCGGCTCGCCCTTCGGCGCCACGAGATTGTCGGCCGCGTCGAAGTCGCCGCCGTTGCAGCCGTCGGCCTCCTTCGCGTGCTCGATGAGCCACTCCTGAGAGAGCCGGCCCGGATCGCTGCCGCCGATCGCGTGGCCGTCGCGGTTCGTGGCGGTGAGGCTGAACGCCCAGCAGCCGCCGCACTGGCCCTGGTCCTCGATCTGGGTCAGCTGCGGGCGCAGGTCGAGGGTGTTCGGGATCGCCTGCGTCAGGTGGATGCCGGGCCCGTCGTGCTTGCGGTAGTCGCGCGGGCGGCCTCTGTGGTGGTGAAATCCTTTGGGGTGGATGCTCTTGTCGCCGGAAATCGAGTAGGTCCGGAACTCCTTGCGCGGCGCGGCATCGGGACTCCGCGAAAGCGCCTGCGCGGCGCCGACCGGCCCGCTGATGTCGAGACCCTGATCCAAGTCGGTTTTTTCCTGCGCCGCCGCCTGCGCGCCCAAGAGCGCCGTCCCGGCGACGATTGCGACGAGCCATCTGCTGATCATTCCGCTGTCCTCCCTATTTCGCCTCGCCCAAGAAGAAAGGGAGCGGGCTGAACGAGCCGGCTCCCCTGGGTGCTCCGGATTAAGGTCCGGAAGGTGGATGCTCCCCGGCCGATTCCGGGGACTACAAGGTCTTGAACGGAGGATGAGGCATTTGGGCCCAGTCCGCGAGAGTCGAAGGGCCCAGAATAAAATAGGTCTAAAGACCTATGCGGTCGAACGCAGACGCTGGGTGTCTTTGCGGTTCGATCTCTTTCTAGGGGTACTGCTCGGCGTCCTGGCGGGCGCGGGCGCGCATCGCCTCCACCCAGACGCGCGAGTGCTGGCCGAGGCGATTCGGGTAGAAGATGTCGGCCGCGTGCTGGCCGGCGGCGTCGTGATCGTTGACCTCGATCACGTAGGGAACCATATGCCCGTCCTCGAGCTGGTACATGAGGTCGAGGCCGATCATGTCGGTCTGGTCCCGGCGCGGATCGCCGTCCTCGCGCGCGAGAGTCTTCTCGTTGGCGGCGATGGCCTTCAGGGCGCGCTCGCCGATCACGCGGCGCTCCTGCATCAAGGCGTCGACGTCGGCCTGCGTGGTCAGGGCGCCGTGCTGGGCGATCAGCGCCTCGCGAATGATCTCGAAAGTGACGACGGAGGCCGCGTCGCGCGGGTCCTTGGGCTGGCTGCTCGTCGGCATGCCCCAGGTGCCGGCGCGGAAGAAGCCGGTCGGGACGGTGTGCGGCTTGTCGTGCGCGTCGCGCACGACCCAAACGCGCTCGTTGTAGTCCTTCTTCTCGTGGGGCGAGGCCGTCGCGATCTCGTCGGGGCGCAGGATTTCGTAGCCGAACTTCTTCTTGTCCTGGTAGACGAACGGCGCGCCCTCCTTGTAGGCCGTCAGGCGGAAATAGACGGGCGGCGGCGAGAGCCGCTGCTCGAGCAGCACGACGCCCGCGGAGTCCATGTGCTCGTGATGCGACAACGTGCGCACGTAGGCGGCGATCGCGTCGACCTGATCGCGCGGGAAGAAGCGCACGCCCTCGCCGGAGTGGAAGCGCGGTCCGGAGGGCTTGACGACGACTTCGGGACCCTTGAAGCTCGAAAGAAAATCGACGACGGCGGCGCGGATCTCGGCGTCGGAGGCGGGGATGGGGCCGGCCTTCACGCGCGTCGAGGTCGGGATCGCGCCGCGCTTCAGGAACGGATGGTCGGGCAGGAGGAAGGCGCGCGTCGCGGGCACGCGCGCGTTCTCGGCGGAGAGCAGAAGGCGCGTCCAGAGCTTGTCGTTCGTGATCTTCTCCAGGCGCGTCGAGCTCGACATGGGCGTCGCGAGGTTCTTCTCGAGCGGCACGCCGGAGTCGGTGTCGAACGCGCCGAGGGTGAGCAGATTGCCGAAGTAGTTCGTGCGGCGCGGGTGCTTGTAGGTGACGACGACGGCCGTCTTCCCGTCCTTCTCGAAGTAGACGCCCTTGGTCACATAGATGCGATTGGTCCCGTCCGCCTGCGGCACCTGGATGAACCACGACGGATCGAGCACGTACTGCACGTTGCCCGGGTCTTGGCGGCCGCCCTCGCGGAAGATCGCGAGCTTCCAGATCGACGGAAGCCCGGCCCACGCGACGAGGGGGGCGTCGACCGGCTCTTCGACGAACTTCTCTTCATACGGAGGAAGGTCCATCGTCTTGAGTGCGCTGGCGAGCATCCCGAGCGCCTCGGCTTCCTCGCCGGGCTTCGAATGATGGATCTGCTGGCTCGGCGACAGGCGCCAAGAGCTGGGCAGCGCGGCCGCGCCGCGCGACTCGCCGCCGAGGACGGCGGGCGCCGCCGCGTCCGAGGCGCCCGACGCCGCGCCGTCGAAGAGCGACGCGATGCGCGAGATCTGCGCGGAGTCCGCGGGATCGGCGGCCGGCCCCGCGTTGAGAAGCGCGCGCACGCCGTCGCCGCGGGCCGAGGTCAGGATGCGCACGGCCTCGGGACCGAGCACGCGGGAGAGTTCATCGGCGTGCCGGCTCACGAGATCGGGCGAGGAGAGCAGGCCGCGCGCGATCGCCGCGGCCTCCGGGGAGATCGCGCTCGCCGCGACCGCGGCGGGAGCCGCCGCGACCGGAGCGGCGGAGGGGGCGACCGCGCTCGGCGCGGCGCCGACCGCGGCCGCGGGCAAGCTCGGGACTCCGAGCGCCGCGGCGGGCGCCGCGGCCGACAACGACGGGGACGCGGCGAGCTGAAGCTGGGAGATCACCTGGGCGCGCAGGCCGGGCTGGGCCGCGAGCAGGCCGGACACCGGCAGGGAGATCGGAGCCGAAGCGCCGGCGGCCTCGATGATCTCGGCCGCGGACGCGGGAGCGCCCGAGACGAGCAGGGCCGCCAAGCTGAGCACGACGAGCTTCTTCATGATTAGAGTGTACGGAGATCGCGAAAGGCGCACGAGGGTCGAAGGGCCCAGCGCCGCAAGGACCCCTTGGCCGGCGGCCTACGAAAGTCTAGCCCCGCAACGCCGAATCCGCAAGACTTGAGGCGCTTATTTGCGCCCGGGGCCGATGAGCTGGAAATGCGTGATGCGCATGTCCTCGTCGGCCTTGATCTCGCGCGCGTTGGCGAAGCGCGCGGCCTCGCGCAGCGCGGCCAGGCTCGCGTAGCCGCAGTCGCGCGCGAGCTCCTCGGTGAATGCGCCCATCTTGCGCAGCTCGATGCGCACGATATAGATCGTGCCGTACGACTTGCCGCGCTTGTCCGTCAGGATCATGCGGTCGCCGGCCAGGATGTCGGCGTCCTCCATCTCGTAGGCGAGGCTGGCGGTGGCCGTCTTCTCGAGGTCGAGTATCTGCGCGATGACGCGCTCGCCGTGGCCGCCGTCGCCGTACCAGCCGAGCGTCATGCGCTTGATCTTCTCGGCCATGGCCGCTACTGCTTTCCGGCGGGGATCGTCCTTCGCGTCAGCCTTACGCCGCCGCCCGCGAGCGTCGCGGAGACGATCTCCGGAGTCTTGAACGGGCTCCAGCCGGTCGCGTCGAGCTCTTCGCTCGCGAGGATCACGCGCTCGCCGCGCCGCGACAGCGACATGCGGCCCCACTGGCGCTTCGGGTTGAACAGGCTGATCTTCGGATGCTGGTCGGGGAAGTAGCACAGCGCGTGCAGGGAGCGGCCGTCGCTCACCAAGGTGTTCAGGCCCAAGCACGGCGCGCGGCGCTTGCCGCGGCGGGACTTCGGGAGATAGCGCCACAAGGTCCACAGCTCATCGACGCAGGCCTGCAGCGCCCGCGGGATGTCGCGGTACATGTCGTAGAACTTCACGAACTGCCAGAAGTAGATCTCGCTGTCGTTGCTGCCGCGCAGTCGCTCCTTGTAAGGGCCGAGAAATTTGAGCACTTCCTTCGGGATCAGCACGGTGCCGTTGTGAGCGAAGACGAAGCGGCCGTCGGTGAAGGGCTGCGCGTTCTCCGCGCGCATCAACTCGCGCCGCGAAAGTCCCATCGGGTTCGAGGCCGCGCGCAGGTGGCCGATGATCACGCGCGAGCGGATCTGCTCCGCCAGGCGCTTGAAGCGCGGCGCCTCGTCGAACGCCGCCCTCGGGCTCTTGACGAGCCGCGCGCCGGAGCCGTCGAACCAGCCGAAGCCCCAGCCGTCCTGCTGGAAATCGCGCGGCCGGTAGTTCGCCTGGCGCAGGAGCGAGCGTTCGCTCTCCGCGAGATAGTCCGAGGCCGTTCGCGGCACGGCGCTGATCTGAGCGTAGAGCCTGCACATATATTAGGAAGCCCGATCATTATACCCGTTCCGCGCCCGCGCGGCGGATGGGTCCTTGGACCCAGAAAAAAATCTTCCAAAGGACTTTTTGGGGTGCACCCGAGGACCCCTACCGGAATTGACGAAGATCAACAATAATAAGGGGGATGAACGCGATTCGCCTCCGTGCGGCCTTGGCGGCTCTGCTCTGCGCGACGCCGGCTTTTTCGGGCGACGTCGTCGGTTTGGGCGAGAGCGCGCACGTGTCCGCGCCGGTCGCGCCGGCGGTCGTTTCGAGCATGCCGCAGTTAAACGCCTGGCTCGTCTCCGCGAATTCGGGCCTGAACTTGGCCCCGACCGATCTGGCCGCGATCAGCTACGCGGCGCGTCCCGCGCTCGCGGCCGCGCCGGCCGGAGCCGCCGTGCAGTTCAACGCCGCGTCGGGTCAGATCGTCATCACGCCACAGGCCGCGACCGCGGCCGGCGTTCCGGCCGATGCGGCCGCGCCGGCGCCGCTCGCTCCCGCCGCGGCGCCGACGGCGGCGGCCGCGTCCGCCGCGCCCGGCGGCGCCGTCGTGATCCCGCTCTCCTCTCTGCCGCATCTGCGCGAGAACCTCGCGAACTCCGGCGCGCAGGCGCAGGCCTGGATGGAGGCGCTGAAGAACGCGAGCGATCCGCAGTCCGTCGTGGCCTCGCTCGACCGCTACTTCGACGGCTCCTCCCTGCTCGATCCGCGCGTCCACACCTTGAACGTGCTGTCGGGCCAGCTGCCGGAGAGCGTGCGCACGCCCTACGACGAATCCGCGGCGGCCCGCCAGCGCGCCGCCCTGCTCGATTGGCAGCACAGCCCGGCCAAGACCTACGTGCTCGTGAACTCCTACTCCTTCAAGGACGACGGGACCCCGGGCCTCAATTACTACGACATGCGCAGCCTCGCGCAGATCTTGTGGGCGGCGGCGCCGGGGACGAACGTGATCTTCGTGACGGCGCTGCCCATCGACGAGGCGATGATCGACCACGTTCTGCGCGGACATCCGAACGCCGCCGAGATGCGCCAACGCATTCACTTCGTCGCGCTCGGCGACTCCGGCACCGATTTCCTTTCGCAGAAGCTGCTGGACCCGAAGCATACCGGCAAGCTCGCCGAGATTCGCGGCCTCATCGACAAGATCGGCGCGCCCGCGGTGCTGTACCCGTACATGGGCGGACCTTACGAATGGCAGATCGCGCGCGAGCTCGGCATCCCGGACTCGGTGTACGCCGCGCACCCGTCCACGATCTATTGGGGCACGAAGAGCGGCGGCCGCAAGGTCTTCAAGGCCGCGATGAAGCGCTACGCCGGCACGGCGAAAGTGCGCCTGAAGCTCTCCGACGGCGCCGAGGACCTCTACGATCTGGAGTCGACGGCCGAGGCGCTCGAGGCCCTGCAGACGCGCCATCCCGAGATCGTGAAGGTCGCGGTCAAGCTGAACCTGGGCTCCTCGGGCGAAGGCAACATTTTCCCGGACGTGAAGGGCTGGCCCGCGCTGACGCCGGCCGCTCGGCTCAAGGCGCTGCGCGACAAGCTCGAGGGCGCGAAGGTCGGCATCCCGGACGACAACGGCCGCATCGATTCGTTCGCCTCGATCCTGAAGAACGAGGGCGCGGCCCTCGAGGAGTTCATCCCGGGCATCGACCGCGCGACCTTCCCGTCGGTCCAGTCCGAGATCCGCCCCGACGGCAGCGTGCGCATCCTCTCCTCTCACGAGCAGATCCTCGTCGACCGCAACACCTACGTCGGCGCGACGCTGTCCGCCGACGCGGCCTACCGCAAAGTGCTCGAGCGCGCGGCCTACGAGGTCGCCGTCGAGCTCGCCAAGCGCGGCGTCGTCGGCCGCCTCGGCACCGATTTCGCGGCGATCAAGCAGGCCGACGGCGGCTACGACGTCTACTACATCGAGAACAACATCCGCTTGACCGGCACCACGCACCCGCTCGTGGCCGCGGCCGGCCTGACCGGCGGCGAATACGACAAGGACAAGGGCGCGATCCACGCCGAAGGCCGGCGCGCGCCGGTCCGCTACAAGAGCATGGACCACGACGTGCGGCCGAACCTCGTCGGCCTCGGCGTCGACGATTTCCTGTCCCACTTCGACAAGCCCGAGAACGGCGACATCGTCTTCGACGCGCAGAAGCGCAGCGGCGTGCTCTTCCACCTGGTCCCCGCGATCAAGGC
>Ga0116226_10002412_pt1 | contig 16277 bp, 14 predicted proteins | sample S1TSphfallax_FD_89692 | JGI IMG/M metagenome (GOLD analysis project Ga0116226, IMG submission 89692) | Host-associated microbial communities from peat moss isolated from Minnesota, USA - S1T2_Fa - Sphagnum fallax MG | ecosystem: Host-associated > Plants > Peat moss > Unclassified | place: USA...
CATGGGCGTGCACGCGCTGCGCGAATTGATTCGCGAACGCATGGACCGGCGCCACGAGGGGCGCTTGTCGCTGATGTTCGAATCCTTCGGTTACAAGCACGGCATACCCGGCGATGCCGATTTCGTGTTCGACGTGCGCAGCCTTCCCAATCCATTCTGGGAGCATGCGCTGCGCCATCTCACCGGCCGCGATCCCCTGGTGATCGAATTTCTCGCCTCCCATGCAAGCGTGCGCACCATGATCGCCGACCTGAGCGCATTCCTCGAGCGGCGCGTGCAGGAATTCTCGCTGGCCAACCGCAGCTATTTGACCATCGCGGTCGGGTGCACCGGCGGCCAGCATCGCTCCGTGTACATCGCCGAGAAACTCGCCGAACATTTCCGCACGACGCACCCGCAAGTTTTGACGCGGCATGACTCCTTGAGGTGAGAGGTCGTTGGAAGGGAACGGCGGAAAAAGGCGCAGTTCCCTTCCAACGACCTCTCACCTCAAGGCGGAGCACAACCGCACAGCAACACGACCGTCGCCACCCGACGCCCTCAACGTCGTGATGTTGACCGGCCAGTGTTCAGCCCGGCGGGATAGGCCGCAGAGCGGACACTGTGCATTCCCGTGTCCGCTCTGCGGCCTATCCCGCCGGGCAAATCTGGAACCCGGTCAACCTCACGACGCCGAGACGCCGCGCCGAAACCGCTTCGCATGCGTCACCTGCAGGAAGTCGCGTATCTCCGCAGCACGCGCCTGCGCATCGAGGTACCCCAGTTCGATCATTTCGCGCGTGAAGCCGCGCTCGAACAACAGGTAGCTCAAAAGCAGCCCGCCGGCGGAGCTGTTCGCGCCGAAAATGCGCATCAGCGACCTCAACGCTGGCGGCAGTTCCCCGGCATGCCGCTGCGCGATCTCGTTCACGTCGCGCGAGGGCGTCATCAGCAACGCATCGATGCGGCGCATTCCCTCGGCCTGGTTGTAGCGGTTGATACGCTCCAGATCACTGGTGAGTTGGTCCATGAACAGCGAGTCGAGCATGAAGCCGAACATCTGGCCGAACGAAGGCTCCGGCGGCGCCGGCCGCGGCGTGCCCGGAAGCGGCAGAGGATCGTTGACGCCGATGATGAACAGCCGGTTCGCGCCCAGATGGATCGCGGGACTCAACGGAGAGGTCTGGCGCATCGCCCCGTCGCCGAAGTATTTGCCGTTCAGGAGCACCGGCCGGAACAGGAACGGAATGGCGAGGCTCGCCATCAAATGTTCCATCGTCAGCGTGGCCCGCGATCCCTTGCGGTACACCCGCGACCACGGCTCGACCTTGGATGCAGAGGTATAAAACGTCACCGAATCCGCATCGCCGTAGCACGTCGCACAGATGCCGATGGCATGCAGGTGCTGCTTGTACAGGCCTCGCGGAATGCCGTCGAAGTTCAGCTGCTTGCGCAGCAGCTCCCACAGCGGCGAGTTATCGAACAGCGCATGCGGCGGATGCACCAGCCATCCGCCGGTGACCACCGCCAGCACCCAGTGCAGTGCAGACTTGAGCAGGCTGACCGTATCGGATTTGAACACTTGATGGACCCGAAAATCGCGCCACACCCGTTCGATGGCAATGACCGAGCGGCGGAAGTGGGCGGCATCCGAGGCCAATGCAATGGCGCTGACGGCGCCCGCGGAAGTGCCGGTGATCACGGGAAACGGACAGGCGGATCCGCGCCGCATCAGGTCCGCAACGCCCTTGAGCACCCCGGCCTGATAGGCAGAGCGCGCGCCGCCGCCCGTCAATACGAGCCCCAGTCGATCCGGCTCCGGGCTCAAGTCAGCGCGTCGATCATCTGGTCGAGCCCGGTCAGCGTCAGAGGGTACATACGCCCCTCGAGCATGTCGCGCGTCATGTCGATGGACGCGGTCTGCCGCCAGCGCGCCTGCGGCACCGGATTCAGCCAGGCAAATTTCGGGTAATGCTTCATGAGCCGCTCCAGCCACACCGTGCCGGGTTCGGCATTCCAATGCTCGACGCTGCCGCCGGCGTGGGTGATCTCATAAGGACTCATGGTGGCATCGCCCACCAGAATCAGCTTGTAGTCCGGGCCATAGGTGCGGATCACCTCCGTGGTGGCCTTGTGCTCGTTGAAGCGGCGGCGGTTGTCCTTCCACAGGGCCTCGTAGACGAAATTGTGGAAGTAAAAATGTTCCAGGTGCTTGAACTCGGTGCGCGCGGCCGAGAACAGTTCCTCGCAGGTCTTGACGTGATCGTCCATCGAACCGCCGATGTCGAGCAGCAGCAGCACCTTGACCACATTGCGGCGCTCGGCCTGCATCTTGATGTCGAGCCAGCCGCCGGAGCGCGCGGTCGCGTCAATGGTATCCGCGAGCGCCAGTTCATCGGGCGCGCCGCGGCGCGCGAATTTGCGCAGGCGGCGCAGCGCAATCTTGATGTTGCGCGTGCCGAGCTCGACCTTGTCGTCGAGGTTGGCGAACTCGCGCTTGTCCCAGACCTTGACTGCGCTGCGGTTGCGTCCGCCCTCCTGGCCGATGCGCACCCCTTCCGGGTTGAATCCGTACGCGCCATAGGGAGACGTACCCGCCGTGCCGATCCATTTGTTGCCGCCCTGGTGCCGCTCCTTTTGTTCCTCGAGACGCTTCTTGAGCGTCTCCATCAGCTTCTCCCAGCCGCCCAGCGCTTCGACCGCGGCCTTTTCCTCGTCGCTGAAATCGCGTACCGCGAGTTTTTCCAGCCAGTCCGGCGGCAGCTGGCGCTGCAGCATCGAGAAAATATCCTCGACCCCCTTGAAGTGCTCCGCGAACGCGCGGTCGAAGCGATCGTAGTATTTCTCGTCCTTCACCATGCAGGTGCGCGACAAATGGTAGAAGCGCTCTGCGCTCAGGTCACCCAAGCCGGCCTTCAGCGCCTCCAGCAAGGTCAACAATTCCGTGATCGAGACCGGCACGCCGGTCTTGCGCAGCAGGAAGAAGAATTTGACCAGCATTACCGGGCGTTGCGGCGGTTCAAGAACACCAGCTGCTCGAACAGATGCACGTCCTGCTCGTTCTTCAGCAGCGCTCCGTACAACGGCGGTATCAGTTTCTTGGCGTCGTCGCTGCGCAGCGCCTCCAGCGGGATATCCTCGGCCACCAGCAGCTTGATCCAATCCAGCAATTCCGAGGTGGTGGGTTTCTTCTTCAAACCCGGCGTCTCGCGAATCTTGAAAAACGTCGTCAACGCTTCGTGCAGCAGCTCACGTTTCAGATCCGGGAAGTGCACATCGACGATCTTCGTCATGGTGGCCGCGTCCGGAAAGCGGATGTAGTGGAAGAAGCAGCGCCGCAGGAACGCGTCCGGCAGCTCTTTCTCGTTGTTGCTGGTGATGATGATCACCGGCCGATGCCGCGCACGGACGGTCTCGTGCGTTTCGTAGACGTAGAACTCCATGCGATCCAGCTCGCGCAGCAGATCGTTGGGGAACTCGATGTCCGCCTTGTCGATTTCGTCTATCAGCAGCACCGGCTGCGTGTCGCAGTCGAAAGCCTCCCACAAGGTTCCTTTCAGGATGTAATTCTTGATGTCCTTGACCTTGGGATCACCCAGCTGCGAGTCGCGCAGTCTCGACACCGCGTCGTATTCGTACAGACCCTGCATCGCCTTGGTGGTGGACTTGATATGCCATTCGAAGAACGGCATCCCCAGGGAGCGTGCCACCTCGTTCGCCAGCAGCGTCTTGCCCGTGCCGGGCTCGCCCTTGATCAAGAGCGGCCGCGACAAGGTCACGGCGGCATTCACCGCGGCCATCAGTTCATCGGTTGCTATGTAACGGTCCGTGCCGCGAAATTCGTTGCTCATGAATGCTACTTTCGTGTGACCCGCAGGATTTGCATGGAGTTGGTGCCGCCGGAGATGCCCGAGAGCTCCCCCTTGGTGAGGATGATGCGATCGTTTTCCATCACCAATTTCTGGCTCAGCAGCAGGCGGAATATCGAGAAGTACACCGCCTCGCCGCGGTCCTCGATGTCGTAGGCGACCGGATATACGCCACGGTACAAGGTCACGCGGCTGCGCGTTCTTTCATGGCGGGTGAAGGCATAAATCGGAATGTCGGAACGCACGCGCGACATCCACAGGGCCGTCGAGCCCGATTCGGTGAGCGCCACGATCGCCTTCACGTGCAGGTGGTTGGCCGTGTACATCACCGCCGAGGCGATGGCCTCGTCGGTATATTCGAAGTAACCGCTGCTCCGTTGCCGCGCGCGCGTATGCGCCAATTGATACTTCTCCGCGCTCAAGCTGATCTGCGCCATGGCCTCCACCACCTTGGCCGGATGCTTGCCCGAGGCGGTCTCCGCCGACAGCATCACCGCGTCGGTGCCATCCATGACGGCGTTCGCGACGTCGGACACCTCGGCGCGCGTCGGAATGGTCGAGGTGATCATCGATTCCATCATCTGGGTCGCCATGATCACGACTTTGTTCTGGTGGCGCGCCTCCAGGATGATCTGTTTCTGCAGGCCGGCGAGTTCCGCGAAGCCCATCTCCACACCGAGATCGCCGCGCGCCACCATCACGCCGTCGCTGGCCTTGGTGACCGCCGCCAGGTTCTCGATGGCCTCGGCACGCTCGATCTTGGCGACCAACAACCCATGCCCGCCTGCCTGGCGAAAGAGACCGCGCGCCTCTTCCATGTCCGCCGCATCGCGCGGAAACGAAACCGCCAGAAAGTCCACCTTCAGGCGCGCCGCCGTGACGATGTCCTCGCGGTCCTTGTCGGTCAGTGCGCCCGCCGACAGGCCGCCGCCCTGGCGGTTGATGCCCTTGTTGTTACCGAGTTCGCCCCCGACCACCACGCGCGTCGTGATGCGCGGCCCATCGATGCCGATCACCTGCAGGCTGATTTGTCCGTCATTGAGCAGCAGCACATCGCCGGCATGCACATCGGTCGGCAGCCTCTTGTAGGCGATGCCCACCGAGTGCTCGGTGCCTGCATCCACCGCCAGCGAGGCATCCAAGATGAATTCGGCGCCGTCCCGCAGCATGACCTTGCCATTGACGAAGCGGTCGACACGGATTTTCGGCCCCTGCAGGTCGCCGAGGACGCCCACATAGCGGCCGGCCTGCCGTGCCGCCTCGCGCACCAGGGTGATGCGCCGCTCGTGGTCGGCCAGCGCGCCATGCGAAAAATTCAGCCGCACCACATCGACGCCGGCGCGCACCACGTCCTCGAGTACCTGCTTATCGTCGGTGGCAGGTCCCAACGTCGCGACGATCTTGGTGCGGCGCAGAACGGGAATCATTGGGCGCCCCCAGGCGCGTGAATCCCCCCCGAAGCGCGCGCCTCCAGAATCTCGACGGCCGGGAGTTTCTTGCCCTCCACGAACTCCAAAAAGGCACCCCCACCGGTGGAGATGTAGGAAATGCTGCTCTCGATGCCATACTTTTCGATGGCCGCGAGGGTGTCGCCGCCGCCGGCCAGGGAAAATGCCTTGCTGCGCGCGATGGCCATGGCGACGGTACGCGTGCCCTCGCCGAATTGATCGAACTCGAATACACCCACCGGTCCGTTCCAGAGAATGGTGCCGGCAGACGCGATCAGCCGTGCAATCGCCTCCGCGGAATCCGGGCCGATGTCGAGGATCATCTCCTCGGCGGACACGGCGTCGACGCTCTTGACATCGGCTTCCGCCTTGGCCGAGAACTCCTTGGCCACCACCACGTCCGACGGCATGGGGATGGCGATGCCGCGCTTCGAGGATTGCTCGAGCAGACGCTTGCAGATGTCCAGCATCGCCGGCTCATACAGCGACTTGCCGACCTTGTAGCCGAGCGCCGCCAGAAAGGTGTTGGTGATGCCGCCGCCCACGATCAATTGATCGACCTTGCCGAGCAAGGATTCCAGCACCGTCAATTTGGTCGACACCTTGGAGCCCGCGACGATGGCAAGCAGCGGCCGTGCCGGTTTCTCGAGCGCGGTCTCCAGCGCCGTCAGCTCACTGACCAGCAGGGGGCCGGCGCAGGCGATCGGCGCAAACTTGGCGACGCCATGCGTGCTGGCCTCGGCGCGATGCGCCGTGCCGAAGGCGTCCATGACGAATACGTCGCAGAGCTGCGCCATGCGCCGCGAGAGCTCCTCGGAATCCTTCTTCTCGCCTTTGTTGAAGCGCACGTTCTCGAGCAGCACGACCTCGCCGGGCGCGGCTTCGACGCCGCCCAGCCAATCCTTCTTGAGCGCAACGGGCACACCGAGCAGCTCCGTCATGCGCTTGGCGACCGGCGCCAGTGAAAACTGCTCCGCATAGGTGCCCTCGTCGGGGCGGCCGAGATGCGACATCACCAGCACGCGCGCCTTCGCCGCCAGCGCCGCCCGGATCGTCGGCAGCGCGGCGCGGATGCGCGCATCGCTGCTCACTGCGCCGTCACTAACGGGTACGTTCAAATCCTCGCGGATCAGCACCCGCTTGTTGGCGAGATCGAGGGTCGACATTTTCGTGATTTTCACGTTGCACCCCTCAAACGGCCCTCGACCACGCCAGCGTGGTGTCGAGCATGCGATTGGAAAAACCCCACTCGTTGTCGTACCACGCGCAGACCTTGACCAAGGTTCCGTCAATGACCTTGGTGAGGGTCGAATCATAGGTGGACGAGGCTGGGTCATGATTGAAATCCACCGACACCAGCGGCGCGTCGTTGTACGCGAGAATGCCTTTCATCGGCCCGTTTGCCGCGGCTTTGACCGCGGCATGGATCTCCTCGGCCGTGGTCTTGCGCGCGGCCACGAAACTCAAATCCACCAACGACACGTTGATGGTCGGCACGCGAATGGCGAAACCATCGATCTTGCCCTTGAGCTCGGGCAACACCAATCCGACCGCCGCCGCGGCACCGGTCTTGGTCGGAATCATCGACATGGTCGCCGAGCGCGCGCGGCGCAGATCCGAGTGGTACACGTCGGTGAGGACTTGATCGTTGGTGTAGGAATGAATGGTGGTCATCACGCCGGACACCACCCCGATTTTCTCATGCAGCACCTTCACCAATGGCGCCAGGCAATTGGTGGTGCAGGACGCGTTGGAAATCACCGAGTGCGTCGACTTCAATACTTTGTCATTGACCCCGTAGACGATGGTGGCATCGACGTCGTCGCCGCCCGGCGCGGAGATCACGACCTTTTTTGCGCCTGCCGTGACGTGCGCGGAAGCCTTCGCCTTGCTGGTGAACAAACCGGTGCATTCCAGCACGAAATCCACGCCGAGTTCGGCCCAGGGAAGCTTGGTCGGATCGCGCTGCGCGACCACGCGGATGCGGTCGCCATTGACCACCATGGAGTCGCCCTCGACGTGCACCTCGCCTTTGAAACGGCCATGCGCCGTGTCGAAGCGTGTCAGATGAGCGTTGGTGTTGGCGTCGCCGAGATCATTGATTGCAACGATTTTGATGTCGTCGCCATGCTTGCCCTCATACAAGGCCCGCAGAATGTTGCGGCCGATGCGCCCGTATCCGTTGATCCCCACTTTGATTGCCATCAAGTTTTCCTCTGCAGTTAGGCCAGCACTTTTTCCACCGCCTCGAGCACCTTGCCGGGCGTGAATCCGAACTGTTGAAACAATACCTTGGCCGGCGCCGATGCGCCGAAATGATCGATGCCGATGATCTGCCCTTTCAGGCCGACGTACTTCCACCAGCCGTCGCGGACGCCCGCCTCGACCGCCACGCGGCGCGTCACGGCCCGCGGCAGCACGCTTTCTCGGTAGGCATCGTCCTGTGCATCGAACGTATTGGTACTCGGCATGGACACCAAGCGCACCCGGTGCCCCTTGCCATTCAGCGTGCGCACCGCCTCGGCGGCGATACCGACTTCCGAGCCGGTGGCGATGACGATGGCCTCCGGCGTGGCGCCGCCGTCGATGAGCACGTACCCGCCGCGGCCGATGTTCGCGATCTGCGCCGCGTCGCGTGCTTCGTGAACGCAGGCCTGGCGCGTGAGAATGAGCAAAGTTGGCCCGTTGCGCATCATCGCGGCTCCCCACGCTGTCGCGGTCTCCACCGCGTCGCAGGGCCGCCACACATCGATGTGCGGAATGACCCGCAAAGACGCCAGATGCTCGATCGGCTGATGGGTCGGACCGTCCTCGCCCAAACCGATGGAGTCGTGCGTATAGACGTAAATGACCCGCAGCGTCATCAAGCAGGCCATGCGGATGGCATTGCGGGCATAGTCGGAGAAGGTCAGGAACGTGCCCCCGTAGGGCAGCAACCCGCCATGCGCCGCCACGCCGTTCATCACGCCCGACATGCCGAACTCGCGCACTCCGTAGTGCAGGTAATTTCCGCCCGGCGCAGCCGGATCGACGATCACCGCGTCCTTGCGCAGCGTGCCGTTGGAGGGGGTCAGATCCGCCGATCCGCCCAGCAGCTCCGGCAGCGCGGCCCCCAGTGCATTGAGCGCCGCCTGCGAGGACTGGCGGGTCGCCAGCGCCTTGCCTTCGGCTTGGGTCTGGGCGGTGAATGCGCGGACCAACTCCTCGAAACCGGCCGGCAGCTCGCCGGCGACACGCCGCTCGAGTTCGGTCGCCAGGGCGGGAAATTCCTGGGCGTAGGCAGCGAAGCGCAGGCGCCAGGCCTGCTCGGCCTTGGCGCCCTTGTCGCGCTGATCCCAGGCGGCGCGTATGTCAGGCGGAATCTCGAACGGCGGCGCCGTCCAGCCCAGGCTCGCGCGGGTGGCGGCAATGTCCGCATCGTTCGCCCCGGCCTCGCCATGCATGGTCGCAGTGCCCTGTTTCGGCGCACCGAACCCGATCAGGGTCCGGGCGCAAATCAGCGACGGCTGGTCGGTAACGGCGCGCGCCTCGGCCAACGCTTTGGCGATGGCGGCGGCGTCATGGCCGTCGACGCGCGGAACCACATGCCAGCCATAGGCCTCGAACCGCTTGGCGGTATCGTCCTCGAACCACCCGCTGACCTTGCCGTCGATGGAAATGCCGTTGTCGTCGTAGACCACGATCAGCTTGCCGAGCCTTTGCATGCCGGCAAAGGAGCACACCTCGTGCGATATGCCCTCCATCATGCAACCGTCGCCCATGAACACGTAGGTGTAGTGGTCGATGATCTCGTGTCCGGGGCGGTTGAAGGTCGTGGCCAGCGCGCGCTCGGCCAAGGCCATGCCCACGGCATTGGAAATACCCTGCCCCAAGGGTCCGGTCGTCGTCTCGATCCCGAGGTGCACTTCACGCTCAGGATGACCCGCCGTCTTGGAACCCCACTGCCGGAAATTCCTCAGCTCCTCCATGGGCAGGGGGTAGCCGGTCAAATTCAGCACCGCGTACAGCAGCATGGAGGCGTGGCCGTTGGATAGCACGAATCGATCCCGGTCGATCCAGGTGGGATTGGCCGGATTGAACTTAAGAACATCGCGCCACAGCACCTCGGCGATGTCCGCCATGCCCATCGGTGCGCCGATATGCCCGGAATTGGCCTTATGGACCGCATCCATCGCTAAAGCGCGGATTGCGTTGGCTAGTTCGCGACGCGTGGGCATCCCTCATTGTCCCCGATGCGACCCCCGCCAGCAATGCCGCGTGACAGCGGTCGCAATCTGCCCATACCGTCCGCGTTTGGCGACGCTTTCAATCGCCCTCGCCATGACCCAGTTCACCGTCACCGCAAGGCCGCTTTGCTAGCATTCTGCTGATGAAAGTCCTACAACTCACCGATCCACATTTGTACGGCAGTGCCTCCGCCGCCTTGCGCGGCGTGCAGACCGATGCAAGTTTGCACGCGGTGCTCGATGCCGCGTTGACGCGGGTGCCGGACTACGCTGCGATGTTGGTGACGGGCGATCTGGTTCAGGACGACAAGGGCGGCTACCTGCGTTTCCGCAGCATCTTGGGCGGACTCGACAAGCCGGTGTTTTGCATCCCCGGCAATCACGACGAGCCGGAGACGATGCGCCGTGAACTGAACACGGCGCCGTTTCGCATCTGCGGCGCGCATGACCTGGGTGCGTGGAAATTCGTCATGTTGGACAGCTATGACGCCGGCTGTGTCGGCGGGCGACTGACGTACTCGGAATTGCAGCGCCTCGATGCCGCACTCGCGGACGGGACGCAGCATGCGATGGTCTGTCTGCACCATCACCCTATCGCCATGGGCAGCCGCTGGCTCGATACCAGCGGCCTCGCCAATGCCGCGGAATTTTGGCGCGTCATCGACGCACACTCCTCCGTGCGCGCGGTGACGTGGGGTCACGTGCATCAGCGTTACGACGGACGGCGCGGCCCGGTGCAATTGTTCGCGACACCCTCCACCGGCGCGCAATTCCTGCCGGGCAGCGATCGTTACGCCGTCGATACACGCCCCCCGGCCTACCGCAGCTTCGATCTGCACGCCGATGGCCGTATCGAAACCGAGGTGCACTGGATAGAATCGTTGCCCATGCAAAGAGCAGCGGCGCAGTAGCTTGCGGATCTCCGGCCTGGCCTTGGTTTGGGCTTTGGCCTCGTCATTCGCGCCCGCACTCGCGGACGGCAATCTGCATGCGCTCTGGGAGCTGCACGGCAAGCACAATACCGTCTACATCCTGGGCTCGATCCACGTGCTGCGCCCGAGCGACTATCCGCTGGCACCCGCCATGCTCGACGCCTACAGCGCCGCACAGGTCATCTACATGGAAGTGAACCTGCAGGAGCTGGATTCGCAGGCCGTGCAGGCCGAAATGCTGTCGAGCGCACTCATGCCCGAAGACAAGGGCCTGCCCGCCGTGCTCGGCAAGGAACGCTATGGCCGCGCCTACACACTGGCGCACGAGGTCGGCGTCGAATTACCGAGTTTCGACCAGTTCGCGCCCTGGTTCGCCGCCGAGGCGATCTCGCAACTGCAGCTGATGCATCTCGGTTTCCAGCCGCAGTCCGGCGTCGAAGCCTACTTCCTGGAGCGCGCGCGCAGCGACGGCAAGACCATCGCGGGTTTGGAAACCGTGCACGACCAGATTGCGTTGTTTCAGAAGATGTCGCTGGATGCACAGGCTGAATATCTGATCTCGAGCCTGGAGCAGGCCCACGACCTGCCCAAGGAAGTGGATGCGATGGTGCGCGCCTGGCAGCGCGGCGATACCGAGTGGTTCGCCCACGAACTGCAGGCCGAACTCGGCGACGATCCGCAGCTGTATCAATCGGTGCTGGTGGCGCGCAACCGCAAATGGCTGCCGAAGATCGAGATGCTGCTGAAGGACGACAAGAACTATCTGGTGATCGTCGGCACCGGTCACCTGGTCGGCCGCGGCAGCGTCATCGACTTGTTGAAAAAGGACGGCATAGGGGCCACGCAGCTCTAGCTGCGCAGCCCCACGGCAGAATCAGGTCCCGGCGGGCGGAGTCCAGCCGGCATGCTCGGCATGACGCGCCGCCATCTGCGCCTCCAGCGTCTGCAGCTGGGTCTGCTGGGCGGGTGTCAGCTTGGCGAAAATCTGCTGGCGGATCGTCGCCTTCAACGTGTCCACTTGCTGATGCACGGAGGCGTTGGCCGACGCCGTCTGCGACACCACGTTGCTGTAGTTCGGATCGTTCGGTTGCGTTTGCTGCAGCTTGAGCGAGTTGGCGCGCAGCTGCTCGTGCAGTGCCTTCATTTGCGGACCGTTGCTCTGCATGATGGTCTTGATGTCAGCCTTTTGCGCATCTGTCAGGCCCAGCTTGGAATACAGGAACCCCGGACCATGATGGCGATGCCAGCCATGGCCGCCCCAGGCGTGGGCGCCCGCAGGCGGCGTCGCCGGCGCGGGGGTTTCATCGGCCGCCGTTGCGATCGAAACCATCGTGCCGGCGCCGAGCAGCGCACCCGCCGCCAAAGCTGTTCCGGCCAGCAAATTTCGGATCGATTTCATGTTTTTTGCTCCACGAGAATGGTGAAAATGACAGTCGCCATCGTAAGCTCCGGGCGTGCAAACATGTGTCAGAGTCCCGCCTGCGCTCTGTTAAGAATTGCAAATGCGGGCGAATTTCGCGGGCTTGGAGTATAGATGACGCTCATGACGCTCTCCAACCCAACGCCCGATGGCGGCGCGCGCGAGGCGCGCGTGCTGATCGTGGATGACGACCGCGAACTGTGCCAGATGCTGAGCGAATACCTGGACGCCGAGCACTTCGACGTGAAGTGCGTGCACGATGGCGGAGATGCGCTGACGGCATTGCAGAACAACAGCTTCGAGATTCTCATTCTCGATGTGATGTTGCCCGGCATCTCCGGCTTCGATCTGCTGCGCAAACTCGGCGCGTCCTACTCCACGCCCATCCTCATGCTCACCGCACGCGGCGATGATGTCGACCGCATCGTCGGTCTGGAGCTCGGCGCCGACGACTATTTGAGCAAGCCCTTCAATCCGCGCGAACTGGTGGCGCGGATGCGTGCGGTGCTGCGGCGCGCGACCAGCCGCACGACGCGCAGCGGTGCGCCCGACCAGGTGGTGGTCGGCCCCATCGTTCTCAATACCGGCACGCATCAGGTGCACGTCTCGCAGAAATTGGTGCCGCTCACCGGCGCGGAAATGCGCGTGCTCGAGCTGCTGATGCGCTCCGCGGGCCAGGTGATCTCGCGCGAATCCATGACCGAACAGGCGCTTGGCCGCAAACTGGTGGCGTACGACCGCAGCATCGACACGCATATCAGCAATTTGCGCCGCAAGCTGGAACTCGAAAGCGGCAAAAACCCCGAGATCAAGAACGTGCGTGGCGCCGGCTATACGCTCACTCATGCATAGCCTGTTCCTGCGGATCTTCGTGCTCTTCTGGCTGGCGATGGCGCTCATCGTCTGCGCCAGCATCGCCACCACTTTCACCATTGCCGCGCGCGAGTACGAGCCCCCGGAGCTGCAGCGCCGCCCGAATGTGGCGATGCAGGCTTCGGAGGTGCTCGACCGCGGCGGCGTCGGCGCATTGAAGAGCTGGCTGCAGGCTAGCAAGAACCTAAGCCCCGATCGCGATCTGTTCATCATCGGCCCCGACGGACGCGATATCCTCGGCAGGAGCATCAGCGAAATCGCCGCGCGCCGCCTGGAGGTCGTCAACCGGGATGCCGCGGCGCCCTCGCGCAACTACCGCCCCTCGCGCGCCGCCCCGCAAATCGTGGCCGCCGACGGCTCGCTGTACACGGTGCTGTTCTCGCCGCGCCGCCCCAGCGTCTTCGGTGCCCTGAGCCTGCCCGCCATTTCCCTCACGATCTTGGGGATAGCCCTGATCGTCAGCGCCCTCACCAGCTGGTGGCTGGCGCAGCACTTGAGCGCCCCCATTCGGCGTATCCAGGCGGGTGCCCGCGCCCTCGCCTCGGAGAACCTGAACATTCGCGTCAGCGACGGCCTCGAGGGCCGCAAGGATGAGGTCGCCGTACTCGCACGCGACTTCGATGCCATGTCGGATCAACTGCGCGCCAACCGTGCCGCCACCACGCAGTTGCTGCGCGACATCTCTCACGAGCTGCGCTCACCGCTGGCGCGAATGCGCGTGGCGCTGGGCCTGGCGCGCCAGCCGCCGGCGGATGTGACACGGCAATTGGACCGCTTGGAGCGCGAAATCGAGCGCCTCGATTCCATGATCAGCCAGGTGCTGAAGCTGGCGCGGCTGCACGGCGCCAATGCGCGCATCGAAAAGGAGAGCTTCGAGCTGGACGAGGTCATCGAAGAAGTCGTGCGGGATGCCAATTTCGAGGGCGCGATCAAGCATTGCACGGTGAATGTCCAAGGCTCGGCCAAGGCGGCCATCCTCGGCAATCGCGAACTGCTGAGGAGCGCCATCGAGAACGTGTTGCGCAACGCGGTGCGCTACAGCCCCACCGAGACGCCGGTGGATCTGTCCATTGCCCGGGCGCGGTCCGGCCTCGAAATCGCCATCGCGGATCATGGCCCCGGCGTGCCGCCCGCCGATCTGGAGCGCATCTTCGAGCCCTTCTACCGGGTAGCCGAATCGCGCGACCGCGACAGCGGCGGCGAAGGAATCGGCCTGGCCATCACGGCACAGGTCATGAAGGCTCACGGCGGCGCCGCACGCGCGCGCAACACGCCGGGCGGATTCGAAGTGCGTCTCAGCTTGCCCGACAGCGCCCTCGCTGTTTAGAGTGTTGACATGACACTCTTCCAAGAAGCCTGCAAATACATCCCGGGCGGCGTCAACTCGCCGGTGCGCGCGTTCCGCAGCGTGGGCGGTGAACCGGTGTTCTTCAAACGGGCCAAAGGCGCCTACGTGTTCGATACCGACGGGCGCCGCTACATCGACTACGTCGGCTCCTGGGGTCCGATGATCCTGGGTCATGCGCATCCCGCAGTGATCGACGCCGTGCAAACGGTCGCCGCGGACGGGTTGAGCTTCGGTGCGCCCACCGAGCTGGAGACGCAGCTGGCACGGCGCGTCATCGAACTCGTGCCGTCCATCGAGTTGGTGCGTTTCGTCAGTTCAGGCACCGAATCGACCATGAGCGCCATACGGCTGGCGCGCGGCTTCACGGGGCGCGATGTCATCGTCAAATTCGAGGGTTGCTACCACGGCCACTCGGATTCGCTGCTCATCAAGGCGGGCTCCGGCGCCCTGACGTTCGGCGTCCCGACCTCACCCGGGGTGCCCAAAGCACTGGCCGAATACACCCTGGTGCTGCCCTTCAACGACCCTGAGAGCGTGCGCGACGCCTTCCTCAGGTTCGGCCGGCAAATCGCCTGCGTCATCGTCGAACCCGTCGCCGGCAACATGAATTGCGTGCCGCCGGCCGCGGACTTCCTGCAGACGCTGCGCCGCGAATGCGACGCGAGCGGCGCGCTGTTGATCTTCGACGAAGTCATGACCGGTTTTCGCGTGGCCTTGGGAGGGGCTCAAGAACTCTACGGCGTGCGCCCGGATCTCACCACGCTCGGCAAGATCATCGGTGGTGGCATGCCCGTGGGCGCTTTCGGCGGGCGGCGCGACATCATGCAACAGTTATCGCCGCTCGGACCGGTCTATCAGGCCGGCACCTTGTCGGGCAACCCGGTGGCCATGATCGCAGGCCTCACCACCTTGGAGTTGATCGGGGTTCCTGGATTTCATCGCCGCTTGCTCGCGCAAACCGAACGCTTGATGTCCGGCTTGCAGCTCGCTGCCGCGGAATCGGGCATTGCCGTGAGCACCAACCATGTGTGCGGCATGTTCGGGCTGTTCTTTACCGGCCAGAAACAAGTCGATCGCTTCGACAAGGTCATGGCCTGCGACACGGAACTCTTCAAGCGCTTCTTCCACGGCATGCTGGCCGAGGGGATCTACCTCGCACCTTCGCCCTTCGAAGCGGGGTTCATATCGGCCGCGCATTCGGATGCGGATGTCGATGCCACCTTGGCGGCGGCGCAGCGGGTATTGGCCTCCTTGAAACGCGCCTGAAAACGCGTGCGCGCCTTCGCCTGGTTCCTCGGCGCGATCTTGCTCGCCGGCATCGTCACAGCGTGCGTTGCCTATCCGGCTTACCAGGCGACGACGGGCTTCGCCAACTTCGCCTTTCATCGCGTCGGCAGCCGCATTGCGATGCTGGTGCTGTTGGCGGAGCTCGTCTGGGTTTGCCGGCACCTGCACCTCGATGCCAGGCGTGACTACGGCTACGGCCTGCCCTGGCGGACTTTCCTCGCTCGCAGCTTGAAGTGGGGCGTGATCGGCATGCTGTCCGCCGGCGTGGGTGCGCTGTTCCTGCTGGCCACGGGGCTGCGCGTCCGGGATCCGCAATTCCTGCCAAGCCTGCCGGGCTTTGTCCGCATCTTTGCGGTTGGCCTCGGCTCCGGCGTCGCGGTTGCGCTCATCGAAGAGACGCTCATGCGCGGCGCGATGCACACGGCGATCGAAGCCGAGTCGGGACCGTGGACCGCGGCGCTGCTCACCGCCCCTTTGTTCGCGGTGCTGCATCTGTACGCCAAAGTACGCATTCCGGCGCAGGAGTTGGGCTGGCACAGCGGCTTCGATTTGTTGACGCGTTCGTTTGCGCCGCTGGCGCACATCGGCCTGGTTTACGACGCGCTGTTGTCGTGGTTGCTGGTGGGACTGATCCTGAGTCTGACGCGCGTGCTCACCGGAAATATCGCGGTGGCGCTCGGCCTGCACGCCGGCTGGGTGATCGTGCTGCGCATGCTGCAGGAAGCCACGGTGCGCGGCAGTACGCCGCAATACTCGATGTGGGTGGGCCGCTTCGACGGTCTGCTCGGTCTCTGGCTGCTGCCCTGGGGCCTCGGCATCCTGGCGATATTGTGGCTCAGTCGGGCTCGCTGGGCGGCGCACTAGACGCGGGCCTCATGGCGAGCGGCGCCAGGAA
>Ga0116226_10002414_pt1 | contig 16272 bp, 13 predicted proteins | sample S1TSphfallax_FD_89692 | JGI IMG/M metagenome (GOLD analysis project Ga0116226, IMG submission 89692) | Host-associated microbial communities from peat moss isolated from Minnesota, USA - S1T2_Fa - Sphagnum fallax MG | ecosystem: Host-associated > Plants > Peat moss > Unclassified | place: USA...
AACTCTGCTTGTAACCGTTTGGACAAAGCCACTATCGTATCGATTATGTCAAACATCTTAATGATGTCTCTATTTGTCCAGCCTTTCTCGTAGATTTTTTGAACTATTGCCCATTTCGACTTAGCCCGTTCAGCTAGATTACGTGTTGTGGCTAAAGTTTTCAGATGAGCCATTACAATGATAGCAAATAGCTCATCGCTTGACTCTAGTTCATCCCATCTCGATAGATAGTCCAGCAGTTTTACTGGGTAAAATATCAGAGTAATTTCATCAGCCAAAATTCCAGACTTATAAGAATCGGGTCACCATTTAGGTCTGTTATCACCAAGAACTACTAGACTAAGTACCTTCTTACCATTTAGATCCTCGATGCGATAGTAATAGATATACATGCGCTTGCTCGGATTCGCCCTGTACTGAGACTGTATTTCAATGTGAAGATAAAAGTACTGGGTAGGATCACGCAGAAACCAAACTTTAAAAATCTTATCAGTGACTTCCTTTCCTTTCCTTTTGCAGCCTGAAATCCTTAGAAGTTCTTGCTCTTGAGATTCGGGTGGTTTACTCCAATCAATTAAGGAATAAACTTGAGGATAGAAGAAGAGTAAGAAACACGGAAGATATTCATTTAAAGCTTCCTTCCACGCCTCGTCATAGTTGGCTGTTACTTTGGACATAGTGTTTATTTGGTGATGTTATCTTATAGAATTTCTTTGAAAAAGAATGAGATTGTGTCTACTCTTTTAATTAACTATTCTATTTGTAATCTTATCTTAAGATAATTAATCTGTACCAAATATTTTATGATTAAATTGAAATACAAATATTTAGTACAACAAAAAAAATAGCAACACTTGGTATATTATTAGTATCAGTTTATTCAACTATTTCACTGTAGTTTGCATCATCCACTGTCTAATAGCTTATACTTCCTCATAAGTAGATGAATCAAAATAATTATAACTATGTCAAGTTTTGTAAAATTGGTGAAAGTTGTAGGGGCGCAAGGCCTTGCGCCCCTACAGGCGTTATAGATTTATGAGGTTTATTTTTACTTGCTCACTTAACCTTCAGAACTGATATTAGGATGATACTTAATAAACTAGTGACTAACACTATACAGGTAATTCCTTCCCTGTCTAATAGCCGATTATACAGCTATCCACACAACTAATTCTTTCTTAGATAAATTCGCTGGTGTCTCAACAAAGTTTTCCAACTTCAGCCAATTAACCACACTCTTAGCATCAATCTCTAATAAACTCTGAATCTGTTTAACTCTATGATTATCAGGGTCATAATCTTGTGATACAATTGGAGTAGTACCGATTCATCTTTTCAAGACTTCTGCTAATTCTGCCCAAAAGTCAGAACCTACTCCCAGAGAGATTGTTATTCTAATTGTTAAAGAGTAGATAATTAAATCACTTACTGATATAATTAGGTACTTAGTAAATGTATTGTGATAGCCATGATTGGCGGACACACTGCTTTTATGCCAAATGGTGTACTTGTTAGTTGACAGCAGATGATGGAATGATATCCTAAGTAAGTGAGAAGAATAGAACTCATAGTTAGTAGTTGCGCTTTACCGCAATCAAACCTTTAACACAAAAGAGTTCCATCGATTTTACATAAATTTACATAGCTATAATTATTTTACTTTCCCTACTTATGTCAAAATGATTGTGAGTTCTGATATCATTATTTTCTTAGAGAACAGGCTTTACTGTTTTCTCTAAAAATGGTAAAAAGGGTATGTAAGTGATTGATATAGCAAAACTTTAAGCGCATAGGTATGCGCTGTAGTGAATTTGGTTTTAATCATTTATTGCATTTACGTGTTTTTTCCACCTGTTCCTGAACAGCTAGATGCACCTTTTTTTTAATGGCGTGCTGGTATACTAAATATAAAAAATACAAGGAAAATCTACTTTTCACACAAAATAGTCTATGCTGCTAAAAAAAATATATGTACGCTTTTATAAGTCTTTTAACTATGACTATTTGAAAAAATCAAGTATTGAAAATCAGACTACCCATTCCCAAGCGAAAGATTGGGAATGGGTAGATGAAGAAAGAAAATTATGGTATCCCTACATCGAAATCCCTATTGATCCTAAAATAACAACTGTTGTTGGAGCTAACGAGTCTGGGAAATCTCACCTTTTGAGTGCTATATCCAAGGGCATAGAAGGTAAAGGGATGAAGGGTGAGAAAATTGTTTTTGAAGATTTTTGTCGTTACTCTCATTTCTTTACTGTAACGAAAGATGAATTTCGGTTTCCAGACTTTGGCTTTGAATGGAAATTAGAAATGACTAAACCTGAAGATGAGAGTAGAAAATATAAATTAAAAACTATACTTAATATTCAGTCTGAAATCAAGAGTGATAGTTTTTTGATGTTTAGAACTAATTGTACCAACATTATTTTGTACGTTGATGATATTCGTTATAATCTTGAAATTACTAAACAGATTGAGTTCTTTAAGTTGCTTCCAAGAATTTTACCTATTCAGTCAAAAATCTCACTGCCTAATAGTGTTCCAATTCAAGCAATTATTGATATTGATAAAGGAATTACATCTAATACAGATTCAATGTTTAATTTGGATTTAGACAAATGGCAGATTATCAATGAATTTCTAAAGAAAATTTGCAGTGAAAAAGAAATTCCTGAAGAAACACACACGGAAGGTGGTTACTATCATGATGGGATAACAACCCGAAGAGCAGAAAATTTGGAGAAAGATTATTGTAGTATAACCTCCGAATATCTTGAGGAAATTAAAACAAGAAATTTACTTCGAGCAACTCTTCGTAATAAACAAATTCCTGAAGAAAAACCCAAACAGTTCGATTTAGCACATAAATTAATATGTAAAGTTGCCAATATTGATTCAAATTTTTTAGGAGAAATTATTAAACATTCCTTTGATGATAGTAAGCAGGGATATGTTTCAGCAATTATTGACAGAATTAATAAAAATCTTTCTGAAGGACTAAACTTTCCTAGTTGGTGGGTTCAAGATAAAGAGTTCAAATTAGTTGTTTCAGTTAGTAACTATCATTTGAAATTCGCTATTAAGGATAAAACTGGAACTACCTATTCATTCTCTGAAAGGAGTCAAGGCTTACAGTACTTTTTAAGCTATTACATTCAATATAAGTCGCATATTCCTGCTGAAAACCAACAAGAAATTTTATTAATGGATGAACCTGATGCTTTCTTGTCTAGTCAAGCACAACAAGATTTAATGAAAATCTTCAAGGCTTTTGCAGAAGGTAAGGATCAAAGAGAGCCTGTTCAGGTTATATATGTAACTCACTCACCATTCTTGATAGATAAGAATCATCCAGATCGAATCCGTGTTTTAGAAAAAGGTACGGAAGAACAAGGTACACGGGTCGTAAGAGATATTGCTCGTAATCACTATGAACCACTCAGATCTTCTGTTGGTTGTTTAGTTGGAGAGACAGCCTATATTGGTAATTGTAATCTAATTGTACCACGTTTATCCGATCAAGTATTAATTGCTGGTTTAGCAACCTATATTAACAATTTAAGTATTCCTAATTTAGATACTTTAGATTTAAACCACATCACAATTATTCCTGCTGGCGATACTCTACAAATACCTTTTTTAATTCGATTATTAAGGGAGGATACTGAAAAACCAGCAATGATTGTGTTTCTTAATAGTGATGATGATGGAAACAAAATAAGAGATATAATTCTTGACAAAGATCAAATAACATTTTCCTCATTGAAAAAAAACTTTATTATTCAGATACAGCAATTAATCAAAAATGAAAATGATAAAGAATCTTTAATGGGATTACAAAATCAAACTCTAATTGAATTAGAAGATCTAATTCCCTTAGATTTAGCGGTCGAGGCACTTCGTTGCTATCAAAGAAAAATATTTAATTTTGTTCAAGATGAGTTATTAACTGTTGAGCAAATAAAATTGCAATGGGATGAGAATGTATCTTTATTTATAAACTTGGAAAACTATCTTAAAAGAGATAAATCTAATATTTATTATTTGGATAGATTTGGCTTTGCTAAGTTTGTAGTTGATGTCCTAAAAAATAACAAAGACGAATACTTTAATGAAAAAAAATACTTAATACATAACTTTAAAACTCTATTCAGGAAATTAAATGATATTAAAAGAAGTTCTGAGCTTGATTTTTCTCAAGAAAAAATATCGGAAAAGGTAAAGCGAATTATTAAAAGCTTCAAAATGGATAATCCAAAAAATGCTTCAAGAAGTCAAATTGAGCAACTATTTAAGACAATTGAAGATATTTTAGATACAACTGATGAAAGCGCTAAAACTCGTAATTCACTTATGGCATTACGAGGAAAATATGAAACAGATAATAATCCCCTCAGTCAAATAAAAAATACCCAATATGCTAATTTCCTTAACGAACTAAATGGGGTAGAATTTCAGCCCAAAATAGGATCACAAGAAGCATTAAGTGATAATGAGGATGATAAAGGTAATGGGGAGAGCATTAACTCTGTTAATGATTCTAGAAAAGACTCTGTGCAGCAATCTTCAAAGCCTAGCAGTAGGCAAAATGTTCCGAAACAACAATCTAAGCCGAAAGGGTTTTCTAGTTAAGGGAAGTATGATATCCTCATTATAAAGATAGGTATTTAGGAATTACAAAAAGTATTGAGAATTTTCTCAGTAAGCCAAGGTAGTTTCGTTGTTCCATGATTTGACTTTGCTGTTAAACTACTAAAAAAGTGCCAAATCATAATTCTTTAACTTTGAAAGGGGAATTGTGGGGATTTGTCGGCGATCGCTTCTCCTTACTTTAGTACAGTCAAGACTATCTCCCATTCATAATTTAGAAATAGTTCAATTTTCTGATTTTAGCATATTCCATAAGGCATTTTTTGTATCTGTAACTGTATCCATCATTATTGTCACGAGGTTTTTGCCATTGGAAACTGATTATGTTTGACATCATAGTACTGAAAGACGGCGAGCAGAGCGATCCCCTAAAACACAGCCTTGCAGCATACGGCATTTTATCTACTTATAATTAGAGGTAGCAATTTATGAAAGCAACAGAATTTGATGACAAATTTGATTGTGGGGAAGATATTACCGAATTTTTAGACATCTCCCAAGCCAAACGCCCAGGAATAGAACCCAAACGAGTCAACGTTGATTTCCCAGCTTGGATGATTGAAGCCTTAGATTATGAAGCGAGGCGATTAGGTGTCACCCGTCAGTCAATTATTAAAATATGGCTTGCAGAAAGACTTGCAAAACTATCTCGCCACAACCCATCCATTAACAACTCGGACGTTTCCAGTTGATCGCGATTTCGATTATTATCATAGATCTGTAGTATATTCAAATTAGTAAAATAGCAGTTAAGTTCTCTAATATGAATCCATACACCATCCTTAATCAAGGCAAATATCAGCGTGTTAGTGATGGTATAGCTAAATCGCTTCTAGAAAATTGTGAGACTGCTTCACATGTACTTATCTTAGTTTGCCCTCAGCTTGGTGACTTTGATAGTCTTGAATATGCGTGGTGGTTGCAACGGGAAGCTGAAAAGTTAACAGATGAAAAACTCGCTATTCGTGCAGTGGGAATTGGTAACCTTGCTGCGGGTAAAAGATTTTGTGAGTATACGGGATTTCCGTCTGATAAATTATTTGTCGAACCAGATGGAGAAATACATCGCCAGTTAAATCTCTATTCGGGGTTAAATTTTAATCTCCCTGGACTGTCTCAGTCTCAGAAAGCTTGGCTAAATTTAGTCTTGATCTGAACTCACCCCACGGATAAATCCGGGGGGTTCCAACTCACTGCGTGAGTTTCGTTTACCCTTCATGGTTCCGACTCCTCACGGGCTATTGGATTACGGAAGATCCGCTCTATCCCACTATCGTAGGAGACTTTGAACTAGTCGCAGTTCTCGCAGATTAGCTAATATTCCGCTCACCCAAACCTTCCGCAAAGATTGTTCCATCCCAAACTAGAGACTCTAGTTGCTTGGGCAAGTTAATCGGAATATTTTCTGCTCAATTTATGAACAGAAACCTTGACCGCTTTAGTAGCACTTTCAGCCAACAGTGTCGGTCTAAACTTAATGCAACTTAGGTTGCTCTCACTTAATTCTAGCATGTAGACAGCGAATAAATTAAATTTCCTCTTATTCCCATAGATAGAATTTAGGGGCTCCCGCCACTGATATTTGGGTTCTCGTAGATTGAGTTAATCCATTCTGCCAACTGTCCAGCAACGATTGTTCCATCGCTAACCAACTATTTCTAGCTAATTGGATTGACAGAGTTTCTGTTTTTGGATCAACATAACGACTCAAGTAAGCAGATAAAATATCACGTTGCATCTTCAGCCCACAGATAGAGCAATGATGCACCCTTTGAGATAGTGATTTTTTCTGTTTATGACCACACAAACATGTTTGAGACAGTGCAGTTTTTTGAGTCGAAAACATAAGAACTTCACCACGGGCGTTTTCAGCTTTGCGTTTCAGTTCTGATTGAAAAGTTGATGGGGATTTACATCCTATAGATTTACCAAATATTTTCTGCCATGCTTTAATTGATACTTTCTCAGTTTTTATATTCTTACCAAGCTGTAATGTTTGGTTAACTAATTTGCCGTTGTATTGACTTACGATGAGCAGCCTGTTTACGTTCAATTTGATGTTTCTTGGCAGCAGTATTTTGATAATGACTTGACTTATAGCAGTACTTCTTTCCCTTCTTAACTGTACCATTAGGATTAAAATTATCAGGATTATTAGCACGTCTTTGTCTATCTAGCTTACGTTGTAATCTCTTTACTTGTTTTTGTTTTGAAGTAAGTTCAGATACAAAAGAAGTCCAAATTGTTTGACTATCACCAACAATTGCTACGGTTGAAACACCTAAGTCGATGCCAATAGTACCATCATTGATTCTATTTTTTGGTTTTTGATAAGGTAGACCCTCGCAGACCAATTGGACATACCAATAAGTTTTGCCATTGAGAATGCGACGGACTAAACGTACATAGATAACTGAATGATCATCAAGGTGATTAACCCTGAAAATCCTAGAGTACAGAGTTAAAAGTCCTTACTAGCAAGCACTCCCAATAAACCCGGCGGACAGCATCACCAAGCCCTTCGGACAAGAAAAGGGAAAAAGGAACAGGGAACAGAAAGAAAAACCTGCCCGAATTTTGGGTCTGAAGCCCCTCAATTTATTTATGACAAGAAAAGGGAACAGGAAACAGGTGAAGAGTAGGTCGTCTTGTTTAAAAATCAAATAGGAGTCCTATATGTATTCACTGTTAGAAGGTTCCCTGTTCTCTGTTCCCTCTGAGAGGAATTTCTACGACCTCTAGCAAACTCCGCAACATCCAATAAGCAGATGTACCTCCTGGATCTGGATGTCCAATACTACGTTCTCCCAAATAACTAGCTCTACCTTTCTTAGCTAACATTTTGACGGTTTGGTGTAGACCGCTTTCTGCTGCTGAAACAGCTACGCGCAAAGCTGCTGCTGTTTCCTTACCTTCAGATAACGCTTCCTCATATGCTTTAACTGCTGGAGATAGGACATCTACCATTGTTTTATCTCCTGGTTGTGCTTTACCACGTTCTAGCACACCTTGTAATCCAGCTTGTAGCAATTTCAGCATATCCACTGCTGTCAATTCGGACTTACCCGTAGTTACAGAACTTGCCATTAAAAACCATGCTCCGTAAAGTGGACCACTCACTCCACCAACATGGGAAATCAACGTGATGCTAACGGTTTTAAAGATACTTCCGATATCCTGGTTACGTAAAGTAGGAACCAGGATTTTAACTTTTTTAAACCCTCTATCCATGTTGATGCCATGATCAGCATCGCCTATAGCCGCATCTAATTCTGTCAGTACTTGTTTTTGACGTTCGATGACGGAGGCAAAGACTTGTAACCATTCTATTATATGCACCTGCGTGATCATCTTACATTTCCCAGCATAAACTTGGCATTTTTTTTGTAGATATCCCAATAGGAGCAGGGGAGCAGGGGAGAAGAAGATTAGTAAAAGTACTTAGTAGGAGTATGTAGTTCAGAGATTAGTAACTTACATTACAATCTTAACCACTTAAGCGTCAATTTGCCCTCCTGTCTCTTACTTCCTCCTGCAGCAATGGGAATCCTACCTTTTACTGTTAACAAATATCGCTGGGCGATCGCCTTTTTGCCAGGGTTTATTTAATAGTTGCTGATTGCTCTAGCTTGATTTGGTAGCCTTCGTACTTGTTTAAGGTTTATATTAAATTTGACGAAGCTATCGAAGGAATACCAAGCTAAGACATACCAAGGAATTATGTCCAATTGTAGACCCTTGACTATCAACTGTCTTACAGCCAAGAGACTCAATCCTAAAGGAAAAAGAAAGCGTAGATCAACTGCACCACCTGTGGACAATTGGACTTTTTGATTTAAATCCACAATAGTACTGGATATATTTGTTGCTGCATCTGTATTTCCTTGGGTAATGTCTAGAAAAATTATGGCGACATTACGTAATGTAGCTAATACATCAGCTAAATCATCGTGATAGATCACCATAGTCCCGGAGTAAAAATTAGTTGTTACAGAACTTACATGAGGATGCGCGGCTAGAAAATTCGCCATATTCTGCATTTTCTTTGCCTGATGAGTACAGGGAGCGATTTTTAATCGCAGCCTTCCTGGTGTACAACTGAGTATTTTAGCACCCATATTTTGATGCAAAATTGCTTGTTCCATAATTTCCGATCCTAGTAACCCGTAGGGTACTCTCTTGGATAGTGTAACGCACCGGAATTTCGCTTATCACGGTGCGTTACTGTTCCCTATTCCCTGTTCCCGCTTAATCCCTATACACCATTGCTTTCTCCTGGATTAGTTACCTCAAATACTGATGATTCTTGAGTTTCCGCTATCTCGGCTTTGGCTTCAGCGACAATATCTTCCCAAGTTTCACCAAGTTCGGCAAAAGCCCCCTTGCTTTTTTCATAAACAACAATGCCATTTTTGATTAGGGATTTGGCTATTGGTTTACCAATTCCTGCCACAATGGGGATAAATACGGGAGCTAGGATAATAGCACCAATTCCTGCTATCAAACCAGGAACACCAGCATCTTCAACTAAATCAGTAATTTTTGCCATACTCTTCAATATTGACCTCCATTATTAAGAGAGTGGAGATAAGCTGTTTAGCTTACTCTATGTCTGCATTTGGGATCATCTAGCTATGGTTAGATTTTTTTTAGATGAACTTCCCAGAATCGGACGTAATCCATTAACTCCTGCGACTATTGTGGAACCGTTATTTACTAAAGTCGCTGTTAAGGGGTTAAGACCAAATAAAACAGCGATCGCTAGAGCGACTAAGTTAGGAACAGCTACAATAGCCGTATTTTCCTGCATCAGTTTGTGGGCTTGGCGAGCAATTTTCATCGCAGTTAGTAGTCCAGATAAATCATTGTCCATTAACACCACATCAGCTGTCTCGCGGGCGATATCAGAGCCGTTGGCAAAGGATACAGAAACGTCTGCATAAGCTAGGGCTGGACAGTCATTAATTCCATCTCCGACAAATCCGACAATCTTACCCGATTTATGTAATTTCTGGACAATTTCAGCCTTTTGGGCTGGAAAAGCTTCTGCATGGGTATGAGATGCTGGTATACCCAATTCCTGGGCTACAGCATTGGCTATATGTCTCTGATCACCAGTCAGGAGATGCACTTGGGTATGCTCAACTGTTAATAGCTGTTTAATTACTCCCCGGCTTTCCGGGCGTAATACATCCCTATATCTAATTTTGCCGACGAATTGACCATCACTGGCTATATAAACCACTGATTCCGCCGATGGAGACTCTTCTGCTAAAGGTGACATATCCACACCTTGTTGGCGTAAGAAGCGATCGCTCCCGACAAATACTTGTTGACCTTTAATTACCGCTTCTACACCCAACCCTAAATGATAATGCCAATTGCTGCGGCTAGGAATCATGATTTCTGCTGCTATAGCATGACGCATGACAGCTTCAGCTACTGGATGGAGTAAACATTGTTCCGCAGCAGCAGCAAGTTCTAGTAGCTCCAATTGCGTCACAGTGGCGGAATAACTTTCGATACCAACTACATGGACTTCTCCTTGAGTCAATGTACCTGTTTTATCAAAAATTATCGTATCAACAGCAGCTAATTTTTCCAGTGCCCTACCACTCCGGATGAGAATTCCTTGTTTTGCTGCATAAGTTAAAGCTGCTAAAACTGTAGTTGGGACTGAAACTCTAATTCCAGTAGCAAAATCCAAAGTCAAAATACTAGCTGTTCTAGATAGATTACCTGTGAAAGCAAATATTCCTGCTCCTAGCAATAAAGTTGGTAAAACAGCCCTTTGGGCAATTTTCACTGCGTAATTTTCCATCCGCGTGTCGTGGACGGGAGCTTCTTGGATTAATTTTAGGCTTTGTCCGGCTCGTGTATTATCACCTAATCTTTCTACAAGAACATAAGCTGAACCTTCTCTGACTAAGGTAGATGCAAATACATGATTTCCTCGGCTTTTTAACACAGGCATAGATTCGCCTGTGAGCTTCTGTTCGTCTAACAGCACTTTACCTCTTAAGATACTGCCATCTACGGGTATTTGTTCACCGGGATAAGTAATAATGGTATCGCCTATTTCTACTTCTTTTAGGGAGATTTGTTGCTTTTCGCCATCCCGCTCTATCCAGACAAATTGTCCCCAAGATCCTAATAGGTCTAAAGAATGCATTTGGGCAGATCGCGCTGTGCGATCGCGGATATTTTCCCCCAAGCTAATCAGAGCCAGCATCAATGCTGGTGTCAGATAATTACCTTGACAAGCAGTGATCCCAACACTCATTAAATCCAAAAAATCGATGGTTAATTGGCGCTGTTGGATAATTCCAGTCACAGCCCTTTGTAGGACTGGCCATGTTGCCCAACAAATAGTTGACACTACTATGAATGGTGGTATTGGTAGTCCCAAGGGACCACTCAGCAGAGCTAATCCAGTAGCAAGAGCTGAAAGTTGACAATCAAATCCAGATTGTTTTACCTCCGCTGGTAATTGACTGGGTAAATGCGCCAATTCAGGCTTGTGGGCTTCTCGCAGCCAGTAACTCATATGGGAGCGAATTTCTGCAGCAGCCATCTGGTTAACTGGATAATTGACTACCAGTGATGCTGTCACTTGGCTGATTCGCACCGAACTAAGACTTGTTTCAGCTTCTAGTAGCAATTTAAGGCGATGCCCATACTGACAATCTCGGCGTAACCGAGGTACATGGAACCGTATCCTACCCCTAACTGCATGAACGATACTATGAGGTTCAGGTTGATCCTCATTACCGTTGACCTCTGTTTGAATGGCTGAATCGATTTCTGTCGATAATGATGGTAATTCCAGTGTAACCGTTGTCATTCCTTTAATCTGTCAAATGAAGAGCTTAACTATGGGTGGTATGAATTGCATTCAGGAGAAAAACTTCTCTCTTTGCCATTTCCAGCCACTTAATCCAATGGGATAGACTTATTTCTGCAGATTTGTGCGTAATTATTATTGATGCTGTTTGATAATTTAACCGGACATCGACTACTAAATCGTCTGTTTTCAGGAATTTTTCCAATCTTTTCCCATAAGCTATGTCCTCTGAAATTAAGGGGATACGAAGCCTGATTCTTCTGGGGATTGCATGTAAAACAGTACAATTTACTCCGCGAACGGTATCAGAACTGCTAATGGGACTAGCTTTTTTTGCAGCCGCTTGAGGAGATGCAGGCACGCCATACCTAATTAACCAACGACTAGCGTTTGCTACTATCAGATAGATAGGAATTCCCGGAAAGCCGCGAATTCCCATGCTTCTTGTCACAGCTATTCCTGCGATGAGAGGAACTAGGTCAAGTAACTGTTCTTGCCAAAAATTCCCAGACTTGCACAACTCAAATGGTTCTACTTTACTGTCAGAATCAGAATGCATGAGCCATTGGTTAATGTAAAAACACAACCAAAGATTAACGACAGGTTAAGTCTAGCATTTTTGTCCAGATAATCATCTCACTCCTAAGACTGATTTTAAGAGTGGTTTTAAGAATGACTTGAGAGTTATTTTGTTGATGAATTTTTAACAATTCGCTGCTGATATTCGGCTTCAGTCATCATGTCATAGGTAGTTTCTACTCGATCTAAAAATACTATTCCCTCAAGATGATCATATTCATGTTGGAAAATTCGAGCCACAAAATCGGTTAATTCCAATTTCTGTAACTTTCCATGACGATCATTATAGGCGATTTCAATGGTTTGATATCTGGGTACTAACCCCCTAATACCAGGGACACTCAAACAACCCTCCCAACCTTTGACAACCTCACCTCTATGAGCAATAATCTCAGGATTAATCATGGGTGTTGGCTCCATCTTGGGAGCATGAGGGTATCTAGGATTGGGGCGTGAAGCTACAATCAGTAAACGATAATTTTCTGCTACTTGGGGAGCAGCAATTCCTACACCATCAGTTCGCACAACAGTGGTAATTAAGTCGTCAACCAATTGTTGGCATGATGCTGCATGAATATCTTCTACAGGAATGGATTTTTCCCGTAACAACGGATTACCTAGCTGGATAACTTGTGTTGATTCTGTCATTTTAGGACTGAGTAGGAAGGATGAATATTGGCTCCAGATGCAGAATTTTCAATTTTCCTTGTTGATGGGTAAAGGTTGAGGAACAAGTGTTAATTGAGTTATTTGCTGACCTCGTTCGATTTGAATGGGTAAAGGACTGCCAATTTTACTATTTTCGACTATTTTCTGGACTTGTTCAACTTTATCTACGGCTTGGTTATTCATACTCACAATCACGTCTCCAGGATTAAGCCCACTCTGAGCTGCTGGTGAATTAGGTAAAATCTTGATTAACAAGACTCCCTTCTCTGCGGCTAGATTGACGTGATTACCAAGTTGAGTTATAACCCTTTCCTTGATTTCAGGTGTGAGGGTTACCATTTGAATTCCCAAATATGGATGCTCTACCTTACCCTGAGAAATCAGCTCTCCAGAAATTTTCTTGAGTGTATTCACCGGAATAGCAAACCCCAACCCCTGAGCGCCACTAATAATAGCAGTATTCATCCCAATTACTTCTCCTCGATAATTGAGTAGCGGTCCACCAGAATTTCCGGGATTAATCGCTGCATCAGTTTGTAAATAGTCTACTCGCTTATCGCTTGCACCAATATCGCTACTAGAACGTCCAATGGCGCTAATAATCCCAGAGGTGACAGTATTATTCAGTCCTAAAGGATTACCAATAGCGATCGCTGCTTCTCCCGGTTGTAGTATAGCTGAGTCACCTAGAGTCACAGTCGGTAAATTATCAGCATTAATTTTCACAACCGCTACATCTGTAACTGGATCTTCGCCTAAAACCTTACCTTTAAAAGTCCGCCCATCTTTCAGTATAATAGTCACCACATCTGCACCATTGACGACATGGGAATTAGTCAAAATCTGTCCAGAAGCATTAATAATAAAACCAGAACCACTACCTCTTTCTATCCTTTGTCTAGGTTGAGATGGTAATCGATTGCCAAAAAATCGTTGGATAAATGGATCTGCATATACTTCTGGCACCTGCGCTGTAATAGTTCTAGTCGAATCAATCCGCACAACTGCACTCCCAACTTTTTGCACGACACCTACAACAAAACTCGGGTCTCCTGAAGAAGTGAGCGGCGGTAAAGTAACGGCTGGTTCCGTTGCATTCACTTTTTGCGATTGAGCGTGTGCATTCTGAGCATTGGGCTGCTGATGCTGGATATCAGAGCAACCAGCAAACAATACTGCTGTCCCACAAACCATCCCGCAGAATAAGATCCTTTGAATTACCCACCCTGGAATCCGATGCTGGAAGTAAGAAAGTAAAAACTCGGTATCAATATCTCTTGGTATTAGGCTATGATTATCTTTCTTCATGTCAATTTATTTAATCCTTTTTTATTCGTAACGAGGATAGATATCTCCTCATGATTTTATACCGAAGTTACAATTTAGCAGATTGTCCTAGGTCGGGTGCTAGGAGAGTGCTAAATTATCCTATTGCTTACTTGTATCTTCTATTGCCTCAATTTAGCAGCAAAGGTGGTGAAACAAAACATGGAAATCCCCATAGACAATCTGTGGAGTCAGGTACTGGAACGGCTGCAATTAGAGCTATCCCGTCCCACCTTTGAAACCTGGATCAAAACTGCTCATGCGCAGCAATTAGAGAATAATTGCTTAGTGATCTGTACTCCTAACCCCTTCGCCAGAAATTGGCTGCAAAAGTATTATGTCAATACTATCGCTCATGTAGTACAAGATATTTTGGGTTATCCAGTGGAAATTTATTTGACCGTTGCTCAAGGTGAGGAAATTCCTCATGGGAATGAGCAAGTTGCACCATGGGAACTACCCAATGTCAACCATACTCCCCCAACAGTATCCCAGAAGAAGCAGAGTAATACAGAACTTAACTCGAAATACGCCTTTTCACGATTTGTCGTAGGAGCTAATAACCGGATGGCTCATGCAGCCGCTTTAGCGGTAGCTGAATCGCCGGGAAGAGAGTTTAATCCTCTATTTTTATGTGGTGGTGTAGGTTTAGGTAAAACTCACTTAATGCAAGCAATTGGTAATTATCGTTGGGAAATTCACCCAGAGTCCCGCATATTCTACGTCTCAACCGAACAATTTACCAACGATTTAATTACAGCTATCCGGAATGACAGTATGCAAAAGTTTCGGGAACACTACCGAGCAGCAGATGTTTTATTAGTTGATGACATCCAATTTATCGAGGGTAAAGAATATACCCAAGAAGAATTTTTCCATACGTTTAATACACTCCATGAAGCAGGTAAACAAGTTGTGATTGCGTCTGATCGTCCTCCCAACCAAATACCTCGTTTACAAGAACGTTTATGTTCGAGGTTCTCTATGGGATTAATTGCGGATATTCAAGCACCTGATCTGGAAACAAGGATGGCAATTTTACAGAAGAAGGCGGAGTATGAAAATATCCGGTTGCCTAAAGATATGATAGAGTACATAGCCTCTAACTACACTTCCAATATTCGGGAATTGGAAGGAGCTTTAATTCGCGCACTGGCTTATATTTCCATTTGGGGTTTACCAATGACTGTGGAAAGTATCTCTCCTGTTTTAGGAACTCCTAGTCAGAAGGCGGAAGCTACTCCAGAGATTATTATGAATGTGATTTCAGAGGTTTTTCGTTTAACTGTGGAAGATTTGAAAAGTAATTCCCGCAGACGAGAAATTAGTTGGGCTAGGCAAATAGGTATGTACTTAATGCGCCAACATACAGATTTAAGTTTACCTAGAATTGGTGAAGAATTTGGTGGTAAGGATCATACAACAGTAATGTATAGCTGTGATAAAATTACACAACTACAAGAGACTGATCCCTCTTTGGGTCAAACATTGCGTCAGTTGAGCGATCGCATCCAAATGGCTATTCGCTCGCAAAAATTGCCGTAAAGCCGAGACAGTTCTCTCTGTGGTTAGTTATAGTCATGGAAGACTGCCTTACTTTTCGTCATCCTTCACCCATAGCGGTTATTTTTAGGCGTTTAATCTAGCTACAGATATATTTCTGTCCACTTTTCCTTTTATTCGCCCCATTCCATCGTGGCGAAAACTTCGTGACACTAACAACTCTTAACTCCTAACTCAGCACTCGCTACTGGAATGACGATCGCTAATTCTGTGCCTTTGCCTAACTCAGATGTCACTGTGAGTTGTCCACCATGTTTTTCTTCTATAATTTGCCGGGAAATTGTTAATCCTAAACCAGTGCCCTTACCTACTGGTTTGGTGGTAAATAAATAACGAAACAGTTTTTGCTTGACATCTTCAGACATTCCCTCACCATTGTCTTGGATTCGGATCGAGATGTGATGCCGATCTTCAAACAAAGCGGTGGTAATTGTAAGGCGATTGGGATTGTCTCGAATTTGTTGGAAATTACGCCCTTTGTTAGATCCTTCTAAGGCATCAATGGCGTTGGCGATGATATTCATAAAAACTTGGTTGAGTTGCCCAGGAAAGCATTCTATTTGAGGTATTTGACTGTAATTTTTGACTACTTCAATGGCAGGACGATGCTCATTGGCTTTGATTCGGTGCTTGAG
>Ga0116226_10002415_pt1 | contig 16272 bp, 13 predicted proteins | sample S1TSphfallax_FD_89692 | JGI IMG/M metagenome (GOLD analysis project Ga0116226, IMG submission 89692) | Host-associated microbial communities from peat moss isolated from Minnesota, USA - S1T2_Fa - Sphagnum fallax MG | ecosystem: Host-associated > Plants > Peat moss > Unclassified | place: USA...
CCACCGAGATCAGCACCTTCCACCAAAATTGTCTTGATACCAAGTTGACCAGCGCGAATCCCGGCAACATAACCGCCTGGGCCTCCGCCGATGATCAGCAGCGTCGTGTTTTGTGTTTCCATAGTTCCACTCATGCGCTACTCCATGAACAAGGTAGCGGGACATTCGAGATAGCCGCGGATGGTCTGGATAAATTCAGCGGCATGCATGCCATCGACCACGCGATGGTCGAACGACGACGACAGATTCATCATCTGCCGCACAACAACGGCACCATTGCGAACCATAGGACGCTGCACCATGCGATTGACACCGACGATGGCAACTTCAGGGTGATTGATCACCGGAGTCGATACGATGCCGCCGAGATTGCCGAGGCTGGTCAACGTGATCGTCGAGCCGGACAGTTCGTCACGTCCAGCCTTGCCGGTACGCGCTGCATCAGCCAAACGCACAACTTCCGCCGCGCTTTGCCACAGATCCAGTGTTTCTGCGTGACGCACTACTGGCACCATCAAACCGCTATCGGTCTGTGCAGCGACACCGAGATGCACCGCGCCAAAGCGTGTAACGATGCCAGCTTCGTCGTCATAACGCGCATTCATTTGCGGGAACTGACGAATCGCCAGAATCATCGCGCGCATCAGGAAAGGCAGAACAGTCAGCTTTCCACGTTGCTTGCCGTGTTTGGCGTTAAGCGTAGCGCGCAAGGCTTCCAGTTCAGTCATGTCGATTTCTTCGACATAGGTGAAGTGAGGAATGCGACGCTTCGATTCCTGCATTTTTTGCGCAATCTTGCGACGCAAGCCGATAACCGGAATCGCTTCCTCATCAGTACGTTGCTGGTAGCTTGCGCCTGCAGCGCCACCTGCAGCAGGCTTACCGCCACCTGCGACGTAGTTATCCAAATCCTGATGCGTAATACGCCCTGCTTCACCGCTACCGTGTACGTATCGCAGTTCAACGCCCATATCCCATGCGCGACGACGTACTGCTGGTGATGCCAATGGCTTTTCGCCCTCTTTGCGCAAGATGGATGTCGAAGTCGATGCAACTTTCGACGGAATTGGTGCGTGCACCGGCTCAGCCGCATGCACAACCGGCGCTGGAGCAGCAACAGGTGCAGGCGCTACTGGCTTCGCTTCAGCTTTGGGCGCAGCCTCTGCCTTTGGTGCAGGTGCAGCCGGAGCGTCGTCCGCATTGCCCTTGCCTTCGACTTCGATGCGCACCAACTCTGCACCGACGGCCATCAACTCGCCCGCTTTGCCGCCAAAGCTCATCACCTTACCAGCGACTGGCGATGGAATTTCGACAGTGGCTTTGTCTGTCATGACGTCTGCCAAAATCTGATCTTCCGTGATCATGTCGCCAGGATTGACGCGCCAGGTGACCACTTCTACTTCTGCAATGCCTTCACCGATATCGGGCATCTTGATTACGTGTATTCCCATCTTATGCCTCCATCGTACGTTTGAAAGCTTCCCCGACGCGCTGCGGCCCAGGGAAGTATGCCCACTCTTGCGCGTGCGGATACGGGGTATCCCAACCTGTCACACGTTCGATAGGCGCTTCCAGATGATGGAAACAATGTTCCTGCACCAATGACACCAACTCTGCACCGAAACCGCTGGTGCGTGTTGCTTCATGTACGACGACACAACGCCCAGTCTTCTTGACCGACTTGACGATGGTATCGAGATCCAACGGCCAGATGCTACGCAAGTCGATGATTTCAGCGTCGATGCCTGTTTCATTTGCAGCAGCTTCCGACACAAACACCATCGTGCCGTATGCTAGCACAGTCACATCGGAACCTTGGCGATATACGGACGCACTGTCCAGCGGTATCTTGTAATAACCGTCTGGCACTTGTCCCATTGGATGCTTGGACCATGGCACCACCGGTTGATCGTGATGACCATCAAACGGGCCGTTATACAAGCGCTTTGGCTCCAGGAAGATTACAGGATCGTCATTTTCGATTGCGGAAATCAGCAAGCCTTTCGCATCATACGGATTCGACGGCATCACCGTGCGCAAGCCGCAGACGTGCGTAAACATCGCTTCCGGGCTTTGGCTATGTGTTTGACCGCCATAGATACCGCCGCCGCAAGGCATACGAATCGTCAGCGGCGCGGTGAATTGATTCACCGAGCGATAACGCAGACGTGCTGCCTCCGACACGATCTGATCGCAAGCGGGATAGAAATAGTCAGCAAACTGGATTTCCACAACAGGACGCAAACCGTACGCACCCATACCGATAGCAGCACCAACGATACCGCCTTCGGAAATCGGCGTATCGAATACACGCGACTTGCCATATTTTTGTTGCAAACCTTCGGTGCAGCGGAACACGCCGCCGAAATAACCAACGTCTTGTCCGAACACGACAACGTTATCGTCGCGTTCCATCATCACATCCATTGCCGAGCGCAATGCCTGGATCATCGTCATCGATGTCGTGGCTTGTGCAACTGCTTGTTCTGTCTTCATGCTTATACTCCCAATTGCTGCCGTTGACGGCGCAGATGTTCCGGCATTTCCTTGTACACGTCATCGAACATATCAGCTGCGCTAGGCGAATAACCGCTGCTTAGCGTGCCGTATTGTTCCGCTTCCTTCTGGGCAGCCATCACTTCTGCTTCCAGCTCTTTTTGCGTGTCTTCGTGTTCTTGCTCTGACCAGATGCCCAGGCCGATCATATGCTTTTTCAAGCGCGCAATCGGATCACCCAATGGGAAACATGTCCAGTCATCTGCCGGGCGATACTTGGAAGGATCGTCCGATGTCGAGTGTGGGCCTGCACGATACGTTACCCATTCGATCAGAGTCGGGCCGAGATTACTGCGGGCGCGTTCAGCAGCCCATTTCGATGCGGCATAAACCGCGAGGAAGTCGTTACCATCCACCCGCAGGGATGCGATACCACAGCCAGCACCACGTGCTGCAAAGGTTGTATCTTCACCACCAGCGATTGCCTGGAAGGTCGAAATAGCCCATTGATTATTGACCACGTTCAGGATCACGGGAGCGCGATAGACATGCGCAAAAGTCAAGGCAGTGTCAAAGTCCGCTTCAGCGGTAGCACCATCACCGATCCATGCCGATGCGATCTTGGTATCGCCCTTGATCGCCGAGGCCATACCCCAGCCCACAGCTTGAATGAATTGTGTTGCCAGATTGCCGGAAATCGAGAAGAAGCCGGCTTCTTTCACCGAATACATGACCGGCAATTGACGCCCCTTCAACGGGTCACGTGCATTCGACAGCAATTGGCAGATCATATCGACCAGCGGCACATTGCGCGTGATCAAAAGGCTTTGCTGACGATAGGTCGGGAAGCACATGTCGCCGTCTTTCAGCGCCAGCGAATGCGCAGTACCGATGGCCTCTTCGCCCAGCGACTGCATGTAGAACGACATCTTTTTCTGACGCTGCGCGATCAGCATGCGCGAATCATACACGCGTGTCTTCAGCATGGAACGCATGCCGTGGCGCAGTGTTTCCTTGTCAATATCAGGTGCCCATGGACCGACAGCCTTGCCGTCTTCATCCAGCACACGGATCAGCGCAAACGCCAGATCGTGTGTATCTGGTGGGGATACGTCTATCGGGGGACGCCGGACTTCGCCAGCCTTGGAAACATGCAGATAGGAAAAATCAGTTGCCTTGCCTGGACGGCCGGTTGGTTCCGGGACGTGCAGACGCAGCGGTGGATACTCGCTCATTGAAACGCTCCTCGCTCGATTATGTCTCGCGTATTGTCAAGAAATCGCTTAGCACACGGAGGGTAGCCGCTGCCTCGCAGTTTTCGCTAATGCATCCGCGGTGGCAGCTTGCATTACTTCGAGATTATCTCAGATTGAAACAATCCCTTATTCAGAACGGAAATTCTGTCGAATCGGCGGAAGTATCCACGCCTAAGCCGATTCTGTCAATTTGCGGTGCGGGAAAAGACCACTCGTACTTTATGGGAATAGCAGATTTTCAGACGTTTTAGGTCTAAAACAGCACATTATTCGTCAGAAATACGGCGGATTGATGAAAGGCCACCAATATGTGGTCGGCAGCCCTCTGGTTGCATCCGGTTATTTCAAACTAGAGCCTGCAAATCTGGACGTGTATCGATTGCCTTCTGAATCACCATTGCGACACGTTCACGCTCCGCTCCAAGCAAAGGTTGACGTGGGCGGCGCACATTTTCATTGCCGACGCCAACCATGGCTTCGATCAACTTCAGGTTTTGCACCAATTTGGACGATACATCCAGATGCAACAGCGGCGTCATCCATTGATAGAGCTTCAAGGCCGCATCCCATCGCTTTTCTTTTATCAAGTTATACAAAGCAACCGTCTCTTTTGGGAACGCTACGACGACACCTGCCAGCAGGCCATCAGCCCCCAACGCCAGCGCCTCGAATGATAGATCATCCACTCCCATAAACAATTGATAACGCGTGCCAAGCAGATTACGCAAATCGGTGATGCGACGAATATTATCCGAAGACTCCTTGATCGCCACCAGCCATTCACAATCGGCAAGCTCGGCAAAATCCTGGGGCAACAGATCAACCTTGTATGACACAGGATTGTTGTACACCATGATGGGCAATTGCGCCGCCTTGGCGATAGTGCGCAGGTTATCCTTCGCTTCGCGCGCATCAGCTGCATACAATACGGAAGGCATTACCATGAATCCTTGCACGCCCATCTCCGCCGCTTTCTCGACGTAACGACAAGCTGTCGCGGTACGCGTTTCCGACACATTCGCAAGCACAGGAACCCGCTTATCCGCGACCTTCAATGCAATCCGCGCAACTTCCAACTTTTCGTCAAATGACAAGGTACTGGCTTCACCAAGCGAACCGCAGGTTACCAATCCATGCACACCACTATCAACCTGGAAAGCAAAATGCTTTTCCATCGCCGCATAATCCAGATCTTCATTGTCTTTGAACTTGGTGGTAACTGCAGGAAAGACGCCCTGCCACTTGCTTGCGGACATATCCGATTCTCCTTGAAGGAACGCTGAAAACGATCTGCGAACCACTATAGCCGAATATTTTTGCGATACCGCCGACTATGCAGAAATCGTCATTTCCACTAAGCGATTCCACCAAAGAATCTCAATGGCGCCAGATTCTTAAATTCTTGCTTTTCAGAATTTCGACAATGTGTGCATGCTAGAATCAGCGGCATTCATATTGTCTCGAACTATTGCACTCCGGCAGAACCACTACACTATGCTGCTGAACTCCCTTCTGCATTCAGAAACACGTAACGCGACAACCGCACGCAAGATGCTGGCGGCAAGCATCGGCGACGTATTCTTCGCGGAGACTTTATTCGACGCTCTGCCTGACGTTGTGTTTTTCGTCAAGGATAAGGAGGGGCGTTACGTCGTCGTTAACCACACACTGGTTGCGCGATGTGGCTTCAAGGATAAAAATGCGTTGCTGGGTCGCAATTCGGTCGAAGCCTTCGGCAACCGACTTGGTAATAGCTACATGAAGCAGGATCAAAGTGTGCTGGGTGGCGACAGTGAGTATCACGACCTGCTGGAATTGCACCTGTATCCGAATCGCGATTCCGGCTGGTGCCTCACACACAAGATTGCCTTGCGCGATGCTGCAGGCAATATCACGGGTCTGGCTGGTATCTCTCGCGATCTGGCCATGCCGGATAAGAAGCACCCGGTCTATCGACGTATTGCTGCGGCAACACAGTTCATCAAGGATCACTACGACCAGCAATTTCAATTGGCAGAACTGGAACGCATCACAGAGCTGTCCGTCGCACAGATAGAGCGCTATTTCAAACGCATCTTCGATCTCAATCCACGTCAATTGATCATCAAGACACGTATAGAAGCCGCGACGAAAATGCTGGCGACAGAACGCAGCATCACCGAGATCGCTGTAGCTTGCGGGTACAACGACCACAGCGCCTTTACACGACAATTCAAGGCCACAGTCGGGGTAACGCCCAGTGAATATCGCTCGTTAATCTGCGAGACTTGACGCTGCCTTGGTCGCAATCAGGCTTTCAATACGTGCCGGAGACAAAGGCGGCCTGCTGGATTCGGTCGTCCATCCGAACAAGTGTTGAGTGGCCGTGCCACATATCCGGCCCTGACATGCTCCCATGCCACAACGCGTCTGCAACTTCGCGCCGCGCCAGTTATCGTATTGCATCAACTCGCCATAGCAGACGTCTTCACAACGACACACAATGGTATCTTCGCGGCACAGGCGAGCAAGCTCGGGACGTAGTGAAAACGCCTGTGCCAACAAGCTTGCAAAGGAATGCCAACGATCACGTTCGTTAAAAAGCACTTCGGCATCAGTTAGCCGCTCGGTAGCAGCCAGGCCCGCTATCCGCCCTTGTATCAAAGCAGAATCGACGCCAGCAATACCAGTGATTTCACCAGCACAAAAAATATGCGTTATTGAACTACGCTGGAAACGATCTACGCTAACTGCTTCACCAACAGTCTGACAACCGAGCATGCGCGCCAACTCAAGATTCGGCAACAGCCCATAGCCACATGCGAGAAAATCACAATCAACCAACTTCAAGCCCTTGCTGGTGCGCAGGCTGACTTGTTGCAAGCAGTCCTTACCGCGTGCCTCCAACACAAAACTGCTTGGGAGATATCGGGATGGAAGCGATTGCACACGCAGTTGCATAGCCTGAATCAGCTTGCCCGGCCAATGACGTAATGCCGAGGCAAATCGCATCACGCGACGCATCGACGTCTGCTCTGCAATCAGTACAATTTTTGCACCGCGGCTACGCAGACTTGCTGCGGTCGCCAATAGCAAGGGACCGGAACCTGCCACCACAACGCGCTTACCTGCTATCGGATAGCCGCCCTTCACCAATGCCTGCAATCCGCCAGCACCAGTCACGCCAGGCAAAGTCCAACCAGGGAATGGCAACAAGCGCTCACGCGCGCCGGTTGCGAGAATCAATCGGTCAAAATAAATCGAAGACGTAGAGTCAGATGTTTCAATCTGCAAAAGATGCGCATCGAGCATGCCGATTATTCGCGCACCCTGCAGTATTCGCACATTGGCGGCAAGGCTTAGCTTTTCATGCAGGCGTCGAGCGCGAACATCGTGTTGTTGCGACAAACCAGATCGCCAAATTTGCCCACCCGAGATTGGATTATCGTCGATGACAATAACAGAGCCTCCCGCCTCAGAAGCTGCCAACGCAGCGGCAAGCCCGGCTGGCCCAGCGCCAACGACCAATACATCCGCTCGCAGCATCATGGCGTCGCCTTAACAGTTTCGATATGCATTCCTTCATGGCACGCAGTCTGACATGCAAGCCGATGCATGACGCCATCTATGCAAACACGGCACTCCTGGCAAATTCCCATACCGCACAAAGGGCCTCGTTCCGTCCCACGTACCGAGCGACGAGTTACCCAAGCTCCCTCCCCCAACGCAGCAATAACGGTCGTACCAGCCTGTACAAGTACCGGCTTACCATTGACGATAACTCTAAGCATCTCAGGCATATGCCGCCTCGTTGAGCGAAAAGCGGGACGGAGAATAGATATCTAATGGCAAAGGTGAGGCTTTGCCAAGAATCTGCGCGCGTAATATTTGCGCTGTTGCGAGCGAGGTCGTGATACCTAGACCTTCATGTCCCACCGCCAGGGATACTCTTGGCAGAAACGGATGCTCGCCGATCAATGGCAGGCCATCAGGCGTGGCCGCGCGCAATCCAGTCCAGCAGCGCAGCACATTCAGCTTTTGCAAACCAGGAAGATATTCGACTGCTCGCGACAGCATATTGCTCATCATGCCGTGATCTATCTTATTGTCGGCAATATCGAATTGACGCGACGAACCAATCAGTAGCTGCCCGGTTGGGCGCGGTTGAACGTTGAACGATATCGAGTCGCCGCAGCGTGCATGTGCGTTCTTGATGTAGGCCAGCTCGACCAGTTGATGACGTACCATACCGGGGTAGCGATCAGTAATTGCAAGATGTCCCTTCTTTGCACGTAGCGGCAACTCCGGTAGCAATTGCTTGGCGGCGAGGCCATTTGCGACTACGACGTGACCGGCAGACACCACATCACCGTTACCAAGGCGCACGCCATTCTTGCAGAGCGAACGAACCTCCCCGGACAACACAACTGCACCTAGCCGCTGCGCACTTTCCAATAACAGGCGCGCGCTCTTGGGCGGATAAACAAGTGCATCCCCGTTCACCAATAGCGCACCCCGCAAGCCTGCACGCAAATGCGGTTCACTATCATACAGGGCTTGCTCGTCCAGCATTTCACAGCGGATGCCAGCATTTTGCAGGTTGCTCGCCTTCGCTTGTGCAGCTTGATATTCGTCATCATCAGCTGCAATCCACAAAGTCCCGCAATTGCTGTATTCATGCAGCAAAGGCATTTGTGCCGTGAATTCGCGCCAGAGGTGCAAAGAGTAACGCGTCAATGCAAGTTCGGCAGGGCTATCATTCATCACCACCAAATGCCCCATGCCGGCGGCTGTTGCACCGCCACCCACTTCGCTTTTTTCGATAACGATCACGCGCAAACCAGCCTGAGCCAACGCATCTGCGCAAGCTGCGCCGACTATACCAGCACCTATCACCAGCATGTCGGCGATCAGTGTCAACGGATTCCCCAGCAGAAAGGATCGCTATCGTCGAGCAACAATGTGGCTTCAGCATTGACATAGGCTTTACCCTTGATCCGTGGCAGGATGCGTTCGCCATCGCGTTGATACCATCCGAGAAATACGCTGCCAATAATGCTTTCCTGCGTCCATACCTCGCCTTCGGCGAGTTCGTTATCAGCGGCAAGGCAAGCCAGTTTGGCACTGGTGCCTGTGCCACACGGTGAACGGTCATAAGCCTTGCCGGGACAGAGCACGAAGTTTTGACTATCGGCGGTAACCGATGGTGCAAATAGTTCAATGTGATCGATTTCGGCTCCATTGTCGCCGGTGATATTGGCACGTTTCAGAGCCTGCCGCACCTGCCACGCGTACTCCGTCAATGCATCGAGATTGCACATATTCAGCTCAAGCCCATGATGCTTAATCAGGAAAAACCAATTGCCGCCCCAGGCGATGTCTCCGGTAACGGTGGCGTATCCCGGCACATCGATGCTCACGCTTTTTCTTGAACGGTAAGCAGGAACGTTACTCACGGTGACAGCTCCTGCTGCATCCAGTTCCACTTCGACGATACCGACAGGCGTCTCGATCTTGTGGCGCCCGATACCAATACGTCCCATGTGGGCGAGCGATGCGACCAGCCCAATCGTGCCATGCCCGCACATGCCCAGATAACCGACGTTATTGAAGAAAATCACGCCTGCGACACAGGACGAGTCGTGCGGCTCACATAGCAACGCACCGACGATGACATCATTGCCGCGCGGCTCGCAAACGACCGCAGTGCGTACGTGGTCATAAGTCTGGCGAAAACGCGTAACACGCTCAGTCAATGGACCGTCGCCCAAATCTGGGCCGCCCGAGATAACGAGCCGGGTCGGCTCACCTCCCGTGTGGGAATCGATAATAGAGATTTTTTGCATATCACCATCTTATGCCAATAACCACAAGAGAGTCTTGCAAGCCATCAAGGGAAAGATGACGAAATCTGCATAGTCAAGGTGCAACAAATCTTGTCTCAGGACAAGCAGAAATCAGCGATTTTCAGGGGGCAATGCGAGGAATAGTGAGCACGAAACAAGCGCCATGCGCCAATTCGCTGGCAGCAGTCAACTTTCCGCCCAATAGTTTTTGCGCCTTGTTATAGGCCACATATAGGCCGAGACCGGAACCGCCCTGCCCGAACTTGGTGCTAAAGAAGGGATGGAAGATGCGTTGCAGATTCTCTTTCGGAATACCTTTACCGTCATCACAAACGCTGATGCAGACGTCATCCCGTCCCTCATGATGCGTTTCTTCATAACTGATACTAATGCGTCCGCCTGTATTGCCCTCGAATCCATGCACTGCAGCGTTATTGATCAGGCTCGTGAGAATCTGCGCAATCGCGTCCGGGTAGCCATCCATGTTAATCAGAGCACTGGACTCCACCACCAATTGGTATGCTGCGCCGGGTAGCTGAATACGTCCAAGAGCAACTGCACGATCGATAACCTCGCTCAATGCAAACGTGCAGCGCGTTTCTGTGCGCTGGTAGCTGGTTAATTGGCGTAAGCGTTCGACGATGTCAGCAGCCTGCCGTATATTGCGCTCCAGCACGGGGCTCATCATTTCCGCCGTTTGCAGGAAACCTTCAACCACGCTACGTTTCAATGCACCGTCATGATATTGCTGGTGCAGGATTCTGGCTTCTGCGGCAAGGCTGGTCGCGACAGTCAATGATGTACCTATCGGCGTATTCAACTCATGCGCAACACCTGCAACCAATGAACCCAAGCCAACCAGCTCAGCCGTACGCGCCAGCTCATCCTGCGCACGCTTAAGATCTTCCAATGCTGTCGATAAATTGCGATTGGCGTCTTCCAGTTGCGCGGTACGCTCAGTCACACGCTGCTCAAGCTGATTATTCAATGCACTCAAAGCATCACGTGCAGCAGCCAATTCACGCAATTGCGCTTGTAATCGTTGCGTCAACTCATTGTAATCGCGACGTGTATATTCGAGTTCGCGCGCCAGGCGCTCGTTACGAATTTCCGCGGCATGGAATTGCTGCACAGCTTTATCCGTGCCAGCTATTGCAGCTAACCAGCCTTGCACCAGCGACGCCGCCGAAGGCAACCAATTTTGAGGCAACGCAACGTGCCACAGATAAGGAGTAGCTTGCTCAAGTTGATATGCCTCGCCTATCGTCAGCACAACGCCCAGCATGCGTTCGCGATAGCCTGGAAATACCTGTGACAGATAGCTCTCATCTTCGACCAGCACACAAACCGGCCCTGAGAGCAAATGCTTTTTGGTCAAGTCAACCAGTTCAAAACCGAGAGGCGCGGGCGAAATCGTGGTAAAGAATTGAGGCATCAGTGGGTAGCATTCGTGCCGAACAACAGCAGAACATAAGTCATGTTATGAAACAGATTGCGTGTGTATTTACCGTTATGCCAAAGCGGGCCAATTTCGCCGAATGACGGAAAACCTGCAATCGGCAAAGTGCCGCCAAAACGATCAGCCAAGGTGCGCACTTCAAATGCGATTTGACCTCCCAACAGCCATTTACGACCGGCGCAACTGACGATCAATGCGCCAGATGGCACAAAATCTTTTGTATCGATTTGCTCAACGATGCGCTGCACCTCTGAGATCAATTCTCCCGGTTCAGCAACGCAAACCTGAACCAGATCCCCAGGTTGCACACCGCCATGTAAGGTCAGTGAACCAGCCTCAGTTTCAATGTTCTTGGCAACTGCTCGCAGCTTCTTTTCCCCTTCCAGGCCAGCGTTCAGAATCGTCAAGGTCACCATCCCTTGATCAGAGCGCAAGAACGGTTTGCCCGTCTCCTGCTCAACAAACTCAGACGCCATCATCCCGGCAATACCGCTGACGACTTTGCCGTTGGCGCTATCGATATGCCCAGGCTTACCAACCGAAGTCAATGCATTGCCAATATGTATGCGGAAATCGACCGGGCCATCGGCAGCAAGCATCACCAGCGAACCCTGCAGCATCTGCCCATCGGCGAAGACGCAGCAATGCTCCATCTTGTTATTGTCATCGCCAGCCATGCCACCGATTACAGGTACAGAAATTTCATCGCGAATGACTGTTTCGATACGGCTGGCATCGACACGAAAATCAGATACCAGAAAATACAGCGCTGGCGTACGGCCATTCATCTGTTCCGCAAGATCGGCGACAACGCGTCGCACAGCGCCTTCAGGATCGCCAGCAATCTCACTCGCCATTGCCAGTCGCCAGTGCACAGCGCCGTTCGACGATAACGCCAACACTGCCGCGCCGACTTCACTGGTTTGTTGCAGTTCATGAATGCCATCCCCGCTGGCACCAATGACACGTACTGATTTTGTGCCAAGGCCATCGTACAGGCCGCTCATGAACTCGTCCCAGTCGTTGTAGTGGACGGTGGTAAAGAGGAATACGACTTCGGGAGAAATAGAAGCGACGGACTGTCCTAAATGAAGAGCCGCGCGATATGGATCCGCGATCGTTGTGCTTGCCGAAATTGCACGCATCATTTCCCCAGATTTATCAAGATTGCATTCAGCTCGCTGCGGCTTATTTAAAGATTTGCCACAGCATGGCCTGCTTTGCTATGCATTCAATATACGCCGCTAAATTCTCGCACGCAACAATTGGCATGCCCAGATTTTTTTGACATCGCGATCAATATTCATGCGAGCAAAACCAAAACAACAACAGCGTAGCAATGCCAACACATTTTGACCAAAAAAACGTCGCCGAAAAACCAGCTGTCAACAATAACAGTGTGGCGCAGAGAACAACACACAACAAAAAATCAAGGTTACAGCCACTTGTAGTCAGTGTGTAACAAATCTTCATTAACATCGCCCGCTTGGTCGAAATGTAGTCGTATCGACCAGTTTTCTGAAGCATCGAATCATGTGCCGATCGCGCTGCTACGACGCGATCCTGCCGCAATAACAATCATCTCAACCACCGGGAGAATCTGATGTTGTCAATGCTAACAAACCTGCGCTCCAACTTCACACGACAGCGCGTCTATGCCAAGACTGCCGCATGCGCCATTGCTGTCGCGTCCCTGTTCTCGATCAATAATGCCCATGCTGCCAGCAGCGTGAACCTGATCGTCAATGGCAACGGCGAAACCGGCCTTTGCACAACGGACTGGAATGCCGTCAAGACAGTTCCCGGCTGGACAGTATTGCTTGGCAATCCTTCTGTGGTCTGCTACTCGATTGCAAGTTTCACGACGCCTTCGTCACCCGCTGCAGGCAACGCATTTATCGCAGACGGCCCTTACGGCGATTCCGCGTTGATGCAAACAGTGAATGTATCCAGTGCCGCGAGTGCCATCGATACTGGCACAATCACCTATAACCTGTCCGGCTGGTTGGGTGGTTATGGCGTTTATTCTGGTCAGGCTGTGGTAACGGCGACTTTCCTTGATGCATCCGGCAATGTGCTGGGTAAGCCAGGCGTATTGAACGGTGGTACGGCGAGCGCACGCGGTTCGGCCAATGCGTTCATCGCGAAATCCAATACGGGCACTGTGCCAGTGGGTACCCGTTCCATCGATGTGCAACTGCAATTCATCAATACCTCTGGCTCCTACAACATCGGTTATGCAGATAACCTGTCGCTGACTTTGTCCACACAGGTTCAACCTCCTGTCTTAAAGGCCCCAGCTTCGACAGTTCCGGCATTCGACCACGTGTTTTTCGTGATGATGGAAAACACCAATTTTTCTGAAGTGATTGGCGACACTACGGATGCACCGTTCATTAATTCGCTGGCACAAAAAGGCACGTTGCTGACCAACTACAGCGGCGCCTATCATCCTAGTGACGAAAATTACATGGCGGTATCCGGTGGTGACACATTCGTAACCGGCGCAATCTACTTCCCGAACATCAAAGTCACGGCAAAGCATATTGGCGACAGTCTGGAAGCAGCAGGCAAGACGTGGAAAGCGTACGAACAAGGCATGGGTACCCCATGCAACACGTCGAACAATAACGACAGTTACTACGAGCCGGACGATGCGCCTTTCATCAACTACACGAATATCTCCGGTAATCCGACCCGTTGCGCACAACATCTGTTCGACACCACGCAATTGACAACCGATCTGCAATCCGCATCGACAACACCGAATTTCTCGTGGATCGCAGCAGACGACTACTATGACGGCGAAGCATCCGGCAACGGTAGCTCCGGCAGCCTGCAAACACAAGACGGCTGGTTGAAGCAAACATTGCAACCGATTTTTGCATCTCCAGCATGGACGCAACAGCGTTCCTTGCTGATCCTCACATGGGATGAATCGGCATCATCTGGCACCAACCACATTGCTGGCATCGTCTATGGTTCGCAAGGTCTGGTTGGCGCTGGTGGCGTTAGTACTGTCAGCTATAACCACTATAGCTCGGGCCGCACGATTGAAAATGCACTCAGCATTCCAACACTGACTGCGAACGATACCTATGCACAACCAATCAACGATGCCTTTACGCCGAATGCCAAGCCAGCTGCAACGTCCTTGAGCGTGGCGATGCCAAATGTGGAACAAGGTGAAAACATTGCTGTAAACTACAGCACTACCCTGGCCAATACCAATTCGGACAACTGGATCGGTATCTATGCTGCTGGTACATCTCCAGGCAATGGCAACTCCATTATCTGGCAATACGTTGGTGCGCAAGCTGGTGTTGCCTCTTTCAGCACATCGTCGTTGCAACCCGGTACGTATAGCGTCTGGTACTGCTACGACAATGGCTACACGGTGTTGGCTGGCCCATCGACCTTCATCGTTAGTCAGTAAGACCGAAATTGCAGTCTTCAAGCGAAGACTGCAAGGATGTCCTCACAGCGCGAAAATGGCCGCAATCGGCGGCCTTTCGCGCCGTGAATTCAAGCAGCATAAGAAGTAATCAATTATGAGTTTGCCTCTTTCAATCGGTACTGCGCAGAGTTCAGGCAAATCCATGAATTCGATCCCGGTTACGAAGCTGATCCCTATCCCACTGCGCACTGCATGAAAGATCGCTTCTCTGCTATTGATTTCCAGTCTCGCCTGTAACGCAATTCCCGCATTTTCTGCCGCCTGCTCGACGATCTGCCGCGTCTTGGAGCTGGCTTCGCGCATGATCAATGGCTGCTTCGATAGCTCGCGCAAGCTGATACTGGACTTATTTGCCAAGGGATGGTCGCGTCGCATTACTGCAACAATTGGATGTCGCTGATAAGGCACCATATGCAGATTTTCATCCTGCCATACCAGCGCCAATACACCGATATCGATTTTAAAGTCATACAAGCGCGACAATGTTTCAGCTTCTGTCGAAATCGATAGATCAAGCTTTACTCCTGGATAAGCAACGTCAACCTTACTGAGCAATTCGATAGCAATCGGCGGCGAAACCGCACCGACACGCAACAAGCCCCGATGTGTATGCAAGCTTTCCAGAAGCTGCATTGCCTCTTCCTCGTGATTGAACATACCCTTGGTTACGGAGTACAGATCCTCGCCAACCTCAGTCAACTCCACCGTCCTGCCACGACGAAAAAACAATTCCACGCCGAAACGTTCTTCCAGATCAGCCACCTGTTCCGTCACCGTCGGCTGACCAATATTCAGATAGTCCGCAGCCGCGGTGAAACCACGCTTTTGCGCTACCGCATGGAAGGAGCGCAATTGCTTATGGTATTTGAACATAATGATTTACCCTATTCCCCAAAAATTTCACTATCGTTTTCTCCGATATATACAATTTAATTATCGATTTTACAGATATAAAACCCTACCGTATATTGCGTTCACTTTCAATCGCATAGTGAATTAAGGAAGTGAAACCGATGCGCAATACTTATTACAATCCTGTCGCGATACATATCGGCGTGGGTACCTTAGCCAAATTGCCTGAACTGGTCGGCAATTGCACCGTTGCCCTGGTGACATTTCCTGAAGCCGACTCATTAGGCTTGATCGACGCCATCCACAAGCTGCTGCCTGGCCGCGTCAAGCACATCATTAAAGATGTGCAACCGAATCCTGACGTAGCGCAATTGACGTCGATGTATGGCGAATTCTGGGAACAAGCCGACGACTACGATTTGATCGTTGCATTGGGCGGCGGCAGCACCATCGATACAGCAAAGACCTTGATGGTTGGGACGGAATCCGGGCAATTCTCGGAATTGCTTGCTCTGCTGGAAGCAAACAAACCATTCAGTCAATCCAACGTCAAGCCATTGATCGCGATTCCGACCACATCAGGCACAGGCAGCGAAGTCACGCCTTGGGCGACGATATGGGACGCAGCGCATCAAAAGAAATATTCGTTGCACCTTGATTGCACCTGGCCAATGGCCGCGATCGTTGACCCACGCTTGATGTTGAGCTTGCCACGTGCAGTGACAATCGCCACCGGTCTCGATGCGCTTTCGCATGCGTTGGAGGCAATCTGGAACGTGAACGCCAATCCGATATCAGACTGCCTCGCTGTTTCTGCAGTAGAAGACATTATGGATTGCTTACTGCCGTTGGTACATCGTCCTGGCGACCTGATCTTACGTTCGCGCCTGGCGGAAGCAGCGTTGAAGGCAGGCTTGGCATTCTCCA
>Ga0116226_10002416_pt1 | contig 16267 bp, 13 predicted proteins | sample S1TSphfallax_FD_89692 | JGI IMG/M metagenome (GOLD analysis project Ga0116226, IMG submission 89692) | Host-associated microbial communities from peat moss isolated from Minnesota, USA - S1T2_Fa - Sphagnum fallax MG | ecosystem: Host-associated > Plants > Peat moss > Unclassified | place: USA...
ATCTGCGACAGCTGCATCTTGCCGGTGGAGGGCCCACCTGCGCCGCTGTGTGACGTCACTGAGATATCCATAACTGCACCTATGAAGATTGCGATAGGCTGGCCACGGCCGGAGCACTGAAGGCAATTGGCCGAAGGTTCGTTTCCGCACCGACCTCACGGACAATCGGCGCGTACCTGCGCAAAGCTTCCTGCAGCTGAACATGCTGCACCAACGAACGTTCGCTCACCACGACGCTCTCAGGGTTGCCGAGCGAGCGGCGCACGACACCGTGTTCGCACAGTTTCGACCACCCTCCCCAGGAGACGCGCTGTCCGCCGAGAAGCGCTTTCTCGCCTGGCGTCTCGATGACCCGTATCGCGCCCCATGGGTCCTGGGGACAGGTCGCGAGCACACGCAAAGCCCAAGCGGCCCCGTCATCCCGGCCATGAGAGGTCATCTCGTCATAGAGCCGCAGCACATCCGAAGGAGCCTGACGGACCAACCGCTCGAGGGCAGAGGTGAAATCGACCCATTTCACAAAACTCGTGTTCCGCCGTGCGGCCGCTTGCGCGATCCGCAGTCCGAGAACATGCGCGAGGTACGGCATTCCCCGAGAGATCTTGACGATTGCCGAAATGAGTTCGCTGGGGAATATCAGCCCAGCCTCCCTCGCACCCTTCTCGACGATGTTGGTGATCTCATCGTCCGAGAGAAGCGGCAGGGGGAGCGCCACTAGTGCGCGCTGAATGGACGGATGTTGGCCGAGCAACTGCTCCAGGTTGTCCGATACACCGATCAGCATAAAAAGAAGCGGTACGGTACGGTCCGAAAGCTGCTTGATTGTGTCAGCGAGCATTGTCCGCGTCTCAGGATCCACGATGCGATCGAGTTCGTCGACGACGCAGATCAGCGAACTCAGCCGCAGCCTTGGCAACAAGGTCACGATATCGTCCGGGCGGAGGGGCGATCCGGGCAGCGCCGCCTCACATCCCTCGAGCCTGTCCGCACGAAGAGGCGATACGAGAAGCGATTCAGGTAGCCGGCGCACCAGACCGCGCATGAAGCTATCGAAGGTAGTACTCGCCTCGCATTGATAGCGGACGACGATAAGCCCCTTGCGCTTCAGCCTGTCGACGACGACGTTGGAAAGCGAGGTCTTCCCCCTCCCACGCTCGGAGTACAGGACAACGTGGGCCTTGTCTTCCAGAAGGCTCTGAAGGATCGTCTCGATTTCATATTCGCGGCCAATCAACCCGCCGCGGCCCGTCCGGGGCTGCGTCGGGGTGAAAGCCTCGTTCGCCAACACCGGGGCAGGCGGCGGCCGCGACCCAGGGACGGGCGCCTCCGGTCGTCTGGTGGGACGCTGAGGGCTTTTGCCGTACATCATCCGGCGCCAGAAGCTTTTCATCATGATGCGTTGTGGCCCGCAAAATCTAGAGATGCCTGGAGTTGTTCCATGAAGAATACTGGTAGCCTCGAACAGGCCAAGACCACCGGGAGCCTCATCTGAAATGTACTATTTCTCAGTTTGAACAACGAAGTTTGGGTCACAATGCTCGGCCGTCTGGCCGTACCAGCCCCCATAGAGCCAAGCACGGTTCTCAGCAGCTAAAGTGACACCCGTTAACTTGTGAGACCACACCTCAAAATAGCCAATACCCCCTAGTGCAAAAGGACTATCTTGGCTATCGCCACCTGCCGGTAACATCCAATTTACTTTGGCCTTTACGACCGGATGTTCAGGTCGGCACATCGACCGCGCGGCCTTGATTTCTCACGAGGGCCCTCAGATACCCGCAGAGACCCTGCTCAATCCATTTCTGACTGATCCAGGCGACAACGATGGTGGGTGGAAGCGCGAGGAGCAGGAACGCCGCTTGAGACCACACGCCCAGGGTGATGGGAAGGCCCGATGTCTGCATCACACGCTTGACGAGAGCCATCGTGATGAATTCCCACATGTAAAGGCTGTAGCTTATGCGTCCCATGAACTGCATGCTCCTTGACGCAAGCAAGACCCCAATCCAGCCATCCCCGTCAGTGATACCTTGGAAAGCGATTGTCGCTGCAGCCAGCGCAATCACGAGGTAACCGTAGCTGGCGGCACTCCAGCCCGCCATGGTCTGGTTGGTATCGAGACCGATCACCTGCCACCATGCCCCCAGAAACAAGGCTAGAAACAGTGCAGGATGGCGCTTGAAGTGCCGCAAGAATGGCTGTGCGACAACACCTGACGCCACCAGCACTCCCGGGATGAAGAACCAGGCTCTGGGATGCATGTAGAGAAACACAGAGAAGGGCAGAACAAGAAGACATGCCATCCAGCCCCGGTAGGGACGCAACCAGATAGAGGCTGCCGCGAATAGGTAGAAGGTGAACTCAAAGCTCAGCGACCAGGCGGCCTGATGCAGTAACGGAATCGGAACGACCGGCGGAAGGCAAAGCAGATTGCCCAGAAGTATCGGAAATAACTCCAGCACAGGAATATTATTTACACCAAATCGGTGACCGAGATACTCAAGTGTAAGGACAATGGGTATTGTCACCCAAAGTACAGGCAAAATTCTGATTGCTCTTTCACGCAGGAATTTCCATGGGCCACTTGATCTGCGAACCGCGCCAAGGATCACAAAGCCGCTTATTCCGAAAAACAGTTCCACCCCATATTGCAGGGACAGCAAAAAATGGTTTGGCGCACCCGTCGACAGAAAGCCAAAGCTCGGCAGACCCGAATTCGCAACGTGAAAGACAAAGAGTAAGAGGCAGAAGGCTCCCCGCGCTCCCTGAACATAGGCGTTGAACTCAGACCGGGGCACACTCTGGACGTCTGCCGTCTTACTCTCCGGTGACGGCGGTGGCATCGACAAGTGGCCTACACTTGGATGGTCAAGGACGGGCGCTTCAGTCGCTTTCAAGGCCTTGCCTCACTGACTGTCTGTGGACCGGTGGCCGGACATTCCGCGTCCGCGCGCTGATCGCGGGAGAAAGACTTTGCTCGCTGAGCCTCGCGATAGACTGCGACCGTGGCTTCGGCAATTCTATCCCAGTCCGGTATACTCCCGGCTAATTTTTGCACCTCTGCGGCGCAGGCCGCCGCAAAAGCACGGTCGCTGAGCATCTGCTGCAAGGCCCTCGTCAAAGCGGGGACATCTCCGACCGGAACGAGCAGCCCATGCTTACCGTTGGTCAGCAACTCGCCAAAGGCGCCGAGGCGGGAGGCGATGACAGGGCGGCCGTGCGCCAATGCCAGGAAAAGCACGCCACTGGCCTCGATTTCACGATACGGGAACGTCGCGACCGTACCTTGAGAGAAAAAGCCCGCAATGTTTTCCTCCTCGACAAAGCCGGTCTCGATCTCGACCACCACGCCCGCCGCGGCGGCTTGTGCCTGCAGCGCGGCTACATCCATGTAGGGTTTCCCGACGATAAGCACGCGAGCTTGGGCCCGAAGCAGCGGCGGCAGGCCCGCGATAGCACTGATCAAAAGGTCAGCGCCCTTATATGGCTTGATCTTTCCGAACAGCAGGAAGGTCAATTTCCCATCCATAGGATCTGGCGTAGCGGGAACGGGATCGACCAGCATGCCATGCGGAAGAACGGTAATGCGGCTCTCGGGGATACCGAGTTTGCTAAGCCGTCCCTCACCCTGCTTTGTATGCACAATAAGGCGATCGAACTGGAAGAGACACTTCTCGACGCCCTGCCGCTGTATCGAAGCGGAGGCCTCGCCGTTGAAGGGATTGGTATCATGAACGGTGAGTACGATCGGGGCTATCTCACGAAAGGCACCGAGAAAGGCCCTGTCGATCACGGGAAGCGGCAGCCACTGAAAATGGATCACGTCCGGTGCCGCCTTGCGCAGTTGCCTGATCATTCGCCACATTGACCAAGCATGATCGACGCCTTTGACACCAAGCCGTAAGGGCCCTGGCAAGTTGCGGCATAACCCCGCTTCTGAAATGTGGTAGAAAGAATCGCGGATTGCGATCGGCCCGGGCGAGCCGTCACCAGGGCGAGGCGCGCGCCCGTGCAGTACTACCTCGTGTCGCGTACGGCCCAGGCCTGAAGCCAGCGCACGATCGTATGGCAAGGAGAAGAGCGACGGATCGATCAAAGCTATGCGCATGCGGCGGCCGACTCAATGTCGCGTATCATCACAGCACTCTCAATTCTTCTGCATCAAGCACAAGACCAGCATGACGCTCCTATAGACCAAAGCAGGGCGAGTGAAATGCTCCACCCGTATCATCGCCTGTAATGCATCCGACTGAGATTGCCCGCTATCGGACAATGGACTTAACCCAATCTGTCACTTAAGACTGACCAGATTTTGTCGTATGAACCGAAGAAGGTGTTCCGTCAGCTGTCTACTTTGGCCTGGGCCGCGTGTTAACCTCAGGCACCTGTGACGTGACGCTCGAAACGGCGTTGTTTTTGGAGCTAAACTGCGTGCTTCACATTGTCAGTCGATCCTATGGCGGCGAGAACAAGAAGGGGAGGCCTGACTACTACAGCAAACGCCTTTCGCTGTTGTCCTTGATTCAGGCCTTTCAGCAACTCAATCCAGGAGATGCAGAACTTATCTTCGTGAACGACGGCCCCATTCCCGATGATCGCCTGGAGTTGATGAGATCATCCGGCGAGGTCGTGATGCGATCGCGCTTGGGCATGCAAGGTTCGCTCCGCGCTATCCTTGAGTTGCCGATTGTGCGCTCCTGGCCCAAGGATGATTTGGTCTGGTTTGCGGAAGACGACTATCTTTACCAGCCACGTGCCTTCGTCGATCTTCTCGCCGCGGCGGAAGCCTTCCCGCAAGCAGCGTATTTCGGCCTCTACGCCTTGATTGGAACACGCGAGCCGAACGGCACCTTGTTCCACGATGCCCCGCGGGTACCACGGGGGTGGTCGGAATCCGAGGTAACGCTTGTCAACGGACATCCGTGGCGCCGCGCTTTGAGCACGACGTCAACATTCGGCGTTCGCGTGAAGCCGCTCGTTGAAGATTATCCGATGATGAAGCGCGCCATGTACACCGGCGGCGCTTATGATCACTCAACCTGTCTGATGTACCAGGGCTTCATGCCATATCCGGCCAAATCCCTGCTCGAGTGTCTGTTCACCCGGCAGACTTCCGGTGGGTTTTTGCGCCGTGCCGCAATCTGCGGCGTGCGGATAGGACTCGACCTCTACAGCCTGATGCGCGTCCTGAAGCCGTCCAGGCACAGAATTCTCGTCGCGCCGGAGCCCGCTCTCATCACGCATCTGGAGACCGAGCAACTTGCGGTAGGGTCGGACTGGAAGGCGGTGGCCGCTCGTTGCGAAGGAGCATTGGGCGGGACCGGAAGCGCCGGGCTCCAGAAGGTCCCGGCGTAAGGTCGAGGTCGGACGGCCTCGCCATAGGCCGTCCGAGCCGGCAGACCGCTGTAACGCCGGCGGCCTCGCGCGACGCCGTTGCCTAGTCGCTTGAGCGTTCAGCCATTGACTTTGACGAAGGCGGAACGGACAAAATCGAAGAACGTGGAAAGAAGCCGGCGGTTGAGCAAAACCAGCGCCATCAGATAGGCTGCTACGCCCACCAGGATGAGTATCGCCAGCCGAAGCTCGACGTCGAGGCCCGCAGGCAGCAGCCAGCGCGCCGCGAGCACAAAGCACGCAAGAGTAAGTGCGGCGAATAGCGGCGTTACCGCACCACGAAATTGATCGACCACGCTAAAGCCAACTGCCCGCCGTAACATCCAGGCAAAGGTCGGGATCTGGGTGCATTCGCTGGCAATCCAAAGCGCGGTCGCCCACATCAGACTGTGAAGGCCAAATACGCCAATCATCGTCAGCATAAAGAGAAGTTCGATCGCCATCCCGATGAGCGGATATCTCGGGCGTCCCACAGCTGTGAGGATCGGTATGGTGAAAAGACGTGGCGCCTGCAGGAGTACGAGGAGGGCTAGCGCGGCGACACAGGGAACGACCGGCGACCAGTGCCTGCCAAAGACGATTGTCACCAGCTCCGGTGCCGTGACGGCAATGCCGACAAAACACGGATAGAGGAGAAGGCAAGCGTACTCCACGGATCGCTGATAGGCTCGCTTCAGTCGCACAGGCTCGCTCTGCAGACCGGCCAGCATTGGCAAGGAAACCTGCGACACGGCCGTGGCCGAGATCGACCAGAACACGTCGATGACGCGAAATCCCAGGTTGAGATAACCCGCCGTGGCAACGCCAAGGAGAAGACCCGCGAAGATCGTGAAAAGCCGCTTGATCGAGAAAGACAGAAACACGCTGCCGAGCGATGGGATGCCGAAGGTCAGAAGCTGGCGGAACTCTGCGAAGCGGAAGCGTAAACGTGGCAGATGATCACAGGTGATCCATAGGGCAATCGAGCCAACCAGGGCCGTCACGATCTGCTGGAACACGAGGCTCCAGACCCCTGCACCGTAGAAAGCCGCGACCATTGCGGCCACACCGCCCAGAATGCGACCGGCGAGGGATCGAATAGCCAGTGCCTTAAAGCCGAATTCGCGGCGTTGCCGCGCAACGATCGTCGCGCTCAGCGCCAGGCAGGGAAAGGTAAAGCCCATGCAGCCCAGAACATTACCGGCGCCAGGCTGGTGGACCAGGTGCTCGAACGGCCTGGAGGCACCCCAGCAGGCGGCGAGCAGAATGAGACTGATGACGCACCCAACCGTAAAAGCACTGTCGAAGTGGTAGTCATCGATCTCGACACGCTGCACGAGCGCGTCGTGAAACAGCAGAGTAACCACTATGCCGAGCAACTCCGCGATCGCCGATACGATCGAGAACAGCCCGAAGTCCGACGCGGACAGTAATCGCGAGAAAACGACGAGAGAGCCGAAGGAGATAATGGCAAGGCTGCCATTCTCAATCGCACTCCAGAGAAGCGAGTTCGCAGTCTTGCCGCTCGTTACCGACATGAGGGACCAGTCATTTCGGGAACAGGCTTCGCCAGTCTGTTCGTCAAAGTGGGCGCCCGGCGCTCGGTGCTGCAGCGGCGCGACCTTCGGGTACGAGAGCGGGTTCGCGCTGCGGCGAAGGGCGGAGTGTCAAAGCCGTCGGTGGGGGCCCCGGTTTTCGTCTCCGGATCATGTTTGTCCAGTATCCTAGCGACCAGGCTGCTTGCATGATCATGGCGGTTGGTCCGGCCATAGCGGCGCAGGTGGAACCACCGCGGATACTCAGCACCAGGCCATAAACCACGCAGAGCAAGGCCCATGCCAGAGCCGGCACGGCCGCAACGGGATAAAGAGGCGCCAGAAGCGCCAGAGCACAGATCGGCGCGATGCCGAGAGGAAGAATTTGTCTCAGGCGTCGGCGTCCGCCATGCCGCGCCACGGTCATGGCACGCCCAAGACCATACTTGTAATATTGGCGCGCCAGGGACGCACCCGTCTTGCGCGGGAAATAGACGATCGACAGTTCCGGCTCCAGCCAGATGCGCCCACCCGCATTCAGAATGCGGTGGTCAAGTTCGGCATCTTCATTGTGCGAATAGGTTTCGTCGTACCCGCCAACGGCGACGAATGAATCCAGCGCAACGAGAGCGTGGTGACCATGTTCAACCCATGCGCCAGCGCCTGGCACCATGCGGTGAGCCGAACCGCCATTGCCAAGGAAGGAGTTCTGCGATGCCGCAGACGCCTTCTGGAAGCATGTCGTGCCGCGGCTCGTCATCGCCGTGACAACCGCCGTGGCTCCGGTGGCCATGGCAACCCGAACCAGCCGGGAGGCGTAGTTCGGCGGATACTCGGCATGCGCGTCAACCCGGACAAGCCAGCGATATCCGTCACCGAAGCGTTCCACTGCACGATTCATCGAGGCGCTGATGCCACGCTTCCTGCTCGTTGGCAGGACAACCACACGCGGATCCAGCCTGCCGATCTGTTCGGTGATCGACACCGTGGCGTCGGTGCTCCCGTCATCCGCAAGGACGATGAGTGCGTCGGCGCAATCCATATCTGATTGTAGAGAATATATGACATCCCGAATGTGCTCCTGCTCATTGAGAGCGGGAACGACGATGAGGATGTCGCCACCTCTGTCTGCTGACCGGGTGATCATCTTAGCCATCTTCAGCGGAACAGCGACGGACCGGATATGAGCGTTTCTGAATCAGGGGACCAGAACCTTCATCACGATGCGACCGAGGAACGCATGATTGTCTTCACCGAGCCGTGTGTTTCCCCAGCCTGACCGGATGGAATGTCCTGTGCGCGATCCAAGCGCAACATCCGCGACGCCCGCGTCGGCATCATACACGTGATCATCGCACGCGATAACGCGATACGCGCCGCGGCGCATCGCGAACTGGTGAAGATGCGTAGGGGCCGATCCAATGTCGGCGGCCGCTCCGAAGCGTACGTAAGCCATGATCCACCGTCATTTTTTTCACAATTGACCCGTCGTCGGACAACAGTCAAATACGTCATTCGGACAGGAGGGTGATCATCCTGTAATACTGTATTAGCTCACCCGTTGATCTTCGCTTGCTCTGCGCTTCACTTTAGGGTGTGATGGTCTTGGCCAAATCTTGAGGGCGGACTGACAGGTTGGCATTGCCAGGGTATTACGACGATGCGGGGTTGAAGGTGCTTTCAGGTTTACTCTCCATCAGGCTGGTCCCGGTCCTAGAATCCCTCCCGCTCCGGCATTTTCGATGAGCGCTGTAAGCCCGGCTGCCGCCAGCACTTATCGAACGTCGAGCGTTGCGGGACAAGAGGCGCAAGCCCTGCGCTTCACCGCATCCATCCTGATCTCGGCTATAGTTCTGCAGCGCATCGGGCTGTTTAGCGGCACCTCCTACCTGAGCATAGTGGGACCGATCGGGCTGGTGCTCGCGGCGTTTGGCGTCATGCGAAAAGGGCTGGCCATCAGTCGCGGACGCATGATGGTTTTCATCGCCTTGCTGGCCTGGATCATGATCGGCGCCGTTGTCCAGGCGGCGTTCCCGAACAACTTCGGAACGCCCACCAGCTGGATGTCGCTCCTGGAGTTCGTCGCCCTGTCCAGTTTCGGCGTTCTGGTGTTCGCGGAACCGGTCGATGAGCGGAAATTCTTCGCGCTAGTCAACGCCATCTTCCTGGCCCTGGCCGTGGCAGGGCTGCTGCAGTTCGTGCTGCAGTTCGCAGGGCTAAAGTTGTTTTCTTTCAAGAGCTTCGTGCCCGCAAACATGCTTCTCGAGGGGCCGTTCAACACCGTCATTCCGATCGGCAGCAGCGGCTATATGAAGTCGAACGGACTGTTCCTCATCGAACCCTCCGTGTTCTCGCAAATGATGGCGCTGGCTGTGATCATAGAGATGCTCATGTTCCGGCGGCTGCTCTACGTCGGTGCGTTTGCGGTCGCCCTGATGTCCTCGCTCTCGGGGACAGGGTGGCTGATGATTTTGAGCTTTGTGCTGACGGCGTCCTTCAGCCTGGGCGTCCGTGGTTTGCTCCTCTCCTTCGTCACCGCGGCCGTCGGGTTTCTCATCATCGCCGGCCTGGCCGTTTTGTCTCCGTCCGGGTTCCAGTTCTTTTTGAGCCGGACGAGTGAAATCTACCACATCGGCTCCAGTGGCTATGACCGGTTCGTGACACCTTGGAGATTGGCGGGTTACGTGCTCTCCCGTTCGCCTTGGACCGGCCTCTACGGCTTGGGTGCCGGGGCAAGCGAACACCTGGCGATGGCGCCCGCCTGGAGCTATATCATCAATCCCCCGGTGAAGATTTCGCTCGAGTACGGCATCCCCGGGTTCTGTCTCTACCTGCTTTTCCTGTTGACCGCACGTCGGACAAGCACGCAGAAGGCCCTGCTGGTGCCCATCCTCGTCCTGCTGCTTCTCGATGGCGGATACAGCCAGTTTCCGCCGGTACTCTTCCCGGCCTTGCTCTTGATCATGGTCGCGGACCTGAGACAGGCTGGTGCTGCCTGAAAGCGCCCTCAATGCCGCGCAGCCGCTGAGGCCTCTGCCCTGATGGGCTAAGCCTTCAGGACTATTGGATTACCTCTGAACGAGCCGCTTGCGGCGTCCACGAAGCCAGCCGAGGATCGGCGCCTTCCCAACGCGCATCAGGCACCAGGCACCCATCAGAGAGAGGGCGAAGCGTCCCCCCAGAGACGCGGGCGTGCCGACGGTCGCCATGAAGCACAGGGCCAAGGCGAACAGGCCTGTTCTCAACTGCTCTTTGTCGAATACGCGCCGCTCCCCTGTCTGCCTGTAAATCAGGTAGATCAGGGATATCGTCGCCACCTGACAGAAGGCCAGTATCGCTCCTGCGAGCGTCGCCGGAAACAGCAGAAACAGTGGCAGATACTTGAACATCTGCAGCACCGGGTAGATGGCGATGCGTCCGGCCGGGCGTGTACGATTATATGCGAAGAAAACGACGCGCAGCAGAATGAGGGTGCCGAGCCACATCAGCGCCGCCTGGGGCAGGAACGCGACGCGCATCTGGCCGGTAAAGCAGGCCATCCACGCGCCTCCCGCCCCAGCCGCCAGCGACCAGATCCATGCCGCGGGCTGCATGGGAAAGGACCGGAAGCGCTGTGCTTGTTCGGTCAGCGTCGGGGCGTCTTCGCGCCCCGCCGCGACCATGTCATTTTCATAATACCCAATCTCGTAAATACACATGAGTGAGAGCGTGAAGAACGGGATGCACGCAAGTCTTGGCAGCAAGCCGCCGAAGCTCGTCACGGTTGCGACAACGACGAGCAGGCACTCGACCAACAGCACCTGATCAAAGACGTAGCTGGAGGTGTATTTGGCACGAGCCGTGTATCTGAGAGGAATGTACAAGTGCTCGATCGCGCGGCACCGGTCGCCCTGGGGCTCGATCAGGGTTCCTTGCCCCGATGCCTCCAGCAGATCACGGTCATCAAGCGAGTCCGTCAGAAACGCCGACGTCGCGATCTCTGCATCATCGAAATGACCTTGCACGAGCGGAAGCTTTCCCCGCCCGAAGTATTGGGGTGCCGGCAATGACGGCGTCCCGATGAGAGTCACATCCTGCCACACGCTTCCTTTCAGCAGTGGCTTTATGATCGCCTCCAGTCCGAAGGATACGATGACAACGCGCCCGGCCTTGGCGTCCAACAAGCGCTCCGCGATTTCCTGGCTCACAAAACGCTCGAACAGCTGCGGAGCGCAGCGCCGCCACATGAACATGGTCCAGGGACATAGGATGATGATGGCCGTGCAGCAGACGAAGTCGCTCAGCCGGGCGTAGCCGCGCAACCCGGTGAAACGCCAGGGTATGCAGCGCCGCACGACAAATTCGATGATCGCCACCAGCAGCGATGGCTTGCAGGAGGCGATGAACAACTCCGTGCTGTTGGCTGCAAACAGTGTGTGATCGAAGTCCACGAAGAACACACCGGTGCCGCGGTCGTTCGCGCGGGTCGCCTTGTCCCCGAGCGTTTCAGGGACTAATTTCTTTAGCCCGTCTCGTTCGGCAGGACCGGCGATCGAGGCCGTGGCGTCAGTCATGAACCCATTCCTTGAGCGGCAGATCAGGCGAGCAGTTTCGTCCGGGCTCTCATAACGGGTCCATCCCGTCGGACGCACGATCTCCCTAAGGACGAACAGATCTCACTCGCAAGAGTAAGAACTCAGACTTCACGTTTCCGTGATCTCACGGTCCCGCGGGTCCTGATACTGGCCGGCTTAAGTAGCTTGCGCTTGCCAGTGCAATTGATGGAAGCGGCCCGTTCCCCTGCTTACTGCCCGTGAGCGTCTTGCCCGGGGCACCGCATGCTAGAACCTGTAGGGCTTGGATGAAGGCTAGGACAAGACATTCACGACAACGGCTAAGCTTTTCGGACTACTTGTGAGCGGCAACAGTTGGCGCATCCTGATCTGTAACGCAGCAAACGGTCTTGCCAGAAAGCTCATCAAGGACTGCAGCTGAGCCTCGAATGTTGTGGTAACTGAGCAATGCAAGATTTCCATCTTCTCATCGTTGGCGGCGGGCCGGGCGGAATGGCTCCGCTGCTGGCGGCACACCGGATGGGTCGGCTCGGGCACCTTCTCAAGCTCGGTGTTGGCATAGTCGAGAAGACGGACTCCCTCGGCGCCGGCTCGATCGGGGGCTATGCCATAAACTCCGACAGCAGCGGCCGCACGTTCACTGACTGTCTGCTCAGTGACGAACCGACCGAGGTGACGCGACTGGCGACCCATCCGGTCACGCAGCGCATCGCGGCTGCGGGAGACGGGACCGTAAGCCTGCGGGATGCCGGCAGCTTTCTCGGACTCGTCGGGGAAGCTCTTGCCTGCATGATCCAGGATGAGCCCGCGAGCGCGGTCCTGACGCGGCATTCAGCCCAGAAAGCAACCCGGGTTCAAAACGGTTGGCAAGTCGAAGTCTTCGACGAGCTGAGCGGGCAGCATCGGGTTCTGCAGGCGCGCCACCTCGTACTCGCGACAGGTGGCCATCAACCCGTCGAACGGCTTGCCCGCGAGAAAGTCGGCGATCTATCCCTCGTTGAGATCGCCGGTGACCGCCTTCTTCAGTCCGGCGATGTTCTGACGACCGGCGGACTTGAAAAGGTGGCGGCTCTGCTCGCAGGGCGGCCGTCGCCAAAGGTCGCCATTGTCGGCGGATCGACAAGCGCCGCCGCGGTTGCCCACGCTTTGCTGTTCCGACTGCCCTCGGTGACGTTCGCCGAGGGGGGCGTTACGCTTCTTCACCGTCGGGACCTCCGCATTTTCTACCCGGACCGCGCCTCCGCACTCGCCGAGGGCTATACCGAGTGGACGGAGGACGATGTCTGTCAGATCAGCGGCCGCGTATTCCGGCTGGCGGGCTTCCGGCTCGACTCCCGGGAGTTGATCATGCAGGTGCGCGGCCTTGGCGGCCGTCCGCCCGAGCCTCGGCTTCGCCTTCACCGCCTTACCGCTGACGATGCCGCCGCCAGACGGATCGTTGATGAGGCTGACGTTGTGGTCGCCGCCCTAGGCTACCGGCCGCGCGCTCTGCCGATTGTCGGGTGGGACGGCGCCCCCTTGGATCTCCTCGCGAGCACCGGGCCTCAGATGCCGCTGGTGGACAGGGAATGCCGCGTCCTCGACGCGAACGGACGGCCGATATCACGACTGTTCGGAATCGGACTGGCCGCCGGCTTCGTCCCGAGTGGACCCTTGGGCGGCGAGATCACCTTTCGCGGACAGGCGAACGGGCTGTGGCTCTGGCAGCACGACGTAGGCTCGCTGATCGTCAAGGCTGTGCTGAAGAAAGCCGATAAGCCGGGCAGGCCCGCTTCGCGCCATGCGGCAGCGCAGATCATGTCAAAGACGCCGGTTGACTTCACAGCGGTTGTGGAAGGAGTCTGATCATGCAGATACCCTTGATCAAGCCGAGCCCTCCGCGCCTGAGCGAAGCGGCCGAGCAGCTTCGCGCTATCGAGGAAAGCGGGATTTTCAGCAACTTCGGTCCCGTAAACAGCGCCTTCGAGCAGGATATGCTCGCACAGATGTTTGGTGGCTCGGGCGCGTGCATGACCGTTTGCAACGCCACGATCGGTCTCATGCTCGCGATCCAGCAGGCTGTCGGCAGCCGCCCCAGGCGCACCCGCTACGCCCTGATGCCGTCCTTCACCTTCGCCGCGGCGGCCCATGCAGCGATGTGGTGCGGACTGACGCCGCTGTTCTGCGATATCGACCCGAACACCTGGGCTGCCTCGGCGGCCGATGAGGAGAGGTTGCTCGCGAAGCATGGCGATGACATCGCGGTCGTCATGCCATACGCAGCCTTCGGTTATGATATCGATCTTGCCCGCTATGAGGACATGATGGTCCGCCGCGGAATCCCCGTGGTTGTGGATGCAGCGGCCTCGTTGGGGACCCTGTCCGCACAAGGCGTTGGTTTCGGTACCGGATTTAGCGGCTGGGTGGTGTTTTCCATGCATGCCACGAAGGCATTCGCAACCGGCGAAGCTGGCGTGATTTACAGCCGTAATGAGGCCTTCGTGGCCGAACTCCGCCAGATGTGCAACTTTGGTTTCGGGGCGCCTCGCAGCGCGACGATGCCCGGCCTGAACGGGAAGCTGAGTGAAGTCGGCGCGCTCCTGTGCCGCCTGCGGCTGGAGAGTTACGACGCGTCGATGGCGCATCGCGATGGCATCATGAAGCTTTACCGTGATCTGCTGCCGGACCTTGCGTTCCAGCCGCTCCGGCCGCACAGGCAGGCGCATCAGTTTGCCGCCGGATTGCTGCCCGGAACTCTGGCCGCGTCGCGGCCTGATCTGGCGGCTGCATTGCGCGAGGCCGGTATCGGCAACGCCAGCTATTTCAGCCCGCACCTGGCGCAGCAAAGCTACTTTGCCGAGCATTCGGTTTGGGATGATCTGTCAGTGACTGACGACCTGGCGGGCCGCATCATCAGCTTGCCGATGTTCGACACCATCACGCCTGAGGAAGTTCAGGAGGTCGCGTCCGTCATGAACCGCGAGTTGGCGCGACTGCAGCGGACATCGGTGCGATCCTTGCTGCGGAGCCGGATGTCACTGGCGGATGCGCCAGTGCCGTTGGAGACCGCGGCCGCGTTGTAACGGGGACGATCCGCGGGGGCGCCTCGCTTCAGGTCCGCCCCCCGGCATTGCGTGCCATGAAGCTGGCGGGAGTGCCGTCTTCCGGATTGACGAAGATGATGTCGGTGGGCTCCCGTCTTGGCGTATCAACGGACAGGAAGACGACGGGTTCCTCCGCCAGGGTAGGGAGAGCGTGAACAATCCCGCGCTCGAAAAACAGCAGATCTCCGGGGGCGAAAGTTGCCTCGGTTGATGCGTCCTCCATCCAGAACGTGCCACGGCCGGACAGCACGAACAGATACTCGTCACAGCTCGCATGGTAGTGCGGCGGCGTCGGCCTGTAGACGCGGAACACGCGCGCGCTCGCCGCCTCCCGATCCGTCAGATAGTGGTCCACGAGAAGTGTGGATGCGGTCTCAGGCAGTCCGGCCGCGATGGCCTTCACGTCGAACCGCGCGGATTTCTGATCAGAGGTTGAAGACATGCCCGCCTCCTTGTGTTTGAGCGGGACAATACACCGGATTGGGCAGCCTGCCACCGGTCCGGCCCCGGCTCCGGAAGGCCGGTGGCCACTTGCGCGATCGATCCAAAGCTGCATAAAATCGGACAGGCCCATACAGGTTCGGACAGATGGTCGCCAAGTATCAACGCGTTGCCAAGAGTCTGACGCGTGGCATCCAGGCCGGAGCCTTCCAGCCTGGGGAGCGCCTGCCCGGTGAGATCGACCTCGCCCGCAGCTTCGACGTAAGCCGCAGCACCATCCGCCAGGCGCTGTCGAGCCTGCAGCATGCCGGGCTGATCGAAACATGGAGCGGCGCCGGCTCCTTCGTCTGTTACAATGGCGCGCGGATCGATGATGGGCTCGGCTGGTCCCGTGCGCTCGCGCGGCACGGGGTCGAAGTGCAGGCCCGTATCCTTCGCTTCGAGCGCGTCGAGGATATCCGCATCGCCGAGGCGCTGGATCTCCCCGCGGCCACCTTCCTCGCGCTCGACCGGGTGCGCAGCACGCAGGAGGGCAAGCCGATCTCGTTGGAGCGCAGCCGCCTCCCCTGGCGGCCGAGCTTCGGCGCCGTCCTGAGAGACGGTCTGGTTGAGGGATCCTTGAGGCGAACGCTGGAGTCTCTGGACATCAAGCCGATCGGCGGCACGGAGGCGGTCGATCTCATCCGCCTCTCGGCGGAGGACGCGCGGGAGTTGCAGCAGCCCGAGGGCGAGCCCTTTCTCGGGACCACGCGCACCGTGCACGACCTGACGGGATCGGTGGTCGAGCACGTCCGCAGCCTGCTGCACCCGGCGCATTTCACGCTCCAGCTCAGCTTCGGCGACCCCCAGCCATGAGCGCCACCACAAGCGCCGAAAGCCGCGCGCATGGCGCTTTGCTCGGGCTCGCCATCGGGGATGCGCTGGGGATGCCGACGCAGTATCAGCCGCGCGCGCTGATCGCCGAACGCTACGGGATTCTGGATCGGTTCCAGGCCGGCCCGGAGGACAACTTCATCAGCCGCGGCATGGCCGCCGGCCGGGTGACCGACGACACCGATCAGGCTGTTCTCCTCGGCGAAATGCTGGTGGAAGGCGGCGGGCGGATCGACCCCGAGCGCTTTGCCCAGGCCCTGCTCGCCTGGGAGGCGCGGATGATCGCGGCGGGATCGCTCGATCTTCTCGGTCCGTCGACCCGGCAGGCCCTGAAGCTGGTGGCGGAAGGCGCTCCCACAGATCTCACCGGGCGCTTCGGCGCCACCAATGGCGCGGCGATGCGGGTGGC
>Ga0116226_10002417_pt1 | contig 16263 bp, 15 predicted proteins | sample S1TSphfallax_FD_89692 | JGI IMG/M metagenome (GOLD analysis project Ga0116226, IMG submission 89692) | Host-associated microbial communities from peat moss isolated from Minnesota, USA - S1T2_Fa - Sphagnum fallax MG | ecosystem: Host-associated > Plants > Peat moss > Unclassified | place: USA...
ATGGGTCAACAAATCACGCAGGCCCCGTCCGGGTTCAATATCCAGGCTCAGGGCCGTGCTGCCGAAGTGGAGATCCAGGTCCAGCAAAATGACCTTGCGGCGGCTCTTGGCGAGGTCCCAGGCGATGGAAACCGCCAGAGTGGTGGTTCCTGTTCCGCCCCGCGACCCGATGAGCGCGATCCGCCGGGCGCCGTGGGGCGAGGCGGGAATGGCCGCAACGCTCGCCTTGGGCGCCAGGGCCGAAGTCAGCGCGGCGGTGAGCATCTCCCCGGTGACGGGCTTGACCAGATAGTCTTCCGCGCCGGCCTCTCTCAGACGACGATAGAGCCTGACATCGTTGAGCAAGCCCACGGCGATGATCGCGGTGGCATTCTGACACAGGGCCGCCAGACCCTCGATGTCCTGAACGGGATCCTCGCTGCCGGTGATATCCACGATCAAAAGGCCGGGCGGCTTGGTGGTGGTCAGCAGGGTGCGCGCCGCGGCCGCGCCGCCCTCGCCTACCAGGGCGCCGTTCAGGCCTAGCTGTCGCACCACCCCGCGCAGGGTCTCGCGCGTGGTGTCATCAGCGATCAGCGCCAGAAGCGGCGTTTCGAGGGGCATGATCGCGCCGCTCATCTTGTTTTTCGCGGCGGCCATGGCCGGCTCAAGGCCCCGACGCGCTGGGCGCGCTGGACCCCGACGCAGCTCCAGCGCCGCCAGAGGGAGCGCCGCCTCCACTGGCTGACGCCCCGCCAGATGTCGGCAGACTGCCGGTCTTGAGCCCACCCGGTGTCCCTGCGCGATATTCCGAAACGGGCTTCGTCACCGGATCGCCGACCTGAGGACCCATGGTCGCGCCCATGGCGAGGTCTTTCGGATCAGCCACCATGGCGGCCAGATTGGCGGCATCGGCGCAACCGAAGTTACGCTGATTGTAATTCTGATAGTTGGGACTGGGCTTGTGGGACCAGTCCGGGCAATCGGGGGCGATCGCCTCATAACGTTCCACCACGACCTGGGCGACACCTGCGGGGACATTCGCGCTGGCGACGACTGAGGGATGGAGCCCCACGGACGTCAGGCGGCCGGCGAGTGTCTCGGCATGGGCCTGATCGCTCAACCCGCCAGCATGTTCGATCAGGACGGTATCCTTGGGGCCGACGCTGTTGGCGGCGACGAAGGCGAACAGGGACGACAACTGTGCGGCCTCGGGCTCGGAGCCCATCGCGGGGAATGCGACCGCGTGGGCGATCTGGGTCCGCGAGATCTGGATGGGATTGGCGGTTCCGGACGCGAAATCCGGCCCCGGCAGGTTGGGCCGGTCCGCACAGGCCTGGAGGCTGGCTCCCAAAGCCAGGATGCAAAGCCGCGCCCAGGGGTGTGAACGCGGCTTAAGCTCGGGCGACGCGGGCGCGGTCATTCGAGTTCGAATCCGGAAGGCCCTATCAAGGCGCGACCCGACAGGGCCTGAGGGGCATGGCCGGCTTGGGGGTGAGCGGTGTAGTCATCGCCATACACAAGGCGGGCGGCGTCCGTCGGCGGGATATAGCCGTCAGTGGGCGCGGAGAGCCGTCCGGACGTGGGGCGAACTATGTAGGGCGTCACGATGATCACCAGTTCGGTCTCGTCGTGCTGAAAACTGTCGGATCGGAACAGAGCCCCAAGATAGGGGACATTTCCGAGACCCGGAAACTTTGAAATCGACTGATTGTAATTGTTCTGGATGAGCCCCGCGAGCGCCATGCTCTGGCCGCTGGCCAGATCGACCGTGGTCTGGGCCCGGCGTGTCGTCAGGGCGGGGATGGTCTGGCCATTGAGCGTGATGGAGCCCTGGGAGCTGAGTTCGCTGACCTCGGGCTCGACCTTCAGATTTATGCGGCCGCCATCGACGATCGTCGCCACGAAGTTCAGGCTGACGCCATAGTCTTTGAATTCGATGGTCGTGACGCCCAGGGATTGAGGGACGGGAATGGGATATTCGCCGCCAGCCAGGAAGCTCGCCGGGGCCCCGGATATGGCGGTGAGGTTCGGCTCGGCGAGGACGGTCACCAGCCCCTCGGTCTCCAGGGCGTCGATGAGCAGATTGATGTCGACCAGAGCTGAATTATAGCCGAGCAAGAGATTGTTCGCCCCGGAAACGAAGGTGTTCGCCGCCGTCCCCGTGGTTCCCGATGATGTCTGATTAAAGGTCGTCGAGGCGTTTCCCGTCTGGATCCCAAATCCGAACTGGCCCTTTCCCCCCACGCTTCCCCAACTGAATCCGAACTGTTTCACCACCTCGCGATCCACCTCGGCGACGCGTACGCGCAGGTTCACCTGATTGGGCGCGTCAACCGCGATGGAATTGATCAGATGATCCGCGTCCGGCACATATTTTAGCGCGATGCTCCTTGCCGACTCGGCGTCGGCCGCTGAGTCGGCCGCCCCGGACAGGACCAAAGACTGGTTCGCCGTTCCGACCCTCACATGAGCGCCTGGAACGACGCGCTTCAGCTCAGTCAGGAGTCCCGTTTCGTCATAGTGGGACATGATCTCGATATTGGCCTCGACGTCGTCTAGGGCGTCCACGGCGATGAGATTGGTCGAGCCCGGGACCTTGGCCGTGACATAGACCAGGGTCGGCGACCTCACATCCAGGTCAGCGACCTTGGGATCAGCAAGAAAAACGCTTTTGGCCGCGGCGCCCAGTCGGATCAATCGCCCCTGACCGACTTCCAGATCGAGGCTTGAGGTCGCGGGACCGAGATCCGTTGGCGCGGCCGAGGCGGCGCCTGCCAAGAGGGAGAGACCTGACACAACTGCCGCGAAGCGGTGCGGGCGGCTCATGAGCCTGGCCCGTCCGGCGCGCGCCGGCCAATCGGAAATTGCATCAGAGACTTCGTCCCCCCGCGAACCACCTCCACGGTCCAGCCTGACATGGCTGACGCAGCCGGACCTCCCGCCTCGCTGGCGGTGACGGGAAGGGCCGCCGATGGCGCGGCGGCCGTGGCGATCTGGGTCGCCTCGCTGTCCCACGTCTTGGTGACGCGCCGGGTGTCATCCTCATCGTGCGCGCCGGCAAGGCTATCGAGCGCCAGAGACAGGACGCCCATGTCGCCCGCCACCGCGATGATATCCGCCCCCTTGGGCGTTACCTCCAGAGTCGCGGTCTTGGGTATGACCGGTTCCTTCTTGTCGTCCTTCTTGTCGGTGAGGGTTTGATCGAGCGCGACGACGCGGACGCCGCGGAGGAGGGTTTCGCTCACATGTCGGCTGACGGCGCCGGGGCCCGAGCCACCCACCGTGTGGGTCAGAATGACGTCGACCCGATCCCCGGGCGCGAGAAAGCCCGCCATCCCCGTGCTGGGTGTGACATTCACCGTGACGGCGCGGTCGCCGGGACGGAGAATCGCCGCAAGCTCACCCTTGTCCGTGGGTCGCGTGAGGTGACCGAGGGTGATCGGATCGCCCGCCGCGATTTTGCTGGTGACCAGCGTCCCCGCCACATCCTGCAACCGCGCCTTGCCAAGCACGATATAGCTGGGCGGCAGGGGTTCATCGGGCCAGACCTGCCAGGCCAGGTCGGCGGGTTTCACGGTGTCGCCGATATAGAGATCGGACTTGGCCACGAGCACCTGCACGGTCGGACGCGCGGGCGCATTCGGTTTCACGCCGTGGCTGACGCCAGGACCGCGCAGCAGAAGGGGCGTCAGGAAAATCGCGCCCACTGAAAGAAACAGGGCCAGGATGATCAGAAGAGTTCGCCGGGACATTGATCAGGCGTCCTTCAGGCCCAGCCGAGGAGCCGAAGATATTGCGCGAGGAGCCACACCCCGCCCGCGGCGATGGCCACGCCGTAGGGCATGGGTTGTCGCGCGGCCGAACGGGCCGCCTCCGGCGCCGAAGGCGCCAGGCGACGAAGCGGCGAGAGCATGAAGAGAGCCAGGGCGACACCGGCCAGGGATGTCACCAGGGTGAAGGAGGCCAGGCGCGACGGCCCACACCACAGGGCCAGCGCCGAAAAGAGTTTGACGTCCCCCCCGCCCATCCATCCCAGGGCAAACATTCCCAGGCCCGCAAGGAGAACCCCGCCACCTGTGAGAAGGCCTGGGATCAGGGGCGAATAAGGAGTCAGCAACGCAGCCACCAGAAAGCTGGCCCCGACGAGGAGGGACGTCCAATTTGGGATGATGTAGGCGCGAACATCGCTGACCGCGCTCCAGATGATCGCAACGGCGACGGCGCTCAAAGACGCGCCGAGCGCGACATTGGCCAGCGTCACCATAGCAGCTCAGCCATCATGGCCTTGAGGTCCGTCATCAGGGGCGACGAAAGCCCCAATGGCGACGCCGCTCCCACTTCCACGACTTACATTTGGTCGATTACCACAATGACAATACGACCGGATTTCTAAACCGCGCCTTGGATCGCGCTGTTGATGCTGCTGTAAACAGACAGCAAGGGATATTGAAGCGAAGATCGCGTGATATAAAGCATGTTCACGATCCCCAACGCTATAATCCCCGCGAGCAGACCGTACTCAATAGCCGTCGTCCCACGATTTTCGCTGGAAAACCGCGAAACTGTATGGAGGATGAGACGCAACGGGACGGAAAGCATGTTGTTTTTCATTTCATGAACCCGTTGACTGTGAGTACGCCAAATTTAACGTTTCGACGCTGGTTCTGACTGAAACGCCCCTACGTAGCTCCTGCCAGTTTGACGACCGTAAACCCAAAATCTTACGCTCGTCGGAGCCCTTTGGATCAGCGGACGCTGTAAAACTCGTCTCCAGGATCCGGCCCTCAACCCTTCTCAACTCAAGCATGGGCGGCGTCTGCCGAAGTCTCCAAAGCCAGCCTCAATCTCATTCAAGCGGTCGAGGCTGGCTTCAGTCAAAAAACCTTCACTGATCGCATCTCGGATGATCCTGCCAAGACCAGTCATGGCCCTGGTCATCCCCAGGACGATCAGTGAGGGGTCATCAGCGCACCACTAATTGTCCCGAACAGACCAATCAGATTGTTGCTGACCGCGCCGAGGACGGCGACAATGCCCACGGCGATGATGCCGGCGATGAGTCCGTATTCGATCGCCGTGACGCCCTTACGGTCCGCCAGCAGCGATCGGACAAGATTTTTCGTCCGGTCGATTTGAGAGTTATTCTTCATTGGAAACCCCTTGGATTTAGCGCCGCGATTTCGCGGCCATGTTCGGAGAATTGTTTCGGGAAACGGGGCAAAGGCGCCCCTGGCGTCCCGATCGACGCGCGGCATCACAAATCTAAAGGGCGACAAAGATGATCCTATCTTCGCCGCCCCCAAGATCGATGTGTGGGAGGCGCCGCCCTACGAGCGACGCCTTCGCGACAAAATTAGGCGGTCTGCAGGCTGCTGCTGATCGAACCGAACAGAGACACGAGATTGCCCTTCAGAGTTGTCAGGGTGGCCACGATGCCCACGGCGATGATGCCGGCGATCAGGCCGTACTCGATGGCGGTGACGCCCTTCTTGTCGGCCTGGAACTTTTGCACGCCCGTGGTCGCCTTGACGAGAGCGCGGATGGCGAGATTATTCAGATTTTGCATTTCTAAACCCCTAGATGAAGTGTGATGACTCACGGGAGCGCATTCCCGTGCCGCTGTTCTAATGCCTGTCATGTTTATTATGATCAAGACAATTGTCGAGCCCAGTCTGATCTTAATGTTCGATTTGACAACTAATGAAGATATTAAGTGAATAAAATTTTAACCGAACTTTGATCTGATAGTCTCACAAATTTTTGATTTGAAGCTTTTGGAATTTTGCGAAAGCGTCTTATATGGAGGCGACCTTAGTAACATTAACTTTTGATGAACTTGAATGTAGTGGGTCTCTGACGGTCTTGCGCTCCGCCTTCAGTCGGCGAGCTCTCGCCGGGATGGGCCTGGACGTAGCGACCGAGCCACCGGTCTGGTACGGAGGAGGGGTGAATGGCTGACGACACATCGCCTTTCAAAACCGGAGATCTCGAGGACGTGCGTTTCGAGTCGGCGGATCACGCCTTGATCACGGCTCGCCCGAAGGATCGCGCACTCCCCGCCAACGACAAGGTTTTCGTCGGACACGGATTCTGGCGTTATGAGGTGACATCCGGGCTTTTCAGCTGGGCGGACAGCCGCCTTCCCGGTGGCCGTCCCATAGGTCTCGATGCCGACCAAGCCGACATCTGGGAGGCCATCCACCCCGCGGACCGCGCCGGCTTCCAGACCTTCATTCTTCGCGCGGCCAGCACCGGAGAGGCTTGCACCCAAGCCATTCGCATGAAGAGCCGCGATGGGGCCTGGCGCATGATCTCAAACCACGCCGCTTGCCAGACAGACAGCGCGGGCGCGGTCACCGCCGTGCACGGCGTCGTGATGGACGTTACAGAACTCGACATTTGCCGCACCCTCGCCGAGGAAGGCAATGACATCATTATCCGGACCGACTCCGTCGGTCGCATTACCTATATTTCCCCGTCGGTGGAAAAGGTGTCGGGGTTCACCCCTCGTGAGCTTTCCGGTCAATTGATCGCCGATATCCTGGATGAGGAGGCGGCCCGCGCCGTCGGCATCGCCTTCGTGGCGGCCCTTGCCAATCCCGGAGGCAGTCAGCGACCCGTGCAGTATAAGGCGCGCCATAAGGATGGACGGACGATCTGGCTGGAGTCGCGGATCATCCCCGTGATCGATTACGCCACGGGCCAGCCCCTCGGCGCCACCGACGTCGCGCGCGACGTTACACGACACAGGATGGCGGAGGCCAATCTCGAGCGCGCCAACATCCTCCTGAAGGTGATTATGGACGCTTCGCCAAGCGGGATCGTCATGGTCGATAATGACGGTCGGGTGACCTCTTTCAATCAGACCTTCGCGGATATGTGGAATCTGTCGCCGGAGATTCTTGAGCGGGCCGATTCAACCCTAGCGCTGGGTGAAGCCGGCGCGATCTTGAATGACGCCGGCGCGGCGTCTGGTGAGGTTGACGCGCTGAGTGATCAACCTGCCTGGGATGAGGTCGAGACCGCCGATGGGCGGTGGATTGATCGCTACACCGTCCCGGTGCGCGCGCCGGACCAATCCTATCTTGGGCGCGCCTGGTTCCTGCGCGACGTGACCGAGCACAAGCATGCCCTGGCGCAGGCCGTGCGCATGGCCCGCTTCGACCCTCTGACAGGTCTCGCCAACCGGGCGGTTCTGATCGAGGCCCTGGACCGGGCCGTCGGCCGCGCCCGCCGCCATGGGGAAAACTTTGCCCTGTTCTATCTCGATCTCGATGACTTCAAGGATGTCAATGACACCCTCGGCCATGAGGTTGGCGATCAGCTGCTCGTGGCGGTGGCTCAACGCCTTCGCGCCCATTGTCATGGCGCTCACGCCGTGGCCCGCCTGGGAGCCGACGAATTCGCAATTCTCGTCGCGGATCTCGATGGTCCCGCCCAGGCCGCGGTCTTGGCCGAGACATTGATCCGGGTCGTCGGCGCGCCCTATCAAGTCGGCGGAGATTCAATCCACACCAATGTCTGCGTGGGTATCGAGCTGTTCGGGGCCGACGCCGAAGATTCGGCCACCTTGCTGTCCCACGCCGACATGGCGCTTTATCAGGCCAAGTCTAGCGGCGCCGGCTCTTACCGCTTCTTCTCCAATGCGATGCAGACCGACGTCCGCACCCGGGTCACTCTGGCCGCGGAATTGCGCGAAGCCATTGAGACGGGTCAGCTTTTTCTTGTCTATCAGCCCGCCGTGTCACTCGCGACGAGCGCCATCGTCGGCATGGAGGCGCTGGTGCGCTGGCGCCACCCCCGACATGGGGTGCTTGGCCCCGATCTTTTCATACCCGTCGCCGAACGAATGGGCCTTATCCGCGGTCTGGGGCGATGGGTTCTTCATGAAGCGGCGCGCCAGCTTCGCGTCTGGGATGATCAGGGTCTGCCGAAGATTCGCATGGGGGTGAACGTATCGGCGCTGCAGTTCAAGTCGCAGGAGGTGTTGCAAACCGATATCGAGACCGCCCTTGAAGCGGCCGGTCTACCCCCCTGGCGTCTGGAGCTTGAACTTACCGAATCGGCCCTGATCGCGGCTTCGGAGGCCGGGGATATTCTCAGCCGCCTCCAGCAGGCCGGAGTGCGGATCGCCATCGATGATTTCGGAACCGGCTATTCATCCCTCGACTACCTGCGCCGCCTCCCCGCGCACCGCATCAAGATCGCTCAGACCTTCGTACGCCATCTTGATTCAAGTCCCGGCGACGCGGCGATCATCAAGGCGACGATTGGTTTGGCGCGGGATCTGGGCATGAGCGTTATAGCCGAGGGCGTGGAGACCGAAGCTCAGCTTGAACGCCTCCTCGATTGGGGATGCGGTGAGGCGCAGGGATACTATTTCGATAAGGCTCTCACGGTGGAAGACGCCGCTGAACGGCTCGCGCGCGGCGGCTACACCCAGACTCACGACGCTCAGGCGGCCTGAGCGGACGTCGCCACGTCCTAGAGGGCCTGCCTCAAAGGCCGGCAAATTCCCGCTTCGACGAGACGATCCGGTCACGACCCTGTCTCTTGGCCTCGAAAAGCGCCGCGTCCGCGGCTCCCACCAGGGAGTCCAGGGAACCGTCCCCATGGCCGTCGAGCACGGCGACGCCGCCGCTCAGAGTCATCACCGCCCCAATGTTAACGCGGGCCTGACGATCCCGGGCATGGGCGATCTTCAACCGACTTACCGCGTCACGGGCGGCTTCGGCGATGCGGACCGCGCCGGCGAGGTCCGTCTCAGGCAGCACCAGGGCGAATTCCTCGCCGCCGTAACGCGCCGCCATATCGGCGGGGCGGCGGCAGCAGGCCTGAAGCGCCACGGCGATCCTCGCCAGACACTCGTCCCCAGCCTGGTGGCCGTAGAGATCATTGAACGCCTTGAAGTTATCCAGGTCGCACAAAACCAGGGCCAGGGGCCGGCGGTGTCGGCGCATAAGGGTCACCTGCTGGGCGAGGTAGGAGTCAAAGTGTCGACGGTTCGCAAGCCCCGTTAGAGCGTCATGTAAGGACAAATGTTCAAGGGATCTGTTCGACGCCAGCAGCGCCGCGTGCATATCCGCGAGCTGTTCGAAGTGGTTGGCGCTTTCGTGGAGAAGCGCCACCATCAGTGAGCCGGAGGCCACGGCGCCGAACGCCAAGCCGCCGTACCAACCCACGTCATACGCGGCGCCACTCAGCAGGCCCGACAGGATGACTTGGCAGACCCCGGCCAGCAGCGTGACGAAGAGCCAGAGATCAAAACGCGTCTGAAATCGACGCTTGACCACGGCGCCCATGGCCACGACGCCCAGAATGGCGCTCAATTGGTGGAACGCTTTCCAGACCCAGCCCTGGCGGGCGGCGCCGGCGACAAAGGTCCATATCGACCCCCAGCCCATGGCGATGAGAGGAAGGGCGCCCCACCCCAAGACGATCACCGCGGCGACCACAAGTATGGCGGACCTGCGGACGTGCGACCAGGAAGGGGGTTGGGCCCGCTCGCCCGCGGTCTCGACGCTGGCGCTCTGAAGGCGCGCATGGATGATGATGGATACGGGGAGCACGGCGTCGCGGATAATGTTCGCCCAGGCGGCGGCGCCCGTCTCACCCCCGTCCAGCTGTAACGGCGCGTTACTGGCGGCGGCGATGAGGAATTGAAGGATCGCCGACAGCGCGATCAGCATGTAGCCAACCGCGATCGCCAGAACCGCGCGGGAACGGGCGACGCCCACTTCCCCCAGCAGCAGCAGCGTGGTGATCAGGGCGCACAGAATAGTCCAGGCGCTGTCGGCGGGGGCGAAGGCGGCGAATTTTGGCGCCTGGCGCGCCGCAAAGGGCCCAACAACCAAAAGAGTCACCAGGCTCGCCATGCCGAAACCCGCGGCCAGACGAAAATCGTCGCGACCCGGGGCGCCTGTGGACAGAGAAGGGGCCCTCTGCTCGGAGGGTAAGGGGCTCATCTGGACGTCGAAGGGTCGGGGGCCGAGAGTCGCCGGAGCGCGCCTTGAATGTCTGATGAATGTTTTGATTCGCGTAAAGCTACCCAGGTTATTGAGGTCTCTCGCGCCCTCAAGCATTCGCGACGTGGGGATGAGCTTCATCATCGTCCGACGAGGGCGGCTTCGCGGCGATCGCTGACAACATATCGCGATTTCGTCATCAAAATTTCAATTTCCCCCATCCCAATAATCATGGCATGATTAGAGTAACGGCCGAATTGGATACAATTTTAATCTTATCGCCCGAATAAGTTAACCCCGTGGCGGCCAGTCCTCCCTGAGGGAGACTCGAAACCTTTCTGATTGAGAGACGAATGTCGCGTGAACTTGTAAAACATTCTTTACGCTTCGTGAGCGGGCGCCCAACGCCGCGGCGCCGGCGTGCGCGGTCCGTGATCGCCGACCGTGGCGGGGTCGCGGCGACGGAACTGGCGCTGCTGGCGCCGACGGTTCTGTTCCTTTTGATGGGCATCTTTGATGTGGGCCAGATGACCTTCACCGCCATGCAGGTGCGCGCCGCCGCCCATGCCGGCGCGCAATATGTCTACGCCAACCCACAGGCCTGCACGACGAGCGGCATCACCTCGGCCGTGACCTCGGCCACGCCGGGATTAACGGTTTCGGCCTCCCCCGCGCCGTCATGCGGGGTGACGGCGTGCGTCACGAACAATGTCATCGTCGCCACGAGCGGAACGACGTGCCCCTCCGGCGACCCGCCTGGAACCTATGCCCAGATCTCCGCCAAGGCGACCTTCACACCGGTGGCGCCCTGGTCCACGCTTGTTCTTCCCACCACCATTACGGCCAGCTCTGAAATCCGCTATCAGTGACAGCGATGGTCATGGCGTCTGTCGGGACAAGTCCTGGAAAAAATGGGCGCGCGATCTTCCGTGATCGGCGCGCAACCACGGCCGTGGAATTCGCCTTGCTCGCCCCGGTGCTGTTCAGCCTCATCCTCGGCGCGATTGAATTTGGGCGTTTTCTCTGGACGGTGGAGGCTCTGAACTACTCTGTGCAGGAGGCCGCGCGCTGCTGGGTGGTCAACCCGGACGGAAGATGCGCTTCGAGCACGGCGGTGCAGACTTTCGCCGCCAGCGCGGCGCCTCAGCTCGGATTCACAGCGTCCAATTTCACCGCCACCGTCACGAGCTGCGGCTACCACGTCGCCGGCTCCTACAACTTTCAGTTCATCGCCAAGGGCCTGATCCCACTGTCCCCCACGCTGAATGCTCAGGCCTGTTTTCCGGCGGCATGATCCGCCCCGCCAAGCTCTCGGTGGTCTGATCATGTCGACGCTTGGTCCCGCCGCGCCCAGCCTGCATGGGGCTGGGCCATTTCAGCGCGGCGCGATGATCTTCCAGCAATTTTTCACGCGATTCGGCGAGGACGACTCTGGCGTCAGCGCGGTCCTCGTGGGCCTTTGCCTCGCCGCGATCCTCGGGGCGGCGGGCCTGGCCGTGGATGTGGGGCTCTGGTACGCGGACAGGCGCGCGGCTCAGGGCGCGGCGGACGCCGCCGCCTACAGCGCGGCGGTGGATTACACCAAGAGCAGCTCGCCCTCCGTGGCGTTCAGCACGGCCTCGGCCAAGGCGGTGGCGGCCCAATATGGCTTCACGAACGGGACAGGCGGTGTCACGGTCGTCGTCAATTCGCCGCCGCTGAACGGCTCTTATAAGACAGGCTCCGCCACCGCCTTCGAGGTGATCATCACCAAGCCCGAGACCCTTTTCCTGTCCTCCCTTTATATAAACTCAGCCTCCGTGGCGGCGCGCGCGGTGGCGCTGACCGGCTCGAACGGGAATTACTGCGTCGAAGTCCTCAACACCACCGCCGGGGCCAGCAACCTGACCTTCAGTTCCGGGGCCAGTGGGGCGACGATCAATCTGCCCGATTGCGGCATCGCCGATAACGGGCCGGGCTCCTGCGCGATCCAGGTCTCGCAGAGCGCCAACATTTTTACCCAGACCCTCGCCGTCGTGGGCAATGTCTGCACGGGCACGGGATCAAGCGTCACCGTGAGCGGAACAAAGACCGTCCCGGGTGCGACGGCTCTGGCGAATCCCTATTCAAGCCTATCGGTCAGCACGGTCGAAGGCTCGACCAATATGACCTGCCCCAACAGCACCGCCACCAGCTTCGCCACCAATGGCCAGACCTACGCCTTGTCGCCAGGAGTCTATTGCAGCGGCTTCAGCGTGGCCAATGGGGCCACGGTCAACCTGAGCGCGGGCGTCTATTATGTGGCCGGGGGGACCTTCTCGCTCGCCGCGGGGTCGACCCTCAATGGGTCGGGCGTGACAATCATTCTGACGAAGAACGGCAGCGCTTACGCCACCGCCAGTATAGCCAGCGGCGCCACTGTCAACCTAACGGCGCCGACCACGGGGTCGACCGCCGGCGTGGCCATCTGGGCGGACGGCGCGGGGCCCACGACGAACACTTCGAGCCTTGGGGGCGGCGGGAGCATGATCGTCAATGGGGCGCTCTATTTTCCCACCCAGACCGTGAACTTCGCCAATGGCGCCTCAAATAGCGCGGCCTGCACGCAACTCATCGCCTATAATGTTACGTTCCAGGGCGGGGCGAATTTCGCCAACAAATGCGCCGCCAACGGGGTCAAGGCCATCGGATCCGGGGCCAACCCCATGCTCGTGGAATAGGCCCTTCCGCGCGGTCGCCGAGGCGCGCCCAGATCCCGAACTTAAGCAACGCGCGCGGGTTCGCCGCCCGGCCCACTGTTCACACCTGAATTGATCCCCTGAAACCGCGGTGTTGCGGGCGCTCCGCGCATGCCGCCATCGCCGCGATAATATTAAAATTCTCAATGAATTTATTCGGCGACCCCTGAGACGTCTTGTCGCGTAACACCTTGAGTGGCGATTTGTTATGAACCGTTAATCGGGCCATTTTGAAGCTCCGATCTTGGCATTCGCTGGCTGAAGAGACCGGAAGACATGCGTCAGATCTCAGCACAAATACCTGTAGTACTGTCGTCATGCTGTGAAGGATTCGCTGCTGAAAGCGATATTCTGAATTCAGAACCGGATTTGGTAAATATGCCGATCGCGGGGATGTCAGCAAGACTGGTGCGAGACTATCGCCGTGTCAGCTAAACTCGTTCAATTTCTGGCGCGCTTCGGACGTGACCGGGCGGGGGTCAGCGCGATCCTTCTCGGCCTCGCCATGACCGTCATGATGGGCGCCGCGGGCCTCGCGGTCGATGGCGGTGTTTGGTATGCCGACCGCCGGGCGGCCCAGGGCGCCGCCGACGCGGCCGCTTACAGCGCGGCCGTTGACTATACCGACAGCGCCAATCCCTCCGCGACCTACGCCAAGGCCGCCGCCCAGGCCGTGGCCGCGCAGTATGGCTTCAAGAATGGTGTTGGCGGTGTCACGGTGACGGTGAATTCACCGCCGGCGAGCGGAAACTATGCGGGCGCCAGCGATAGCGCCTTCGAGGTGCTCATCTCGAAGACCGAGCCAATGTTCTTCTCGTCCCTGTTTATCACAGCCGCCACGATCAAGGCGCGCGCCGTGGCGGTGCCGGGCGCGGCGAGCAAATATTGCGTGGAGGTGCTCAATTCGAACTCCTCGATACTGAACATGGTCTTCAACATTGGCGCTAACGCCACGGTGGATTTATCGGATTGTGGCATAGCCGACGATGGCCCCTCATCCTGCGCCATCAACGTCACCGGTAATGTGAATGTCCTGGCTCAGAACCTGTCGGTCGTGGGCAATGTGTGTTCCTCCAGCCCCGCGACCATTACCGTGAGCGGCGCGAAAAACGTGGGCGCCGCGCCCATCGCCAATCCCTATTCCAGCATGTCGGTGTCGACGGTCGAGGCATCGACCAATATGACCTGCGGAGTCTCCCCGGTCACGACCAGCGGTCAGACCTACACCCTATCACCTGGCGTCTATTGCGGCCTCAGCGTCGCCAGCGGCGCCACACTGAACATGAGCCCCGGTGTCTACTACATCAATGGGGGTGTCTTTAACCTCCAGAGCGGCAGCACGACCAACGCCAACGGCGTGACCATCATCCTCACGGGAAATCTCCTCATCAACTATGCCACGGCCAATATCGCCCCGGGGGCGACATTGAATCTCACCGCCCCGACCACGGGATCAACGGCGGGCCTCGCCATGTGGTCCGACGCGGCCTCGCCAATTGTCCTTGGCCAGCCACTGACGTCGGTTCTCAATGGCGGCGCCACGATGACCATCAATGGCGCGCTCTATTTCCCAACTCAGATGGTCGATTTCTCCAACGGGTCAACCAACAGCGCCGCCTGCACTCAGCTAGTGGGTTACGAGGTCACCTTCGAGGGCGGCTCCCGATTCAGCGCCAGTTGCTTGCCCTATGCGGTGAAGCCGATTGGCTCGAGCTCGCGCGCCACCCTGGCTGAATAGGTCCCGCGATAACCCGGATATTCAGCCGAATCGCGGATCCATGCCCAGGCGAGCGGGTTGAATTGTCCGGCTCCAAAACTGCTGAAGCGTGCGCAGGGTCGAGCGACAGATATTCAGATCCGCCTCGCGGAAATTAGCCTTCGCCAGGGCCTCCAGGTGACGCGCGTTCATGTTCTTCAAGAGGCCGCAGAGTTCTAGGCCCTTGTCGGAGTTCCGCACGATCACGACCCGCCGGTCGTGCGACGAACGCTCCTGGACCACGTAGCCGGATTCCGTCAGCTTCTTGAGATTGTAAGACACATTCGAGCCCAGGTAGCAGCCCCGCCACAAGAGTTCACTGGCCGTCATTTCAGCATCGCCAATGTTGAGCAAAATCAAGGCTCTGACATTGTTGATATCCCTCACGCCGAGGGTATCCAGCTCAAGCTGGATCACTTCGAGAAATTGTCGGTGGAGGCGTTCGGCCAGAACCAGGACTTCCAGATAGTTTACGTTGCTGACGCTGGACGCCGGCGCGTCCGCGAACTGGGTCAGATTTTCTTCCTGGCTCATTGCGTCGCCCCGCTGATCGATAGGCGGGAGGCCGTCCGCGCGCGAAACAGCTCGGTGCGCCGGCCTGCGCAAAGACGTTGCTTGGTAACGCCAAGATCGACCATGAGCCTATGCTTTCGCCCCGTAAGACAGCTTCTGACCTTGACGACTCGTCGGGCCGAACCTGTCAGTTCGTATTTAAAGCCAGATTAACATTTTTGCCGACTCGACTGCAAATTTCTAAACCGTAGTCATTGGGGACGCGCGGATGAGCATTCGCCGGAACGCGCCGATCCCGTTGCTAGGGCCTAGTTAAGCCCTAAAGTCCGAAAACCGGCAAGTCTTACACGCGGGCCGGCGTCATCGGGGGCTCCGGCCTTGCCTTGACGCGCATCGGCGTCACAATCGCCGTAACAAAACGCCCCCGAAAAACGGTCCTGAACACAACGTCACGAGGAACGGCCCATGAAGACCCGCATCACCGAACTGTTCGGCATAGCGCACCCGATCATTCAGGGAGGCATGCACTTTGTCGGACTGGCCGAACTGGCCGCCGCGGTCTCCAACGCGGGCGGTCTTGGCGTCATCACCGGGCTCACCCAAAGGACGCCGGAAAATCTCGCGGCCGAAATCGCCCGCTGCCGCGCCATGACCGACAAGCCCTTCGGCGTGAACCTGACGTTCCTCCCGTCGGTCACGCCGCCGGACTACCCGGGTTACGTCAAGGCGATCATCGAGGGTGGCGTGAAGATCGTGGAGACCGCGGGAAATAATCCCCAGCGCTGGATGCCGGCGTTGAAAGAGGCGGGCGTCAAGGTGATCCACAAGTGCACGTCCGTGCGCCACGCCCTGAAGGCCCAGTCCATCGGCTGCGACGCCATCAGCGTGGACGGTTTCGAGTGTGGTGGCCACCCCGGCGAGGATGACGTCCCCAACTTCATTCTTCTTCCCCGCGCCGCCGAGGAACTGGAGGTTCCCTTCGTCGCCTCGGGCGGCATGGCCGATGGGCGCTCCCTGGTGGCGGCTCTCGCCCTCGGCGCGGAAGGCATGAACATGGGCACCCGGTTCATGGCGACGCGCGAAGCGCCAATTCATGAAAACGTCAAACAGGCCCTTGTGGCGGCCTCGGAACTCGACACGCGCCTGGTCATGCGGCCCCTGCGTAACACCGAACGGGTGTTGGTGAATGCCGGGGTCGAGCGGCTTCTGGAAAAGGAACGCACCCTGGGGCCATCGCTCAAATTTGATGATATCATCGCAGAGGTGGCGGGGGTCTATCCGGCCATTATGCAGCGCGGCGAGATGGACGCCGGCGCCTGGTCCTGCGGCA
>Ga0116226_10002418_pt1 | contig 16256 bp, 8 predicted proteins | sample S1TSphfallax_FD_89692 | JGI IMG/M metagenome (GOLD analysis project Ga0116226, IMG submission 89692) | Host-associated microbial communities from peat moss isolated from Minnesota, USA - S1T2_Fa - Sphagnum fallax MG | ecosystem: Host-associated > Plants > Peat moss > Unclassified | place: USA...
ATCGCCGACGTGCGGCGGAAAATGGCGACCCATGCCGCCCCCGCCTTCGTGGTCGTCGACGACGCCGGCGTCCTGTGCGGCATCCTGTCCAAGAGCGATGTGCTGAAGCCCGTGCGCACCCGGCTCGCGCTGGTCGACCACAACGAGGTCACGCAGGCCGTGAGCGGCGCCGAGGAAGTCACCATCGCCGAGATCATCGACCACCACCGTCTGGGGGCGCTCAATACGCCGCAGCCGATCCTGTTCATCAACGAGCCCGTGGGTTCGACCTGCACCATCGTCGCCGACCTGTTCCGCCGCGAAGGCCTCCAGCCGACGCCCGCGATCGCCGGCATCATGATGGCCGGGCTGATCTCCGACACGCTGCTGCTCAACAGCCCCACCACCACGCCGAAGGACAAGGAGATCCTGGCCTGGCTGGCGCCGATCGCGGGCGAGGATCCGCGGGCGCTGGCCGACGCCATCTTCTCCTCGGGCTCGGTCATCCTCGCCAATCCGCCCGAGACGGTGGTGCGCTCGGACCACAAGGTCTACGAGGAGGCCGGCGTGCGCTTTGCGGTGTCGCAGGTCGAGGAACTCGGGTTCGGCAATTTCTGGAAGCACGCGCGCAGCATCGCCGACGCGCTGGAGGCCCTGCGCCGCGAAGAGAAGCTCGCCTTCGCCGCCCTGCTGGTGACCGACATCAACACCCAGAACTCCCTCCTGCTGGTGAAAGGTGACGGGCAGCTCATCGAAAGGATCTCCTACCGCCACGTGGAAAAGGACGAGATCTTCGACCTCCCCGGCATCGTCAGCCGCAAGAAGCAGCTCATCCCCTATTTCTCCAGCCTGCTGAAGGAGATGAAGGCATGATTTTTCGCGGGATCCGGTTCGCGGACCCCGTGAAGGGGCGCGAGCCTCAAGGCGGCTTTGCCGCTCGGCCGGCAGCCATAATTCTTATGGCGAGGCACGGCAGGTGGTCAGCCGCGCTCGGGGCACTGTCCCTGGTATGGCTCGCCTTGCCCGCCCAGGCGCAGTGGGCGCGCCGGGCCGGCATGCCCGGCGGGTCCTCGGTTCCGTATCTGGTCGAGGATTTCTCCGCGCCAGCCTGGGACGCGAGCAACTATGCCCCGCCGGCCGACGTGGCGCGGTTTCAGGACCTCCGGTTTGGCCTGCTCGTGTCCTTTGGCATCACCACCCGCCACCAAACAGATCTATCCTGGGGCGCGATCGACCGCGCGCACCGCCGGATGCCCGATGGCGACAGCCGGTCGGATGGCGTCCATCCGCCCACGGACCCGTGGGTGGATTGGGCCAAGGACCTCAAGTTCCCGGATTTCAATGCCGACCGATGGGTGAAACAGGCGCAGGACGCCGGGTTCAAGTATATCGTCTTTACGGCGAAACATCATGAGGGCTTCCACTTCTGGGCGACGCAACTGAGCGAGTTCAAGGTGACGTACACGCCCTTCGGCCGGGATCTGCTGGGAGAATTGATCGCGGCATGCCATCGCGCCGGCATGCCGGTCGGGATCTACTACTCCGAACGCGATTGGTATCGGCCCAGCTACCAGCCGACCGGATTCGGTCCGGACGGCCGACAGCCGGGACCGGAGCACCCGAAGTACATCGATTATCAGTTCGGCGCCGTGCGCGAACTCCTCACGCATTATGGCCGGATCGATATCTTCTGGTGGGACGCATTCTGGTGGGGCGGCATGTTCACGAAGGAAATGTGGGATGCGGAACGCCTGACCCGCGAAGCGCGCAGACTCCAGCCGCACATGGTCATGAACAACCGCGCCTCGGTGCCCGGGGATTTTGACACCCCGGAACAGCGCCTGGGCGGATTCCAGAAGTGGCGACCGTTCGAGGCGGCAGTTTCTCTGGAAGAGAGCTGGTCCTACACGGGGGGCAAGCCCAAGTCCGCCCAGGAGGTCATTGCCCTGCTGGTCAAGTCGGCCACGAACAACGGCAATCTGCTGCTGTCGATCGGTCCGCGCTGGGCCGGAAATTTCGATCCCGCCGAAGTCGGGATCCTGCGCGAAGTGGGGCGATGGCTGGAACGCAACGGCGCTTCGATCTACGGCACCCGCGGCGGCCCCTGGCCGACCCACGCGTGGGGTGGGTCCACCTATCGCGGCGCGACGGCCTTCCTGCACGCGACCGCCATCACCGGCGAACAGATCCGGATGCGGATGCCGGACGGCCCGCGGGTGCGCTCGGTCCGGTTGATGAGCGGCCCGGCGACGGACGGGGGATCCGACGCCCATCTGGACTATGCCGTCGCGGACGGCCATCTGGCGATCCACGTCCCCGCCGCTCGGCAGGACCGGACCGATACCATCATCGCAATCGAGTTCGACCACGATCTCACCGACACGACCCCGATAGCCGATGACGGCGGCGCGCCGCCGCGCTGACTAAATGTGGATCGCCTCGCCCGTGACCGCCGCGGCGGCCTCCATCACCGCCTCCGACAGCGTCGGATGGGCATGGATCGTGTGGTGGAGCTCGTCGACCGTCGCTTCGAGATCCATCGCCAGCCCGAACTCGGCGATCAGCTCGGTCGCCTCGGAGCCGAGGATATGCGCGCCGTAGATCTCGCCGGTCTTGGCGTCGGCGATCACCTTGACGAAACCCTCGCTCTCGGCCGAAGCGACCGCCTTGCCTGACGCCGTAAAGGGAAACTTGCCGATCTTGATCGCCAGACCCTGGTCGCGCGCCGCCTTCTCCGTCAGGCCGATGCTCGCCACCTGGGGCTGACAGTAGGTGCAGCCGGGGAAGCGCTTGACGCGGTGCGGGGTGCCATGGCCGAACATCCCGTTGACCGCGCTGACCGCCTCGAAGGTGGCGACATGGGCGAGCCAGGGCGGCCCGATGATGTCGCCCGCCGCATAGATGCCTTTGAGGCTCGTCTGGTAGTCGTCCCCGACCTTGAGGTAGCCGCGCTCGAGTTCGGGCTGGACGTTCGCCGCGAGCGCCCCCTCCAGATTGGGCGCCACGCCGATCGCAGAAAGCAGCAGGGCCGCCTCCACCGTCGTGCGCTTATCGCCGGCCACGAGATCGACCGACACGGAATCCGCACCCACCTTGAAGTTCTCGCACTTGGTCCCGACATGGACGGTGATGCCGAGCTTGTCGAAGGCGCGGTTCAGACCCTTCGCGACCTCCTCGTCCTCGACCGGCAGGATCTGCGGCAGCATTTCGACGAGCGTCACCTTCGCCCCGAAGGCATGATAGAAATAGGCGAATTCGACCCCGATCGCGCCGGCGCCCACGATGATCACGGAGGCGGGCATCGTCTTGGCGGCGAGCGCCTCCCGGGAGGTCATCGTGCGGATGCCGTCGTAGGTCAGGCCCGGAATCCGGCGCATCTTGCACCCGGTGGCGAGCAGCACGCGCTTGGTCCGAAAAAACTTACCCTGGTGCTCACCGCTCGTGATCGACACCATGCCGGGCGCGCTCACCTGACCCGTGCCCACGAAATAATCGACCTTGTTCTTCTTGAACAGGAATTCGACGCCCTTGGCCATCTGGCCGGCGACGCCCCGCGACCGTTCCATCACCTTGGCGAAGTCGAACGTCACCTCCTTCGCGCTCAGCCCGAAGACCTCGCTCTTCTTCATCTTGAGGTAGAGTTCGGCGCTCTTCAGCAACGCCTTGGTCGGAATGCAGCCCCAGTTGAGGCAGGTGCCCCCCGCGCGCTCCACTTCGATGCAGGCGACCTTCTTGCCCAATTGGCCCGCGCGGATCGCACCCGCGTAGCCCGCGGGACCGCCACCGATCACAATGAGGTCGTATTCAGTCGCTTCAGCCATGAGGCGTTAACGTGCCCCCCGGACCCGGCTGCGCAAGGGGAAAACTTTAAGCCGCCCCCGGTTCGCGCCTCAACCGGCACCCTGGCGTTTACGCCGCAAGATGGGCCGGGAGGCCGAGCCGGATCGCGGTGCCGCCTCAGATGTCGATGACGTCGCCGCCCGGAGCCGATCCCGGCGGCGCGGCCGGAGGACGAGGCGGACCCGGCGGCCGAGAGGAGCCGAGCAGGCGATGGACGATGAAATTCGTCGCGCTCACCACCAGCGATCCGCCGACCGCCGACCAAAATCCCGCCACATAGAATCCATCGACCAGCCGACCCACCAGCAGGAACAGGATCGCGTTGATCACGATCATGCCCAGACCTAGGCTCAGCAGAATGAAGGGCAGCGTAAACAACACCAACAGCGGGCGCAGGATCGAGTTGCAAAGGCTGAGCACGATCGCGACCACGATCAACGTGCCCAGGCTGTCGCACCGGATGCCGGGGATCAGCCGGGTCGCGAGCATGACGCCCAGCGCCAGCATCAGCCAGTGCGCGAGCATCTGAACCAGGCGTGAATTCATTCCGGCCGCCACTCTCCCCCGGATCCGTCGCCGGGCAATGAAAATCCTGATCCTCCAGGACCGGCTCCGCAGCGGGGGCACCGAGCGCCAGTCCCTGCTTCTGACCCGGGAATTCGCCGCGGCGGGCCACGCCGCCAGCCTGCTGACGTTCCGTCCCGGCGGCCGGCTCGCGGCGGCCGCCCGCGGCACCGACCACCGCAGCCTCCAGCCTTTCGACACCGGACTCGACTGGTTTGCGCCCGGCCTAGGCGCCGCCGTCAGCCGCGCCCGCCCGGACATCGTGCTCTGCATGGGCAAGACCGCCAATGCCTACGCGGGGCGTCTCCAAGACCGCGCTCGGCGCGAAGGGGCGCCGACCGCGATCGTGGCCACGTCCCGGTCCGGCTACCGGCTGCCCGGTTATTACCTGCGTTCGGTGCGGCGCTGTCCGATGCTCATTACGAATAGTCACCAAGCCGCCGACCTGCTGGTCACCGCCTATGGACTGCGCCGCGAACGGATCGCGGTCATTCACAATTCGCTGGTGTTTCCAGAGCCGGCCGCGACCCCTTCGGGCGGCCTGAGTTCCGCCCCGTCGGCCGCGGGGCCCCTCGACCCGGGTCGGGCGACCAAACCGGCGGCCCCTGCGCCCGCCCCCGCGGAAGAGGCTTCGCGCCAGGTCCTCCGGCAGCGTTTCGGGGCCGGCCCGGCGACGCAGGTCCTGCTCTCGGTCGGGATGTTCCGCCCGGAAAAGAACCAGCGCGCCCTGATCGAAGCAGCCGCAGGACTGCCGGCGGGGCTCGATTGGCAGCTTTGGTGCGTCGGCGAGGGTCCGACCCGGGCCGGGTGCGAGCAGTTGACCCGGCGCCTAGGGCTCGGCGAGCGCATCCGCTTCCTCGGCTTTCAGAGCGACCCGGCGGCCCTTTACCGCGGCGCCGATGTCGCGGTCCACGCCTCGCGGGAGGAGTCGCTCTCGAACTTCCTGATCGAGGCGCAGGCTCACGGCCTGCCGGTGGTCGCGGCCGAGGCGCTGGGCAACCGCGAATGCGTCGTGCCCGGACGCACGGGATGGATCGTGCCGCAGGACAACGCGCCCGCCTTCCGCGCCGCCCTCCTTCCCCTCCTCGGCTCCTCCCCAGAGGCGCGGCGGGCCTTGGCGGACCAAGCCCGGACCTTCGCCCGCAGCGCGTTCGATCCCGCCCGGCAGGTGGCGGCTTACCTCGAGATGTTTGAGCGGCTGGTCCGGGGGTAAAGCAAGCCCGCGGCCTCACAGCGTCGGCGATTGGACGCCGCCTCTCACCATCAGCGTGTCCGGAGACTGATCGACGTGGATGACCGCGACGCGAAGCGCAGCATCATCGGGCAACCCGCTGAGGAACGCGGCCAGGGCGGCGACGCTCCCGACGGGCTGTCCGTTGACGGAACGGATCAGGTCGCCCCGCCGCAGCCCCGAGGCAACGGCCGGCGGGACCGGACTCACGGCCAGGACCACAATCCCTCCCGAGCCCCTGGTCACGCCGTAGGCGGAAAATTCCTCGCCGGCGAGGTCTCTCACCTCGGCGTCATACCAGCGGATCTCGCGCTGCGCCGCCGCTGGCCCCGGCATACTTTGGTCGGGATGAATCTGGACGGACGGGATCGCCGGGGTGCGCGCGAGGGCGCGGAGCCAGGCCCGCTGGACGCCGAACTGGTTCATCGGGAAATTCTCGAATCCCACCGCCAAAGCCGGTGAGCCCGGTCGAACCCGGAAGTCGCCGGCCGCAGCATTCACAAACTGCGGATCGGCGACGATGGAGTCCGCATCGCAGCCGACCGAGGCGAAGCGCAGCCGGTCCGCCTGACTGCTGGTGAAGAGATTGCGCCCGATGGAATCGCCCCAGTGAGTGACCGGCATGCCGCCCGCCGGGCGGTAGGCCCCAAACACGAGATTATGCCGGAAGATGTCACCGCTGTTGGGATACCAGCAGTGCGGATGGAGCGAATTGCCCACGATGACGTTGTTCGTGGCTGTCCGCAGAAAGCCCTCGCGCAACTTCAGGCCGCCGTGCAGCAGCAGGTTATGGGTGATCACAAAGTTGCTGGAGCCGTCGTCGAGGTCGATGTCCCAGCCCTTGTCGCACCGCCAGCGGCTGTTTCGGAGGGTGGAGGGCGCCACCGCATCCAACGTCGCCAGCGCGCGGAGCTGCTCCGGCGTGCCTCCGGAGGTCCACCAGTACCGGGAGCGTCCCCAGGAGTTGAACGAGCCGTGGTCATCGGTCTCCTGAACCGTGTCAAACACGTCGCAGCCGTCGACGAGGTGGCCGCCGAAATAGCCCGTGCCGATATTGATGCCGGCGCGCGGCACATCGTAGATGGAGCAGTGCCGCACGGTGATGCGCGCCGCGATGTCGATATCGACCCCGGCAGTCTGCTTTTCATCCAATCCCGTGCCGGTGATCAGGCAGTCGTCGACGATGCAATCGGCCGGATAGTTCGAGGTCTTGGCTCCCGGCGTCAACTCGACGGAACCGACGCTGAGCCTGGCGCCCCACGTCCTGGGGCCCCAAATTGTCTCGGGGTCGCCGATCAGGTCGACGCCGCCACCACCGCAGCCGTGGAGGTAGCATCCCCGCACCGCAATCCGGCGGTTGTAATCGTTGATGAACACGGCGGTGCCGCCGAGTTGCTCCAAGGTCACGCCCTCCAAAGCGCAATCCTCGGCACCATTATAGAAGATGGCGCCATTCCGGTAGATCATCCAGTCGCTGAAAGCCAGCGGTTGCCGCGGGCTCATAAAGGTCCGGTTGGCATGTCGGAAGGTGATGCCCCGCAGCGTGATGAAGCGAACCGGCGCCACCGCCGTGCCGGAGAATTCGACGAGGCGGTCGAGCTGCGCCACCTCCACCCTGGCTCCGGCCAGGTCGAGGCCCTCGGTGGGGATGAATCTCAGGACGTGCCTGCGTCGATCCAGGAACCACTCGCCCGGAGCATCCAACTCCTCCGCGATCCCCTCCACATACCGGAGGACGGGATGGAGACTGACGAACGTCGCAAAGCCGAAGCCGGACCCCACGCAGCTCTGCCAGGAATCGCCCCGCGAATCGGAGGAAAACTGCACCCGCAGGGTCCCGTCCGCGTTCTTGCCGAGAATCAAGCCGTCCGTCGAACCGTATGCGCTGTCCTGCAGGCCGCGCACATAGCCGCCGGCCGGGTCAGACCAGCGGGCCACCCGTTGCGGCGAAAGCGCATCCCCCACCGCGCCTGCGGCGGCCTTGGCTTCGATGCTGGAAAAGCAACCGAGGACCGGCATGCCGGCGACCCGGTTGGGAAACCGCGCCAAGTCTTCGCGCTCGCCGTTGACGAAGAGCAGCGTGAACTCCAACCCGGGCGGGATGGCCGCCTCCATCACGCCGTGGCCCGCCGCTTTCCAATCGAGCTGGAGGCGCACGCCGCCGCTGACGACGGGATGTTCGCCGGGCGCGGCGGCATAGACGATGGGGCACTCCCGGGACCCCGAATCCTCGGCCGTGAACACCAGGGTCCGGTCCAGATAGTAGGTGCCGTCCCTGAGGAAGACGTTCACCGGTTCCTTGCGGGCAAATCTCCGCGCCTCTTGGCGCGCCCGGGCAATCGTGGCAAACGGAGCCGCGCGGGTCCCCGCCGCGACATCCGAGCCGCCCGGGGCGACGTAGATCGCCTCGGCGGCAAAGCCCGCGCCGCCCGCGGCCCACAGCCAGGCCGCGCCGAGTTGGAGCCAGCGGTTGATCTTCATCTCGGATCCTTGTTCATGGGGTCGGCAGACGGCTCGCGCCGCGGGGTTGCGGGTGGGGCACGCAGACCGATCATCTCACACGGCCGAGTGGGTCGCTAGGTCAATTGTCTCGAAACGCGCGTCAATCGTCTCGGCCGCCGAAGCGGACCGACGAAGTAATGCCGCTGCTTTCTTGAGTTCTTGGCCGGGGTGGGCTTGGTGGGAACCGTGCCGAATCACGCCGCCCGTTCCCGCCTCTCCGCGCCCGAGTGCATCCGCCTGCGCGGCGTCCGGCAGAACAATCTCAAGGGCTTCGACCTGGACATCCCGCTCGGCCGCTACGTGGTCGTGACGGGCCTCAGCGGAGCTGGGAAGAGCTCGCTCGTCTTCGACACGCTGCACGCCGAGGGCCAGCGGCGCTACGTCGAGACCTTCAGCGCCTATACCCGGCAGTTCCTCGACCTGCTCGACAAACCCGACGTCGATTCCATCGAGAACATCCGGCCCTCGATCGCCATCGCGCAGACGAACACGGTCAAGAATTCGCGTTCGACCGTCGGGACGATGACGGAGCTGACCGACTTCTGCAAAGTCTGGTTCAGCCAGGCCGCCGCCTGCTTCGATCCCGTCACCGGCGAGCGGGTCGAGGACGACACACCCCAGACCATCTGGACCAAGACCGTCGCGCAGGCGCCGAATCGGGCGGTGATCGTGGCCTTCGAGGTGGTCCGGCCGGCCAACCTCGCCTGGTCGGAAATCCTGTCCAACCTCAAGCAGCAGGCGTATGTGCGGGTGCTGGTCCCGGCGGAGGCGCCCAGGTCTGACGGTCCGGGGGCGCCCACGGGCCACCAGGCCGCACCAAGCTCCGCCGGGCTGACGGTGCGCCGGGTCGACGATCTGCTCGCCGAGCCCGACCCGCTCGCCGGACTCACGCGAATCCTGGTGGCCCAGGATCGACTCGGGACCGAACCGGCGGAGCGCAACCGCTTCGTGGAGGCGGTGGAGGCCGCGCTGCATTTCGGCCGCGGCGCGGTGCGCATTCTCGCGGCGGAACCGCTGGCGGAACTGGGCCATTACTCGCGGGGACTGCATTCGCCCTCGACCGGCCGCACGTTCCGGGCCCCCACTCCCGCCCTGTTTTCCTTCAACTCGCCGCTCGGCGCCTGTCCGCAGTGCCGCGGCTTCGGCCGGGTGATCGACGTCGACCTGTCCCTCGCGATCCCGAACCCCAACCTCTCCATCGACGAGGGCGCGATCAAATGCTGGGAGGGTGAAGTGTACAGCGAGTCCAAGACGGACCTGCGCAAGTTCACGAAGCGCCTCGGCATCCGCACCGACCTTCCCTTTGCCGACCTCAGCCCCGAGCACCAGGCCTTCGTCCTCGAAGGCGAACCGGGCTACGGCGAGGAGAACGGCAAAACGTGGCCGGAACATTGGTACGGGGTGAAAGGATTTTTCCGCTGGTTGGAGAAGAACACGTACAAGATGCATGTGCGCGTCTTCCTGTCGCGCTACCGGTCGTACCGGCGCTGTCCCGCCTGCCAGGGCACGCGCCTGCAACCGGAATCGCTCTGCTGGAAATGGCGGGGGCGGACGCTGCCGGAGCTCTATCAGCTTCCCGTCGACGAGCTGCGGGCGGCGCTGGCGGACGCCCGACCGACGGGGGCCGATCGCCAATCCGAGCTCGCCTACGACGCGATCCTCACCCGGCTGCGCTACCTCGGCCAGGTCGGCCTCGGCTATCTCACCCTCGACCGCTCCTCGCGCACGTTGTCGGGCGGCGAAGTCGAGCGAGTCAATCTCACGAGTTGTCTGGGGACGTCGCTCGTCGACACGCTCTTTGTCCTCGACGAGCCGAGCGTCGGCCTGCATCCGCGGGACATCGGCCGCCTGCTCGAAATTCTGCGCGCGCTCGTCGACGCGGGCAATACCGTGGTCGTGGTCGAGCACGATGAGGCGATGATCCGGGCCGCCGACCAGGTCATCGAAATCGGCCCCGAACCGGGGGAGCGGGGCGGCCAGCTCGTCTTCCAGGGCACGGTGGCGGCCATGCTGCAGTCGAAGGAGAGCGTGACGGGCGCCTATTTCTCGGGCCGGCGGAGCATTCCGGCCCCGGCGGCGCGGCGTCCGGTCGCCGCGGGGCAGCCGGCGATCGAGTTCGAGGAAGCCACGCTCCACAATCTGCACGACGTCTCGCTGCGGCTGCCGCTGGGCCGCTTCGTCTGCCTGAGCGGCGTGTCCGGCTCCGGCAAGTCGACGCTGCTCAATCACGTCATTCACCAGGGCTTGCTCGCGAAGCGGCGTCTGCCCGCGGAGGAACCGGCGGCCATCGCCTCGATCCGCGGCGATGAGGCGATCTCCGAGATCGTGCTCGTCGACCAAGGGCCGCTCACGCGCACGCCCCGCTCGAATCCCGCGCTGTACACGGAGGCGTGGGATCCGATCCGGGAGTTGCTGGCGGCCACGCCGGCCGCGCACGCCGCCGGCCTGAACGCCTCGAGTTTCTCGTTCAACGGGGGCGATGGGCGCTGCGACCATTGCCAGGGGTTGGGCTATGAGCGGGTGGAGATGCAGTTCCTTTCGGATGTGTATGTGCCCTGCCCGGTGTGCGAGGGGCGCCGGTTCAAGCCGGAGGTGCTCGCCATCACCTGGAACGGGTGCTCGGTCGATGCGCTGCTGCGGATGAGCGTGCAGGAAGCCCTGATCCGTTTTGCGGATCATGCCCGCATCCAGCACCGGCTCGCCGTGCTGGAGGCGGTGGGACTGGGCTATCTCGCGCTCGGGCAGCCCCTCAATACGCTGAGCGGCGGCGAGTCGCAGCGGCTGAAACTGGTGCGCTATCTGGGCGCATTGCCGGGTCAGGCGGGAGCCCTGCTGCTGCTCGACGAACCCACCACGGGGCTGCACCGGCACGATGTCAAACGGCTGCTCGCCGTGCTGCAGGCGCTGGTGGACCGCGGCCACAGCCTCGTGGTCATCGAACACAATCTCGACGTGCTGAAGTCCGCGGACTGGATCCTGGAGATCGGACCCGAGGCGGGCGCCGCCGGCGGCCGCGTCGTCGCCACCGGAACGCCCGAGGAGATCGCCGCGGCCGCCACGGCCACCTCGCCGTTTCTGGCGGAGGCGCTCCGGGAAGGGACGCGCGGAGAGGGCGGACGGGCGCAACCGGCGGCGGCGGGAGGGGGCGACGCGGTGCCCGCGGTGCGCGGGCCGCGGGCGCTGGAAGTCGTGGGGGCAAGGGAGAACAACCTCAAGGGGATCACGGTTTCGATTCCGCATCGGCAGCTGACGGTGGTCACGGGGGTCTCGGGTTCGGGCAAGTCGACGCTCGCCTTCGACATCGTCTTTGCGGAGGGCCAGCGGCGGTTCATGGAATCGATGTCGCCCTACGCGCGGCAGTTCGTGGAGCAGCTCCCGCGACCCGCGCTCGACCGGATCTCGGGGTTGCCCCCCGCGGTCGCGATCGAACAGCGCGTGACCCGCGGATCGCGCAAGTCGACCGTCGCCACGATCACGGAAGTGGCGCAGTACCTCCGGCTGCTTTACGCCCGCCTGGGGGTGCAGCATCATCCCGACACGGACCGCCCGGTGACACCGCTCTCGCCGGGCGCGCTGAGGAAACTGCTCAGCCGCGTGCTGGCGTCGCCCGCAGCACGCCGGGCCGGCCATCTCTATTTATGCGCGCCGGTGGTGCGCGGGCGGAAGGGCCACCACCAGCCGATCGCCGCATGGATCGCCCAGCAGGGTTATGAGCGCATGCGGACCGACGGTCGGATCGGCCGGGTGGACGCGTTCCAGAAACTCGACCGCTACAAGGAGCACGACATCGAGGTGGTGGTGGCCGACCTCGCCGTGGGCGGCAGGAGCGGGGCGGAGCGGCGGGGACGGCCGAACGCCCGGCGGCGGGGAGCAACGGAACCTGCGCCCGCCGCGGCGGCCCTGACCGAGGCCCTGCGAATCGGCCACGGCGCGTGTTTCCTGGCGCTGGCGAACGGCCAGATCCTGTCGTGGTTTTCCACCACCCGCACGGATGTCGAGACCGGCGAATCTTTCCCCGAGCTGGACCCGAAGCAGTTCTCGTTCAATTCGCCGCGCGGCTGGTGCCCCCTGTGCCGCGGCCACGGCCGGGTCTTTCCCTGGATGCTCGCGCCCGCCGGCGAGGACGATGACAACAACACCGATCGCCTGCGGCGACTCGGCCTGGAGGTGCCGGAGGATCTGGCCGAAGCGGGCGTGCCCTGCCCGGAGTGTCACGGCGCCCGGCTCAACCGCGTGGCGCGGGCGGTGAAGCTGCATTTCCGGGGCGCGCGGCCGCCGCTTTCCCTGCCCGACCTGCTGCAACTTACCGCTGCGCCGCTGCTCGCCCGGCTCCGGCACCTCACGCTGGACGCGCGGGGCCGGCTCGTCACCCGCGATCTCGTTCCGCAGATCGAGGCGCGCCTCCAATTCCTGAGTCACGTCGGACTGGGCTACCTCTCGCTCGACCGGCCGACCGGCACGCTGTCCGGCGGCGAGGCGCAGCGGATCCGGCTGGCCGCCCAACTGGGGACCAATCTCGCCGGCGTGCTCTACGTGCTGGACGAGCCGAGCATCGGCCTGCATGCACGCGACAATCGCCGCCTGATCGGCACCCTGCAGGCGTTGCGCGACCACGGCAACACGCTGCTGGTGGTCGAACACGACGACGAGCTCATGGAGCGGGCCGACTGGATCATCGATCTCGGACCGGGGGCGGGGGTGCACGGGGGCGAGGTCCTGGCCTGCGGCACGCCGGCGGAAATCAAGGCGAGCGAGCGCTCGCTGACCGGGCGGTTCCTCTCCTCGGGGATCACCCATCCTCTCCGCGGATCCTACCGGGACCTGCCGCCCGAGATCGCGGGCCTGCCCTGGCTGGAGCTCACGGGGGCGCGCTATCGCAATCTGCAGGGCGTCAATCTGCGGTTGCCGCCGGGGCGCCTTGTCCTGGTCGCCGGACCGAGCGGGGCCGGCAAATCGACGCTGTTTCGCGATCTGCTGGGACCGGCCGCAGCCTGCGCGATCGCACGGAAGACGAAGCGCCTCACCGGACGCGAGTTCGTCCGCGCCACGGGCTTCGCGGCCGACGCCGGGGGCGGCAGCTCCGCCCCACCCTTCACGGAACTCCGCCACGCCGAATCGTTTCGTTCGGTCATCGAGGTGGACCAGTCGCCCATCGGCAAGACGCCGCGCTCGACGCCCGCCACCTATCTGGGGATCTTCGACCTCATCCGGCAGTTCTTCGCCGCCCTCCCCGAGTCCAAGCTGCGCGGGTACACGGCCTCCCGCTTCTCCTTCAATACGGCCGGCGGACGCTGCCCCACCTGCGAGGGGGCCGGCCGGATCAAACTGGAAATGGCGTTTCTGCCGGACACCTACCTACCCTGCGACGACTGCGGGGGCACCCGTTACGGTCCTGAATTGGCGGAGATCGTCTGGAAGGGGAAGAACATCGGCCAGGTGCTCCAACTCACGTTTGAAGAGGCGGTCGAATTCTTCGATTTCCACTCCTCGCTCGCCGCGGTGTGCCGGCTGATGGGGGACTGCGGACTGGGCTACCTCACCCTGGGGCAGAGTTCGCCCACGCTCTCCGGTGGAGAGGCCCAGCGGCTGAAGCTGGTCACGGAGCTGGCCAAGGGCCTCGCCACCTACCAGGAGCGGCGGCGGGGAACCCCGCCCCGCAATCTGTATCTGCTCGAGGAGCCGACCATCGGCCTGCACCTGAGCGACTGCGAAAAATTGATCCGGGTGCTCCATTCCCTGGTGGACCAGGGTCACAGCGTGGTCGTCATCGAGCACCACCTCGACCTGCTGGCGGAGGCCGATTACCTCGTCGAACTCGGACCCGAGGGCGGCCCCGGCGGCGGACGGCTGATCTACCAGGGCGCCCTGGCCGGACTGCTCAAGGTGAAGGGCAGTCCGACCGCCCCGTTCCTGCGCCAGCCAAAATACGGGCTGTCCCGGCGGAAAGCGTAAGCGGGTTCAGCTCGCGGCGGCGCTCGCGTCGTGGGCGCGCACCGCCTCCTGCACGACCTTGATCAGTTCCGCCATGGAAATCGGCTTGAGCAGATAGCGAAACAGCGCGGCCTCGTTCAGACTGCGCATCAGCATCTCCGGCTTCATGTAACCGGTCACCAGGATCCGCTGCATATGCGGGTACTCCTCCCGCGCCCGCACCAGGAAATTCATGCCGTTGCCACCCGGCATGAGATGGTCCGCGATCACGACCTTGAACGCCTGCTTGCGGAGGGCGAAATCCGCCTCCCGCGCCGAATTGGCCGTGGTCACGTCAAACACGGTCGACAGAGCCGCCTGATACATGTCCAGCAGGGGTTGCTCGTCATCGACGACGAGGATGGCGTCCTTACCGGAAGGAGCCGAGCCCGGCGAGGAATGGGGTCCGATCTGCATAGGAAACCGAGTTGAGACAGCCCCCCGGCGGCTTGGCAACCCAAACCTCTTGCCTGCCGCGGCTTTTCGATTTGCCACCGCCCGAACCCGAAGCTTGCATGCTCCGCTGTGTCTTCGACGGACGAATTCGATCTCCATGCGGCCGCCCGCGAAGGCACGCTCGGACGGATTCCCACGCCGGAACTGGCCGCCGAAAAGCTGACGGTGGGAAATTCCTCCGGGACGACGGCGTTGCATCTCGCCGCGAAGTACGGCAACCTCCGCGACCTTCCGGCCGATGCCCTCACTCCCGCCGTCCTGACGGTGCGCAATGACGCCGGCTACACGCCGATCCACCACGCGGCGATCGGGGGGCACCTGGACCAGTTGCCGGCCGGCGTGTTGACGGAGAGCGCGCTGTCCCTCCGGAGCAATGCGGGCTACACCGTATTTCACCTCGCGGCGGCGTACGGGCACCTCGACCAGATCCCGGCGGGACTGGCCAGCCCGGATGCAGCCACCCGGGCGAACAACCTCGGCAATACCCTCCTGCACGAAGCGGCGGAGAACGGCACGATCGACCGCATGCCCGCGTCGTGGCTCGCCTATTCTGACTTTTCCCGCCGCAATCTGAGCGGAGAAACCCCCCTGCACGTCGCCGCCTTCAACGGCCACCTCGACCAGGTCCCCGCCGATTTCCTGACCGAGACGGCGCTCCGGGAGACCACCACCGGTGGGGATACGGTCTTCCATGCCGCCGCCATTTCGGGCCATCTCAGCCAGATTCCGACTTCTCATCTGACGCGAGCCAACCTGGTGCTGGCCAGCCAGACCGGCTACACGCCCATCCACGCCGCGGCGGAGACCGGACAGCTCGCCGGAATTCCCGCCTCCGAACTGACGGCCGAACTGCTGACCATCCGGAACGAACACGGCGACACCCCCCTGCATGCCGCCGCCTACGAGGGCCACCTGGATCAGGTTCCCGCGGAGGTGCTGACGAAGGAGAGCGTATCGACCCGCAATTACGAGGGCCTCTCCGTCGCTGAGCTCGCCCTGAGCCGGGGACATTTTCAGCAGATTCCGGAGCGAGCTCGTCCGAAGTCATTCGGTCCGATCGGGCGATGGTTCCGGAAGCTGACCGGGGCCAAGGCGCCCTTTTAGGCGGAACGACGCGCGTCGGCGCCGCCGGATCGACCGCGCCGCCCAATCTCCTGACCACCCTCCTCTCCCTCATTCCATGAACACCACCATCAGCGCCATCACTGCCCGGGAAATCATCGACTCGCGCGGCAATCCTACCATCGAGGTCGACGTTCGGCTCGCCGGCGGCGCGCTCGGCCGCGCCGCGGTCCCGTCCGGCGCCTCGACCGGTGAGCACGAAGCCCTCGAATTGCGCGATGGGGACAAGGCGCGATTCGGCGGCAAGGGCGTCCAGAAGGCCGTCGCCAACGTCAAGGCGAAGCTCGGCCCCGCGCTGATCGGCTTCGACGCCTGCGACCAAGTGGGCGTGGACCACGCGATGCTCAAGCTGGATGGCACGGCCACCAAGTCCAAGCTCGGCGCGAACGCCATCCTGGGCGTCTCGCTGGCCACCGCCAAGGCGGCCGCCGCGGCGCTCAATCAGCCGCTTTACAAGTACCTCGGCGGACCGAACGCCAAGGTCCTGCCGGTGCCGATGATGAACATCATGAACGGGGGCGCCCACTCGGATGCGCCGATCGATTTTCAGGAATTCATGATCATGCCGATCGGGGCCGATTCGTTTGCGGAA
>Ga0116226_10002419_pt1 | contig 16255 bp, 9 predicted proteins | sample S1TSphfallax_FD_89692 | JGI IMG/M metagenome (GOLD analysis project Ga0116226, IMG submission 89692) | Host-associated microbial communities from peat moss isolated from Minnesota, USA - S1T2_Fa - Sphagnum fallax MG | ecosystem: Host-associated > Plants > Peat moss > Unclassified | place: USA...
GAAGTCAGATCACATGAATCCTGCTCACTTGAGTGGGGACCCCATTTTCAGAACCTTCCTGTACTAGGTGTACGATGCAAAAACTTCAGCCTGAATTTAGGCTTTTGTGTGCTGCCTTCCTTTGGCCCAAGGTGTCCTTTGTATACTACTAAACCAGGAAATTTGAACAATCGGACAATTGGACCCTTTTTTTTTTTTTTGGCTTGCAGGTAGTTTTGATTAGTGCCTTTTCCTAGACTAGGCATGGACTTCAAACCTTACCTATCCAAGCAATAAGAGGGACTAAATGTGTCAAAGAGTACCCAAAAAACAAACATCGGTGCAAAAAGATATAAACTATTATGGATTGTGAGAGTTGTTTGAGTACCAGTGATTTTCTTTTTTCAATTTTCTGATGTTGCATCAATTACAAGCATCTCCAGAAGAATTTAAAATTATTTAGGTGATAGGTTTCTGGAACATAGCCAAAATATTAAAAACTGCCTATAATAATGCTCCCAAAATAAAATCCAAATCAAAATGTGACAACCAATTTAAGATTTTTTTTCCTGAAATTTGGTGATTGTTCTCCTACGAAAAGGGGCATGTGCAACCTTTTTTTTCTTGACATTTGAGCGAAATTTGGCAGCAAGAGAAAAAGGCTTTGAGTACCAACCAAGTTTTTCTCTAGTTTGGGAAAGCATTTGATCATGCAAAACAAACTCATTAGGGTGTGATTCACTTTGAGATCACGTTTTTTACTCTACGTAATCTGAAGTTCTGACACTGCATGGTGGAGAGTGTGAAAAGTGGCAGGTTGCAAATTCATCAAGTATTTATCTCCTGCAATAAAGTTAGAAGGGCGACAAGTGATACGTGTCAAGTGATGTTGTGATTGTTATCCACATTGCACAGGTCATTGCACAAGCCAGCAGTCTAGTGTTGGATCTAGTCATTCGTTTTCACTCACATGGATATGGGTTTAGAATTGTGGACACTGGTGACTGGAGTTGAACGACGAATGTTCAAGTCTGGAATTTTAGGTCTCGACTGTGGGTTCTCAATCAAAAGTCTAGACTCTGATGCCATATAGATCTTGACTGCGGGCACTGGGCAGTTTGCCCTGAAGCATGATGCCATATGAATCTGTACAAGTCTAGAGTCTAGACTATGCGCACTGTGCAGTGGGCCCTGAAGCAAAAATCTGAATCCTGATGCCATGATCATCATTCATAATACATATGGCAAGTTGCAACTATCCATAGAGCTCATCAACATCATGATGACAACCATATGTTACGGGGTTAAATTTCCAACTCAATCACAAAACAAGCTTTAACATCATTAAAACTTAAGGATTCAAGGAACAAAACCTTAACTAAAACTTTCAAGGATACAAAAGCTAAACATCACAATAGCACTTGCTCTAATTTTTTCAAGATTCAACCCTTACCTTCTAAGGGAACTAACATATGTGAAGAAACATTGTCAATACATCCTCACATCCATGGGGAGATGGGGACCCAATCTATTACAAAGGCTAGATTTTCATGAATTTCAAGTTTGAAAACAATGTTCATTCTTCACACTATTCAAAACAAGGACATTGCCTAACTCAATAGATATTCAAACAAGTTGTGACACAACAATCTAGAGCTTGAAATGGTGCACAATAGCATAGTGAGAGGGTTCAAATCAAGGGGAAGTTTCATGGGGTGAAAGCACATTAAAATGGAGTACATAATTCTGTCACAACTTGTTGGATTATCAATCATGAGCCATGGAACAAAATATAAACAAATAATATGTGAAAAGGACTCAAAAAAATAATATTACATGTGATATGATCACATTGTATGAATTTCATAAATAGATTTTGAGTTACCATAATATATTGGACTTTTGAAGTGCCCAAAACTCAACACCACAAATCCATATCATATGATTATGAACTCATTATATCTACTAAAATGTTTAGTTGAGTCTTTTTTTTTTACATGAAAAGTAATGTGAGCCATTGATACAAAGAAAAAAAAATTTGAAAGATTTTGAAAACTGTAAATTGAGATATGTAATGAAATATGGATTTTTTAATAAAGTCTTTTATTCATTTGAATTAATGATTCAACTTTTCATTTTTTAAATGTAATTTTTTTATACAATTATCTATAATTGATAAAGTCTAGAAGTAAAAAAAATTGTTTAGCCTCAAGCTATATGACTTGTGCAAGATAATTTATTATGTTACAATGTAAAATGTTCTTTCATTTTAACACTAGTATGGACTGCACATATGTCAAAAAAAACTTCACCTTAGTGTGTTTTCACCCATGGCAACCTTGTCTTGACATTTCATTATCATTTTGAAAAAGCTTTGCCACAAATAAGATCTAATCAAAAAAGGATTTCAAGGACCAAGAGTTGCAAACCACCTAGTTCCCTTGCAAAAGCCATGCCATAACCTAAATAATGTTGCTTCATATTTTCAAGGTGTTTTGAAAAAGATACCTCACCTTCCTCTTGAAGCCAATATTGTGAGTAAATGATGTCAAATGAATCAAAAACTTCATGAAATAGAAACCTAGTGTCCCACTCAAACAATAGTGATTCAACAATTTCTACAACATTTAATCCACCCCCACATACATGAACAACAAGTTGCAACCTACAACTTGCAAAACAACAAAAATGCCAAAAATGAAACAAATAAGAGGAAAAAAATAAAAAACAACCTGAAATAGTTGTTTCCACACCATGTGCACAATTGTCCATGACCTCCTTTGCAACAACTTTCTTTCCCTTTTTATGTCATTATAATAGTAAAAAATCTAATACCGTTTAAATTTAAAATAAGATCTTCCAAAGATTATTCAAGCATTTGTTGCCATTACAAGGGGATGGATTCATGAATGCAATATTATAAGGAAATGGTAGTCTTTGGATGTGTTTTTTTAAACTTTTGTGGTAATATCCAAAAAAAAGGGGGTGGACGCAAGCTAGGGTGGATCACTTTTTGTGTTACATTGTAGTTTTTTATATGGTGTAATTTATTAAAATTCAATAAACATTTAGTGAAATCATTAATATGGCACTTTTTCAAATGGTTTTAGATTTTCAACTTGATGTTAAATATTTCCATAATAAATTTATGTCGCAAAGGTACACCAAAAATATACAAAAATTGCTTTTGAAATAATTGCAAATGGACAGTTATGACATTTCAAAAAACCTTGTTAAAAAAGCCTTACCTAAAAATTAGTTATGAACTTTTGAGTCATCATATTTGAACCATTTTTTCACAAGTCCCTAATGGAGCTTTTTTTGTTGGATATTTGTTTTTTAAGTTTAAAATGTATGTGAAAGAATGTTCTAGGTGGGGGACTTTTTAACTAGATGATATTCATAAAATTTGGATGACTTCATTTTTGTAATCATCACATAAAATGACATCAAGAACAAATTTCATGAGATTACAAGAGCTAGGGTTTGGCATGCATTGAAACCCATTACCAAGATTCATGTGACTACAACATAGCCCTTCTTGACATGATTTTGTTTTTGTTTGACACATGTTTCTTAAAATGAATCTCTTTGCACTGTTTCAATTTTGCAAGGCTAAATATCCAATGTTGTTGCTTCAATGTTATGGGCATTCAAATGTGCTAATAGAAAGTGACATAGGTGCCCTTGTCCAAAGGGAAGAGCAAAGGATGTGCAAATCATGGAGAGAAAAAAATTGAAAACTATAATGTGGTAGCATTGCTATCATGAATGGCAAAAAAAAAGCAAGAAATGCATTATTGTAAAAAAAATAAGATTGTAGAAAGTGGTTTAAAGTGTGTTCTGTGAAAAAGATTAAAAAGGCTAGAAAAAACATTCCTACAATTATTTTAGCAAAACTAGATTTTTCCCTAGACTCCTTGCTAAAGAAGTGATAATGGAAATAATGCTTTCAAATCCAATTGCTTCTTTTACTACTTTTAAGAAATTCAAGTTTTCAAAACAAGCTAATATTAAACAAAAACTTCTTTCAAGGTGAGTTTAATCTTTGACTAAGGTACCACAACACCAAAACATGGCATTTATGATTAGGACAATTTGCAACTAACATCCAAATGTAGTCATGTAATGAAATATGTCATCTAATTGTTATCCTCTAACTATGACTATGTGATTATAAATATGATTACAAATATGACTTTAGTTGATTATGATTATGATTACAACTACAACTATAATTACACCTACAAATATTGGGCTTAATAGATGTGAACATGGTCCAACTTATGTTGTTTTATTTTTTGGACAAATTATGACAACCCTAAATAAATGGATAGTCTATGCTTATTTAATAAGATGGATTTATTGAAAAATGGGTCAAGGAATGAAAATATGTAAGTGGAATGGGATTTGTACATATTCTAACACATCACACCAACATTTATTAAAATTTTCTAATATGCAACATGTCCTAATGTAACCTAGTGTAGCCTAATTTAACTTAAGTAGTTTAATTTATTATAATTTAATCTAAAAATATTAGTTTAATTTAATTTAATGTAATTTTGTCTAGTTTAATTGATTTTTTTTTAAAAATCCTATTATAGCCTAATTAATTTTTTTAAAACCTAGTTTACCAAAATTTAATCAAGTTTAGTTTAGTTTAGTTTAATTTAACCTTAGCTTAACCTAGTTTAGTTAGTTTGCCCTAAGTATAATAATAAAGTTCAAATGATTTTACTTTACCATATTTTAATTTAGTTTGGCATAACTTAACCCTTGTAGTTGAATTTGGCTTAAGTTAACCAAGTTTAACTAGGTTTAGTCAATTTTAGTATAATTTCACCAAGCTTAATCATGTTTACTTTAATTTAATCACCTTAACATGTTTGAACCATAGGTCCTTTGCATTTGCTTCAAAAATCATGTTTTTGCTCTTTATGTTACAAATCTTGTGTGACAACCTTGTAGGACCTAAATTGAAAGTTTTCTTGCTCTTCCTTTGCAAGTCTTTATTATGAACTCCTTTATAATTCAATTGTTATTACTTAAAATAAGTTTTATAAACATATAATTTATTTTGTTTAAACAAAACAATAATCACACTAACGAATCTTTATTTGGTTGAATACAAATTCAAGGCCTTATTGAAGGACATTTTGAATGATACAATCATTTCATGCATCAATTTTTTAAACTATGCATTCAAAACTCAAAATGAAGTGCAAGATATCTAGTGGTATGACATGCAAATCAATATTATGGTCCACATAACCAACAAAATTGATCATGAATATGATGTTGCAAATCCTCAAAGCTCTTGAGTGTTGAAGGAGGTCCATTACTACATCAGTGACAACAAAACACATGACAATATTTTTACTCAACACATTTTGACTCTACATTGGGGTTACATGATGACCAAAGGTCATTTTCCAAAACAACATGTGGTTTGGAGTGATGGTTGTAATCCTTGCTGGTCCTTTCTGCATCTTTTGTAATCCTTGTTGGTCCTTTTTGCATCTTTTGTAATCCTTGCTGGTCCTTTCTGCATCCTTTGTAATCCTTGCTAGTCCTTTTTCCATCCTTTGTAATCCTTCCTGGTCCTTTTTGCATCCTTTATAATCTTGTTGGTCCTTTATGCATGCTTTGTAATCCTTGCTAGTTTTTTTTGCATCCTTTGTTGGTCCTTTTTGCATCTTTTGTAATCCTTGGCTAGTTTTTTTTTTCATGCAAATTGTTATAAGTCACTTTCCTTCCTAGTCCTTTTGTGATATTTGTACACTTTCAAGGTAGGCCATACTCATTCCAAATTATAATATGCATCTACCATATGTAACGGTTTTACATGTTGCTCACCAAAATGTATGAAGGATACTGCATAAGGTATTTTGGGAAGTTCTACCAAAAAATGTTGATAGGACACACACATATGGATGCATAATAGTTGTTGGAAGTAAATGGATGCATCAGGTCCATCCAAGTCTCCTTTTGCATTCTTTATTCAAACCCAATGGTCATTGATGTAACATAGTTTGCTATAATTTCATGCTTTCTAAAATTCATTGTTTGGGGTTGTTTTGTGTGCCTAAATCAAAAACATTTCTAGTCAGGATTCTACATTCTTCAAATTTTGACATCTGTCATGTTTTTGTGTTGTATGTCAAAACACAAATAATGGGGTGGAGTGCAACCAAAAATCAATGGTTCCACCATAGTAGCTTGTTCATCTTGATGTGTTTGATAGACCTAAAGCACACCAAACTATGTTGAAAATGGAAGAAAAAACATAATATGGACCAATGGGAAAGGCTATTGCTAACGAGGTTGCCATTGGGGACAACATTGTTGTGCCTTGTGAAAGCATAAACAAAGAATAATTTTGGTTATTGCTTTGGGACAAACCAAAGCACATTGTGATGAAAACCTTCATCGATGTGTACAAAACTACATACTATGAAGGATATAGCATGATCCTTGGGTGGTATTATGAATTGATTTGGCCAACAAGCAAGACATATTATTTTAATGATAGTGAGCAACTTGCCTATGTATACTTTCACATTATGCATGCATTAAAGTTTGTGATGCCCCCAACTTCACATACTGTCAAAGGAAACTATCCAACATTTGGGTTGCCCAATGAGAACTCTTCAATTGATTGAAAAATCACTTGAAGACCTAAAGCTTATGCAAAATGATGATTAGTTTATTGGATGTGTTTGTTTGTGAAGTCTAGAACTCATGATCACATATATGAAAGACATGGCTTTGTCAATTACAATGCATTGACTTGAATTTTTATTTCTAGGCCTATAATTTGATTGTAAGTCTTATTATAACATTGGGTATGTAGAACATTTTCACTTGTCTAATAAGTTAAGTTTGAACAATTTGTTATGTAAAGTTAGGTTCATGTCCTTGATCTAAGGCCCATGTTGAATGTAAAAGCATGCATTTACTCATAAGGTCAACATACCACAAGACATTTGTTGTTCTTCTTCCTATTAATAATGTCAATCCAATGTGGTTTAGACTTAAAACCAACAATGTACATGAACTCATATATATTTGTGTCCCTGAATACTACAAGTCCCTTTAAGCATTAGAATCTTGGCTACTTTGTCCAAACATTTGAAATCCTTCCTTAACAAGTCCAAGTCTTGGAAGCCTAGTCCATTTTAAGGACTAAATTGATTTTAAATAATGGTCAAGTCTTGCTAGCAATATTTGAAAGATCATTTTCCAACAATGTTCCATAAGGCTTTTCAGTAGTGCTTAAGTGTTTTGTCCAAGCACTTGAAATACTTCCTCAACAACTCCAAGTCTTGGAAGCCCAATCCTTTTTTAGGATTGAAGTGATTTTAAGTAATGGTCAAATCTTGCTAGTGGTATTGAAAGATCACTTTCCAATAATGTTCCACAAGGCTTCTCAATAGTGTTTAAGTCCTTTGTCCAAGTACTTGAAGTACTTCCTCATCAAGCCCAAGTCTTGGAGGCCTGGTTTTTTTTTAGGATTGAAATAATTTTAAATAATGGTCAAGTCCTTCTAGCAATATTGAAATCCTTTTCGAACAATGCTCCACAGAACTTATCAACAATGCCTACTCCTTTTCCAATAGTATGAAGGCCTTTGAAGAATGATGTCAATTTCCAACAATTAATTTCTTAATCAAAATGAAGTTTCATCCAACATTGACCATCTACCCACAATTTGGGCTTCATTAATGCAAATATTGGTGATGAAGGAGTTTTAGACCTTTTAATCAAATATGCTAGGTAGGTTCATGGTTCATTTTGGAGAATCATTAGTAAAGGGTGCATGGTTATGGTACTATTCAAACCATTCTCCTAAATTAATGAATATTAATAACATAGTCGCAATGGCCACAATCATGAAGAAAATGTTGCCCAAACATACATAAAGTTTTAAGGGAAGAATTTTGCTACAAATTTTGGGATACAAATATGTGCACGCCACCTTTCATACCCATTGATCAATTGCATACAAGATTTTAATGCCTACCAATTGCCACATCACATGTGATTCCAATAATTACAATAAATCATGTTTTTATAGAAAGGGGTACAAAATGGCAATCCCATTGCCAAGGAAAATGCATGCTTGTCCAATTCCACTGCAATTTACAAGGAAAGCCTTATAGCAATGTCCCCATTGCCCCCCACCAAAATTGTTCCCATGTTCCTTATGTACACTACAGCAAAACAAGTCACAAATTGAGTACAATTTTGGAATGTAAGCACCACTTAAGTTAGCTCTACAAAAATTTTGATGTATGGCTAGACAAACATTACTTGAATATGGTTTTCTTTTGTCATATGGATCTAATGCCAAGCTACAAAAAAGTAAATGCCTTCAAAATTAACATTGTCAAAGTGGGCATAGATGAACTATTTTAATTTCTCCCACTACTACTACGAGTTTCTACACCTTTAATGTGAGTGCTTATAGGTTGGGATGTTGAGTCCTTTGACCATTCCTACACCTTTGCAACTACTTTAAGTACATAATATTTGGACAATGGCTTACCATCTAATTCATCATTAGACTATGATCATCATGAGGGTTTGATTCTTCATAATTAAGCCCATCATAAGAGTGTTTAATAGACTTTGCAATATCATCCCAAGCTTTCATATTTTTAACTACATGCTTGTTAATGGGCCCAAAGGCTTTGATTAAGGGTTTTTGCTTCAATGCCTTGCACTTCACCCCTTGTTTCTAGTCTTTTGATTGGTGTTGTGGGCCACTTCAATTGTTCTGTGGTCTAGGGCTACACTGTCTTTGTTTCCTTTGTATGCCACCTCTTTCAATGGATGGTTGTGGTAGGGGTGTCTTGTTTTTCGTTGGGCTATCCTTTTTTATTAGTGGTGGCTTCTACTTTGCAAGGTTGTCCTTTTCTTCTTGTGCTGACTCCTTTAGTGTGTTGCCTTTAACTACTTAGGGTTCCTTCCCCTTCATTGCATTGTCCTCCTTTGTAGTAGTTACCTTCTCATGGGTTTGGATACCCTTGTTTCCTTGTGGTGTGTTTTTTCCTTGTTTGGAGTACCCTTCTCCTTGATTAGAGTCCCCTTGTGTACTTTAGTAGGTACATGTTTTGATGGGGTATGCCCCAAGGATGCATCCAATGACATGCTTCTTTTTGGGGGTGATTTTGTGGAAAGCCAACAATATTATATTAGAATGTGTTAATGAATCAAAAAACCAAACATTGAAAAAGGTAATATGTTCTATCATTGGAGTTTTGCATGTGGTGTGATATTGGTCAATTCCTTCTTCACTTGCATTTTCTAAACCCTATTTCATTCTAAATGGTCATTAATCTACATAAATTTAAACCTTAAATACCATGTGTTACCCATGCTTATATAAGATCCTGAATCACAAAGTCATACAACCAAACGACATCCAAGCTTGCCAAGGTGAATGCGTGTAATTTACTTTGGACACAATATGTTGGAAGGTCTCTTTTGCTAGATTGTTTTGTAAGAATGGAGGTTGAAACATTGTCATGCTAAATAGCGCCTAGTTACTGAGCATCTTCATGCTCTACACCACCACATTCACATCCATCCAATTAGGTCTTTAAAACTTCTTAAACATTCAAGAAACTAGCTTGCAACCCCACAAAAAAACTAGAAAAGAAAATATTTGTATGTATATGTGTTATTAGATTACCATGATTATTTAGTTACTATAGAAAGAGCGTAGACCTCCTTCCCAACAATGGAACATTTGGTGGGATTTTTAATTGGGCTATTGACATACGCCTTTTCAACATTCCCTTCTACCATATTTTCTTTGCTCTAGACCATTGGCTTGTTAAGAGACACCTTGATGTTGTCATTCATCATTGATAATCTAGTAGACCTTGAAGAACCTTCTTAGGGATGACATTGGGCATGATGGTGGCATAGTTATGACATTCTTGGTGCGAAAATGTTATGGAAGCCCAAAGAAGCAAGAATTTTAAAGAATTTTTAAAAACTTTATAGATCAACCAGTGTAATTTGGTAAACATTCGCGGGTAAAGAATGTTATGACAAGGTGCTAAATGAAGAATTTTAAAAAAAATTAATGTGCAAAATGAAGAATGTCATCACTAGGGATGGTGGTATATTATAAGGACTATGTGTTGGATCATAGGTGCTACTGATTGGAATGCTTGACATTGTGCCAACTATGGTGAATATTCTCTTTCTTCATTTAAAGTTATTTAAGTCTAGTCAGCCTACATTCTGTCTCTAATTCTTCACTTGTACCAACCACTATCCAGGGTAATGAGAAGTCACAATTTGCCATATACAAAACTATAGTTCAATGGTACAATTATCACATGTAAATTCATAAACATGCATGGAATTGACTATCATAGATAAAACACTAACGTGGGAAATCATGTGCATTGACCTTTGTCATCTCTTTCAATTCGTTTAAGAGCCGAACCTATTATTCTTTAAGACCCATTTCTTGTGTTACGCAAATAAGTCTTGATCAAGGTCCCTAAAGCCCCAACTAGTCCACCAATTAAGGTGTAGCCATTGATTACATACCTTGCATCTATTGTTTATCTTTAGGTGTTCCCCTAAACATTTTAGACAATAGGTATGTAAGTAAGAGGTTTTAGCAATGTCACCACAATTGAACCATTGCCTACAAAAACCACATTTGTTGATGATAATCTTACCATCATCATCTATCTAAGGTCTATTGGGATGTTGGATGGCTTAGGCCGAAAGGACATCCCACCACGTTTTTGCATCTATAGCAATTGTGTGGATATTGCCATTTCCTCCCATTCCAAGTCTTCTAACTCCAAATCTACTGCAGAAACATCATTTTGCAACTTAATGTGCTCTAGCTATGTTTAGTCATATGTTGCCTCCCCCATGGCGGATTGCTTGATCTTGTCCTCCAATTGTCCTATCATTTGTTTGAATTCTACTTTCTTTACTAATACATTCCCTGTATTAATACACCCCTCGCTACTTGTCCAAACTACTCCCACAAAGTATAAGGATAGTACAACAATATGTCCAATTCCACATAGACCTTCTACAACAAGTTATTGGTTGTGATTAAATGCAATGACGCATGTAGAAAAAAAGGAAAAGGAAGGTGTTTGGTGGCATGTTCCAGATCCATGGTAAGTAGGCTTTCTTGTTGGGTTTTAGCTAAGACCTAATTGACCTTTTCTAGTTTTGCTTATGCTTCTTCCATTGCCGTTATATTTTATGCCCAACAACTTGTTGGATGCAATGCTTTTGTCCACTTTCAAAGATTTGATCTTAGATTTACATAAAATACACAACTTTTTCTTCAAATCCAAAAACTCTGAAACTTTTTGGATGTCTTCAATTGACACTCCACTAGGGCACTTGCTCATTGTATAAGATGATTGCCCCATGTCATCCTCAAGGCTAGGTGTAAAAGAAGCATCCTCCAACTTAGGGTTTTATGGTGCCAATTGTGAAACCTTAACCTTTCCATTAGGAATCATGTTCCCACCACTATTTGAGAAGTTTATTGTTTATTCTCTTTTCATTGCCCCTAGTAACCCATTGCCCTTCACCTCATCCCTACATGCCTTTTCTTTTATTTTTGATTCATCTGCTTTAGCCCAATTGATATTAATCCCCTTTGGTTCGACAATGAAACCTCGCATAATCCATGTGCGCATTTTGTTATTCGTGATAGATGTTGTCCCAAATACCTTCTAGCATGTCCTCCGTGCCTACCCCATCTTCCAATTTCAAGCCAGGGGACTTAATTTTGAATTTCTTAAATCCCCCAAACAAAAGCCAACACTCTTTTGCTATGACATGCTTATTCTCTAGTTCATACTTTGGATCAAAACTAGAAGCATTCAACTTCCTAACATTTGCAAAAAACATGGCATCTTGTTTCTTAATGCCCACAAGTGACCAATTTGCCAAAGGCACATCCTTTTGTGCCTTCTCAAGCTTTGGTTCCTTCTGCATGGTTGTCCTACAAGAGCAAAAAAGAACAGATAATAAATTCATTTATATAATGCAAAATGATTCAACTAAGTTCATATCAAAATTCATACACCAAGTCAATGTTTAGTTTTGTTACTTGTTAGTGGTTATGTAACACCCTATTTGCTTACAAAGGAGGTACACCTTATATCAACCATTGCCAATCCTTATCCAATAATGGTTAACATTTCAAAACCATTAGCAATGCTTGCAGACATGTGATCAATGGATGTTGCTGCACATTTGTGTCATTTATGTTATTTGTCCAATTGATTCATACAATTTTGAGCATGAAACCCTACATTAGACACCAACACTAATGATTTATGGTTAATGTGTGAAACCAAAACATGAGTAACCATGCATGTAGTTCAAACATAAAGAGAAATATTAGAACTTTACTTCAATAATAAATTGATGGCATTATATGGAACACTTGCAATGAAAATCTACTTGATACACTTGTAGTGTAGTTGAAGAGTCAAATTGTTGTGATCATATAGTGCATAACTTGTTCAAAAGTATGGAATGCAAAAACATCCATTTAAATCAATTTGCAATCCAAATAATGATGTCATTGTTCAAAATCTCATGTGTTGTTGAACACAAGTGGGGAGGAGCACTACATTTAGTTGAAAGTCACAGGAAAGCTAAAATATCAAATGGAAGCAAATGGTAATAGAAATTAAAGTACATGAATGACCATAAAAGAGTTGTATATGGACTTGAAACATTTGCAGAGAATCCCAAACCCTAGACTATTGTCCTCTTCATTAAACACCCCAAAACCTTTAGTCCAAAGCACTCACATCCAACAAGTCCACACATCAATCTCAAATATTCAATGGGGAACTAATGCACATGTAACCTATATTATTTTGATTATCACAACTAATGTCCATTACTACCATTTAAATGTCATTCCAACAATCATTGATTATTGGAGTCAATGTTAAGGTGTTTCACAGTACTTCACAACATAGTGGTTCCACGACCTCACATTGCTTCCCAAGCATCCTTATTACTTGCTAAGGAGCCCCAGACATTGCCATGTTGCTTAAAGTGTTTACCTAAAACTATGGTCAACACTTTCTAACCACTCTCCTTACAACCCTTGAACACTCATTTACTATCTAAAGCATTGACCTTCCTTTACAACCACACTCCTTGCTTGACTTTAAAAAATTAACTTTACTTTGCAGCCATTACCCCTAGTTTCAAAACACACCCCCTACTTTCCAACCACTCTCCCTACTTGCCTTCCAACCACACCCCATGCTACTTTCAAACCACTCTCACTAATTGCCTTACAACAACTAACCTTACATTACAACCACTTTCCTTGTTGTCCAACCATAGTCCCTACTTTCCAACCACTTTACAAGTCAAACATGGGTAACATGATCATCCATTTTTTCTCATTCAAATCTTGATGATGGTTTAGTGCAGATGAATGAGCTAGCAGTCCTAACTAGTTAGTAATCAGAATTTCTAAATTTTTAGAAATGTTTAAAATGTCTTAAACCAAGGTTACTATTAACAAAGTCCAAATTGACCTCTATTAAGACCTTGAAGCCAAATGGAATAAAATCCTCATTTTTATATTGCCAACCCTTCCCCACAAGGTTTGTTTACATGCAGCTTGACCTCTTAAATGTTGAAGTCACTACATCAAACATGTTCACAAATTTAGTATTATATTCCAATGAACCAAATCAATTTCAATAAATTAATTTCTACAATAGTGTTTAAAGAACTCCACAAGGAAGTAATCTAAAAATAGTCAATTATGTTACTAAATCCAAGAATCGATTCCTTAAATTGTAAACCACGTTACATTCTACCAAAGTCCACTAAGCGCTTACTACCAATCCAAAGTATTACAATCTAGTGGATTGCATCATTATTTTCACTTTAATTGAAAGGTTTTACCAATCATACCTTAGTGAGTTTTTCAGAGTCATAAAACTCGTCTTCTAACAAATCGCTTCCATCATTTTGTTCTTGCAATTCCTCAACAATTTGTTGATCAAGGGCTGTCTCCAAGGATACCCATATGAAGTAGTCCCAATTAGAACTACTATCTACTAAACTTTTCCAAGCCTTATTAGTAGCACACAAATTACACAATACATTAAGTCTAGGCAATAGAAGCTCAATTGAATATGAGGGGGTAAATGCACTTTATGATTAGTTCATTAAGTAGAAAGCCTAATAACATACTCCCCATTTTTATTCATGGCCATCATATTTAATACACCTTCCTCTAGATCCAACTTGAAGCAAGAAAAATTAATGAAATAGAAAAAAAACCCATTACACCAACATGAATACTCCTTTTCAAAGTGTACATGCATATTTTTTTAGCTTTGAATTACCACAATCAAGAAAATTGACAAATACATCTTGTCTAAAGTATAGACTGTTTACAAAAAATTGCTCTTGAAATTGTGATTTCTTGTAATGCATGTAAACGTTCATAACCAAGTCTACTAACTATTGGACTTAACATGTGGGAAAGATAAACATGACTAGAACACATTGTGCATAAATAGGTGGAAAATAGGTAGATAAATGTTAACCTAAGTCTGAGGTCCAAATATGATTGTGTGTGGTGTCCTCCAAAAATCAACCATCAACAAATTGTTGCTGATCTTGTGTTTGGTGTGCTCCAAGAATAAATCATTAACAAACTAGAAAGCATGTTGTTAAGTTACTGCAGATTAATTTAAATGAAGTGTGTGTGATAACAAGTGTAATTTACAACACCAACTATGTCCATCAAGCTAGCTACACATAATTGCATATTTAGATAGTGATTTGCACTTACAAAATCAGGGACTAGTGGTCTACACAAACTTGCAAAATTAGAGAGTGATCCACACTTACAAAATCAAGGATTAATGATTAGCATAAGCTTGCAAAATTAGAAAATGATCTACATAAATTTACAAAATCAAAAAATGATCCACATACATTTACAAAATAAGACAAAAATCTACATATATTAACAAAATCATAAACTCATGGACTAATTTTCATTCCAAGTTTCTAGGAGTTTACCTATTCTATAGAATAGAGCTTGGGCAAAAAACTCTCCCTAGCAACTTGTGTAGTATGTCTAGAGCACCCATGAACTCCACAAATAATAATTGACCATTAACATTGTGTTTCTTTGTGAGTTGCCCTTCTCCCTCTCTTGCTTTTCAAGCCCTTAAATCAAAGCCTATTTAACACATTTCCTTCAAGTAGCTCATAGTAAACTATCATGCCCTAAACCAAGATAACTACAATCTCTCCATACACAGAAGCTCCAAGGTTCTAGCACATTTTCTTCCAACAAGTAGGTTATCTAGACTTGGATGAATTACATGATGTCACTTAGTAAGGCCAAATACAAGGCGTTTGACACAACAATAGAAAGCAACAAACTTGAATGCTTATCAAGGTCTTAAACCTTGAAATTCTAGAAGTAACCATTGCAATTCCTCCATCAAACTTTTAAAAAAGAAGTGCACAAATTATAGAACTTGCCACCCATGAATTGCTTGATCTTACTAATCACAAATTGTTGAAGATAATGAAAGCTAAACAAGATATATGGAAATGTAGTTCAAATAAAATAACTGAAATATTTTTTTTCTAAAAATGGTGCATTACAATGCTTACCTCCACAATTGTGGAGCTGAAATTTGGAAACAAAAAATAATCACCACAATCGTGACTACCAAACATGGAGAATTGAAGAGGAATGATTCACCTTGGACTATTGACGAAAAAACAACTATTAGTGTGATGGTGCTTACCAATAAAAAAAACTAAAGAAAAAACAAGATGTGAAGGAAAACTTAGCTACACAATCCTTGAGCAAGGAGACTTATAGTGGTCATTGTTGTTGATAATAAACCCAACACAACCAAACTGAAGTTCACAACAATGAAAATTATGCTATTAATAACAATACTAAAAAACAACATGTTGGCTATTGAACAGGCTGCTAAACATAAGGAACTTTAGAAACAAGGAATGAATGATGGCAATGGTGATGGCTGATCAAGAGGAACTACAAAGACAAGGAACGTTCACAATGATGACAATGTTGATTAATGACCTTAAGGAACATGAGGGAACTACATAGTTATGACATTCTTGGTGCGAGAATGTTATGGAAGCCCAAAGAAGCAAGAATTTTAAAGAATTTTATAGATCAACTAGTGTAATTTGGTAAACATTCGCGGGTAAAGAATGTTATGAC
>Ga0116226_10002420_pt1 | contig 16253 bp, 11 predicted proteins | sample S1TSphfallax_FD_89692 | JGI IMG/M metagenome (GOLD analysis project Ga0116226, IMG submission 89692) | Host-associated microbial communities from peat moss isolated from Minnesota, USA - S1T2_Fa - Sphagnum fallax MG | ecosystem: Host-associated > Plants > Peat moss > Unclassified | place: USA...
GAATTTGCCGCCATGGAACAGCGGCCAGCCGCCATGCTCGCCCTGAATTCCACGCAGATAGATGCCGATCCGCGCTTCCAGCACCGGATCGATTCGATCGAGGTAATGCTCCAGCAAAATATATTCGGCCGGGATGGTGGCATCCGCCTCCAGCTCGAATCGCCAATGTCCGTCGGCATTCTGGCGGCGGCCAAGGGCCGAAGCTGCCCGCTCGATGCTGGTTTGCAGCGCCGGCGGATCGATCGGGTCATAGGCTGTTAATGTGTCGCTCTGCATACTCATTCAATTTTTGTTACGTTACGCAAAGGTGGTGCGCCGCAGCAAAGCCAGACCTGATTGCACCTTCGATTGTCGCGGGCAACCCTGTATCTGTCCAATCGCCCGCCAGCACCAGATTCCGCAAGTGGGTTGTTGCAGATGGGCGACGCATCTGTTGCTCAGGAGTTGCAGCAAAGGTGGCCCGCTTCTCGCGGATGACACGCCAGGGCGGCATCGCCATTGTATCGCCGGTGGCGGCACACACCTCCGGCCACACCTCCCGTGCGAGGTTTTCGGGTGATTTGTCCAGCAGGTGGTTCGCCGCCGAAATCGTCACGGACATCACGCCAGGCTTGGCGAAAACCCATTCCGAAAGGCCGCCCACCAAGCCGATAAACCCTGCTGGCCCCAACCGCATCTCAACGCGGTAATGCAGGTTCACGATCGCTTGATGAAGCTCCGGCATTCGCAAGCCGGGTAGCAGGGCTGCAGCCACCGGGGCCGGCGTCGCCAGCACCACCGCCTCGCCCGGCGGAACCGGGATGCTGCCGCCGGGCCCCGCGAGTGCCGAAATCCGTCCCCCGTCTTCGGCGATCGCAGAAATGCGGTGGCCGGTGTGCAGGGCGGCGCCCGCCTGTTGCAGGCGCGAAATCGCGGGGTCGACAAAACTCTCCGAAAGCCCTTCCTTCGGGAAACAGGGGATGCAGAAGGCGCCCCCCTTGGCCAACGATTCGGCGATTACCGCCCAGAACAGTCTGGCACTGCCCTCCTCGGCCGGCGTGTTCAGGGCAGAAACCGCCAGCGGCTCGATCAGCCGGCGATAGAGCGCGTTATGCGGCAGGGTCCCGCCCACGGTCGCCTCCGCGCCGGCGCCGCGCAGCCGCAGCAGCACCGCGTAATCCAAAATCCCCGCGCCGGGCACGCCACGAGACGCATCGAACAGCCACCAGGGCACGCGCCCGGCATTCGGCCGCACCGCCCAGCGTTCTCCGGTGCGCACATCCATGAACGGGAACACCGGCGCGCCCGGCCCCCCCAGCGTGTGGCGCGCGCCCACCCGATCCAGATAGCGCATCGCCGCCGCATTGCCGGAGAGCAGCAGGTGGTTGCCGTTATCGATCCGGCAGCCGAGCTCCTTGTCGAAAAAGGATCGGCAGCGCCCGCCACACGCGGGCCCCGCCTCGTACAGCGAAACCGGGCGCCCCGCCTCCACAAGATCGAGTGCGGCTGCAAGGCCCGCGAGGCCCCCGCCCACCACATGCACACGGCCCGCCCGGACGCTCAAAATGTCCCGTCCGGCATCACGCGCATCATGTAGGCATCGAACAGCGGCACCGTAAAAGCCACGTCGCCGTGCTGGGGCGCATAGATCATCCCTTTGCGGATCAGCCGGTCACGCGCCGGCGCCAGGCTCGATATCTTCAGCCCGAGGCGCCGCGCCACGTCGCCCGTGCGATGTTGCCCCGGCCCCAGCGTCGCCAGCGCGCGCATATAGCGTTTTTCGGAAGCATTGCAGCGCTCGAACCGCACCCGAAAGAAATCCCGGTCCAGCACCCCGATCGAAACCGGGGTGGCCGCGCGCACGTCGGGCAGCGTGATCCGGTCATCCGCGGCCAGATTCCAGGCATCATAGGCCCATTGTTGTAGAAAATAGGGGTAGCGTTCGGTCACCCGCAGAATTTCCGTCAGCGCATCGTCGTCCACCGCCGCCCCCTCCTGCCGGGCCGGCTTCTCGATCGCCATCCGCGCATCTTCGTCGGAAAGCGCACCCACTTCCGGAAAGCGAAACATCCGTTCCGCATAGGATTTGGATTCGCCGGCCAGCACAGGGATTTGCGGCAGGCCGGCGCCCGCGAACACCAAGGGCAGGTTCAATTGGCTCACCCGGTGCATCGCCATGATCAGGGCCGAGAACTCCGCCCCGGTCAGATATTGCAACTCGTCCAGCAGGATCGCCATCGGCTTGCCGGCGGCCTTTGCGGCCTCGGCCACCGAAACCAGCAAGGCCGGCAAATCCGCTTCCAGATCGCCGCTATCGGCGGCACCCGCCTCGGCTTCGATGGTCAGCCCCACTTCGAAATCGCTCGTCTTCAGGCTGACCACGTTCAAAAAGCTTTTCAGCACGCGCATCGCGCGGCGCGCCGTCTCGCGCGCCGCCTCCATGGTGCTGAAGGCGATCAGCGCTGCCCGCAATCCCGGCACCAACAATGCCGCGAGGCGCTTGCCCTCATGAGCCTCGGCTGCCAGCGTGCGATAGCCATGCGCCTTGGCCAGTTCGGCAATCCGCACGAGCAGCACGGTTTTGCCCACTCCCCGCAGCCCGACCATGATCAGGCTCTGCGCCGGCCGCCCCGCCGCCACACGCTGCAAGGCCACATGAATATCGCGCAGCACAACGGCGCGGCCAGCCAGTTCCGGGGGCGGATTGCCCGCACCGGGCGCGAACGGGTTGCGAACCGAATCCATCCATACCCGTCTATACCGTCTCATACTAAAAATCCAGTATACTCACCCATAAACCCATATTTTTCCCCTCCCGCATCGCCCGATCTGCGTCGCTCCTATCGGCGAAGGTCCTCCCTGTCCGAAACAAGCCGACAACAGGCAGTCCACCGTGAAACGCCAGACCCTCGTTCCAGGATCATTGCGCCGGCACGATGCGTCAAAAAATCCTAAACGCTTGGTCAGGAGAGGTTTTTTAGCGGAGTGACAAAGCAGTCCTGTCCGGCACGTCCCCAACTCCACTCACCCGCCGGGATTACACCGCAGGATTTATACTCACTCATCGGTATACATACCAATAGACCGGCAGCACGGTGCGTGGCAAAACCGGGGCGCCGATTTTAGCTCCGGTGTTCCGCCGCGTCATTGTCTATAGACAGTCACCTTATTGTTTTTACGAGAAATTCTTTCCCGAAGACACAGCATATGCGGTCGGATGACGCCCTAGTCAGACCCGCGCGCCTGTGCTGCAACTGGCATCGGAGAAAGGGCTGCCATGGCTTTGGTCAAAACATCACATCTCGCCCCCAGCGGGGCGCAGCGCGCGGCACCTCACCCAGAACCTGCTCTCCCCACAAGGCGGCAGGATAGCGTCTCCGCGGCCCAGCGCCGCGCCATGCTCCGCGCGCGGGCCAGAAGGGAGAAGGCGGCGGAACGGATTGGTGCCGCTACCGAACAACTTGCCAGCGGTGTCGCCGAAGCCGCCGCGGCCGCGGAAGAGCTAAGCCGTGCCCTGGAACAGATTGCGGCGGCGTCCGAAGAGGCGGCAAGCGCCGCACACGGATCGCAGGCCGCGGTGGAGGGGCTTGCATCCGTCTTTGCACGCGCACAGGCACGCGCCCGACTGACCAGCGAGCGCACGGAACGGCTGCAGGCGGGACTGACGGCAGCCGGCTTGCGCATCGAAACGCTGGTCCAGGCGGTGGCGGAGGGATCGGCACGGCAGCTGCAAACCGCGCGCATGGTGACGGCCCTGGAGACGCAAGCCGCCGCGATCGACGACATGAGCACCGCGGTTGGCGATATCGCCGAACAAACCAGCCTGCTCTCGTTGAATGCGGCGATCGAGGCGGCCCGGGCCGGCGAGCATGGCCGCGGCTTCGCCGTGGTGGCCGATGAAGTGCGCGCCTTTGCGGATATCACCGAACAACGTGCCCGCGATGTAGCCGAGCTGGTGCAGGCCATCGGCAGCGAGATGCGCGATGTGGCCGGGCGCAACGAGGCAGCAGCCTCGCAAGCCGCGGTGGCCGCGGCGAGCGGACGCCAGGTGATCGAGAGCCTGCACACCATACGCACGGAAACCGCGGGCATTGCCACCGGCGCCCAAAACGTTCTTCTGGCGCTGGACCAATCGGTCACCGCGGCGCGGGAGGCGCTGGGCGGCGCCGGGCAGGTGGCTGCGGCCGCGGAACAACAGGCGGCCGCGACCATGCAGGCGCTGCGGGCAGTGGCCCAGCAAAGCCAAGCGCTGGATCAAAGTTCAGCCACCGCTACCTCGCTCGCCGCACTCGCCGAGGGATGGCTGAGCGGCCGGCCCGAGGGCGCCGCGCGCGCTGCCAATGCCGATGCAGCGATCCAGGTGGGCGCCGCCGCCGAGGAACTATCCTCGACGATACAACAACTTTCGGGTGCTGCCGCCGAGATACTCACCGCTATCGAGCAGATCAGCAGCGGCGCGCAAAATCAGGCGGCCGCCACCCAGCAATCGACGGCAGCAATGGCGCAGATCGAACAAGGGGCCGGCGCGATCCGGGCAGCAGCCGGTGTGGCGGCGGAACGGGCGGCCCGGTTGGGCGCATTGCTGCGGGCGAACCAGGAGGCCGTGCGGTCGCTAGGCGAGGGCTTGGGCGCGGCTGCGAACGAGGCCGGCCGGATGCTGGACATGGCGGAGGGCCTGGAGGCGCGTGTTCGGAAAATCGAAAAAATCGCGTCCCAAATCACGATGATTGCCGTGCAGACCAATATGCTGGCGGTGGCGGGTGCGGTGGAGGCGGCACGGGAAGGCGAAATGGGGCGCGGCTTCGCGACCGTTTCGGGCGATATTCGCGGGCTTTCACGCGATGCATCGGGGCATGCCGAGCGGATCGCCGAGGTGGTGCAGCAAATCGCGGCACGGATTGCGGCCATCCGCCGCAGCCTGATGGACCTGGCAGGCCAGGCAGCGACGGAGTTCGAGCGCCAGGCGGGCATTCGTGCGCTGCTGGAGCAAGCCCAGGCCGATATGGAGGAGATCGAGGCAAACGCTGCCGAGATTCTGTCGGGAGCGGACGAGATCGTGGGCGCGGTTGCAGGGGTTCTGGCAGGCACGCAGCAGATCGCGGCGGCGGCCGAACAGACGAGCGGGGCGGCTTTGCAGGCGGCCGCGGCGGCGCGGCAGCAGTCTCGCGGCGCAGAGGAACTGGCGGCCGCCGTGGAGGAGATTGCGAGCCTGGCTGATGAGCTGCAGGGTGACGTGGCCTGATCGCAGTGGCGCCGGCAAAAGCTGCGGGAGCGGCTTCCCATGTTGGTTTCAGCGCCGGCGGCCAGCGCTTTTCCGTGCCGGCCTCCCATGTTCTGGAGGTGGTGGAAAAGCCCGCATTGGCACGGGTGCCGCTGGCGCCACCGTGCCTGCTGGGAGTGGGAAATCTGCGAGGGCGCGTCCTGCCCGTTCTGTCGCTGTCGGGCGCCTCGGAAGGCGCGATAGCGTTTCAGCAAGCGGGGGGCCAGCAAGCGGGGAGCCAGCAAGCGGGGGCCCAGAAACCCGGGGCAACGCATGTGCTGGTGATGGAGCAGCCGGTTTTCCTTGGGATTCTGGTTGATGGCCTGCCCTGGCTCGCCACCGGCCAGGAATTCGCGGCACCGGCGCTGCCCGATAGTCTGGCGCACGCACCGGCCGGCGCGTTGCCGCTGGCATCCTCCCCCGCCTTGCCCGCCGGATCGCGCGAGGTGGCTGCGCCACGGGCCCAGGTTGCGGCGGCGGAAACATCCTTCGTGTGCTTCGATGTCGGCCGTCAAACCTATGCCCTCCCGATCGGCAATGTGCGGGAAGTGGCGACGCTGCCAGAAAATCTGTTGGCCGCGGACCTGCCGCCTGCGTCGGGTGCCGATGCGGCGATGATGGGTGTCGTCGCATGGCGCGGTGGCGTTCTGCCCATTATCCTGTTGCGGGCGCTCCTGGGCCAGCCGCCTGCCCCCGACCATGCCTTGCGGCACATGGTGGTGATAGCGCTGGGGGCGCATGTGTTCGGCCTGGCGGTGGAGCGCATGCGGCCGGTGCTCCGGGTGCCGCCTGGCGCCATCGATCCGGTGCCGCCCGTGCTTTCCCGGGGCCGGGGCGAGGCCCGGCTGCAAGGGATTTGCCGCACCGCGGCTGGCAAGCTGGTTGCCGTGCTCTCGCCGGAGGGGGTGTTCGATGCCGAAACGGTAACCCGGCTTCTGGCGGTTGCGCGCCTGGAAAGCCCGCCGGAGCCGGCCGCCGATCCGCACATGAAAACGCGTTTTCTGGCTGTCCGGCTCGGCGACCAGCTATTCGGCCTGCCTGCCGCGTGCGTGCGAGAAGTGATGCGCCGCCCACCCGCCCAGGCGCGCTTGCCGCATGCGCCGGATTTTGTCCTCGGGCTGATGAACTGGCACGGCCACGCGTTGCCGCTGATCGATCCGCGCCGCCGATTTGGTGATACCGCACCCGCCGGGCGGCTTATCGTAGTGGTTTCGGTCGAGGCCCGCACAGTTGCCCTATGCGTGGATGGCGTTCCCGGATTTTTGGCCGGTTTCACGCAGCAACCGCAAGCCTCGCCGAAGCTTCCTGCACCAGGCTGTTCTCCGGGTGAGAGGCCGGTCATGCCTCCGGAGGAGAGGCCTGTCGTCTCTCCGGAGGAGAGGCCTGTCATAGATCGGATTGCCTGCATGGGGCAGGAAGGGCGCATTGTGATGCTTCTGGATGCCGGCGCTTTGCTCAACGACCTGGCGCGTGCGATCGCTTCGTGATCAAGGTTCTGGTGGTCGATGATTCGGCGCTGATGCGCCGCGTGCTCACAGGCATCCTGGCCGAGGCGGGCGATATGGAGGCAGCCGTGGCGCGCGACGGCGAGCAGGCGCTCGGCCTGCTGCATGCGTTTCTGCCCGACGTCGTCACGCTCGACGTCACCATGCCGAACATGGACGGGCTCGCCTGTCTGAACCGCATCATGATCGAGCGTCCGTGCCCCGTCATCATGCTGTCCAGCCTCACCGATGAGGGCGCGGATGTCACGCTGACGGCGCTGCAACTCGGGGCGGTGGATTTTCTGCCGAAACCCGCCGGCACGGTTTCGCTCTCGGCCGATCGGCTGGCGCCCGTGCTGCTGGAAAAAATCCGCAATGCGGCGCGTGCCCGCGTGCCGCTCGCGCGGCGCCTATCCGAACGGGTGAAAATGCTGCGCGCGGTCTCGCCGGTGGGTGCGCCACCGCGGGCCACGCTGCCGGCGGATACGGTCGTGATCATGGGGGCTTCCACCGGGGGGCCGCCCGCGCTCGATGCCGTGCTTTCGCCGCTGCCGGCGTCGTTTCCCTGGCCCATCGTGGTGGCCCAGCATATGCCGGCGGCCTTTACCGGGCCGCTGGCGCGCCGGCTGGACCGCGCCTGTGCACTGAGCGTCACGGAGGTGACGGCGCCTGCAAAACTGCAGCGCGGCTGCGTCTACGTGGGAAGAGGCGATGCCGACCTCGTGCTCAGCACGCGGGCGGGCGGGGACGTGGTCGTGATGGCGGCCCCGGCCTCGGACAAATATCGCTGGCACCCGAGCGTGGACCGTCTGGTGGAAAGCGCCCTCGGCACTCTCGATCCCTCAAGGCTCACGGGCGTGCTGATGACAGGCATGGGCAACGATGGCGCGGCCACCATGGCCGCATTGCGCCGTGCCGGCGGCCATACGATTGCCGAATCCGAAGAAACCGCCGTGGTATGGGGCATGCCCGGCGAACTCGTGCGCGCCGGCGGCGCCGAGGAAGTTTTAAGGCTGGAACACATAGCAGGCAAATTGCAGGACTGGGCGCGGTGAGCGAGCCGAACCTTTCGCCCGACCATCTGCAGCGCATCTGCGATTTCGTCTATCGCCGCAGCGGCATGTCGTATGGTGAAACAAAACGCTATTTCGTCGAGCGCCGCGTGAGCGACCGTATGGAGCGCACCGGCCTTGGCTCGGTGCAGGCCTATATCGCGCACCTGATCGCGGATCGCGCCGAAGCCGAACAGCTGATCAACAGTTTTACAGTGAACGAAACCTATTTTTATCGCGAAGAGCACCAGTTGCGCTGCCTGAGCACCTCGCTGTTGCCCGGGATCGTGGCGGCAATGGTGGCCGGCGAGAAACTGCGCCTGTGGTCGGTGCCATGTTCCAGCGGAGAGGAAGCGTATTCCCTGGCGATATGGCTGCTGGAAAACTGGCCGCTGGTGGACGCGTATCACGTCGAGATCATCGGATCCGATATCGATACGAGAGCGCTGGAAGCCGCCCAAATCGGATTATACGGCGAGCGGGCGCTCGCACGTCTGCCGGATGCGGCCCGCGAGCGCTATTTCGAACCGGCCCGCGATGGGCAGCGCAGGATCATTCAGGATCTCCGGGAATCGGTATCTTATCGGCCCGCTAACCTCGTGGATGAAGCCGGCATGGCCGCGCATGGCGTGTTCGATGTGATTTTCTGTCGCAACGTGCTGATTTACTTCGACGAGGCCGCGCGGAGGATCGCAGCCAGGCATCTGTTCGCGGCACTGAAACCGGGTGGCTTCGTGTGCCTCGGCCACACGGAATCGATGGGCCGCATCAGCGATGCCTTCGTCTTGCGGCGCTTGCCCGAGGCCATCGTCTATCAGCGGCCGCACCGATGACGGACGACCTGCTGCAGCATTTCGTGATGGAGGCGCGTGAACAGCTGCAAGCAGCGGCCGCGGATTTGCTGGCGCTGGAGGAAGCGCACCCCGAAGCGCCGCCGGACGCATCGCGGATCGATAGCGCGTTCCGGGCGGTGCATACGCTCAAGGGCTCGGTGGGCCTGTTCGATCTCGGGCCGCTCGGCGGCCTGCTGCACGCCGGCGAGGACGTGCTCGGTGCGTTTCGCGAAAGGCGCCTGCGTCCGCAAACTGCGGCCCTGAACGCCTTGCTCGGCTGCGTCGGCGCGATCGAGGGATGGCTCGATTTCATAGCACTCCATGGGCGGCTGCCGCCCGGCGCGGAAGCGGAATGCCGGCGTCTGACCGACCAGGTGCAGGCGCAGTCTTCTCGGGCCGAAGCCGTGCCGGGCGCGCCTGGGCCACCGGGCGAGGTTGGACCCCCGGGCAAGACCGAACCCTGGCTGGCGCCGCTGCTGGCCCGTGAAGCGGCGGCCCTGGCGGCGGCGGCGGCGATCGGCAAAAACCTCGTCGCGGTGCGCTACGTGCCCGACAGAGACTGCTTCTTTCGCGGCGACGATCCGCTGGCGCTCCTGCGCGGTATCGATGATCTGCAGGCCGTGCAGGTTTCGCTGCAGGAGCCGGTGCCCGCGAACACCCTCCATGATCCCTTCGCGTGCAACCTCGTGATCGAATGCCTGAGCGGGGCGCCGATGGAGTCGGTGCGGCGCGCCCTGCGCCTTGTCGGCGATCAGGCCGCCATCCTTCCTGTCCCGTCCGAGCCTGCGCCGCCATCGGAAGCGGCGGCGCCCGGTGAGCCGCCCGGCCTCGCTGCCCGCATGCTGCGCATCGATGCGCAGCGCCTGGATGCGCTTGCGGATCTGGCCGGTGAACTGGTGATCGCAAAAAATCGCCTGGCCCATGTTGCAGCGGCGGAGGCCTCGCTCCCGCCCTCGCTCGTCCGGTCCATGATCGCAAGCCAGGCCGAAATCCACCGATTGGCGACCGAAATCGAGCGCAGGGTGACTCGGCTGCGCCTTGTCAGGCTGGAGCAGAGTTTCCGCCGCCTGCCTCTGCTGGTGCGGGAAACGGCGGCGCGCCTCGGCAAGCGCGTGCGGCTGGAATGCCTGGGCGAGGAGACGGAGGCGGATAAATCGGTCGCCGATGCATTGCCCGATCCGCTGCTGCACATCATTCGCAACGCTATCGATCATGGCATCGAAGATGCCCCTTCGCGTGACGCAGCCGGCAAGCCTGCGGAAGCCCTGGTGCGGGTGGTGGCGCGGCGCGATGGCAACCAGATACTGGTGACGGTGCAAGACGATGGCCGCGGCATCGATCCGGCGCAGGTGCGCCAACGGGCCTTGTCGAAAGGCCTGATCACCGCCGGGCAGTGCGCAGCGCTCGATGATGCGGCTTCGCTGGACCTGATCTTCGCTGCCGGATTCTCTACTGCGGACCGCATCACCGATCTGTCGGGGAGGGGCGTCGGGCTCGATGCCGTGCGCCGCTTCATGGGCGCGATCGGCGGCCGTGTCAGCGTGCGCAGCAGGCTTGGGCGGGGCACCTGGATGCTGCTCACGGCACCGCTCTCGGCGGCCCTGACGACGGTGATGACGGTGGCCGCGGGCACGGAAATCTATGGCATCCCATTCGACTATATCGTCGAAACCACGCGGTTTCCGCGTGCCGGCATCCGCCCGGTCGGCGATGGCTTTGGCTGCGTGTTGCGGGGTAGAACCCTGCCGATCCTCTCATTGGCCGCTCTGCTCGGCGGCACCGCACCCTCTCGGCAGGTGGGGCTTCCATTCGACGATCAGGCGGGCGAGTTGAAACTGCTGGTGGTGGCCGTCGGCGACGAACATGTGGGGATCAGCGTGGACGGATTTGCCGACCGCATGGATGTCGTGCTCCGGCCGCTCGGCGGCCTGCTCTCCGGCTTGCGGGGCACCCTCGGTACTGCCCTGCTCGGCGACGGCCGCGTGCTTATCGTATTGAACGTTGCCGAGCTGATCCGGCATGGCGGTGGCGGGTGAGCATTTCGCTTCACGAGGGCGTGATCACCCTTTCGGGCGAGTGCCTGCTGGAGGAAGCCGAAGCCCTTTCAAACATGCTTTCGGCGGAGACCATTCGCATGGTGGACATCGGCCACGCGACGCATCTGCACGCTGCGGTTTTCCAATTATTACTGATGCACGCTAAAATTGTTTCGGGCATCTCAACCGATGAATTCGTGGGGCGGTGGCTGAACCCCGCGCTGTTGGCAGCAACAAACGTCTAGCAAAGTTTACAGAGCGAGGGGAACGGCGGCCGTTCCCATGCGCTTGATCCCATGCAGGGTGGTGTGGTCTCTAATCCCATTCGGCAGAAAGGCGGGGATTTGATGCCAGGTACCATCCTCCCAACGACTGGTGTCCCAACCACCGTACTCATCGTCGACGACAGCAAGCTGGCCCGCATCGTGGCGGGCAAGGCGGTGGCGAGCCTGCAGCCGGACTGGATGCGCGTGGAGGCAACCAACGCGGCGGAAGCCCTGGCGGTGACCGCGTCACAAAAAATCGATCTCGCCCTGATCGATTTCAACATGCCGGGCCAGGATGGGCTGGCTCTTGCGGCCGAGCTGCGGGCCCTCCATCCTGCCATGCCGATCGCCGTGATCACCGCCAACGTGCAGGACGAGGTGATCGCCGAGGTGCGCGCCCTGCACGCAACATTCGTCGGCAAACCCATCACGCCGGAAGGCCTGCGCGGCTTTCTCGCCGGCGCCGCCTTGCGTCTGCGCGTGCAGAACCCGTGACCCCCGAAGCTGCCGCTCTGACGGATCTGGAGCGAGATGCGCTGACGGAGTTGGTCAATATCGGCGTCAGCCGCGCCGCCGCGGCGTTGCGCAAGATGATCGGCGAGCAGGTGCTGCTCTCCGTGCCCGCGGTGGAGGCGATGGATCGCGCGGCGGCGGCAACCCTGATCGGCGAGCGCGAGAGCGATCACCTGGTCGCGGTCAAACAGGATTTTTCCGGCGCGCTGTCCGGCCGCGCCATGCTCATCTTTCCGCAGGCGAGCAGCCTCGCCCTCGTGCGTGCGGTCGCCGGCGATGCCGTCTCCGCCGACGAGGTAGCCGATCTGGAGGAGGAGGCTCTGGCGGAAACCGGCAACGTGATCCTGAACCGGTGCCTCGGCACCATGGCCAATATGCTGCACCGGTCGCTCGCCCTGTCGCTGCCGGAAGTGCTGCGTGGCGACGGCGCGCATCTTTTTCGTTTCGATGCGCCCCAGCCCGACGATGGTCTCGTGCTCTTCCTCTACATCAATTTCTTCGTGAAGAACCGCAATATCCGCGGCTATATCGCCATGTTGCTCGATCTGCCCTCGCTTGCAGCGCTCAAGGCACTGGTTGCCGAGTTCATCCAAAGTGCCATCGGCGAGGCTGAACCCGCAGCACCGCCCGATAAAACCTTTGAGGCAGGCACGTTCGAAGCGGGCGCGCTGCGGTAATGATCGCCGAGCGCATATCGGTCTCAGCCTCGAAACTGCGCCGCCTCGCGGGGCCCATTCTTGAAGGCCTCCAGCGGTCCTCGGGTGGGCTGGTGGTTGCCGATGCCTGCCTGCCGGATCATCCGATCGTGTTCGTGAATACGGCCTTCCTGGCCATGACCGGTTATGCCGAATACGAGGTGCTGGGCCGCAATTGCCGGTTTCTGCAGGGGCCCGCCACCGATGCCCACGATGTGGAACAGATTGCCGCGGCGCTCGATGCCGGCCGCCCCATCGATGTGGAAATCCGCAACTACCGCAAGGATGGTTCCAGCTTCTGGAACCGGCTTTGCATCATGCCGATCCCGGACGAAGCCGGCCGGATCGCCTATTTCCTCTCCATCCAGCTTGATGTTACGCAAGCGCACCGGGCCCAGGATGCCCAGGCGGGATTGCAGCTGCGGCAGGAAAGGCTGCTGCGCGTCACTGAAAATCTGAAGAACATTATGGCCGTTTCGGGCGCCGCCGCCGCCTGGGAATGGTCGATCGCCGAAGACAGGCTGGTGGGTGACGCCGGGTTTGCAGCACTGCTCGGCTTGTCCCCCGATAGCATGGCCGACGGTGTCGCGCCCCAGATGTTCTTCAGCACCATCCATCCGCTCGATCGCGATCGCATCCGCCTCGCCGTCACCGGCATGTTGCGGGGCGCGGAAGTATTCTCCAAGGAATACCGCATTGTCGTGCCGGGCGATACGGTGCGATGGTTTTACGGCCGCGGACGCTGCAGTTTCGATAGCGACGAAAAGCCGGTGCGCTTCAGCGGCGTGCTGGTGGATATCAGCGACCAGAAACGCCTGGAACAGAAACTGCGCATTGCACAAACGGCCGGCGGCGTCGGCACCTTCGAACACGTGCAGGGCTTCCCCACGGTCACCGTCTCCGATCAGTTCTGCAAATTGCTCGGCCTGCACAGCAGCAGCGAATTGCCGGTGCGCACCGTGAACGCCGTGGTGCACCCGGCCGATCCGCCGATCATCGGCTCCGAAATCAACGGCGCCCGCCCCGGCACGGCAACAGCGGGGCGCATCGAATTCCGCATCACGCGCCCCGATAACGGCGAGGAACGCTGGCTGGTGCGCCGCGGCGAAGTGGTGCAGGACGACGAAGCTTCTGGCGCCCTGATCAGCGGCGTGATCTACGACATTACCGATTCCAAACGCACGGAGGAATTGCTCCGTACCCTCAACGATACGCTGGAAAGCCGGGTAGCGCAGCGCACGCGCGAGCGTGACCAGATATGGCGCGTCAGCCGCGATCTGCTCGGCGTCGCCTTCCAGGATGGCAGATGGCTCAGCATCAACCCGGCCTGGACCCGCCTGCTCGGCTGGGATGAAAACGATATCCTGAACAAATCCTTCGATTGGCTGCTGCATCCGGACGATCGCAGCACTTTGGCCGAGGGGCTCTCCACCGCCGCTTCCAGCCGCTCCGCGGCCGCCTTCGAAACCAGGCTGCGCCACCGCGACGGCGTTTTTCGCGCCGTTGCATGGACCGCGGTGCCGGACCAGGGATTGCTCTACTGCGTCGGGCGCGATGTAACAAGCGAACGGCAAACCGCAGCGGCGCTGCAACAGGTTGAAGCCAAGTTGCGCCAATCTCAGAAGATGGAAGCGGTCGGCCAGCTCACCGGTGGGCTCGCCCATGATTTCAACAATCTGCTGGCCGGCATTACGGGCTGCCTGGAACTGGTGCAGATGCGCATCTCCCAGGATCGGGTGCCCGATGTGAACCGCTATATCGAGGCGGCGAAGGACGGCGCCCGCCGTGCCGCCGCCCTCACCCACCGTTTGCTCGCCTTTTCCCGCCAGCAGACCCTGGACCCGCGCCCCACCGACATGAACCGCCTCAATGCCGGCATGGAGGATTTGATCCGCCGAACGGTCGGGCCTTCGATCGCCGTGGAGGTGAAGGGCGACCCGGCGCTCTGGACCTGTTTCGTCGATGCCAACCAGCTCGAAAATGCGTTGCTCAATCTGTGCATCAATGCGCGTGACGCGATGCCCGGCGGCGGCCGGCTCACGATCGCCACCGCCAATGCCGCGATCGATGCCGATCAGGCCCGCCTCGCCGATCTGGCGGAAGGCGATTACGTTACGCTTTCAGTGAGCGATAATGGCTGCGGGATGTCGCAGGAGGTGATGGCCCGCGCCTTCGATCCGTTCTTCACCACCAAACCCATCGGCCAGGGCACCGGCCTCGGGCTTTCGATGATTTATGGCTTCGTGAAACAATCCGGCGGCCAGGTCCACATCTCCTCGGAACCCGGATGCGGCACCACCATTTCCCTGCTGATCCCGCGCCACGCGGGCGCCGCAGAGCCCGCTACCTCCCACCGCCCGAAGGCCGATACGCGCACCGGCGCGGGCGAACGCGTGCTGGTTGTCGACGACGAACCGACGGTGCGCATGTTGCTGGCCGATGTGCTGGAAGAGCTTCGCTACGAGCCTGTGCTCGCCGAAAAGGGTTTCGATGCACTCGGTATTCTCCAGGGGCCCGAGCATATCGATCTACTGATCACCGATGTGGGCCTGCCCGGCGGAATGAATGGCCGCCAGCTTGCAACGATGGCCCGCGCGCTGCGGCCGGATTTGAAAGTGCTGTTCATCACCGGGTATGCTGAAAGCGCGGTGCTGAGCCATGGCCACCTGGATGCGGGCATGCATGTGCTGACAAAGCCTTTTGCGATCGATGGGCTCGCGGATCGGATACGGCAGATTATAAGGTAGGCAAGCACTTGATTTTTGAAAACGGCGGAGCCCGCCCGGACGGAAGCAAAAAACTTTTGCCGCCTGCGCCGGCGGCACGATACGGGGCCTGGCCGGCATCGTGAAACCGGTGGGGGAAGTAAAAGTTTTTTGCTTCTTTTTTTCAAAAAAGACGTTCTTGCCTACCTTGGGGAGCAGCGGATTTGCGCAGGATCGCGGTGTGCTTACTGGCAGCGTTCATCGGCACCCCGCAGGCGCGGGCCGCCGCCCCTGAGTTCGTTCGCCTGAAGGCCGAAGCGGCGCAGGTGCAAATCACACGCGACGACTGGGGCATCGCCCACATTCATGGCCATACCGACGCGCAGGCCGTGTTCGGCATGGTCTACGCGCAGGCGGAGGATGACTTCAACCGGATCGAAATGAACTACCTCACCGCCCTCGGCCGCCTCAGCGAAGCCGAAGGCGAGCGCACTGTGATGCAGGATCTGCGCGCCAGGCTCTACATCGATCCCGCCGATCTGAAGGCGCGCACCGCCGCAAGCCCCGGCTGGCTAAAGGCGCTCATGAAGGCCTGGGCCGACGGCCTGAACTTCTATCTGGCCACCCACCCCAAAACGATCCCGAAAGTGATCGCCCATTTCGAACCCTGGATGGCGCTCTCCTTCACCGAAGGCAGCATCGGCGGCGATATCGAGAGCATTCCCCTGCCCGGCATGGCGAGCTTCTACGGCTGGCCGCAATTCGCAAGCCTGGGGCTGGATGACCCTGCGAGGGATATGGGCGAACCCACAGGCTCCAACGGCATCGCCATCGCGCCGAAGAACACGCAAGCCCACCACGCCCTGCTGCTGATCAACCCGCACACCTCCTTCTATTTCCGCTCCGAACTGCAAATGACAAGCGATGCCGGCCTGAATGCCTACGGCGCCGCCACCTGGGGGCAGTTCTTCCTCTACCAGGGGTTCAACGATCGCCTGGGCTGGATGCACACCTCCACCCAATCCGATGCGATCGACCAGTTCCTGGAAACGATCGTGCACAAGGACGGCAAGCTGTTCTACCGCTACGGCAACGCATTGCGGCCCGTCGCAACCGCCGCAGTCACGATCGCCTACCGAACGAAGGGCACCAGCCTCGCCAGCAAAACCTTCACGATCTACCGCACGCATCACGGTCCGATCGTCGGCAAAACCGCCGACGGGCGCTGGATCAGCGAGGCCATGATGTTCGCACCCGTGCCCGCCTTGGAACAATCCTACGAACTCACCAAGGCTCGCGACTACCACGCCTACATGCAGGTGATGGAGCTCAAGGCCAACACGTCCAACAACACGATCTATGCCGATGCGGACGGCCACATCGCCTATCTGCACCCGCAATTCATCCCCCGCCGCGATCCGCAATTCGAC
>Ga0116226_10002421_pt1 | contig 16251 bp, 5 predicted proteins | sample S1TSphfallax_FD_89692 | JGI IMG/M metagenome (GOLD analysis project Ga0116226, IMG submission 89692) | Host-associated microbial communities from peat moss isolated from Minnesota, USA - S1T2_Fa - Sphagnum fallax MG | ecosystem: Host-associated > Plants > Peat moss > Unclassified | place: USA...
AAAAATTAAAAACATCTTTCTTTTTGGTGGGGGGAAAGTGGTGGTGGGGGTGTTAGTGGAAGAGGGGGGGTGGGGGTTGGAAAAAAAAAATAAAAAAAAAAAAAAAATAATAAATAAAAAAAAAAAAAAAAAAAAAAAAAAAAACATTGAGGATGGACTAACCACTTGTGTCAGATACAACATATCATTAATTTTTAATTATTTATCAAAAAAAAATATGACAATACTTGATAAAACACAATATTAAAGGTAAACTATGTGTTCAACTTTTAAAAATAAACTTTAATAAATTATTAAGTCATCACTATAATAATTTTAAAGTGTTACAAGCACGAAACCATTAAAAAAAACAATGAAAAGTTAAGTTTATGTCAAAAATTCAAAACATGAAACAAAAGGACCAAAACCCTTAATATTACATGAAGTCATAAATAAGATTTTTTTCAAAAAACCTAAACAACTTAATTGAATTTGTGAACAATTTTTTTATAAATAAAATCTAACACATTTTTAAACAAAAAATTTGAATTTTTAAAACCTTTACAAGGCTTCTTTTTTAAAAACCCTTCACGATTACATGGAGTTGTAAATGAATTTTTTTTATGAAATGTGTCAACAATTGAATTGAATTCAAAAGGCAAAAGTTTTATAAAATAAATCCAACCCATATTTAAAGCCACAAAGAACATCAAAACTCAAAACTCAAAAGGTTTTTCTTAAAAAACCTTCACGATTACATGAAGTTATAAATGATTTTCTTTTTACAAAATGCATCAATAACTGAATTCAACTCAAAAGGCAAAAATTCTATAAAATAAATCCAACCCACATTCAAAGCTACAAATAACTTTAAACTCTTTTTTTAAACTTTTATGATTATATGAAATTGTGAATGAATTTTTTTAATCAAAAGCCTCAATAATTGAACTTTTTTATAAAACTAGAAGCAATATTGAAAATAAACAATGTGAAAATTTGATAATCAAAATGCCTTTCTTGAAACCCATTAATGATTGTTTCAAGTTGTAGATGAAAGTTTTTACCAATATATATATTTTTCAAGTATAATATCCATCCAATTTTACGTGTGAAAAAAATTGTATACACTTGTTAAATAATTATAATTATTTTAATATTCAAAATTAGATTTTTCGAATTAAGAAAATGGCAAAAGATATGATCATAATGAATTATGACAATAATTTTTTAACACTTCACAAAAATTACAATTCCACTGAAAATTAAACCCTAATTATTGTGCCTACTTACTTAACACCTATTTACTTTTGGCATGTACCTTATTAATAGATTGCGTATTTATTCTCTAAAATTACAACTAATTTAATGACAATATAATAGGATTTAATTTATATACACTAGTTATAGGATGCAAAGTTATAAAAAAATTTAAACGCATTAAGAACAAAACAAAGCTATAAAACAAAATCATACTTCATACTAATGTTGACATACAAAAAATAATTAGGGGATCGTACCTCTATTTATACCCTTTGGAAGACTTCCTTTAAATAAACTTCCATAGAGATTTTGTATGTAGCCATCGACTAAAGAAGAATCTCAAAAGGTTTTTTAACTATAAATGAAATATGATTTAACTAAGAGATAATTAAAATTGAATTAAAATTTAAGTATGAATTGACTAGGATTTTATTAATAATGAAATCAAAATGAACTATGGATTAACTAAAAGTAAATTATTAATTAATTCAAATTGAACTTGAAATTAATCAAATTTGAATTTAAAATTAACTAATATCAAATTATGTGTGTGTTAATTTAGCTTAGTTTGAATCCCACTTAGTTAAAAGCAAATTATGTTAATTAAGTTGATTAATTTATTTTGAATTAGTTTAAATGTGAAAAGGGTTGAAAATATTTTATCCTGAGATATAATCCCAAGTTATATGATTTCAAATCACTTTTGGTGACTTGAGATTCCATGAAATAATTTACAATTTTTTCTTGTGTTATGCAATTTTATTTTATTCATGGTTTTATTGATCAAGTGTGTTAGTTTAACTCCTTGTATAGATCCAAGTTCGTTAAGGATAAAATAGGTTAGTTAAATTAATTAATTGATATCGAACCACTTTAAGTATGAATGTGATTTGAAATATTTATCATTGGGTATAGTCTAAACTTGTGTGTTTTCAAATCGCTTTTAATGATTTAAAATTCCAAAACATAATTTTTGTTTTATCATGTAATCATATGTGGCCTTTAGTTGCTACCATTTTAATGGTTATGGTCAAAATTATTACATGACTTTATATATAAACATAATTAAAACTAAAAGTAATTATGATTAAAAATATGATTACACAACTAATGTATTCATATTGAAGCAATATACAAATTTGAAATAATATAATCAAATTAAATTTATTTTGAAATGGAAAAAAATGCTTAAATAGTCTAATTTAATTTACCATTACTTAAATTGACCTACTTTACCACAATTTGATTTATTTAGGATTCATTTCACTTAAATAACTTAGTTTAATTTGGTTCAACTGATTTTAATTGATTTTTTAAAAATCAAATTTAATCAAAATAGCTATGTTTATATATGTTTAACCAAGTTTAACAACAATACCTTATTTTAATTTAAATTATCCCAATTTTTCCAAGTCTAACCAAGTTTAATTTTTAAATTGTCAGATTTAACCAAATATAACCTCAATACCATAATTTAGCCTTTTTTTTTTAATTGCAAAATCTAACCAATTTAAAATTAATTAATTATATTTAACCAATTTTAACCAATTTTAGCCTCAATATTTTAATTTAATCTAACTTATCCATGTTTAGCCATGTTTAATCAAATCTAACGTCCATACCCTAGTTAAGTCTAATTTATTTAAAATTTGTTAAGTCAAACCAAGTTTAACCTAAAAAATCATATTTTACCATGTTTAACTATGATACCCTAATTTAATTTAATTTATCCAAGTTTTGCCAAATCTAACTAAATTTTACCTAAATAACCATATTTAACCAAATTTTGTCCTAATGTTCAAATTTAGTTTGATTTATCCAAGTTTTGCCAAATCTAGCCAAATTTAACCTAGGTAATCAAGTTTTACATTAATACCTTAGTTTAGTTTGATTTATCTAAATTTTACCAAATTTAACCAAGTTTAACCTAAGTACACCAAATTTAACCATAATATCTTAATTTAACCTAATGTAACCAAAAAAATTCAAGTTTAGCCAAATTTAACCTAAATAATCATGTTCAACAAAGTTTTACCAAGTTTAACCAAGTTTCGCTTCAATACCTTAATCTAGCCAAATTTATCCAAGTTTAACCCAAGTTTAACCCAAATAGCCATGTTTAGCCAAGTTTTGTTTCAATATCTTAATTTTGCCAAATTTTACCAAATTTGTACTTAATATTTTCATTTAATTTAATTTATCTAAAATTTTCCAATTTTTACCAAATTTATCCTCAATATCCAAATTTAACAAAATTCATCAAAGTTTTGCCAAATGTAACCAAGTTTAACTTAAATAACCAAGCCTAACCAAATTTAACTAAGTAGCCATGTTTAATCAAGTTTTATTCTAATAATTTAGTTTAACATAATCTATCTAAATTTTGCCAAGTTTATTTTCAATACCTTAGTTTAGCCAAATTTATTTAAATTTTGCTACATTTAATTTAAGTAACCAAAATTTGCCCAAGAGTTTTAGTGTAACCTAATTTTGTCAAGTTTAATTAAATTTATCTTAAATCGTTTAGTTTAGCATAATTAATATTAGTTTTGTCAAATTTTGCCAAGTTGGGGCAAGTTTAACCTACATAATTGTGTTTAGCCTATTTCAGCCTACTCTAAATTTACATTAGTTTATGATAAATAGGCCTACATTTAAGTTAAACATGTTTAAATTAATATAAATTAACTTATGTTAGATAAAGCTATACTATTAGGTAGCCTAAATTAATTTAGGTTAACTTAAGATGAATTATGTTAACTTGAACTAAAAACATTGTTGTTTATAAATTTCACTACTACAAAATCTAAATGCAATTCATTAATCCTTGTTCACCGAACTATTGAATTCATTGCATCCCCACAGGGTCCCACACTACAAGTAGTGAATTCACTCAAAATCCAATGAAGTCATTTGGTGTACATGGACACCTTTTGTTATAATGATTAGTGATAAGTAATAATTATCATAAATAAATATGAGGTGCAACATTTGGTTAAGGGTTTTATTCCCCACAGTGGAAGTGGGGAATTCAAGTCTTCCCACTTGCAAACTTAAACACTTAAACACTTATATACCTAGATACCATGGTGGCTTGCCTAACCTATGCATTTTTTTAGTGCCTAGGCTAGGTGGCCTAGGCTAAACTTCCTAAGCTAGGTTCCATATGTTAAGAGGTTAGCACATGGCAATATTTGACTAGAAAAAAAGACAATTTAAAAATATATATATATGACACGTGGCACTTGTGAGATGCCATGTGCCTCGTTGGATCCATGACTATGTCATTTGCAAATGTAGTCATGGCAAACTGTAATCACTAATGTGGTTGTGATTAACGCGACTACTAACATTTAAAACATGGTGTTTTGGATTAGTCATTTTTAATCATAGATGACACATACAACTACATTTTGTAGTTGTAAATGCCACATTTTGACTTTGTGAATAGGATGTTTTTGGTAGTGTGTGGATGAAATGTTGTATCCCAAAACACAACATGGAAAAGTTGTTTGATGCATATTGCCATGTACCATATCAAAATAGCACTACAATCTATGGGAGGTTGGTTGGCTTCTTGCAATGACTTTCTATCCACCATTGGATGTTCATGTTCTTGAATATGGTTGAATTTACAAAAATTTATGTGGTGAAGCTATAAACAAGATGCAATATGAAATGACAATTGGGAACTTTCTAGCATGCACTTGCATGGGTTTTATTACTATGATTTCAAGCTCATTGGGGAAATAGGGGAAATGGGTGCCATGTAAACATGTGTACTATGTACTTCAACATGTCATGTTTTGTGGGCAATTTGAAATTTTCATTCATTTCCCAACTTGGAATTGATATGAAGTTCATCACTTGTTGGTTTAGTCTATAGCTTTTATGTAAGTATACAGGAGTAATACTTAGAAATGCCACCAAAATTTGTAAAAAAATGGTGTCCATTGTATCACATAACTATTACGGGTTTTCTTTCATGGTCAAGAATTGCACCAATTATTATTGTTATGATTTAATAGGTCTTGATTTGCTAAAGGGTTGAATTAATGTTGATTCATACATTTGGTATGTATGAATTGTGTTTCACTATGTGAAGAATCACACATTAGATTGAACATGTTAGATAAATATTTACTAATTATGCTCAACATTATATTGGGTGTTTTAATTATCTCCACCTGTTTTTACCCCGAAATAAAAAAATTAAGAAAACTATTTTAGTAATATGAATGTTCCATTGGATTAGTTGGAAAAATATTGCCACATAAACAAATTATTTTTGTATACATGGCAAGAATTATGTATGTGGCATGAACTTTTATTTATGTTGCAAAAATATTCAAAATAGATTCCTTCTTGTTCATCAAAGTCATAGGTTTGTTGTTCATGCTCAAAGCTCACACCTTATGCTCGCATGCTCACTTGTTAGTTATGTTGAATTTCAATAAATATTTTTGAGAAGGCAATGTTCAAATAATTTTAATTTTGTTCTATTAACATGGCTCATTGTGTCAAAAGAAAGGTTCAATGGAATGTTGAGGCAAAACCAACTATGCCTACAATTTGGTTTGTTAAAGAAAGAACGAAGTTAACATAAACTAAAGTGGACGATTTTATAAGGTCTATATTTCATCTTGTTCCACTCCATGCAACATCATCATCAAAACATGTTGGAGGTGCCCTTCCCCCTAGTCATTTAAACCACTATACAACTAGAGCCCATCTAATTGGGCAAAATGGAATTCTAGTTCATCACAAGCTTAAGAAGGATGCCCAAGCTAGGTAGATATTGGGTTTGGAAATGGCAAATATAATCGTTCGGTTTGAAGATGTGCCAACATTTGGTTACAATCAAATGTACAAACTTTCCACAAAGAATTTTATGTTACAAGGTGTAATGTATAGCATGTTGATTGGACAATATTTGTGATGCACAATGAAGTTGGAACTCAAAAAGGGTGAAATGGTGGATTCCATTCGAACACCTTTATTGGGTGTACCACTATCAACTTCATGTTGATGGTTTGAAATTCATCAACTCACCTTTAATGAGAATGAGTTCATGGACATGCTAAGGAATGACCCTAGCCCTTGACATGTTATATGATGACATCACAAAAAATGTTGTTTTGTGTTCAATGATATGGTAGATAAGTCAAACTATAATGATTTCCAAATTAGAAAGAATGAGCAATTTTGCATAGGTGTCATCATTGAACATTAACCATACAATGTCAATAATCTCAAGAGCAAAACATTATGAAGACAATAATTTTTCCATTACATCCATATATAGAAAACCATCAAACTTGTCAAATGTTATTTTTGAAATCATCGTGGTGTAGGAAAATCATAATGTTGGTTGATCTTCAATTTCGAACACACTTACATAGCCTTTTCATGGTGGTGTAGGAAAACCATTTTATTGGTTGATTCTTCATTTTCAAATTTTGTCACTCATGCCCTACACCCATTGGCAATACAAAACAAACATTAAAAAATGTTGCAACTACAAAATCACATTGAATGTAATTGATGGTATAATAACATAGTTATGAAAATTTATAACTAAAAAAGAAATTCAATTCCAAAAACATTATATTGTGTTCAAAATGTTAATTACATGGCCATAATTGTTTGTTTCTCAAATTTAGGGGCACCCACCCCCTATACCTAGCTTTCTCATATAACGTTCTAGTGGAGATGTGTTGGGCTTGTGCAAGAGCATTTGCCAAGAAATGAAATTCAATTTCATTTAACTCAAGTTTTGGTGAAAACCAATTTTTTGGCACATGTGTTTTTTACCTTGCCTAAGTAAAAAGGGTTCAACAAGCATTTTTCAAATGATAACGTCCCCTTGACCTCTTTTAATGACCAAACATTGTTGGAAACTACATACACTTCCTTAATCACACCTTTGATAAATTTGAAGGTTTGATTAGGGAACATAATGATAAATTAACAATATAATCTGGTACCATTGGTGAAGTGGGGATGATGCGATGGGTAATGAACCAATAAAACCCATATTAATAACAACCCAAGTAGAATTTTTGAAAATACTTGTGAAAAATAAAATAAATTGAATTAAAATTTATGTGGACTTATGATATTGTGACCCAATTATGACCATTCAAAAGTCCTTAGTTATAATTTGGTTCAATTTTTGAATGGAATTTTAAATGAAAACCAATATGAAAATTTTAATTTTCTACCATTATAATTAGCCAATTCAATTATAATTTAAAATTTTAAAAGTTCAATGCAAAAAGTTAGTCCAATTTCATGAAAAAATAATTACATGCATGTTTCCATAATCAAGTTGTTAATTAACAAACAAGCCCCAATTGACAATTTTAAAATTAAATGTTTTGTGAAGATACATTGAAATAAAACGGGTAATATAAAAACTAAAACCATGTCACAAAAATGAGCCATTCAACCATCCATTCACCCTCTATTCTAATTTTTTTTTTGATTTCAACTAATTCATACTTACCTTCAAACCTTCATAGATGTTTTCAAAGTTCCAAGTATGATGTGATGACATTTCATGTTTGCATGTGAAGAAAAATAATGATTACCAGAAAGACTAATCCATTAAAGTTTGGCAATCCTTTTCCAAGGATTTTTTTTCAAAAGTAAAATATGTCCTAGACTAGTAAACGAGACCCTTTAGGCCTCAAAATTAATAAAATTCTTTTGTTATTTTTATTTTCTGAGTGCTTGAAAGGGAAGAACTTACTAAATTGAGATTGTACACTCAAAGTTTTTTCTTTCAACATTTTCAAATTACACGTTTTTGCAAAGTCAAGATTAAATTGATGTTTCAAGACATTTTTAATGAGTCCCATGAAAATATAAAAACAAATTTAGCTTTGGCTAAGCATTCAATCCAAAGAGTCTCATTACTATTGATAATTTTAATACTTAAAGGGAGGTTAGGTAGATCTATTAATTTGGTACATAACATGATATTTAATGTATTTTTTGTTTTTCTTATGAGCATTGACCATACTTGGGCCTTCAAATCATTGGAATTCAAGATGGGATTAATGTGTAATGAATATAAAAAAAAATTAGAGAGGTTGAATCCATGCTTCTTTTACCTAATTCAAGAGGGATTGGCTTGGGCATATGTGGTTTTCAATTCCTTTTAATCATTGACTCTTTTTAATTTTTCACCACGTGCAACCATTTGGACCACCTTTTCTTTCTTTCTTAGGTCCTTTCTCCTTGTAAAAATCTTTAAATATGAAATCTCAAAGTCCATGTCACAACCTTTCACATTTTTGTTTTTTCATCTTTTAAAAACATTGTGAATGGGTTTTTGTCTTCCCAATTCACCTTGACCTTACCTTTCATTTATGGCGAGAAGCCAAAAAAATGATTTTTGATTTCTAATTCTTTAATGACTTGCTTGGGTCACAAAAACCTATATTTCCTAATTACATCACAAATTTAACATGAGATGAATTAATAATTGAAAACATGTTTGACACATGGATAAACGTGTTAATGAATGAAGTATGAACTTATGAATGAACGAATGTCACACACATTTCACACCTTCTTATAAAGTTGTGTGTCAAATGTGTTTTCAATGCATAATATCAATGCGTGGAACGAACAAATTATGAATGAACAAATTTTGCATGATTTCCATTTTTAAGTCATGAGATGCTAAGTTTGTGATGTAAACATGTTTTACCTTTAAAACAACAACTTTATAAGTGATTTTGCCATTTGAAGTCCAACCTTGTTCTTTGCCATCATTAAGTCCTTTATCCCATTAACCTTCCCCTTTGGTTTACAAAAAAATCAATTAAGATTTGGGAGCTTCTCTAGGTTTAAATTTTTTTTTATTATGCATCACAATTTAAATGATTTGAACACCCTCCTTTTGTGCATCATGCTTTGGAACTCAAACCTTCTTCACCCCTTTTGATGGAGTTTTACCTACAACTTGCCCATTAGCCACTACCTAATTGCTTTAAATATCTTTTGCATTAACTTAATTTGAGTTTGGAAAGTTAATGTTTTCCTAGATTAAAATCCTTGATGTGGTGCATGCCTTTGTGAAATGCCCAAACTTTTTACAATGCATGCACTAGTTCAACAAACTAAAATACATTATTTTTTGGGAATTTGTGGTTTGTTAAATGGGTGAAAACATGGTCAAAGGAGCTAGGGGCACCAAGGTAAAAATCATTTTCCAAGCATTGCACATGACATGTGTCATTGTTGTGTTGGTAATTTATACCTTAAATTTTTATATTGTAGATACCCAATTTAACATCACATGTTAAATATAAATATCTTTTGAATACAATTTTATTTTATATCATATACATTATGCATCCAAACCCTCTATCACATAAATATGAACAATTTTTGTTAACGTCACATTTTCAAAAATCCATACTTTTCAAGGCCAAAAACATGTTTGAACCAAATGTGTTCAAATTGGTAATAAAACAAATTCTCATTAATTTAAATTCTTTTGCCCTTCCAATTGTCAATATTTAATTTGATAAAATCCTCTTTAATTTTTAGTAGGATTGGTGCACATTTGGTAGAAGAAAAAAACATTTGAAAAAAATAAGGATTGTTCACTTTCAAAGTTTGAGTGATTTGATCAACATGCAAAAAAAATTGATTTGTGTCAACCTTTGAATATATAAAATTTGCAATTAATGGAAAATATTCCAAAAACTTTTATGACAATCCAAATTATTATGTTTCTTTTTTTATTTTTCAAACATACAAAAATGTAATTTTAAGGAGTGTCCATTCACTTGGGTGGCTCCTTTGATTATGTTATTACCCAAATGCCTTTACATTGTAAAAAAATTAATTGAATTCTGGAAATTTGACCTTAACCAAATGTGTAAGCAAAAACTTCACGCCCTTGGTAATACATCAAAGTGTTAAAGTTTGGAAAAAAATCTTTCTTTTCTCAACATTGAATTGCAAATTTGAACGCCATCAAGTTTTTTTGTCATCTTTGACCAATTGACAAATAATGTTTCCAAATGAAGCTATCTCCTATTTTATTATAGATTTTGAAAAACACCATTGTCATTTCCCTAAATTTAGATTTCATAACCTAAATTTAAATTTATAACTTTTTTATGTTAACAAAATGCATTACTTTAAAGGAAAGGTCTATTTGGCAACATGAACCTATAATAGTTTTAACCATCAATAATCACATTATAGAGCCTAAAAACTTAAAAAAAGTTCAAAGCCCATACAAATTGCCTAACGCAAAGACTCCAAGAATGAGATGTATTGTGCAAGGTGAAACAAAATAGGGCCACAAAGTAAAGATAGATGAAACTTTGGTGGAGGTTCATAATATATTATAGGGCAAAACCATAAAAAAATTCAATGAAAGCTCACAATGATTCAAAATTAATCATAAAATATATTATTAAAAAAGAAATGGTGATTATTTTAAAGTTTGGGCCATGTGAAGTCTAGGCACTACAAGAAATCATTATTTTTTTGACTTGAAAAAGTGGTAAAAAACAATCCAAAAGTGACAAATGTTCAACTTGACTAGCAATTATTTTGGACAAGTCGTATTGAACACGTCCGCTTTGACTGGGTCATTTTGATTGACCATTCAAAATTTGGGCAACAATTTTTTTGGTAATTAATTTTTAATTATTTACCTAGCTACCTAGCTACCCACCTACCCACTTAACTACCTTTTAACTAGTTAGCTACCTTACTTACTAACCTACCTACCCTAATAATTAATGAATAAATTTAATTTAAAATAATTTAATATTATTAATAAACCTACCTAGTTATCAACCTAGCTACCTAGGCCACCCACTTGAACTAGGTAGGGTAGGTGGTTAGGCAATCCACTTGACCTAGCTAGGTTAGGAAGCTAGGCCACCTAACTAAGGTAATGGCCTAAATTGCAAGTGTGGGGATTTGAAGTCCTCACCTCCACTTTGAGGAGTCAAATCCTTACCATTGCACCACCTTCATAAGGTGAAAATGTTTGTGAACATAATGTAATAAACACATTCAATTTCTTTTACACTATTTACAAAGGTAGATAGGAGGATAGACAAGAACATAGGAAGGTAAAAAAGTCAAACATACTAACTAGGATACTTAGGCTAGGCTACCTATCCCATGTATTTTATATTAACTAGCCTAGGCTATAACCTATACAAACACGAGCTACATAATATATTAGCCTATGCATAAGTACTAACCTAAGCTATGGTATATTAAACTACTTTACTAAATTATATACTAACTAGATGTAGATTTAGGTAGGGGCTATGTTAGGCTATGTAAGCCTAGGTAAGGTCTAAGTAAGGGCTATGTAGGGTTTATGTAGGCTATGTAAGGGTTATGTCTAGGCATAAGTAAGGGCTATATTGGAGGGTTATGTAGGGTTGTGTTTAGGCATAGGTAAAAGCCATGTAGGGCTATATAGGGGTTATGCACACTATGTAGGCCTAAGTAAAGTCTATGTAATAACTATCTACTAGGCTTACACAAGGGCCTTTATAATGGTTAAGTAGGGTGTGGCTATTTAGGCTTATGTAGGCCTATGTAAAAGCTATATATGTAACTAGGGGGTAGCTATGCATACATAAGGGCCAATATTATTGGGGTTATATATTGTAAATACTATGTGGGCCTATATATGTAAGGGCTATGTAGGGGTTATATCGTAGGCTTATGGAAGGGTTATGTAGGCTTAAACATGAGCTATGTTGGCCTATGTAAATGTTATGTAGGCCTACATAAGCCCTAATTATATATAGCCTTACATACATTGGCCTTACATAATTTACACCATAACCCTTACATCACATAACCACCAAATCTATGCAAACCAAGGCCTACTTAGGCTAGCATAGGCTCACGTAAGATATAACCTAGGTTCATGTAGGCTCACATAGACGTACCTATGTTAATCTAAGCCTATCATTTATTTACCTACCCTTTTACCTACCTTCCTACTTTAATTTCCTACCCCCTAATTACCTATTTATTTGTGACTTACCTACAATTTATAAACACTTATATGTGATATTTTATTTTCTAGCTATGTAGGCCTAATCAAAATGGACATGGCAATCAAGTTGGACCGCTTGAAAAGCCATGAATTCTTGTAATGAAATGAATTTGTGATTCAACTTGACTCCGAATATTACCCAAATATTTATTTTTTTGGGCTTGTTCATTTCACATGTTTGTGAACTCAATTTGATTAGCTTGTCCTACTTCCATCCTAGAACTTTTGCATCCCCTCCCCAAGTGTGAAGACATAAGGAGCATGCCTAAGACTTTTAAACCTTTCACAACACATTGTATTTAAAGATTTACTTTGATACCTCAAGTGGCAAGCCTTTGGGGGCACATTAGTTTGTTGTGTAAATTGGAAGATGGTTGAAATGCTTATTCCCTTCTTGGTGCACTATCTCACAATAAATATGACCTTGCATAATAACCCATATTTGTATTAAACAATGATGACCTACATGAAAATTTTGACAAGACTTTTATGATGATTTTTTTGATATTTTCAATCCCTAACCTTTCAAAAGTAGATTCAATTATGATGAAAACATGAATTCATTCATTCAATGTAATATTTTTAGTCCCATTTAGCATGAAACCATTCACTTAATTTTTTAAAGTGTGCAAGCACCTTTCAACAACAACAACAACATATTTGGGTTTAAACATCAATATTGAAACAATATTAATACAAAACTTGATTGAAAGCATCACAAATCCATGGGGAACAAAATCAATTTATGTAAAAAAAATTGAAAACCATTCATTCAATATTTTCAATCCTTAACCTCTCAACAACACCATCGAGTATTAAGGTTTAAACATAAAACCAAGCTTAATTGAAAATTATAAAGTTCCAACAATAATAGTTTTTGTGTAAAAAAAAAACTTGGCAATCATTCATTCAACATTTACCTAATACACATGAAACCGTTCATTCAATATTTTCAATCCCTAATAACATGAAGCTGAGTGAAAACATGGTAAAATATTCAAAAAAAGTTATTGAAGAAAGGCAATAAAAAAATGGTCGTTGTTGACGTACACAAGTAGAAGAAAGTAGATTGAAAATAATTTGAATAACATAATAAAATCATGGTGCTTTTCTTTGAATTTATAGTGAGGTGATTACAAAATTTGAAAAACTTTGGCACAATAAAAGTAACAAGTATGTTTGAGAGTGATTGGTCAACTTGAATTTAAAACGTACTTTTCCAATAGAAGTTTGATGTATTCTACTATAATATTTAAATGTTAAGAACTTACAAGTACATTTTTAAACTACATTATGTTGAAACTGAAGAATATTTAGTAATTCATCTACTTTCACCTACTTATACAAGTTTGGACAAGGGGGAAAATATGGTTATTAAAAAATAAAATAAAAACTTGAATGTTTATTAAGTATGTGATGAATAACATCATTGTAATAAAATTAAAAGATAGATCCTCATTTGGATCATTACATTAAAAAACATTTTTACTTTCAATACAGTAAAACTTGTTTATTTATGACAAGGTGCATAAATTGTTTACTTTATTTTGCCACCACACAACCATTGATTCAATCATTTTAGTCCTAACCTTTTAATCGTAGCAACAAGGATTGAGGTAATTTTAATTAATGTGGTTTATATAAAGAAAATTTAAGGTTTTCAAAGTTAAGGTTTTCAAATTTTCATAATTTGGAAGTCTAAATATGAATAAAATACATCATGTAATCAAAATCTAACAAAAAATTACATATTATTAAGATTTTGGCAAGGGTTTATTTTGATATGTTTTGTGGGTGGGTCACTAGGAGGTGGTAACAATGTTTTTCTTTCAAAAACCCAAGCAAAGGAATGAAATTTGGTTTAAAAAGTTATTTGTGGGTTATTTTGAAGGAGGAAAAAAAATGCAAATTATGTGTGACACCAATTGTGGCACATATAAACATGGCATGTAACTTAAATATCCATGTTTTTGTATAACATGGCATGAACACATTCTTCCATTAATTGTTTACAATTTGGAAACCTCGCATTATTGGCCTTGTGCATAATAAGATGTTACACCCATGGGGAAGGGTTCATAACCCTTTGTAATTAAAAAGTCCAAATCTTCTATAAACCAAAGTTGTGCATGGGCTTTTTTTCATAACTACCCTTCATTCCAGATTAATGCATTGTTATTAATGGTACATCAACCTTCTTATTTTTCTTACAATTTTGTCAACCTTATGAATCTGCATCTTTAATCAAATTGTCACATTCCTTGTTGTTCATTAAAAAAACTAAAATGTTTGTGTAAAATTAATTTTTTCATATTGGTGTTATCATGGGAGGGATTATATATGAATAATTCCTTTCTTATTTTGCGTGTTATTAGTAGAGCTTGTTGCAAACCCCTTGGTAATATTTGAATTTGGGTGGGAAATACACCTCATCATTTATATTATAATCACATAAAATATTTTATTTTGTTCATGCATAAATAGAAAGTCGAAATTACATTTGTTTTATGACACTATTATAATTCTTGGTTTTTCAAATGGTTCGTTGAATAACTAGTCCTTTTTAATTAATGGACATGTCCATTTTGATTAGAGGTTCAAAACACATTTTTTTGATTAATTAATTTGACTAAATTGATTAATTTGACCAATACATCCAATCATTTTAAATAACCCTAATCAAAATGACCAATGGGTTTTAGTCAAATGGGATGTGTAGTCAAATTGAACATAAAAAATTAACACCATTAATGAGAACGAACAATGTTCTTTAGTCAAATGAGACATTTTATGCCTATTACATACCTATTTTTTACTTCCCACTTACAATCTTACAATGTATTTAATTACCAACTCACCTAGTTTCCACTACACCAAAATGTGTCTTAATTCAAACTAGGTTTCATTAGATTTTGAATGAATTTCTACATTTTTACCAAATGTGAAATTAGTCAACCCCCTAGTGAATGGGGACCAATTGCTACAAATAATGCATTGATCCATTATATTTAATGAAACAAAGTTATTTTCAAATGAAATACAAATTTATCAAACCATTTCACTTGCTAATCAATGGTAGCATGGAAATCAATTATATTTAAATTATTTAATATTTAATATTATTGATAATTTCATTATTTTGAACCTATGAATTATTGGCACGTGTCACTGCCTATGTTAAGTTAAAAACCTAGCTTAGGTACATAAACCATGTAATCAACCTAAGTAGACACATGCTCTAAAGAACTATAGTAGGAAAATTTTCAATCAACTTACCATTATTGACCACAAACACACCGTTTGTGAGGTTTGATCCCTTAACCTTTACAATGAAAGCAAACACCCCTACCATTAAACCACCACATTCGTTGTGATAACGTGTTACATTACATTTTATTTATCAAATACTTCATTTTAAACATTATAAAAACATAAACTTTGAAATTTCATATCTTATTGAAATTTTTTGCAAATAAAATGATTCAAATTTATTTATTTTTTCAATATTGTACATAATTATATTTACTTTCTTTTGAAAATGTAAAATCATTTGAAATTTTTCTTTTGAATATTATTATTCAATGACATTTCATTAGTAGAAATCAGCCAAAATGTAACCAATCCATTTACGATTACATGCGACTTATAGTCATTTGCGACTATATTTGAGAATATTGCAACTACAAGATCAAATTTCAACTATTTTGGTCATTTTCACAACTATGATGCAACTATTAAAAATTTCATCTTATTGGTTAAATTGATTTTACATTTATTTTCATCCATTAATAGGTTGATATGTCCCATTAGTCGTAATAATCACTAAATTAGTTACATCCTAAAGGTATTTTACAATGACATAGGGGTGTATTTTAATGTATGTACTAAAATTATATATAATATGCATACGTATGTATATTATTCATATAATGAATCTCAAAATTAAT
>Ga0116226_10002422_pt1 | contig 16247 bp, 14 predicted proteins | sample S1TSphfallax_FD_89692 | JGI IMG/M metagenome (GOLD analysis project Ga0116226, IMG submission 89692) | Host-associated microbial communities from peat moss isolated from Minnesota, USA - S1T2_Fa - Sphagnum fallax MG | ecosystem: Host-associated > Plants > Peat moss > Unclassified | place: USA...
TGAAGATCGACCGCAGCTTCGTGGCCCCACTCGGCAGCAGCAGCAAAGCGGATCGGTTTTTCAAGGCGATCGTGGACCTCGCACATACCATCGATCTGCGCGCGGTCGCCGAGGGCGTGGAAACCCAGGCCCAATGGCAGCAGATCGCCAGCAGCGGCTGCGACTTCGTGCAAGGCTGGCTGATTTCCAAAGCCCTCGAACCCACCGCCGCCACGGCACTGGTAACTGGTGGTCGGCGACGGAGGGTGACCCATTGAAGCAAGGGAGTGCCCGGCTTGCTTGCTTCACTGGGCCACTCCCCCATCACCGACCGCCATGAACCCGTGCCGCGCGAGAATGGTTTGGCCGGCTTCGGACATCGTGAACAGGGCGAACTGCGCCGCCGCCGGGTTATTGGTCAGCACCACCATTCCGTATGCGGGATCCACCGTGAGGTTGGCTGGCAACGGCACGGACACGAGGCCTGGCACGTCGCGCAGCACCTCATCCGTGCCGCTGCAATAGCCCAGCATCATGTCGGCTCGCCCGGCCAGGAACACGCCGGCCACCTGGCCGTGGCCCGCGACCAGCGGTTTGCTATCCGGGCCGCCCACCAGCGTCAGTGCCTTGGCCTGCAGGGCGGCCTGCGCGCCGTGGCGCAGTTTTTCGGCGCGCGCGAACACCGCCCAGGCGTAATCCCCACCGGGATCGGCGCCTGGTGTGGACGTCGCCAGCCGGATCTTGGGGTCGAGCATGCGCGACAGCATGGACACCGGGGTCAGCGCCAGTTTCTGGCGCGCGAGCATACACATATGGTTGCGCGCGAACAGGATCACGGGCCGCCCCGGGTGGGTCTGGGCGAGCCTGCGGGGTTGCGTCATGTCCGCCGAGGCCAGGATATCGGCGGCCTCGCCCGCATCGATCCGGCCGCGCAGGACGCCGGACGGACCGAACACGGGGGGTGCGATGTCGCTGGCCGGGATGCCCGAATGGGTCAGCATGTCAGTCATCGCGGCGCCAAGGCTGCCGGCCGCGAACAGGCGCAGCGGTGGCCCATCCGCCCAGGCCGGCCGTGCCAGCAGCAAAGCAATGGCGAGTGCCGCCCAGGTCAGAGATGCGCGCATGAGGCCCCCGTTGTTCCCAACCGGATATATCGTGAGCCCGGCCGGACGTCCATCCGGGCGGGGTGGATCATGGGTTGCGTTTGCGCAGGGAGCGCGAGAACCGCTTGGCGGTCTCGCTGAAGCCGATCGCCCGATAGAATGCGTGCGCGGCCTCCCGCTGCAGGCCGGTGGTCAGTTCCAGCACATCGCAGCCGGCCGTGCGCGCGGCCTGGGCGGCGGCCTTCACCAGCACCCGGCCGATGCCGCGTCGGGCCTGGGCCGCGTCCACCACCATGGTCTGGATGCGGGCCACGGGGTGTGGTTGCTGCAGCATCGCGCACCATTGCACGGCGACCAGCCCGATCACGGAGCCATCCCAGTCGGTTGCCACCAAAACGGTGCCATCGGCCTGGCGCAACGACCGTTCGAGACGCTCGGCGGCCTCGCGCGCGGTCATCGGATAGCCGAGTTCGCCGAGCAGCCGCGCGCTATCGGCCGCGTCCGCCGGCACGGCGCGCCGAATATCGATGCCGTAGCGCGTTTCGCCCGCCATTCCGGCTCCTGTCCTCGGCTGTTGGCGGATCGAGTGTGCCGCGAGATCGCTGTCGAAGGCCAGGGTGGGACACAGCACCTCCGGCTTATGCCCAGATATTCACCATTGTTTTTCAAACAGCGCACCGAATGGGCACACAAGATTTATTACGACTTCACTTGCTCACCAAACAGGCTTGCCCTTATCCTCCGCCCCAGCGCAGCTGCCGTGATCAGGTGGCGCGAGGCCCTGCAGCGGAGGCTCCCACATGCGCTCACTCCTCGCTACGCTGACCCGCGGCGCCGCCATCGCCGGGCTGCTGGCCTGTTCGCTGGGCCGCCCCGCCGCCGCCGAGGGCGTGCTGACGGTGGCGATGACGGCCGGTGATCTGCCGGTCACCACCGGCAACCCCGATCAGGGGTTCGAGGGGTTCCGTTTCGTCGGTTGGAACCTGTATGACGCGCTGATCAACTGGGACCTGTCGAAAAGCGACCAGCCGTCGGATATCAAACCCGGCCTCGCCACCGAGTGGCATATCGATCCCGACAATCACAAGCGCTGGATCTTCACGCTGCGACAGGGGGTGAAGTGGCACGATGGCTGCCCGTTCACCGCGGACGACGTGGTGTGGAATTTCCAGCGCATCAGCGACACCAAGGCGCCGCAATTCTACACCCAGCAATTCGCCCTCTCGCGCGCCTATCTCACCAATTTCGACAGCATCGAGAAGATCGACGACAAAACCGTCGCCATCACCACCAAGTTCATCGAATCGCTGTTCCCGTACGACATGGCCTACGTGCTGATGGTCAGTCGCTGCCGCGCCGAAGCGCTGCATTATGACTGGGACAAATATGCCAGCCAGCCGTCCGGCACCGGCCCCTACCGGTTCGCTAGCAGCACCGCCCACGAACGCATGGAGCTGGTGCCCAACCCGGAGTATTGGGATAAGGCCCGCGTGCCGAAGCAGGATCGGCTGATCCTGTTGCCGATGCCCGAGGCCGCCACGCGCACCGCAGCCCTGCTGTCCGGCCAGGTGAATTTCATGGAGGCGCCGGCACCGGACGCGATCCCCGTGTTGAAGCGCGCGGGCATGGTGATCGTCACCAACACCTATCCGCATAATTGGCCCTACATTCTGAATTTCTCGCGCGGTCCGTTCACCGATCTGCGGGTGCGCCAGGCAGCCAACTACGCGATCAATCGCGATGACGTGGTCGATCTGGTCGGCGGCCTGGCGACCCCGGAATATGCCGAGGTGCCGCCGACGCTGCCCTATTACGGCCACCCCGTGGTCTATAAGTTCGATCCCGCGAAAGCGCGCGCTCTGTTGAAGGAGGCGGGCTGCCTGCCGTGCAAGATCACCCTGGCAATCTCCACGTCGGGCTCCGGCCAGATGCAATCCCTGCCGATGAACGAACTCGTCAAGCAGCAGCTGGAAGATGCCGGATTCGCCGTGACGCTCGATGTGATGGATTGGAACGCGCTGCTCGATGTCAGCCGCTCGGGCATCCCGAAATATCCCAACATCGACGGCATGAACGCCTCACGCGGCCTGCTCGATCCGGTGAGCGCCATCATCAAGCCGGTGGCGACCGCCTATTGGTCGCCGGCCGGCAGCAACTGGGGCCATTTCGGCACGCCCGAGGCGGACGCGCTGGTGAAGCAGATCTTCGAGACGTTCGACGCGGCACCACGCATGGCGCTGCTGACCAAGCTGCACGAATATGAATCGCTGCAGGCTTTGATGATCTTCGTCGTGCACGACCTCAATCCGCGGGCATTGTCGCCCAAGGTGCACGGCTACGTACAGGCGCAGAACTGGTTCCAGGATCTGACGCCGATCAGCGTATCTCCCTAAGGAAATTTTCGACCCTATGATCAAGACAGCTTTTGCGACCGCCGCCCTTGCTTGTTTCGCGATGTCGGCCCACGCCGGTGGCGTGGTGACGGTGGCGATGACCGCTGGTGAAATCCCGATCACCACCGGCACGCCGGACCAAGGCTTCGAGGGCTACCGCTTCGTCGCGCTGAATTTGTACGATGGGCTGGTGAACTGGGATCTTTCGCATTCCGACAAGGCCTCGGACATTAAGCCGGGACTGGCCACCGGCTGGCATATCGACCCCGCCAACAACAAGCGCTGGCTGTTCGACCTGCGCCAGGGCGTGAAATGGCACGATGGCTGCGCCTTCACAGCACAGGACGTGGTGTGGAATTTCGAACGCCTGATGAACGACAAGGCGCCGCAGTTCGAGACGTTCCAGTTCGCGCTCTCGCGAGGCTACCTCACCAGCATCGCCGACGTGCAGGTGGTCAATGACAGCCAGGTCGCGATCGACACCAAAACGCCGGACAGCCTGCTGCCCTATGAAATAAGCTATATCCCGCTGATCAGCCGGTGCCGAGCGGAAGCGTTGAAATATGACTGGTCGGCCTATGCCAGCCAGCCCTCCGGCACCGGCCCCTATCGGTTCGACAAGCTGGTGCCGCACGAGCGGCTCGAGCTGGTGCCCAATCCGGATTATTGGGACAAGACCCGCATCCCCAAGCAGGACCGTCTGGTGCTGCTGCCGATGCCCGAGGCCAACACCCGTGTCGCCGCCTTGCTGTCCGGCCAGGTGAACTTCATGGAGGCACCCCCGCCGGACGCGATTCCGCGGCTGAAATCCGGCGGCATGCAGATCTTCACCAACATCTATCCGCATGTCTGGGCCTATCAGCTGAATTTCGTCACCTCGCCGTTCAAGGATCTGCGGGTGCGCCAGGCGGCGAACTACGCGATCAACCGCGCCGACGTGAAGGAACTGCTGGGCGGGCTGATGGAAGAGGCCTATTCCACGCTGCCGCCGGGCACCGCCTATTACGGCCATCCCATGCTGTACAAATACGATCCGAAGAAGGCGCATGCACTGCTGCAGGAGGCTGGCTGCCTGCCGTGTGACGTGACCTTCGTGATCTCCACCTCCGGCTCCGGCCAGATGCAGCCGCTGCCGATGAACGAACTGGTCAAGGCGCAGCTGGAAGAAGTCGGATTTCGCGTGAAGTTCGATGTGATGGACTGGAACGCGCTCGGCCAGGTCGGGCGTGACGGCATCGACAAGCATCCCGATGACGCTGCCATCAACGCCAGCAAAGCGGTGCAGGATCCATTCTACGGCCTGATCCGCCACGTGACGCGCGCGCAATGGGCGCCGGTGGGCAGCAACTGGGGCCACTATCAGGACGCCGAAACGGAAGACCTCGCCAGCAAGATTTACGCCGAGTTCGATCCCGTGGCACGGCAGTCCCTGCTTGAGAAGTTGCACGAGCGGATGAACGCCGAGGCGGTGATGATCTGGGTGGCGCACGACGTCAATCCGCGCGCGCTGTCGCCGAAGCTGCATGGCTTCGTGCAGGCGCAGAGTTGGTTTCAGGATTTGACGCCGATTACGGTTGATCCGTGAGGCTTGAAAGGAACAACCTCTTATTCTGAAGAAAAAGAGGCAAAAAGACTTTTATCCACGACGGGAGACGGGGCCACTCTGAATGGATAAAAGTTCTTTGGTTCTTTCTTTCAAGAAAGAACAACTTTTCTCTTCCGGTTCGACCCCAAGATAGGAAGCACCGTGATGCTCGGCTACATCATCCGCCGCATCCTGTTCGCCATCCCGATCGCACTCGGCGTCAGCGTGGTGTGTTTCTCGCTGGTCTACCTGGCGCCAGGTGATCCGCTGCAGACGGTGTTGCCGCCGGACGCGACGGCGGAGACGATCGCCATCGTCAAGCACGCCTACGGTTTCGACCGGCCGATCCCCGTGCAGTATGTGCTGTGGCTATGGCATGTGCTGCACGGCGATTTCGGCCGCTCCATCGCCACCCAGCGGCCGGTGACGTTGGAGGTGTTCGGCTCGGTCGCCAACACCGCCATGCTCGCCTTGTTCGCAGTCCCGCTCTCCTTTCTCGCCGGCTTCTCGATGGGCGCCGTGGCCGGCTGCTTTCCCGGCCGCATCATGGACCGTCTGGTCACCGGGGCCGCGGTGATCGGCGTCAGCCTGCCGAATTATTGGCTTGGCCTCGTGCTGGTGATCGCCTTCGCCGTCGAATACATGGTCCTGCCCGCGAGCGGCATGGGCCAGCAAGGCTCGGCGGCGTTCAATCTGTTTCACTGGAGCGACGCCAAATTCCTGGTGCTGCCGGTGATCACCCTGGCGATGATTCCAATCGGCATCATCGCCCGCACCACCCGCGCCGCGGTCGCCGAGGTCCGCGGCCAGGATTTCGTCACCACCCTGCGCGCCATGGGGCTGAGCGAGGCCGCGGTGATCCGCCATGTGCTGAAGAACTCCTCGCCGCAGGTGCTCGCGGTGATGGGCCTGCAGTTCGGCTATCTGATGGGCGGCTCGATTCTGGTGGAGACGGTGTTCACCTGGCCGGGCAGCGGCTTCCTGCTCAACAAGGCCATCATCAATCGCGACATCCCTGTGCTGCAGGGCACTATTCTCGCGTTGTCGCTGATCTTCGTCGCCACCAATCTGGTGGTCGATCTGCTGCAGGCCACGCTCGATCCGCGCATTCGGCGCGCCTGACGGGGACGCGACCATGAGCAAGACAGCCACTCTCACCGACACGCCTCTGCCCACCGACAGCGAGTTCGAGGGCGCGCCCGCAACTCCGGTCCGCGGCTATTGGCAATCCGTTCTGGTGCGCCTCAGCCGGGACTGGGTGACGCTGGCGTTCGGCGTCGTCGTTCTGTTCATCATCTGCTGCGCGATCTTCGCGCCGTTGATCGCGCCGTTCGATCCCTATTCGCAAAGCATCATCGGCCGCCTCAAACCTTTCGGCTGGCGCAATCACCCATGGGGCACCGACGAACTGGGCCGCGACCTGATGAGCCGGCTGATCTATGGCGGTCGGATCTCGCTGGTGATGGGTCTAGCCCCGGTGCTGGTGGCCACCATCGTCGGTGGCACGCTCGGCGTCGTCGGCGGATTCGCCGGCAAAATCGCCAACACCGCGATCATGCGCACCATGGATGTGTTCTACGCTTTTCCGTCGATCCTGCTGGCGGTGGCGATTTCCGGCGCGATGGGTGGCGGCATCACCAACGGCATCATCTCGCTCAGTCTGGTGTTCATCCCGGCCATGTGCCGCGTCGCCGAAACCGCAACGGCCCAGATCAAGAATCTCGACTATATCGAGGCCGCGCGGGCCAGCGGGGCCGGCACGCTGGCCATCGTGCGCCACCATGTGCTCGGCAACGTGCTCGGCCCGGTCTTCATCTATGCCTCAAGCCTCGTCAGCGTCAGCATCCTGCTGGCGTCCGGTCTGTCATTCCTCGGTCTCGGCGTGCAGCCGCCGGAGCCGGACTGGGGTCTGATGCTCAGCACCCTGCGCCAATCGATCTATGTCGACCCACTCGGCTGCGCCATGCCGGGCATCGCCATCTTCATCACCTCGATCTGTTTCAACCTGGTCAGTGACGGTGTCCGCGCCGCGATGGATGTGCGCGAATGAGCACCACATTGGCCGCCCAGCCTTATGTCGACGCGCGCGATCGCGGTGGTGCCGCGCAGCCGATGCTGATCGTGCGCGCGCTGCAGCGGCATTTTCGCGTCAAGGGCGCCGGCAAGGGGGCCGTGGTGCGCGCCGTGGACGGGGTGTCCTTCACCCTGTTCAAGGGTGAGACGCTGGGCATCGTCGGTGAGTCGGGCTGCGGAAAATCCACTCTCGCCCGCCTCCTGCTGCATCTGATCGTGCCCGATTCCGGTGAGCTGGTGTTCGACGGCGAGGCGGTCGCCGCCCCGCGCGGCATCACCGTCGCCGCCTTGCGCCGCCAGGTTCAGATGGTGTTTCAGGACAGCTACGCCTCGCTCAATCCGCGCATGCCGATCCAGGATTCGGTGGCGTTCGGCCCGATGATGAACGGCCAAAGCCGCCCGCAGGCACGGCGCGCGGCGCAGGATATTCTGGTCAAGGTGGGTCTGCGCCCCGATCTGTTCGGCCCGCGCTATCCGCACGAGCTATCCGGCGGCCAGAAGCAGCGCGTCAACATCGCCCGCGCCCTGGCCATGGGACCACGCATGGTGATTCTCGATGAAGCCGTGTCGGCGCTGGACAAATCGGTCGAGGCGCAGGTACTCAATCTGCTCCGCGCGTTGAAACGCACGCTGAATCTCACCTATCTGTTCATCAGCCACGACCTCAATGTGGTGCGCTATATCAGCGACCGGGTGCTGGTGATGTATCTCGGTCAGGTCGTCGAGCTCGGACCCGCGGCCGGGCTGTTCACCACGCCACGCCATCCCTATACGCGCGCGCTGCTCGCCTCGCGGCTGTCGATGGATGCCACGCGCCGCATCGACACACCGCCGCTGATCGGTGATCCACCCAGCCCGATCAATCCGCCATCCGGCTGCCGATTTCGCACCCGCTGCGCGCACGCTGAAGCAGTGTGCGCCGATCACATGCCAACCCTCGGCGCATGGGAGGATCGCACGTCGCACGTTGCCGCCTGCCACATGGCCGACGCCACCTCCGGCCACAGCCTCGCGGGGACCGCCTGATGGACGCAGCAGCAAGCGGACCACCGCTGCTCGAAATCGACAATCTCTGCGTCGATTTCGTTACAAGGGAGGCGACCGTGCACGCGGTCAGCGGCGCCACCTTCAGCCTGCGCGCGGGCGAAGTGCTGTGCCTGCTTGGTGAATCCGGATCCGGCAAGTCGGTTACCCTGCGCGCGCTGATGCGTCTGCTGCCGCCGCGCCGCGCCCGCATTTCCGGCACTGTGCGCCTCGACGGTGCCGATGTGCTGGCACTCGAGGGCCGCAAGCTGCAGGATTTTCGCGGCGGCGCCGTCTCGATGATTTTTCAGGAGCCGATGACCGCCCTCGATCCGGTCTACACCATTGGTCAGCACCTCACGGAGATGCTGCGTCGCCACAAGGGACTCGGCCGCGCCGCCGCCCGCGCGCGCGCCATCGAGTTGCTCGATCTGGTCAAGATCCCCTCGCCCGAGCGTCGCGTCGATGCCTATCCGCACGAACTCTCGGGCGGCCTGCGCCAACGCGCGATGATCGCGATTGCCTTGTCCTGCGGCCCGCGTTTGCTGCTGGCCGACGAGCCCACCACGGCGCTCGACGCCACCGTGCAAATCCAGGTGCTGATCTTGCTGCGCCGCCTGCAGCAGGACTTCGGCATGGGCACCATCTTCGTCACTCACGACCTCGGCGTCGCCGCCGAAATCGCCGACCGTGTCGCGGTGATGTATGCCGGCTGCATCATCGAGGAAGGCCCGGTGGCCGACGTGTTGCGCGCCCCGGCGCACCCCTACACCGCCGGCCTGATGGCCTCCACCGTGCACGACCAGCCGGATCAGGATATCGCGGCCATTCCCGGCAGCCCGCCCGATCTGCGCCGCCTGCCGCCCGGCTGCAGCTTCGCGCCTCGCTGCGCGCTGGCGATGCCCGCCTGCCGCCAGGCATTCCCCGAGCCCGTCTTCCCCGCTCCCAATCGCATGGCCCTCTGTCTGCGCGTGGCGGACGTGCTACAAGCCTCCCTGCAGCCCACCGCTTGAACCCTACGAGAGACCCATCGCGTGAAACCAAAAGTCGCCTTCATCGGCACCGGAGGCACCATTGCCTCGCTCGGCGCCGGCCCGCTTGACATCCTCGATTACGGCGCCTCCGACAACCGCATGCAGGCCGACGCCATCGCCACCATGTTCCCGCAATGGGCCGATGCCGCGGACCTGATCCCGGTGAATTTCGACAACACGCCCAGCCACAACATCTACTTCGAGTCCTGGAAAAAGCTGGTGCTGCTCTGCGACAAGCTGGTCGCAGACATGCCGGATCTGGCCGGCATCGTGATCGGTCACGGCACCGCCTCGATCGAGGAAACCGCGTTTTTCCTGAATCTGACACTGAAGATCGACATCCCCGTGGTCATCGTCGGCAGCCAGCGGCCGGCCAGCGCGCTGTCCACCGATGCCGGCATGAATCTGGTCAACGCCGTCCGCACCGCCGCCAGCCCCGACGCGCGAGGCATGGGGGTGATGGTGCTGCTCAACGACGAAATCCACGCGGCGCGTGACGTCACCAAAACCTCCACCTTTCGCCTGCAAACTTTCCGTACCCATGATTTCGGGGCGCTGGGCCACGCGGACGGCGATCGCATCGCCTTCTACCGCGCACCGCTGCGCCGCCATATGCCGAACACGGAATTCGACATTCGCGCTCTTGATGCGCTGCCACGCGTCGACATCGCCTACGCCTATGTCGGCTCGGATGGCACCGCGGTCCGCGCCTTCATGGCCGCCGGCGCGCGCGGCATCGTGTCCGCCGGGTTCGCGCCGGGCTACCCCGGAACCGCCGACGCCGCCTTGCTGATCGAGGCCGTCAAGCAGGGCATCACCGTGGTGCAGTCGACCCGGGCCGGCAGCGGACGGACGTTTCGCGGACGGCGCGCGCGGGAGTCGGGGTTTTTGGTGGCCGATAATCTCAATCCGCAAAAGGCGCGGCTGCTGCTGGCTTTGGCGCTGACGGTGACGTCCGACCCTGATGAGATCACCCGAATTTTTGAAGCTTACTAGAAGGAAGATGTTCTTTTTTGAAAAAAAGAACCAAAAAACTTTTAGCCATCTGGGTTTGTCAGCCGCAACCGCTTGACCTTCGGGGATAAAAGTCTTTTGGCTTTTTTTCCCACCGTTCCCGCCGCAATCTGTCGGCCGCCCCGGCACCGATCCGAGCAATATTTCACGTCCTCCCACACGTTCGCCCACGCCTTGCGCCAGCGGAACGGCCGCCCGCACGTCGCACATATTTTCTGTGGCAGATCGCCCGGCTTGCGCATACGGGCCACGTTCAGAGGTCCAGCGCCAACTGCCGCCGCGCCCGCGCCGCGACGGCACGTGTCCGCGCGGGATCATCGTCATCCAGCCGCCGGGTGCGGCTGCCATGCCGGGCGAACACCGCGTGGGCCGTGTCGCGATAGCCGGGCGCGTGCCGCACCACCGACAGCGCCGCCCGCGCCGCGCGCGTGCTGGCGGCGTGATCCACGATCGGGGCGGGATAATCGCGGCCGATCACGCAGCGCGACGCGTGTTGCATGGCATCGTCCATCCGCCAGGGCTCCTGCAGAAAAGCCGAGGGCACGGCAGCCAGTTCCGGCACCCAGCGGCGCGTGAACGCGCCGTGCGGATCATGCTCCAGCCCCTGCTTCACCGGGTTGTACATGCGCGGCGTGTTGATCCCGGTCTGCCCGGCCTGCATTTGCACCTGCGGCCAGTGAATGCCCGGCTCGTAGTCGGTGAACAGCCGGGCGAGCCGCAGGCCGCAGGCCCGCCAATCCAGCCGCACCTGATAGCAGGCGAACGACACCAGCATCGCGCGCATACGAAAATTCAGCCATCCCGTGGCGATCAGGGACCGCATGCAGGCATCGACGAATGGCAGGCCGGTGCGCCCCGTACTCCAGGCCAGCAGCCCTGGGTCATCGGCCGGCGTCTCGACACGGGCGCGCTGATGCGCGGGATGCAGCGATCGCGCTTCCAGCGCCGGCTCGCTCTCCAGCTTCTGGATGAAATGGCAGTGCCAATGCAGCCGGCTGACCAGGCTGTCGATCGCGGCAACCGGGATCCCGGGCGCCGCGCGCTCGGCGAAGCAGCGCTGCAGCACCTCACGCACCGACACAGCCCCGGTCGACAGCCCCACCGATAATCGCGAGCAGGCGGCAGCGCCCCGCAGCGGGCTCGACATGCCACGCCGATAGCTGGCACCGCGCCCGGCGAAGAAACTATCGAGCAGGGCGATGGCCTGCGCGCGGGTTCCAGGCTGCGGCGTAGCACACGGGTCGGCCGCCAGGCCGAGCGCATCCGCCGTCGGGATATCGCCTGCGACCGCCCCCGCAACCGGCGTCAGCGCCACCGGCTCGGCCACCAGCGGAGCGCTCATGATCATGCGATGGCGCCGCCCCCATTGGTCCCGGTCGCGCAGTCCCCTGGTGACACCGAATTGCGGCCACTCGACCATCGCGATCCCGGACTCCCGACAAAACCGTCGCACCGCCCGGTCGCGCGCGAAACTCCAGCCATTGCCGGTCTCCTCATGCGCCAGCAGCCGATCGATGCCGATCGCGGCGTGGATCCGCGCCAGCACCGCAACGACGTCGCCGCTGCGCACCACCAGCGGCGCGCCGAGCTCGGCTAGCCGCGCGCGCAACTCGACCAGTGCCGCGCGGATTGCCAGCCATTGCCGGCGCGAGGTATCCGGCAACGCCCAATAATCGGGCTCGACCACATACAGCGGCAGCACCGGCCCGCGCGCGGCCGCCTCGGCCAGCGGCCGATGATCGATGCTGCGCAGATCGCGCTTGAACCACACAAGTTGTGCCATGACTTTGCCCCGCTCACCCCAATATGGACGCGCATGGAAAAAGCCAACCCGTGCCAGTCGCTCCGCCTCGTCCTCGGCGACCAACTCACCCGCGACCTCGCCTCGCTCGCCGATCTCGATGCCGCTCACGACGTCGTGCTGATGCTCGAAGTCGCCGACGAGACCACCTACGTGCCGCATCACAAGCAGAAGATCGCGCTGATCCTGTCGGCGATGCGCCATTTCGCCGCCGAGCTGCGCGCCGACGGCGTGCGCGTCGACTACGTGGCGCTCGACGACCCCGCCAACAGCGGCAGCCTCACCACCGAGCTCGCCCGCGCCGTGGCGCGCCATCGGCCCACCGCGATCGTGCTGACCGAATCCGGCGAATGGCGCGTCGAGCAGATGATGATCGCCTGGCAGGAACGGCAGGATGTGCCGATTGAAATTCGCGACGACGATCGCTTTTTCTGCTCGCGCCGCCGCTTCGCCGACTGGGCGGCGGGGCGGCGCACCTCTCGCATGGAATTCTTCTACCGCGACATGCGCCGCGCCAGCGGCCTGCTGATGGAAGGGGCTGATCCGGTCGGCGGACGCTGGAATTTCGACGCCGAGAATCGCCACCGCTTGCCCCCGCGCGCCCGCCCCCCGTCCCGCGTCCGATTCCCCCCGGACGCCACCACCCAAGCCGTGCTGGATCTGGTCGGCGCGCGCTGCGCCGACCATTTCGGCGACCTCACGCCATTCGGCTGGGCGGTCACGCGGGCCGACGCCATCACGGCTTTACGCCACTTCATCACCGACTGCCTGCCTTCGTTCGGCGACTATCAGGACGCGATGAAGACCGACGAGCCGTTCCTGTATCACGCCATGTTGTCTCCCTATCTGAACATCGGCCTGCTCACCGCGCGCGAGGTGTGCGCCGCCGCCGAGGCCGCGTGGCACGACGGCGCGGCCCCCCTCAACGCCGTCGAGGGCTTCATCCGCCAGATCCTCGGCTGGCGCGAATATGTGCGCGGCCTCTATTGGCGGCATATGCCCGGGTTCGCCGCCAGCAACGCGCTCGGCGCGTCCCGACCATTGCCGTCATTCTACTGGTCGGGGAACACAGCACTCAACTGCATCGCCCAGGTGGTCGGCGAAACCCGCCGCCACGCCTACGCGCATCACATCCAGCGCCTGATGGTGACCGGCAATTTCGCGCTGCTGATCGGCGTCGCCCCCGCCGAAATCGAGGCCTGGTATCTCGCGGTCTACGCCGACGCCTATGAGTGGGTCGAGCTGCCCAACGTGCACGGCATGGTGATGTTCGCGGATGGCGGTCTGCTGGCCTCCAAACCCTACGCGGCCTCCGGCGCCTATATCGATCGCATGTCCGACTACTGCCGCGCCTGCGTCTACGACCCGAAAATCAAGCTCGGTCCCGGCGCCTGTCCATTTAACGTGCTCTATTGGAATTTCATGATCGCGCATCGCGACACACTCGCGGGCAACCCGCGCATGGCCATCCCCTACCGAACGCTGGACAGCATGGAGCCCGCGCGACGCACGGCCATCGCCGACGCCGCGCGCAGCTTTCTGCGCGATCTGGCCTGAGCGCGCTCACTCTTCCTTGTAGCCGAGCTCAGGCACGCCCTGCTCGGCGCCGTAGTATTTATACGGCAGAAACTTGCCCGACATGGTGATCTTCACCCGATCGCCCTTGGCATGCGGCAGGCGCTCCATGTCGAAATCGAAGTCGATCGCAGACATGATGCCGTCGCCGAACTCCTCCTCGATCAACGCCTTCCACGCCGGCCCGTTGATCATCACCAACTCGAAAAACCGGTAGATCAGCGGATCGGTCGGCGGCATCGGCGTGCCGCGCATCGGCACCTCGTTGAGCATCGCCTGCTCCGATGGGGACAGCGCGAACAAGGTCGCGGCCTTGGCGGCCAACGGCTTCACCAGCTTCATCTGCCCCAGCAACGCGCCGACGATCAACACGTCCGACATGCCGCCAATCTCGTCACAAATATACCGCCAGCTCCAACCCTTCTCACGCTTGATGTCCAAAATCTTCTCGGTCAGGTCAGCACGCAACATCAACGGATTCCCTTGCCAGATAATCGTTACGGTGCTCCCAGAAATGGGGCCTGACAACACGCTGCCAAGCCCGCGCGCGTGTGGCGCATACTGGCGGGCGGTAAGGTTGCGTATCGCAAGCAAGCACGCCCCCTCACTGCCCGCCAGTGTGCCCCACAGGCACGTGGGCCAGGAACGTTTGCAGGCGCGTTTTCCAGAAACGGGCCATGCCGGTTGTGCCGTGGCCGCGGGTTTCGGTGCTGGCTGGAATGACGTAGAGCTGGCCGGAGGGGATTTGCCGCATGGCCTGCACCATCAGCCCGGTCTGTGGCGGGTTGCGTTCGTCGTCCGCCGAGTTGATGGCCAGCACGGCCGCCCGGATCCGGCCCAGTCCCGCCGAGGCGTCGAAATCGCCGGATGCGTTCCATTGATACATGAAATCATTGGCGTCCGCGGTGAAGGGCGCTGCCAGTCTTGCATCCACCTGCTTGTCGGCCAGTGCCCGTGTCGGTGCCAATGACTGGTAGCCGAGTGTGCCGCCGCTGGTGGCGACGCCGAACATCACGTTGGCCAGCGCGAAGGCCCGTGGCTGCGTGGTATAATCGCCATTATGCCAGTCCGGATCACGACGGATGGAGTCCACCAGCAGCCGCCGCATCATCCAGTTGCGCGCCGACATCGCGGTTGGCTGGGAGGCCATCGGCACCAGCGCATCCATGAAGTCGGGATAATGCTCGCCCCACAGCCAGGCGTTCATGCCGCCCATCGAGTTGCCCAGCACGAGCCGCACATGCCGCAGGCCGAGCCCCTCATGCACCAGCCGGTACTGGGCCGATACCATGTCGTCATAGTCATAATCAGGGAATTTTGCGCGCAGCCCGTCCGACGGCTTGGCCGATTTCCCGGCACCGAGCGAGTCCGGCAGGATGATGAAATAGCGGGCGGCATCGAGCGGCTGGCCGCGGCCGAACAACTCGCCGGCAAACTCCGGCGTCAGCATGCTGGCACCCGACCCCGCTGTGCCGTGCAGGATCACCACCGGTTCGCCTGCCGGATTGCCGATCGTCAGATAATGCAGCCGTAACGCCGGCAGCGTCTCACCGGTGTGGAAATGGAAATCAGGCGCGACCCAGTCGGCCTCGCGCGGCGCTGGATACTCGGCGGCCGACGCCGCGGCCCCGCTGAGCCAAACCCCAGCCACCAGGCCGAGCAGCCATGTGCGATATCGCATCGTCCGTCCCCCCGTGCGCCACCCAGTGATCTGCCTGGGCGATCGTTAGAGATTATCTTAAAACGTCAAACCGGCTTGGGAAAAGCCGCGCGTCACAGACCTAGCGCGCTCACCGTGGGATCGATCACCACCACCAGATTCTGCACATCCACCACGCCGGGCACCCGTTCAGCCGCCACCCGCGCCGCGGTGCGAACGACGTGCGACTGCACCAATCCCTCCAGCAACACATGCCCCTCTGTCACGCTGACCCGCATATCGCATTGGCTGAACACATCCGTCGCCGCGAAGGCCGCCAGGATCGCCTGCTCGATCGCGGCATCGTCCAGCGCGCCCAGCGGTGGGGTGGCCATCGCCTGACCCAGCGCCCGCAACAAGTCGCCGCGACTGACGATGCCGACCAACCGGCCCGTTTGCACCACCGGCAGCCGGCGAACCCGGCGCAGTTCCATCAATGTCACCACCTCATCGAGTGTGGCGTCCGGTGTGACGGTGGCAGGCCGCGGCGTCATCACGTCGGCGACCCGCAGCGTATGGGCCTGGACATATTCCACCGCCTCGCGGTGCAGCCCGCGCAGGAAGCTCAGCCACACCGGGCGATGCCTGGCGGTACCGAGCTCCACCCGCCGTAGCAGATCGCCCTCGGTGACGATCCCCACCAGATCCCCATTGTCGTCCACCACCGGCAGGCCGCTGATCCGGCCGTCCACCATCAGCGCCACCGCGCTGGCGATCAGCGTTCCCGGCCGCACCGTCACGACGTCGTGCGTCATCACGTCGTCGACCAGCATATCGCGGGGTCTGGCATGACTGTCCGGCATCGCGATCACACCGCCGCGGGATCGAACGTCACCATCCCCGAATAGGGCTCGATGCAGACGATACGGTTTTCCACCTGCTTCACCCCCGGGATCGTCTCGGCGAGCACCTCCAGCGCCTGACGCTCGCGCATATCGACGATGCAGCCATCGAGCTGGGCGACGCCA